>Ga0210387_10000345_pt1 | contig 33371 bp, 35 predicted proteins | sample IncBWC7OmetaG_FD_160108 | JGI IMG/M metagenome (GOLD analysis project Ga0210387, IMG submission 160108) | Forest soil microbial communities from Barre Woods Harvard Forest LTER site, Petersham, Massachusetts, United States - Inc-BW-C-7-O ... | reverse complement strand
CTTTCAGGCTCGGCACCTTCTCGCTTTCGACTGGATCGCACTCGCTGTGGCCATGTATTTCTCATGCAAGCACATCGATCTACTCATCAGCTTTCGTGCTGCCGCGTGGATGCGCATTTGGCAGTATCTCCCGGTCGGATTTTTATTCGTTCCGCTTACGATGGCTGCCTACGTCGGCCTGCCAGAGTCACAAAGCAACGCTGCGGCCGGCTTGATAAACTTCACGCGCAATATCGGGCAGAGCGTAGGAACCTCGGCCGTGACTACGTTGCTTGCACGACGAAGTCAATACCATCAGTCCGTTCTCGCTGAGTACACACGCTCTCATCGCTTCAATGTGGCCGTCGCAGGCTTGACGAGCCGTCTGACACATGTCGGTTTGAGCATGCACTCCGCTCAGCACCAGGCGCTTGCCAGAATGTACAGCGTGGTGATGGCACAGGCTCAAGCCCTCTCCTACGTCGATATCTACTGGCTGCTCGCCGCGACCTCTGGGCTAATGTTTCTGTTGTGTTTCCTCCTAGCCAAAAACGAGCCCGGCAAGGGCGGCAACGTTGCCGTTCACTGAGGGTATCGTCCAAAACGGTCCAGAATGGCTTGACCTGAGCGAAAAAACCGCGACATATCAGCTCGGACAACTGCTGATGCGATGATTCAAAGAACGCAGTATATGGCCACGTCCGAAGTTTGGGAAGCAACCTCGGTCATGCGGCTGCGGACGTGAGCAACTTTGCGCTTAGGCGAATCTCTGTACCGGCCAGCGCCTTCGATACGGGACAGTTCTGTTCTGAATCATGAGCAATTTTCTGGAACGTCGCATCGTCAATGCCAGGAATGTCGGCTTCCGTCTGAAGCACAACGCGCGTGATCGCGAACGCTTCTCCAACTTTGTCCAGTTTGACGTTAGCGACGGTGTGGATCCGTTTCGGCGTGATTCCCTTTTGTGACAGTTCCGCGGTGAGGGCCATGGTGAAGCAGCCAGCATGAGCCGCACCGATCAACTCTTCTGGATTGGTCGCCGATTGCCCTTCTTCAAGCCTAGACCTAAACGAGTACGGCCCGTCGAAGGCCCCGCTACCGACCTTCAGGCGGCCGGCCCCTTCGATGAGATTCCCTTTCCATTCTGCTTCTGCTTTTCGTATTGGCATAAGTTTTCTCCTTAACGTGAAGTTCTGAATTCGGGGCTGCTGACTTTATTCCGCAACGGCCATTCGAGAGTTAGGTCCCGGCGAGTCTGCGGGACTGCTTGACCCACCTACCTTATAGAGGCGCCCTCAAGAGACAGCGTTTGGTTCCCCGCCGAATGGACCGATTCAGAACCAGAGGCTTGGGCATTTCTGCGGCAATCTTGCTTAAGACAATGCGGTGACAGAAAGACCGCCATTTTTGGAGCCTCTCAATAGTCCCGAACGGAGGATGCACCGAACGTAGGAAGATTGGATACATTCCAGCCTCCTCCCAGCGCCTTGATGAGGAGCACACTCGCATCCAATCGGCGGCGCTGAATATCAATGGCATTTCGCTCGTTGGCGAGCTCGGTCGTCTGCGCGGTGATGACCTGGAGATACGTGTCCACCCCGCCTTTGTAACGATTCGTAAAAAGTTGAAGCGAGTCCTTAGATGACGCGACAGCCTCCTCTTGCTGTTGCGTTTCGTTCTCGAGAATGCGCAAGGCGGCGACGTTGTCCTCGACTTCCTGGAACGCTGTCAATGAAGTCTGACGATACGTTGCGACTGTGGCATCGTAGTTCGCGCGCGCCGATTCGGAAGCGGCGCGACGACGTCCGGCGTCGAAGAGAGTCTGGGCGAGGGCGGGACCGACGGCCCAGAAGCCGCTCGGCCAGGTAAACCAGTTCGAACCATGAGTGCCGGCGAATCCTGCCGTTCCTCCGAGGGTCACGGTGGGAAAATACGCCGCGCGGGCGATGCCGATCTGCTGATTGGCCTCCGCCACTCGGCGCTCCGCAGCGGCGATGTCCGGACGCCGCTGCAAAAGTTCAGAAGGGAGTCCAATCGGAATGCTGGGAGGTTGGTGGTTGAGCGGCGCGGCTGCGAGGCTGAAGTCCGCAGGCGGCTTTCCGATTAGAATCGCGATGGCGTGTTCGAATTGCGCTCGTTGTACGGTGACATCCGTGTCCTGCACGCGAGTCGTATCAAGCTGGGTTTGCGCTTGCGCAACATCGGCCTTCGGGGCTACGCCCCCCTTGAAGCGATTGAGCGTGAGTTCCAGGTTATCGGTATAAGCTCTTACAGTGTCGTCGAGAAGCTGCTTCTGAGCGTCGGCGCTGCGCAATTCGAAATAATCCAAGGCGAGTTCCGCCTCGAGGCTGAGCTTTGCGGTCTCGTAGTCGGCATCGCTGGCCTGCGCTTCTTCCCGCGCTGCAGCAACACTACGCCGTACGCGGCCCCAAAGATCCAGTTCGTAGGAAAGATCAAACGGAAGCACGAAATTGCCAGTGCTGGCCTCTTGTATCTTGGACGGAAAGCTCTGGGAAAAGTCTGAGCTCTTAACGTAGCTGGCGCTCGGCGACGTGGAGATGGTCGGAAACTGCGCGGCCCGATTGAAGCGAATGGCCGCGCGAGCTTCGCGGAAGCGCGCTTCCGCTACTTTCAGGCTTTGGTTGGAACTGGCAATCTGCTCTTCCAGCTTGTTGAGTTCGGGATCGCCAAAAATCTCCCACCAGTTTCCGCGGCTCGCTTGATCGCCGGGATGCGCGGGCTGCCACTGGCTTGATTCCTTGAAGGAAGCTGGTGGTTCTTCCTTAAAGGTTGCTGACGTTGGCACGGAGGGCTTGACGTATTTGGGGCCGACGGTGCAGCCCTCGAGAGCTACGATCAGCAGCATTAGAAGCAGCACGACAATGCTGGTGAGAATGAAACGCATGACGGCAAAAAAGCACCTCATCGCCCGGGCCCACCTGCTGGTTGATTGCTCACGCGGACGGGCATGCCGGCGACCAGAGAGTCCGATGGATCGACTATGACGGCGTCCGTTGGTTGCAGTCCTGAAACGATTTCGACGCTGTTGCCGTAATCGCGGCTGATCTTGACGGGAACCAAGTCCGCTTTGCCATTGCGAACCAGTCCGACTTGCAAGCCCTCTTTGCGGAAGATCAAGGTATTCGAGGGAATGGTCACCGAGCGAGTCTCGTCAGGTAGCTTAAGGTGGACAAAAACGTAGGCGCCCGGCAGGAGTTGACCGGTCGGATTGTCCACATCGACCTCGACAAGCAGCGTTCGCGACGCGATGTCAATCGAGTTGGCGTTGCGAACGAGAGTGCCGCGGAAGGTTTGGCCCGGGAACTCATCGAGGGTCAACGCGGCTTGAGTACCAGCGCGTGCAGCACGGGAGTACACCTCGGGGACCGCGACGTACAGGCGGAGCGTGCGAATGGCGGCGATGTGAAAGAGCTCTCTCGGCTGGGTATTAGCCCCAGCATCGATGAGTGCTCCGATGTCCGTATTGCGGGCGGTGATGATGCCATCAAATGGAGCATAGACTTTTTCGAACGATTGCAGCTGTTCGAGGCGCCGCACATTCGCGGCGCTGGATTCGGCCGCGGACTTCACTGCGCTGAGATTGTTGACTGCCTGGTCGGTTTCCTGTTGGGACACGGAGCCTGTGCTCACGAGGTCTTGCCAGCGGCTGGCGGTGATTTTGGCAATGTTCAGGTTGGCCTGCGCGGTGTCCTGGTCCGCTTGAGCCTGCTGGAGTTGCTGATCGACTTCCGGGGTTTCGATCTCCGCCAGCAACTGGCCTTTCTGCACGTGCGCGCCAATATCGAAATACCAATGCTTGAGATAACCGCTGGTTCGGGCGTAGATCGGGGCGTCGCTGAATGCCTGGGTGGTACCAGGCAGGACTATTTCCTGTGTGGGGGCACCTTCCCGGGGGAAAACCACCGCGACCGTGGGAATGGCGGCTTCTTCGGTGCGTTGTTTGAGTCGCGTTTCGGCCACCGCGCGCGAATGAATGCCTGAGTAAATCACGAGAGCGAGAAGGGCGAGCGCGGCGGCCGCGAGAATGATCGCGGTATGCCGCCGCGCTCCGGGACGAGAACGAAATCCATCCGGACTCGGTTGCATGGTTTGCACTTCAATCGTTTCTGGTGCTGGCGCGCTCGTCATATTTCCCTCGCTCGATGTGATGGTGTTCCTTTAACTCAGGCTTGCATTGCCTCGGGATTGCCTGCCGCCGGTTGTTGGACATTCGAAGGATCACGTCGTCCGTGGAGTAAGCTGAAGACCGCAGGCACGAAAACCAGCGTGGCAACCGTAGCGCACAACAGGCCCCCAATCACGGCGCGGCCCAGCGGTGCATTCTGCTCGCCGCCCTCGCCCAACCCGAGCGCCATGGGAATCATTCCGATGATCATGGCCAGAGCGGTCATGAGTACCGGTCGAAACCGGGTGAAGCCCGCTTCGATGGCCGCTTCGACCGGGTCTCCGTGATGCAGGAGCCGTTCTTTGGCAAACGAAACGACGAGGATGCTGTTCGCCGTACCAACACCCATGCACATAATCGCGCCCATTAAGGCAGGAACGCTTAGGGTTGTATGTGTTACGAACAAGAAACCGACGATGCCAGCAAGCGCGGCGGGAAGCGCGGTGATGATGATGAAGGGATCGAGCCAGGATTGAAAGTTCACTACGATCAAGAGATAGACGAGAACGATGGAGAAGACGAGTCCGCCCAGCAACCCGAGGTAGGATGTGCGCATGGTTTGCAGCTGGCCCTTAACGGTCACGAAGCTGCCGCGCGGCAACGACTTTTGATTGGCATCTACAATTCGCGTGACCTCGCGGCCCACCGCTCCCAAATCGCGGCCCTGGACGGCGGCGTAAATATCGACCACACGCCGGATGTTGTAGTGGTTGATCACTTCCATCTCGTTCGAACGATTGATGGAGGCAACATCCGCCAGAATTTCAGGGTGCGCGGCGGCTGAGGCGTTGAGCGGAGTGTTTTGCAGGTCCTCCAGCGATTGAATCGAATATTGGGGAGTCTGGGTCACCAGGTTATAGCTCACGCCGTTCTTCCAATTCAGAAAGAACATTGGAGTGATTTGGAAACTACCGCTGAGTGAGTTCAACAGGCTGTTAGCCACGTCGCGCTGTGTATAGCCGCCCTGGGCCGCCTTCGTACGGTCCACGGCCACATCGAACTCCGGGTAATCAAACGCTTGTTGTATACGCGCATCGGCGATACCTGGAACACGTTCGACTTCTTGCAGCATCCGGGCCGCGACTTCGCGGTTGCCATCGATGTCGGTTCCTTCGAGTTGGATATCGACAGGCGCCGGCAACCCGAAGTTCAACACCTGAGTGACGATATCCGAGGGCAGGAAGTAAAACGTCGTGCCGGGATATTCGCGTGGCAGCGTCTCTCGAAGGCGCTGGACATAGTTCGCCGTAGCATGGTGATCTTCGTTGAGGGACACCAAAATATCGGCGTCGCCTGCTCCTATGAGGCCGGAAGTGCTGTGCATGTAATTGATGGTGCTATAAGGCAGCCCGATATTGTCCAGGATGTTGTTCACCTCGCGCTCGGGGATCTCGCGGCGAATCGTTCCCTCAACGAGGTCGCACAGTTTCGCGGTCTCTTCGATTCTGGTGCCGCTCTTGGCGCGGAGATGCAGGATGAATTGACCGCTGTCCGTGCTCGGAAAGAAATCCTGACCGAGCCACGGCACGAGGAGAAACACCGCCACGCAGGCAAAAAGAAAGACAGGTACGAAAAGCAACCGCCGATGGACGAGCATTGTCAGGAACACGTGGTAGAAATTGCGAAGCCGTTCGAATGCGCGCTCGAATGCCAACTGGAACCTCACGAGAGGATTCCGAGAGCGGTCGCGGCCGTGCCGTTTTGCCTTCAACAAATACATCGCCAGCGTTGGCACGAGCGTCCGGGACAAGATGTACGAGGCGAGCATGGCGAAGACCACCGCTTCGGCGAGAGGAACAAAGAGATATCGCGCTACGCCACTCAAAAGGAACATGGGCAAGAACACGATGCAGGTGCAGAGCGTAGAGACCAGGGCGGGTACGGCGATTTGCGCCGCGCCTTCCAGGATGGCGTCGCGCTGCGCATGCCCTTCCTCGAAATATCGCTCGATGTTTTCAATGGTAACCGTAGCGTCGTCCACAAGAATTCCTACGGCGAGAGCCAGTCCCCCGAGCGTCATGATATTGATGGTTTCTCCAAGAAAGCTGAGGATCATGACGGAGGTAAGAATAGATAGCGGAATGGAGACGGCGATAATCACGGTGCTGCGCCAGCTTCCCAGGAACAGCAGAATCATCAGCCCAGTGAGACACGCGGCAATAACGGCTTCGCGGATGACACCGTTCACGGAGCCTCGGACGAAGATGGACTGATCGGCCAGAGGCAAAATCTTCAGTTCAGGGGGCAAAGTCTGGGCGACACGTGGAAGAAGGCCGCGAATGCCCTTCACGACGTCGATTGTCGAAGCGTTGCCGGCCTTGAGGACTGAGACCAGGGCGCCGCGACGTCCATCCTGGCGTACGATGTTGGTCTGGGGCGCAAAAGCGTCGCGTACATTCGCGACATCACGAAGATAGATGGTGGAATTCCCGACCACCTTGACTGGTATATCATTCAGTTCGGGGACGGTCTTCATGCTGGCGTTCAGTCGAATGTCGTATTCGAACGGGCCCAACTTTGCAGTTCCGGAAGGCAAAATCAGATTTTGCTGTTGCACAGCATTAAGAACATCTGGGGGCGACAACCCTTTCGACTGCATCAAGCCGGGATTCAAATCAACCATGACTTGGCGCTGCTTACCTCCATACAAGAAAGGGATCACGGCGCCAGGCACTGTCACCAGTTGGGGCCTTAGGAAATTCTGTCCGAGGTCGTTCAACTGTTGCTCCGAGAGACCATTTCCAGACAAGCCCAGCTGAAGAATGGGGACGCTCGAAGCGCTGTAGTTAATGATTAGCGGGGGGAGAGTGCCCGGCGGGAATTGCCGAAGTCCGGTTTGCGATATGGCCGTCACTTGGGCATTCGCGGTGTCCAAACTCGCCCCTTGTTGCAGGTAGATCCTGATAATGGACTGACCGTTTACGGTGGTCGATTCGATGTGCTCGATGTTGTCGACGGTGGTTGTCAAGATTCGTTCAAACGGGCTCGTGAGGCGGCCTTCCAGTTCTTCGGGATTCATGCCGGTAAACTGCCATGCGACCGCGATCACCGGGATATTAATGTTCGGGAAAATATCGGTCGGCGTGCGCAAGATCATGATCGGACTCAGAACCAAGATCAGTACCGCCAGCACGATGAAGGTATAGGGCCGGTCTAAAGCGATTCGAACGATCCACATGACTAGAACTCCTCCCTGTAAATCTTGGCTTGCTTACCCTCACGCTCCGACAACCAGTGCGGGCAGAATTGTGATCATGAGGCCTCCCCGCCTCCCAGTTTCACTTCACGCATTACAGACGACGTGATCTTGCGAGATATGTCGCGTGTCACGGATCGTTCGTGAAACGCCCCTTGCGGACTTCCTCGCTGATCCGGCAAAGTGATTCAATGTTTCGCGCAATTTTCTTCGTCCGTGGAACACTCGAGCCTTTACCGCGCTAACGGAAATTCCCATGATTTGCGCGGTCTCCGCAGCCGATCGCTCGTCAAGCTCGCGCAGTTCGATTACTCTTCGCGTTCCTGGCGTCAGCGCATTCATAGCCTCGGAGAGGATTCGTTGCTGTTCCTTGTGGGCACAGAGTTGTTCGGGATTCAGGCCTAGGTCTTCGATATCGATCGTGGTAGACGACTCTTCGTTTTCGACCGGTTCATCAAGCGACACATTCCTCAAGCGATTCTTCTTGCGCAATTTCATCAGCGCAGCATTGATCGCGATGCGAGTCAGCCATGTGGAAAATCGGGAAGCGCCGTTGAAGCTCCCGAGATAAATAAAGGCCTGCTGAAACGACTCCTGCAATACGTCTTCCGCATCCTCGTTGTTTCGCATGATTCGCCATGCTATGTGAAGGACCGTGCTTGAGGCCTGTTTGCAAAGGGTCTCGAACGCGACGGAATCTCCACGTTTTGCAGCAGCAAGTAAGACGTATTCCTCTCTCGCCATCATGCGTTGACTGACCAACTTGCCCGTTTCCTTGTTCACGACGTGCTCCTTCCTAAGAGCTGACGATTCGATCTTTTTTCTTGATCTTGTAGACGAGGTGCCGTGTGTAACAGCCGGTTGCGATAAGTTCAGCGCCTTCTTTGGACAACGCTGCGAGCGCGTTCTCGCCGTTTTTGTCGATGGAGGTCACTCCTTTGAGATCCACGACGCATTTCCGTTCTCGGCGAGCGTTTTCTGTTTTTCTCCAGGTGGACTCCAATTCTGAAATCCACGGCTGAACGAGTCGGCCTTCAAGCGTCCACCTTTGCTCGGAAACTGTTTCAGCAATCGTGATTCGTAGCATTCTTATGACTCGCGCTTGGCCGACCGCTGGTGGACTTTCGACCATCAACCGGTTTGCCGTCTCAATTTGGAGGACCCCGCGACCGTGACCTTCACGAACGGAACGCAGTTCGCGCATGCTTGCGCATATGGACTTCAGATCCGCCTCGTTCAAAGTGCACATCGTCCATGTACGCTTTCATCAGCTGGATGCCACGGCCATGTTCGGAATCGGGATCCCTTTCCATGCCGTTACCAACTATCTTTTTGAAGTCAAACCCTTTTCCCTGATCCGTCACCACGATGAATAGTTCCTTGCCAGGTTGGCAGCGGCAGCGGATGTGTACTTTTGTCTCTGGATCTCTCCGGTTGCCGTGCACGACTGCATTGTTCAGCGCTTCGCGAAGCGCCAACTCGGTATCGAATTCTTCTCCCGGAACACATTGGGACCTTTCAATCAATCTCATCAAGCGATCCACGAGCGGCGAGATCGCTTGAACTTTGCTTGGCATCCAGGAATCAATTTCCAGGATGGAAGAACGAGAGCGTTTTTTAGAGAACTGCGATTGAGAATCTGTCGCACGGTTTAGGCTTCGCATTCCATCCATGGCTAACGCCTCACTCAGGGGTGAATGCATCACAAGGACCAAAGCACGAAGGGTCTGCAAAGTTGCGGAACTTATTGATTTGTAGTGGGATGGCGAACCGAAATAGAGGTCTACAGATTACCCTGCCACCGTGGCACTGCCACTCGCGTGGCCGGCTGCCCGTTTTGGAGCACCAACAAAGAAAGGTGACAGCAGGAACATTTCGGAGAAGGTTTGAATGAAAGAGGGGCGAGACACTACGCTGAGCTGCGTGCAATTCCGAGCTTATGAACTCGCTTTTGGAGCGTGGATCGCTTCATTCCAAGACGTGCCGCTGCGCCACGAGGACCTGCCACAACCCAATTGCACTCCATAAGAGCCTCGAGGATTTGTTGACGCTCCGTTTCCTGCAAGACGTCATGAAGCGCCCCGTTTTTGGAGGATTTCGGAGTCGCGGGTCTTTCTTCCAGACCAGTGGCCTTGGGAAATTGTAGATCGGCGACATCGAGGTCCAGAAGCGTCCCTGTCGAAATAATTACAGCGCGTTCGATTACGTTCTGGAGTTCTCGTACGTTTCCAGGCCAATCATATCGGCACAGGGCATCCATCGTCGGTGATGGAATCGTTTCTATGACCTTATTCATACGTCTGGAGAACTGCTGCGCGAAGTGCCGCACCAAGTATGGAATATCCCCTTCACGCTGTCGCAAGGGTGGAACCTGGACGGGGAAGACATTAAGACGAAAAAATAGATCCGATCGGAACTTCCGCTCGCCCACCATCGCTTCCAGATCGCGGTTCGTCGCAGCAATCAGACGCGCATCCGTGCGAAGTGTGTGCGAGCTTCCGAGCCGCTCGAACTCCCTCTCTTGTAGCACGCGCAGCAACTTCGTCTGCAATTCGAGAGGGATCTCTCCGATTTCATCGAGAAAAATCGTCCCACCATTGGCCACTTCGAAGCGCCCAATGCGTTGCGCGATCGCTCCTGTAAATGCGCCTTTCTCGTGTCCGAACAGCTCGCTTTCCAGCAAGCCCGTGGGGATTGCCGCACAGTTCAACTTGACGAATGCCTTGGTGCGCCGTGGGCTCAGATCATGAATGGCTCGCGCAATCAGCTCTTTCCCTGTCCCTGTCTCTCCGTAAATTAACACTGTCGAATCGGTCGGTGCGACGGTTTCGACGCGTTTTAGGACTTTGCGCAGAGAAGCGCTACTCCCGATGATCTGAGTGAAATTCATTTCCGCGCGGAGTTCATCTTCCAAATAGAGTTTTTCCTTCGAAAGCTGCTCTTTCAGTTCCCTAATCTCGCGGTAGGCAAGCGCATTCTCGACGGCGAGAGCAATTTGGTTTGCAACCTGGGCAAGGAAACTGACATCGGCCTGACCGAAGGCATCGTCTCGGAGCCGGCCGAGAACCAAGACGCCAATCGCGCGATTCCGGCTGATCAGGGGTAAGCAGCAGACAGACTTCAAACCTTCCCGTACCGCGATCTGAGCGATTGGGGAATCGAGCCAGCCGGCGAAGGGGCTCTGGAGCGTCAGAGGCTTCATAGTTCGAAATGCCGTACCGGAGGGCGATCCCTCGATCGAATAAACCAACTCTTCGTGGATGAACCCTTTTCCCTCCGGAAAGTCGACCGCATAGAGTCGCAGTTGCTTGATTTCCGCATCTGGGAGCGACAAGCCGGCGTAGTCGCACTGCATCACGCGCCGGACGTCTTGCGAGATGGCACGCAGGAGATCGCGGAGCTCCAAATTTGAGACAACCTGATTCGTGACATCAAGGAGCAACCGCAACCTTTCGTTTTTTCTTTGAAGTTCCTCAGTCGCCCGCCGCAACGCAGCTAAATTCAATGCGTCGTCGAATGCCAGTGCAATATAACCCGCCACTTCGGATACGAATCGGACTTCGTCTGGCGAATAGGTATCGAATTGCCTGCTACCGAAAGTGATGGCGCCCAGTTTGCGGTGCGCCGTCGTCAACGGTAGGGCACAGATGGACCGGATGTAGAGCCTTTTCAAGATCGCTTGTAGCCGGGCACAACAGGGCTCCATTTCATTCGTTGATCTCAGCACAGGTTTTTGGCGTTCGTAAACCCGCAAGGTCAGCGTCTCCTCGGGCGTTAGCTTCTCCTCGGGTATCAGCTCTGCCCGACTCGTCATGTCGATGAAATAATTTTGAAACGTATCGGAGTCTTTGTCGCGAAATGACACTCCGATGAAGTCAAATTGCACTACTCGGTGCAGTTCGTTGACCAGCACACCGAAAAGCTCTTTCGGGTCGCGGTGCGCTGCGATCGCCTGGGACACACGGACGAGAGTCTCGAATCGAGTTTCAAGGGCTGAGGCGGCAAGAATTTCCGAATCGTTCCCCACGATTTCGCACCACCCGTAGCAAGTCTTAGAATCTATTCCATCGGATGCTCGACCCGGAACAAACGATACGCGAATTGCATCGGGACGGAAAGAATTGTGGCATTGGGCAGCCTTCCCCATGGACGTTAAGATCTGTTCGCAGCGGGGTCCAGCCACTACATACCAACAATTCGTAATTTCACTCAGACTCCCATGCCTAGAAAGCATCCCCTCCAGGCTTACACGTCAGCCTCCTGCTAAAGCTTGGATCCGCCGTCCACGGGGATACTGGCACCGGTGATCCACCGCGCCTTGTCAGAAGCCAAGAACGCGACGACATCTGCCACGTCCTCCGGCTTGCCGATTCGCTTTAGTGCTTGCATGCCAAGAGTGGCCTCGCGACCTGCTTCCGTCTTAGCGAAGTTCGACATGTCCGTCTCGATTACACCTGGCGCTACCGCGTTCACGCGAATCCCGCGAGGACCTAGGATCGCGGCCCAGTTCTTGACGAGAGTTTCGATCGCGCCTTTGGTCGCCGCGTAAAGAAGAATCGAAGAATTCTCCAGATCAGGCTTCCCAACAACAGCTCGGGCTACCAGAGAAGAGATCAACACAATGTTTGAGCCTTGCCCGAGGACTGGCAAGATTTGTTGCACCAGGAAGAACGGACTTCGTACGTTCGTCGAAAAGAGATTCTCGAAGTCCTCGATCGTGTGATCTTTGATGGTGGCACTCTTGCTCACGCCGGCATTGGCGACGAGTATATCCAACCGGTCGCCAACGATTGAGCGGGCTTCTTTGGCGAGCGAACTTGCTCCTTCTGGGGTTGCCAGGTCTGCCCTTATCGCGTCCGCGCGGCCTCCCTTGGACTGGATATTCTCGACCACAGACTGAGCTTCCTGAGCGGAGCGGCTGTAGTGAACCAATACATGTACACCCGTCTCAGCAAGCGCCAACGCAGTGGCTCTTCCAATTCCACGGGAAGCTCCCGTCACCAGTGCAGTTTTGTTGTGCTGAACCATTCTTACTCCCCAGCAGGCACCGGATTGGATACGAGGGCCAGGGCTGCTCTCGCGCAGTCTACGTCGTTCTCCACGGCGGGCGCTCCGCTCAGCCCGATCGCTCCGACAATTTCTCCGTCTACCTCAATTGGAAAGCCACCTCCCCAAGCCGCCACACGCGAAAGCGTGGGGATCCCGGCCAAAAGCGACGGGTCGCGTTGGATAAAGTTGAAAAAGTCCTGCGTGGAGACACCGAACAGAGCTGTATACGCCTTATTCAGCGCCATCTCGATACAAAGGATCGGGGCGCCATCCATTCGGCTGAAGGCCTTCAGATTGCCGCCGTCATCGAGAATCGCTACGTTCTCGCTAACGCCAATTTCTCTTGCTTTGGTCACCGCTTTATCGACCATTTTCTGTGCCAGCTCAGAAGAGATGCTGTGTTTCTTCACCACGTTAGCCATTGCACTCTTTCCTCCCTTTGATATGTGTTGCGTCTTGATCATCCAGCACTTGTGCAATGGAGCCGGCCTTCCCTGTCCTCCAGGGTCACCTTGCCGAGATGGCCGTTCCTGCTTCATCCTCGATTAAATTCGCCGTCAAGCATTCATTCCGCCATCCACGGTAAGATTCGCGCCGGTGATGTAGGAGGACTCCGGTCCGGCGACAAACGCCACCATCGCGGCGATCTCATCCACACGCCCGTAACGATCGAGTGCCGTGGCGGCCTTCTGCGGTACCGCCCAATCACCCGCGGCCGGATTCAAATCCGTGTCGATCGGCCCCGGCTGCACGTTGTTGACTGTGATGCCCCGGCTCCCGATCTCTCGGGCCAGCGCCTGAGTGAACATCTTGACAGCTCCCTTCGTGCCCGCGTATGGCACAAGCCCGGGCGCCGCCACACGTTCACCCACGGCCGAACCGATCATGATGACGCGACCGCCGCTCTTCATGTGCTTCAGCGCCGCCTGCGTCGCAACGAATACCCCGCGGACGTTGATGTCGAGCACGCGATCCATTTCTTCCAGCGTCGCCTCCTCGAACGGTTTCGGAATGGCTGTGCCGGCATTGTTCACAAGCACATCCAGTCGGCCGAAGGTTGCAAACGCCTTTTCGACCGCGGCTTCGACGGCTTTGGCATCAGCAGCGTCCGCCTGAATTGCGATAGCCTTTCCGCCATCACGTTCAATCGCTTTGACTACGGCTGAAGCTGCGCTGGCGTCCCTCGCGTACGTGATGGCCACGCTCGCTCCATCCGCGGCCAGACGTTTCGCGATCGCTGCGCCAATGCCCCGCGAACCGCCGGTAACGAGTGCCACTTTTTCGGTTAACTTAGACATGTGACCTCCTGTAATTTTCTCTGAGCGATTCACTGCGCTACTGATTTCAACTGGCTGTAATCTCGCTCGCAGTCCTTAGACCCCCTATCGGATGTGTGATTACCGCAAGCAGATTCAGCTCTCTGGGGAATGCCAGCTATTCCCAATAGGAATGCATAACGCAGAGATCTCGCTTAGAATCCATTCCACAGAGGAACATGGAGGCTGCTATGGACAAATTCGATGCAATGCAGATGTTCGTCCGAGCAATTGAAAAAGGGAGCTTCTCTGCTGTCGCAAAGGAACGTGGAATTGGTCAACCTGCTGTGAGCAAGCAGATCTCCGCCCTTGAAGATGAACTCGGCACCGAACTCATTCACCGCACCTCTCGTTCCATCGCACTGACTGAGGCAGGCCGCGACTTTTACGAGTCTTCTTTGCGCATTCTCGACGACTTTGAAAACGCGACTTCACGAATCGGTCGAGGCCAAACCGCACCGAAAGGCCTCATTCGTGTGACTGTTGCTCCCACGTTTGCCCGCCTCCACATGGTGTCAAAGCTGCCTGCTTTTTTTGCTGCCTACCCCGATATGGCAGTTGAGATGGCAGCATCGGAGAGCCCGACAACGATCATCGAAGACGGCTTTGATTTAGCTATCCACTCGGGTGATCTTCCAGATTCGACTCTCGTTGCGCGAAGATTCGCGCAGACGATGACCATTCTCGTCGCCACTCCTCAATACCTCACACGCTTTGGTGCACCGGAATCCCCGGAAGAACTCAAACACTTTCGATCGGTCGTCTTTGTCGAGCGGGGCTCCGTACAGCCGTGGACCTTTGGCTCTGGACAGAACGCGATGCGTGTTATCCCCACAGGAGTCTTTCGTACCAGCGATATTGAACAGATGCGGATGGGTGTCCTTGAACATCTGGGGATTGCTCAGGCGCCAGCATGGCTTTTCGCTGCAGAGCTCAGAGAAGGCACTGTTATCCGTCTTCTGACTCCCTTTGAGAGAACCGTGCCAATCCTTGCCGTACGGCCCGCCAGCCGCAGACTGTCCACCAAAGTTCGCATTTTCATCGAGCACTTGGAGAAAACTTTCGCGCTCTGTTCCCAGTTCAACCCGCGACCCACCTAACTCTGTGGAAGGATGCCCGTCCATAGAGATCAGTTTAGCTGCGGTCATCTCATGAGCTGAGTTTCCGAGCCGCGACCGCTTCCGGTCAAAAAAACTTGTATCCTAATTGTGCTGGTAAACATCACATATGCTGTGGGAGCTTTGATGTCCGCGACAAGCGTCCAATTCACGGTTGCAGCACACATCATGGCGGCTCTCGGCTTCCGTCACGGCGAGGAAACCTCTTCGGCTATGCTTGCAGAAAGCGTCAATGCCGATCCTACCTTCGTCAGAAAATCTCTTTCGAAACTGTCAAAGGCAGGCCTGATCGTCACCACGCGCGGTAAGAATGGCGCGAGCAGGCTCACGCGTTTCCCAAAGCAAATAACCCTTTTGGACATTTATCGCGCCAGCGCGGCTCCTCCAACATTCGCGATTCATAGCTATCCAGTAGAGAAGAGATGCCCGATCAGCCGCAACATCAAGGGATGCATGTCGTCGGTCCTAAAGAAAGCGCAGGACAGCTTCGAGAATAGTCTTGCTGGAATAACGCTTGCCGATGTAGTTGGGGAAATCCGTCGCGCAAGCCGGTAATTTTTTTGATGTTTATATGTGCATATTATTACCACATATCAAGAAAAGGGAGAAACCGAATATGAACAGCCTTAAAGACAAGCTCGGTGTCGTAAGGGACGGCAATTATGTGATTTTGGGGGCGAACGGAAACACCGGTGCGATCATTGCCAATTACGTGCTATCGAAAGGTGAGAAGGTACGCCTCTTAGGGCGCGACGCGGGGCGACTGCAGCGCTTTGCGCGCAAAGGCGCAGAAGCGTTCACAGCCGACGTGAGTGATGCGGTTGCGCTCACCAAAGCTTTCAAAGGCGCGCGCGCAGCATACTTGATGTTGCCGCCCATTACTTCCCGGGAAGACCAAGAGCGACAGAGCGATGCGATCGCGAAAGCCGTGAAGGAGTCCGGCGTGCGCTACGCGGTGCACTTGAGCAGCTACGGCGCGCATGTCCCGAAAGGCACCGGGCCAGTCACCGGGCTGCACTCTTCGGAGGAAAAACTGAACGCGATCAACGATTTGAGTGTTCTGCACCTGCGAGCTGCGTATTTCATGGAAAACAATCTGGCGGCGATCGACATGATTCATAGGATGGGACTGTTTGGGCATGCGCTGGTACCCGACCTGAAGCTGCCCATGATCGCGACGCGAGATGTCGCGACTACGCCGCGCAGCGCCTCCTGGACCTGGATTTTACCGGCAAACAAACGCGCGAACTGCTTGGCGAGCGCGACCTGACGATGACGGAAGCTACCGCGGCGATTGCTCGCGGCATTGGCAAGCCGGATCTGCGTTACATGCAGTTTTCCTATGACCAGGTGCTACAGGCATTGACGCAAGAGGGTTTTTCGCCGAGAAAAGCCGCGGTGTACATCGAGATGTTCGAGGCCATCAACACAGGACTCCTCGCTGCGCAGGAGCCGCGTTCGCCCGGAGAACAGCACACCGACTTCGTTCGAAAAGTTTGTGCAGGATGTTTTTGCGGCCGCGTATCACGGGAAGGCTCTCACCGCCTAAGCCAGCGCCTAAGTGGCACCGGTTGCGACTGTCTGTGGACCAGAATTTCTGGAAGCAGCTTATGAAAATTGCCGATGCGGAGATCTAGCCATGAATAGAACGGCCTCTAAGCAAAGAGAGTTGCCCAAGCGCCGTAAGAAACCGAGCACTTACCGTCGCATCGTCACGGGAAATGTAAACGGCAAGTCCGTCGTCCAAAGCGACGAACCGGTGCCGGCCTATGAGTTCAAGACTGTTCCCGGCTACGAGCACACGCTCATCTGGGTCAATCCGACGACGCCGGATCTCGGCACTGAGCAGAGGTTTGATCGATATCCCGACTCCCTTGTTCCTGGACCTGGCGGTACCAGCCTGCACTTCGTAACCTTTCCGCCCGGTGCTGTCTTCGCGGATCCCTCCTTTGATGGCGCGGCCGCACAAGAAGAAGCGCTCGTTCGTCTGCGAGGATTAGCGGATCACTTCGAAAAGGAGGACCCGGGAATGCACAAAACGAACACCATCGACTACGCAGTTGTCTACGACGGAGAGATGTGGCTGGAATTGGACGACGGCGAGACTCTGCATTTGAACCGCGGCGACGTGATCGTGCAAAACGGTACGCGCCACGCATGGCGAAACAAAGGCAACAAGCCCGTCACGATGCTCTTTTTCTTGAACGGAGCAAGAGCTCGCGAAACCTCGCAAGCCCAATGGAGTACCCGATGACCCATGAAAATAATCTCGTGACCGTTAGCCAGTTCGACGGCAACGCATACAAGAGCGCGCAGGCCGCGGAGCAAACCCTGAACGCGGCGATCCTGCGCGCCGAAATCGCCAGGAGCTACGAAGAATTTCTGGAGATCTTTGACAAATTTTACGCCGATGATGTCGAGGTAAGCAGTGAAGATTCGCCGGAGACAATCCGTGGAAAGGAGCGAGTGCGTCCCTTTTTATTGAATTTCCTGATGCCGCTTCACGTAATGGCTGAGGTTGCCGGATTGTCGATGTCAGTCCAGCTGACTCAAGTTCCCCGAGACAGCGCCAACGAGACACATTCCGAATGGAGGATCGACTTCACCGGCGCCGGCGGGAGACGGTGCACTTTGAAGTGGTATGCGATTCGGGGATGGGCTGCATCCAGGGTTGTGTACGAACACCACTACGGTCATGAGCAGATCGGCGGCCCCCTCACCGAGGACGACTCGAATTTCAATTGGGGTCGTTCGGAGTCGGCTTTCAATCGCCCTCTTGAGGCCTGAAGGGGCCTTGGACCGATTATTCAGGACTGGAGGAACCAAACAATGGCCAGCAATCTCGAGGAGAAGAACAAGGCACTGGTACTCAGGGCATTCGACCTGCTTTTCAATAAGCGTGACTATGCAACGGCGGAGCAATTCTGGTCACCGCAATACATTCAACATAGCGCTCACATCGCTCCCGGTCGTGAAGGCCTGTTCGATCTCATCAAGAGCCTTCCACCAACGTTGAAGTACGAGGCGGGAACGATCGTGGCGGAGGGCACTTTCGTCATTGTGCACGGACGGTTTTCGGGATTCGGCGCCCCTGCAAATTGGATCGCTGCCGACATCTTACGCATCGAGGACGGAATACTCGTCGAACATTGGGATGTGATTCAGGATGAGGCTACAGAAGAGCAATCGAAAAGTGGCGCGCCCATGTTCGGAAAGACTTTTCCAGGATACAAATGAAACGGAGTGGTTGATAGGAGACGGACCAATGGGAAACGAAGGCTCTTACGTGGCTCTCGGGCTGAAAACATGGAACGCCCAAATTGATCGCGCGGACAAGCTTTTTGGAGGCCTCTCCTCCGAGGAGACTCTGCGGGAGATAGCGCCCGGCAGGAACAGGCTTCTTTACTTGTGGGGACATCTCACGGCCGTACACGACGCGATGCTCCCGCTTTTGTCGCTGGGAGAACGACTTCATCCCGAGTTTGATGTCGCCTTCGTCTCGAATCCCGACAAATCGCGAGCCGACATTCCTTCGCACGAACAAGTTCGCCGGGCATGGAACGTCGTCAATGGTGAATTGCGGAAGGGGTTTGACAAAATGTCTTGGTCCGATTGGGTCCAGAGGCACTCGGCCGTATCGGAAGAAGATTTCGCCAAAGATGCTTCGCGCAATCGCTTCGCCATCCTACTGAGCCGCACGAACCATCTCTCCTATCACCTCGGCCAAGCGGTGCTCGGACTTAAGTGATCGAGAGTGAAGGATCGGAAGTCGCGAGTTCAGAGTTGAGCAGCAACGGAGAAGACGAATGACCAAAAAACTCGAAGGCAAGATCGCTGTCGTCACCGGCGGGACAGAGGGAATTGGGTTAGCTACGGCAAAACTTTTCGTCAAAGAAGGTGCTTATGTCTTCATCACTGGCCGCCGCCAGAAGGAACTCGACGAGGCCGTGAAGTCAATCGGCACCAATGTTTCTGCAGTGCAGGGTGACGTTGCCCAATTGGCCGACCTTGATCGTCTTTACGAGACCGTATCCAAGCTGAAGGGGCGAATCGATATTGTTTTCGCCAACGCCGGTGTTGGCGAATTTGTACCCTTTGGGGCCGTCACCGAAGAGCATTTCGACAAGCTATTCAACATCAACGTGCGAGGAACACTGTTCACGGTGCAAAAGGCCTTACCTCTACTGAAGGATGGTGGCTCTATCATTCTCAACGGTTCTGTCGCGAGTGTTAAGGGCACTGCCGCCTTCGGTGTCTACGCCGCGAGTAAGGCCGCAATTCGCTCTTTCGTGCGAACCTGGACTACAGATCTGAAGGACCGTCGTATCCGCTCTAACGTGGTCAGCCCGGGTCCGATCAACACACCGCTGGCGAGTCGACAATCTCCAGACGTGATTGCGCGGATTGTGTCCACCGTCCCGATGGGACGCATGGGGGAACCCGAGGAAGTTGCTAAGGTTGCGTTGTTTCTGGCGTCGAATGACTCCAGTTTCGTCACGGGTATCGAACTGTTCGTTGACGGCGGCAGGGCCCAGATATAGCCGAAAAGGCGCGAGCCTTTTTTCCGATCACTAGACAGGCGCGAGCGGCGGAACCAAAGAGCCTAAGGCGCTGTCCTGAATGCGACAGAACAGCCTTCCGCTCAAGACAATTTCTTCAGGTGCTCGCGTGCCCTGGTAAAACCACCCGCCAGCAGCTTGCACTTAACGTTATATTAAGAGGAGCCATTCAGCGCGTTCCATGCAGCTAGAGAGTCCATGTAGTCTCTCCAATGAACGATTTTTCTGTTCTCAATTGTGATGACCGAAATGAACCTGTTGTCGTAGGACGCACCGCCCGAGAGAACTGTCCCGTGCACTTCATATTCGAGGATCACGACGCGACTATCCTGAGAACGATGCACAAGAAGCGCGTCGCCGGAGTGAAGCTTGATCGTCTTGCCGTATCCAGAGAAGCTAGCCATCAGATTGGCTCGTCCTTGAATCGTCAGCGGCCAACCCGGAAAACGATATCGGAACTCGAAGAATGCGTCTTCGGCAATCGTGTCGAAATAATGCTCGCCATCAACAAGTCCGCGTAGGCCTTCTATGACGACTTCGAAGAAAGGATTGAGAGCTTCAAAAATCTCGTATTCGCCTTTCGGCATCACCATGTCCTTTCCGTTCACGGACCATCGCTAGGAAATGCATCACGCGCGTGCAGGAGTGACACTCAGCTCGCTCCGGACTATAGGCGCCACTTGAGTGCCGAGGATTTCTATGGCGTGCAACATTTTTTCGTGTGGCAGCGTTGAGACACCCATTTGGAATGTGACGCGGGAAATACCGCCGAGAACTTCATTCACGTAAAGGATCTTTTTCGCGACCGTTTTCGCGTCGCCGATCAGCAGTGCGCCGGTAGGTCCGCGCAGGGCGTCAAACTGAGCGCGTGTGGCGGGTGGCCAGCCGCGTTCCTTGCCGATTTCGGTGAATGTGTGCGCATAGCCTGGAAAGAATATTTCTGCGGCTTCGTCCGTGGTATCCGCGAGAAAGCCGACGGAATGAAGGCCTATAGTAAGTTGCTCCGGAGAATGACCAGCGCGACGCCCAGCCTCGCGATAGAGTTCTATCAGTGGCCTGAAGCGTCTGGGTTCACCGCCGATGATGGCAACCATGAGAGGAAGACCGAGCATTCCTGCGCGAACGAAAGATTCGGGCGTGCCGCCGACACCGACCCAAATGGGAAGCGCATCCTGCAGCGGGCGAGGGTAAATTGCCTGGCCGGTAAGGGCCGCGCGGTGTTTTCCGGACCAGTGCACTTTGGTGCTTTCCCGGATTTTCAGAAGAAGCTCGAGTTTTTCCGCAAAGAGCGAATCGTAATCTTCAAGACGCAGCCCGAAGAGAGGATACGACTCAACGAACGAACCGCGACCGGCGACAATTTCGGCGCGGCCCCGCGAGATCAAGTCAAGAGTCGCGAACTCCTGAAATACGCGAACGGGGTCGGAGGCGCTGAGAACCGTGACTGCGCTGGTGAGACGAATATTTTCCGTGCGCGTGGCGGCAGCGGAGAGGATTACAACAGGTGCCGAATCGAGAAATTCCGCACGGTGATGTTCGCCAATGCCGAAGACGTCCAGACCAACACGATCCGCGAGTTCAATTTCCTCCAGTAAATGGTGCATGCGCTCCACCGGACTGAGCGTGAGACCTGTGGCTGGGTCTGAAATAGCTGCTGCGAAACTGTCGATTCCAATCTGCATTTACGTCACTTCTCCAAAGCAACGTTCATTAGAGTGATCGGCGTACTGTGCCGTTATGCTTTAGAACCTTGATTTGACTCCGGTCCCGAGACTCTGGGCGCGCTTCCCAACCTTTTTCAGTATCGTTTCCAGGGTGCGCAATTCCTTCGGGCTCGCATCGGCAAAGACTTTCCTGATTTCGGCTGCGTGTTTGCGAAAAATCGGTGCGATCAATTCTTTGCCTTTTGGGGTTAGCGATACGATCCGGACACGGCGATCCTCAGGACTCTCGACCCGGCTTACCAGGCCTCTATCCAACAGGCGGTCGATGGCCACACTGATCGAGCCGGGCGTAAGGTACACCTTTGGGCCGATCGTATTCACCGGCAAAGGCCCTTTGTTCAAAAGGGCCTCAAGGATCCGGAAATCGGTGTCGTCGATTCCAGTCTCCGTTAGTCCCGCATAGAGATATTTCGAAGCCGCCTGAAAGGCCTTCACCAATACCAGCCAACAATGAATCGGGTCTCGCGAGGTCTTATCCATAACGAAACCATTTTCGCATTTCGCATAACCGATGTCCAGTATAATGTATCTATATCAATAGACTTTGCATCAATAGATACTGGCGAGAGAGCCGCCCCAACTTCGTTTGCGCGGTTGCTCGTAGGTAAATTCAGCAAGCAAAAGGAGGAAGTACATGGCAACGAATTCAATCGCAATTTCCAAGGATGTGGATGCAATTGGTTTTTGGCAGGGAGCAGTGGTCGTTTTGGGACGCTTTTTCTTCGCGCTGATTTTCCTGTTAGCTGGCGCCAATCACTTTAATAAGCAAACCATCGGCTATGCGGCCTCGCAAGGCGTGCCTTTGGCTTCGATCGCGGTTCCGCTTTCTGGCGTGCTGGCGATCGCAGGCGGACTGAGCATTTTGTTGGGATACCGCGCAAAATTTGGGGCGTGGCTCATCGTGCTTTTCTTGATTCCGGTCACGTTGATGATGCACAAGTTCTGGACCGTAACCGATCCCATGATGGCGCAGATCCAGATAATTCTGTTCATGAAGAACGTCTCCATGCTCGGCGGCGCCCTGCTGATTTCTCAGTTCGGTGCAGGGCCATTCAGTCTCGATGCCCGCGGCTCGCGCTGAACGCCCCTAAAGGAGAGAATCAACATGCACAATCAATCTGAAGCACAGAACCCATCTGCTATCAAACCTCCGATCTCGCAACAGGCTCTCGATCAGCTATTTCGCGAAGCTCGGACCCACTCCACGTGGCTTCCCGAACCCGTGCCCATCGAACTCCTGCGCAAGGCTTACGAATTGACGCGACTGGGGCCGACCAGTGCCAACGGCTCGCCTGCCAGGTTCGTTTTTCTGACCACCCCAGGCGCCAAGGCGCTCCTTAAGCCGGCGCTTGCGCCCGGCAATGTCGACAAATCCATGGCCGCTCCTGTAACCGTTATCATCGCCTGGGACACGGAATTCCACAGCATCTTCCGAGGCTTTTTCCACAGGCTGACGTGCGGTCGTACTTTGTCGGGAATAAACCTCTCACTGAGGAAAACGCCTTCCGAAACAGTTCACTGCAAGCCGCATACTTCATCTTTGCCGCACGCGCTTTGGGATTAGATTGCGGACCGATGTCCGGCTTCGACACAGCTAAACTGAATGCGGCATTCTTTCCTGACGGCAAGTGGAAGGTCAATCTTCTCTGCAACCTGGGTTATGGAGACCCAAGCAAGCTCCACCCACGTAATCCACGGCTGAATTTTGAGGAAGCGACTGTGATTCTGTAGCGGACGAAACTCGCCAGCAAGCGATCCTTCAGAGGCCGAGGTACTATCCCGGAAACGCGCGTTAGCACCATGACGTCGATGAAGAGTCCCTACGAAGCGGAGCTTTCAAGTGCTGCGGCCACATTGCACTTAGGTGGCTTCAGCGGGACCGCCTGCGGCACGAATGACCTCCCCGGTGATCAGGCTGATTCGTCTGACGCTAGGAACACCGCCAGCGGGGCGATATGCGTGAAGTGACCGAGCCGCCGAGCAGCGTCTTCCCAGAGCGTTTAAGTAGCGCGTCAACATTGAATTTTGCATCCTGAACAAATCGTCGGCACCCTTCCCTTATCGGAGTATGGAAGGGTTGCTCGTTGATTCGTCCGAAAACGGCAGTGACTGCTCGTATCGCCGATTACATTGTGAGGACGGCGCGGAACCGAGCCCTGCCCTCCGCAACGCGTTCGTACGCCTTGGCGGCCTCGGCCAATGGGTAAGTCTCGACGATCGTTTTGACTTTCCCTTGCGCCACGAAATCAAGAGCTTCGTAGAGATATTCGGGGCCGTTCTGCTGGCTGCCGATGATGCGGATGCGCTTCATGATGAGATCCATCAGCGAGACGGAAAGTGGCTCCGCGTCCGCGCCCATAGCGATCAGCCGGCCGTCTGGCCGTAATCCCTGAATGCTGTCCACCATGGACTTTGTCGAATTGGAAGTGCTGAGGATGATGTCGGCACCGCCCGCTGCGGCAAGGCTCTTGCCGTCGCGGACAATTTCATCCGCGCCGAGCTCGCGGATCAACTTGTCTTTGTCAGGGGAGTGGGAAATGGCGATGGTCTCAAAGCCCGCTGACTTAGCGTATTGCACTGCGAGGTGTCCAAGGCCGCCGATTCCAAGCACGGCCACGCGCTCGTGCGGCTGGGGATCGGCCCAGCGCAGCCCGCTGTAGACCGTGTAACCGGCGCAGAAGATCGGGGCTGCCTGCTCGTAGGAAACCTTGTCCGGAATCAGATAGGTGGCGTCGGCATTCATCAGCATGTACTCGGCGTGTCCGCCTTGTGCCTCAATTCCTGTGCCCTTCATGTAGGGACAGAACATTCTGCGACCACGCTGGCACCATTCGCAGCGCCCGCAGGTGGATTGAATCCAGGCGGTACCCACGCGGTCGCCCACCTTGCGCGTCGTGACGTCGGGAGCCTTGGCAACGATCTCACCCACTGGCTCGTGGCCTAAGATTCGGGGAAATGGTCCGGGAAAGTGTCCGAGCGTCAGATGTACGTCGGTGTAGCAGATGCCGCTTGCATGCATTTTCACCAGTACCTGGTTAGGTCCCGGCTGAGGTTGCGGAACGTCTTTGATCTGCCACGAACTGCTGACAGCGGGAACGACTGCAGCTTTCATAACATTCCTCCTAACGCAGTTCGATGCGAGAGCATTTGCGGTCGGTGCATGCGCTTTAAGCGCCCGAATCCGCAATCGCACACCTCGAACTGAGATTGACGGCGAATTGTCGGCAACCGGGAAACAACCGGGAACTTGCAAACCTTCATGTCGGCCTATGCTAAGGGGCGAATCAATTCCAAACTGAATGATAGGACCACCATGTTCGGATCGTTGCGGCCCCCGCAATCGCACGCTTCAGCATCCGCGGGTACCGCCGGCGCCTGCCCCAAGGGCAGAAAGAAGAGTCACCTTTCGTCGAGCGTGCTTATGTGTTACTGAGATTCGCGGGCCAGAGAGGAGTCGCACCGGCCATTTCCCCAGTAGTCCAACTAGATCATCTAGGACCCCGCTGCGAAAGCTAAGTGATTACGGCACCGCGTCTTAGCTTAGAATTTACCTCATTCGCAAGGAGGAGGCGGGGGGTTCGAATCCCCTCTCGTCCACCAGAATTCTCAACAACTTGCGAATTGTCGTTGCCAGCCTCGGTTTTGTGACGTTGTTTCTGCCATAGCCCAGCTTTGCGCCGCGCTATCACAGGACATCTAGCGCGGTGCACGCGAAAGGAGCCCACCGTGTGCGGTGGGTGGCTGGAGTCCTACTACTTTTTTGCCACCGGCAATGCCACCGGTTGTTCGAGCCGGAATTCCAGCAGAGTTTCGCTTGGTATCGAGAGTTGCTGGCCTTTTTTGGAACCGGCGATGGCTGTTCCACCGGCAACACCGATGAGTGCTCCAATCCCGGCTCCCTTTCCCCCTCCAGCTATCCCGCCGATAAGCGCACCCAGTCCTGCTCCGCCAACAACTTTTTTCGCTGTATTCGACCCTTCCCCTTTCCCCTTGATTTCATACGTACTTGTGAGAAGCGGATAAGCCGTATTGTTAATCATAATGTCGGTCAGTTCGAGCGTCAGCTCGGAGCTGCCTTTCATTCTGCCGGCGGATTCAGCCGAAACAAGCTTGCCATAGACTGTCGTCCCTCTCGGGGCCACGACCATATCTTCGGCTTGCAGATTCGTCTCCAGGCTCGCCGTGAACCGAAATCCCGCCTTCTGTTTGGTGGTATCGATGGAATCGATCATTCGTATAAGGATACGTGTTCCGGCTGGAACCGTGATTCTCTTTACGTTCTGCGGAGCGCCCGGTGCCGCCATCGGGATCGTCGGCACCGTAGCGTTCAAAAAGTTCGCGCTTGAAGCATGGTATGCAGTTGCCAGTATTAACAGGATTGTTGCGGCCCAAATAAATCCTTTTCGCATTTCTTGTCTCCTTTTCATGGAATTCAAGAGCCTGCTCCAACAATCGGCAATTCCGCAGCAATTCGAAGATCAATAATTGAAAGCAGTTGGTGTTCGACCTGAACGAATCGCGCTGCGGTAATCGCCCCCAATTCCTGTTTGACGCGGTCGTAGTATTTTGCAAGAAGCTCGCCACGCTGTTTTTGATAGGACAGCGCGTTCTGAATCAGCTCGTCTGCCTTTGCATCTGTCATTTGCGCATAACTAAGGGCATATTCGTGAATATTCGCCAGCCTTTGGTCATTCAGTTTGGACAATTCCGCATCGTATTCGGTGTAGATCGGCCAGAATTTTGCAGCGTCGGCCGCACTTAACAGCATTACCGATCCCATGATCTCGGCTTTCTGCTGGCGGACATCGGAGCGCAGGAGCTGTATATATGCTTGGATGTTCGTCTTTTGATTGGCTGCGGCAGGCGACGTAGGGGTCGGTTTTACGACTTTCTTGGGTTGCGTCGCATCCTGGGACCACCCAGTCGCTACGAAAGTCAGCATCGTCAGAAGCATCACCCAAACTGCTCTCTCTTTGTTCATCTGTTTCTCCTCTAGGGAACTGCGGATTAACTATGTTCGATAATTCATCGTTCCAGACGAGTTCAGAAGTGCGATCCTCGCACTCGGAATGGGTCCGCCGCAGTCGACGTGGACTGGTGCGGCGCTGGGATATTGCGGGGATGAATACGAGAGGAATACTGTCAAAACTGACAGTCCCTACCCAAGAGAGGCAACTCTGAAAACATGCTTCCTCTCCGATCCGCCCAATCCGGAGATCTGAACCTCATTCATATCTTTGACGTTTGCAGCCAAGCCGGCTGGGAACTCGTCAAAGCTGACAAAAGTGCCTTGCAGCCTTCTGTCATTTTTGACAGTTCACGTGAACTCGCAATTCCACGTAGCTTGTAGTTTCTAGAGCTTACTTAGCGATTCCCTAATTGGGTAGAGATGAGTAGTGAGGATCTCACACCGACATTTGGCCAAACAACCCGCGAGCCATCAGGAGAAAAGAAATGAAGATCAGAGTTGCAGTTCTGTTGGGGCTTGTTCTGCTGTTTGGAACCATGGCGTTTGCTCAGGATTACCCAAAAGTAGAAACATCCCCGGCATTTATGTTCATCCACACCCCTATCTCCTTCACGGTTCCGGCAACGGCTCCGGTTGCCCCGGGTGCGAGCTTTAACGAAAGCTTTAACTGCGTTGGTGGTGGTGGCACGCTCGCTTACAACTTCAGTAGTGTGGTTGGTATAGCGGCTGACTTGGGCGGCTGCAAATATGTTGGTCAAACAATTCCCGCTTTAGCTGCAAAACTTAGCGGGAATGATTTTACGTATATGTTCGGGCCACGATTTACCTATCGAAGTAAGAGCAAAATCCAACCATTTGGCGAGATCAACTTCGGCGGGAATCGTCTCAGTCTGAGTTGCAACAGCGGGACTCCGTGCAGTGGCTCTTCTTATAGCAAGAATGCTTTCGCCATGACGGTAGGTGGGGGCTTTGACGTCAACATAACCAGGAAATTTGCCATACGAGTGATACAGGTTGAGTATCTCTACACCCGCTTCGGCAATAACTGCAATTTCGAACTCTGCAGCAACAATAACAACCAGAACAGCTTTCGGTTGAAGAGCGGGATCGTTTTGCGTTGGGGTGGTGCTCCGCCTCCGCCACCCAACCGTCCTCCAGTGGCTTCCTGTTCCGCAAATCCAGCCTCCGTTTACGTCGGCACGGGCGAAGTGGTATCTGTGCATGCGGACGCCAGCGATCCGGACAACGATCCTCTTACTTATTCTTGGACAGCCACGGGAGGCACCATTGACGGTGCGGGTTCGCAAGTCCGTTGGAGTTCCAATGGCCTTGCGTTAGGCAGCTACACTGTTACAGCGAATGTGTCGGACGGGCGCGGCGGTGCTACGAGTTGCTCGACGGATGTCAAAGTAGAGCCTCGGCCCAATCGTCCGCCTACGATGAGCTGCTCCGTGGATCCAAGCTCAGTTCGTCCTGGCGGCCGCGTGCGTATCACTGCCACGGCGAGCGATCCGGACAACGATCCTCTTACTTTCACCTGGCAATCGACCGGTGGCCAAGTCACAGGATCGGGAGCAGAGGTTCAGGTCGACACCACAGCGGCGGCAGCTGGGCAGTATTCGGTGACGGGACGAGTGGACGACGGACGTGGCGGCGCGGCGGATTGCCAGGCTCAATTCAGCATCGAACAGCCTCCGCCTCCCGCGGTTGAAGCGAGACTGGCCATCCGCAGCATCTATTTCCCGACGGCCCTGCCTTCGCCTGGAAGGCCAAACGTGGGCCTGGTTGAGAGCCAACAAAAGACACTCACCTCGCTGGCCAACGACTTCAAGGAGTATCTCGCGCTTAAGCCGGATGCCCATCTCGTGCTTGAAGGCCATGCGGATCACCGCGGCACGCCGGAATACAACCAAGCTCTTTCCGAACGTCGCGTGGAGATCACAAAACAATTCCTCGTTGGACTCGGCATTCCGGCGGACAGCCTGCAAGTCAAAGCGTATGGGGAGGAAGACAACATGACCCCCGAACAAGTAAAAGAACTGGTCGAAAAACATCCCAACTTGACTCAGGAACAGAAGGACAAAATCCTGGCCAACCTAAAGATTGTCACACTGGCCCAAAACCGGCGGGTGGATATTGTCTTGAGCAGTACGGGTCAACAGTCCGTTCGTCAGTTTCCTTTCAACGCTGAAGATTCCTTGACCCTGCTCAGCCCCAACGTCGGAGGGGCAAGAGCAAAACCGGCGGCCAACAAAAAACCGTAGGGCTAGGTGATAGGGTTGCTCAGCCGGTTTCCTGTAGAACGCGTGGTCTGGCTTTGTGCGGGGACACTCGGCTCGGCTCGGCGAAACTCTAGAAGGGACTGCGACTGCTCATGAGTTTTTGCGTCAAGGCCATATAGAGAGAGGCACCACGATGCCTGAGCAGAGCTCAAACGTCGAGTTCGCACACAAAATCAACGAACAGGCTCACCATCACGGGCCGGGAAGTCATCGCCAATCCCCACTGGTCGAGATCGCCGAGGCGACTGTGCTTGCGGTCGTGGCCGTCGCTACGGCTTGGAGCGGCTATCAAGCCACGAAGTGGGACGCCCTCTCGAATCAGAATTATTCACTCGCGGCAAGCACGAACATGAGAGTGCAAGAAAAGGCGACGCTGGCAGGCCAGGATCGTTTATATGACATCGTGACTTTTAATGGTTGGATCGCCGCTCAGAGCGCCGGCAACAAAACACTAACGACAACTTACGAGCACCGATTTCGGCCCGAATACACCGTGGCATTCCTGGCCTGGCAGAAACTCGATCCATTGCACAACGCCTCCGCGCCGTCGGGCCCCATCTTCATGCCGGAGTACACGAACGCAAATGCGGACGAGTCCAAAAAGCTGGCTGCGGAGGCGAAGGGCTACTTCGAGAAGGGCGTAAACACACGTGAAACCGGTGACCATTACGTGAAGGTAAGCGTCTTCCTGGCGACGGTGCTTCTGCTGACCGCCCTCGGGCAGCGATTCGATATTCTGGGGCCTCGAATCGTTTTGCTTATCGTGGCTTTCGTTCTGCTGCTCATCAGCACGTTCTGGATCTTCACCTTCCCGCGCGCCTAGAAAGAGTCGCCAAGACCCTGGACACAGCCTAGCCGCTCGCGGATTTGGCCAGAACAGATATCGATAAAGCCGGATTCTTACTTCTTTTTCTTTTTCGGCTTCTCGCCATTGCCCGACAGTGCCAGCTCTTTCACACCTTTCATCTTGTGTTTCTTCATTTCGCCGAGAAGACCTTCGTCCGTCAAATCGAGCGGGTGCGAGTGCTTCCAGTCGTGGTGGGCAATTTCTGATAACCGTTTGACCACATCTTTGTCGTCCACTTCAATGGCCAGCTCTCTGCGGCTATCAAAGCTTCCGGGTGCCAGATTGATCGAGCCCACGATGGCACGGGAATGGTCGGCAAGAAGCATTTTCGCGTGCAGTTTAAGGTGTTTCAATTTGTGAATCTTGATGCCCACATCCTCCATGATGCGCATCCCGCCAACCGCTTCGACTAACTTTTCCTTTTTCAATTTATGAGGAGGGCGAGCCATGACGTGAACTTTCACACCGCGGCGCGCCGCCCGGACGAGCCTCTCTATGATGACTGCATCCTGGTAGCGCTCGTTCTGCACGAAGATGGAATCCTTTGCCTCGTCAATAAACTTCGCAATGCGCTCTCGGCCGTTGCCGCAGCACCAGATTAGATGGGACTTCTCGTCTCCTACGAAGGCCTTCCGATGCCAGTCGGCTTCGAAACATTGAATGATTTCGGCAACTTCGTGGGCATGAGAAGTGACGATCGCGTAATCGCGAGTTTCAGTTATGTTCTTCGTTTCCCAGTTCAGGGATTTCACGTATGCCGTCGTATCATCCACCACCATCGACTTCTCGTGAGTGACGTCATAATCAGGGTTGCTGTCGAGGACCTTGATGCCCGCAGCCACCAGCTTTTTGTGCGTGTCTTTGTTCTCCGATTCTCCGTCACGCCGGGCTGGATTCAGCATGACGCGGACGTCTACGCCGCGACTCTGGGCATCCATCACAGCCTTCAGAAGAGACGGATCGGAGAAAAGAAACATTTTGACGCGCAGCGACTTGGTCGCGGAGTTGATGGCGTCGAGAATCGGCTTAGCCGTATCGTCCGGCATAACAATAAGGGATCTTGACACTCAGTCTCCTTGCAATGGCCCGGGAGCACACCAGCCGCTGCGGAGTCATTTGCTCATCGAAAATGTAGTCCTCATTGGGGGCGCGTTCTACTGTCAGAAGTTACAGTCAGGAGGTTTATCCGGGGCACATCGCCAGTCCCTACCTTCACTTCACTGTGCCGATGGCTTGGGCGGATGTTCGGCCCGTTCCTTGCGCTTCTCGGCTATTTGCTTTTGGGAAGGTGGGTAACTCTCGAAGCCTTTGGAAATCTGGCCTATTACTTTCGGCCAAATGGTATCGTCATTGGTGATTTTCTGGTCCAGGTATAGGCGCCAGGCCAGGTCTTTCCGCTTCAAATCGATCAGATCGATGATGAGGGATGCGTCCAAGCTGGTTTCGGCCGACATCAGGTCATAGGTATAAGCCCAATAGTCGCTGATATATGGGCCGAATTGTACCCAATCTCCCACAGCTGCAGAGACCAGTTTGGATTGGCTGTTGGCTAAATAACGCACGACGAGATCCGGCTGCTGATCTGGCCTTACTTCCTTTAGGCCGCGCTGCGTCAAGGCCTTTGACACTCCGGCATGGACTTGGTTGCTGATGAGATTAGGATCCAGCTGCCGAAATTCCAGCGTATTAACTCCACCGATGTACGCAAATGTCTTAAATTGTGAGAAATCCAGGTTGGGATCAAAATCGAAGTTTATTCTCGCCATTGCCAGCGGCGCGAGGATCAAAATTAATAGAACCAAAGAGATAGCGGCAGCCACTTTGTGATGCGACGAATGTTTTCCGGCTTTCCGCATCCACTTCATCATGTAGCCCTCATGGTCAGAGTTCGTTCTCTCATTGTCCCCGCAAGTGCATGTACTTTATTGCTAGAACGAGGCTTTCATCCACGGCCCCCGGTTACCATTGTCAGAAATGACAGGCAAGTGGGCATCCAGGAGCGTCCTCGGCCGATTCCACCCACCGCCCTTTTAGGCAACACCAGTGGCGAGAAACCACTCTATACCTGATTGACGTGGGCTGTAAGCAAGACTAGGCCCGCAGGGAGATGAGTGACAAATCACGCCAGGATATGTGGAAAAGTGCATGAACGTCTGTCATTTCTGACAATGGCAGTGTGGCGGGTCTGCCGATTACCCTAGGCTCGATAGACTCTGGATCTCACGCCTGAGATGTCGGCGCGGACAAATAAATCTATGGAGGATTCACATGATTTCTAGAAGCCTGAAATCGAAAATGTCGGCGTTCTGGGCCGTACTCTCCCTCATGCTGGCCGCATGCTTGGTGGTGGCCGCGGTGCCAAATCCGCCGCAAATCGCGAGCGGGCAGAAGGCCAAAGTCAAAGGAACCATCGTGTCCCGCAACGGGGATTTGATAAAGGTCAAGGTGCAGAAGACGGGCGCTATGGTTGTCGTTAACTTGGTGGACGGTACCAAGATCGGACGCAACACGGGCAACCTCGTGTTCCACCGTGACAAGTCCATGGATGTGACCGCCATGGTGCCCGGCTTGACCATCGAGGCAGAAGGCGTCGGCAATGCCAACGGGCAGCTAGACGCCAGCAAGATCACCTTTACCCCTGACGAATTTGCAATTGAAGTAGCGGAAGAGCAGCAAATCATGGCGAACCAGAAAGCAGCCTCGAACGCCCAATCAACTGCGAATCAGGGAGTGCAGGAGGCCCAGGCGGCCCAAGGCTCTGCCAACACAGCACAGAGCTCTGCTAATACAGCCAACAACAACGCGCAGGCTGCAGGCGCAGCGGCGCAGATGGACGCCGCTGCAGTCCTGCTCGTCAACAAGCGCGTCTCGGACCTGGACGACTACAAGGTGGTTTCCGAAGCGGGTATCTATTTCGCCGCCGACAATGCGACCTTGGACGACGCTGCAAAAGCGGATCTGGACACCCTCGTCGCTGCCACCCAGGGTCTCACTGGGTACATGATTGAGATCGCGGGTTACGCATCCACGACCGGGACCAAGCAACTCAATCAAAAGCTCAGCGAAGAACGCGCGGCAGCCGTCACCAAATACCTCCGCGAGAAGGGTAATGTACCCATGCGGCGTATCCTCGTGCCGGCCGGCTACGGTGCGACGCATCCAGCCGCGGAGAATTCTGATTCCCAGGGACGCGCCCTGAACCGGCGTGTGGACGTGAAGGTCCTGGTAAACAAAGGCTTAGCGGAATCGATGTAGTCCGTATTCTGCTCCGCCGGGTCTCTTTTTCGCCGTTTCCCAGGGCTCGTAGGTGTTGAGTTTGAATCGCTTGCACGAATAGGACACTGGAATGTCGAAAGCTAGACCAACCATCGGGACCGACGGACTCCCGCTACCAATCCTGCCGCCCGAACGCGACGCGCGCGTTTGGGCGCGGCTTGTGCGCGTGATGTTCTACACCCCCGGTTTCATGGGGCTGCTACTCATCAAGACGGGCGAACCGGCGAGCTTCGGCATCACGGTGGAGTTGTTGATGCTATCCAGCGCGGCGGCCATCGTGGGTGGCCTGTTCATCGGCACGCAGTCCACAGACGCAGGGGCCGATACCTCGTCCAGAATTGGCACTTGGAGCGGTTCGCTGGTGATCGAGTTACTTGGGGTCGTGCCCTTCCTGTGCGCCGTGCCGGCACTCTTCCATGAACTGGCGCACAGCGCGCTTCTGCACTCCAAGGCGCCGGGCGCAGTCGACGTCGTGCTGGGTGCCTCCGAGCTTCTGCCAGCGGTGGCTATCCTGCCATTCATGCTCTACCAGCTCGCTGGCTTCGGGACCATGCACTTCGTTCTGCGGAAGCCGGTGAACTGGGTCATCAACATCATCGTTCTCTGCTTAATCGTGGCCAGCTATATCGCCTACCGGGAGGAAGCTTATAGCGTCGAAAAGAGGTTCGCCGGATCGCTGGTTGTCATTATGGCGCTGACCGTCGCCTATGGCGTGCTCAAACTCAGGCAGATGCAAGCGGCTTATGACGCCCGCTGCCCGCCGAAACCTCCGAAGTAGGCTCTGTAAGCGTCTAGGGCGGCGGGCAATCCTCACTGGGTGAACGCGGCGCTTCGCAAAATCCTGGCTGACTCCCTACTGTCAACTGTTGC
>Ga0210387_10000344_pt1 | contig 33480 bp, 33 predicted proteins | sample IncBWC7OmetaG_FD_160108 | JGI IMG/M metagenome (GOLD analysis project Ga0210387, IMG submission 160108) | Forest soil microbial communities from Barre Woods Harvard Forest LTER site, Petersham, Massachusetts, United States - Inc-BW-C-7-O ... | reverse complement strand
TGGCTGCTCGGTCAATCCGAAACTGAAGTCGCCATGTGGGAGCGGAGGCGCATCGGAAAGATCGGAAGCGCGCACCCAACCCAGCCTGCCGTCAACCGTGCGGACCTGCGCGTAATTGCCCGCGCGGTTCAGCACGTACACTTTCTCGCCGCACCGCAATTTGCCGAGCTCTTCAAACCGCTCGGTCGTTTTGTAGAGTAAAAGGTAGGCGTCGTAAGTGCCGCATTGCGCATAGCTAACTGCATCGGCGTGCGCGCAAGTTGCGGCCGCGAGAATGGCGCCACAAACGAATAGTCGAGCCTTCATTCTGTGCCCCAAGCCGGGTGGTTGATCAACGAACACAAACCCGGATTCACAGGATTTCGGACGGCAGGATTATTGTTGCGAATGGCTCGGGAGCCTCCAATAGTACTTTGTGACAGGTTGTTCCAGAGAGCTAAGGGATAACCCGGGAAAATCTCGCGGATTGATTTGCCGAGGCACCTCGTCCGCAAACCGGTCGATAAAACTGTCCCTAAGGACAGTAGATTTCCTCCCTCAATACTTTCTAAAGTAGCGTCCCGCCCAAAACTGAATACGAACTCTCCGAGAAGTCTCGGATCGCGAGGGGATGACGCGATGGCAACGACTCAGCTCGATCTGGTGGCCGAGTTTAAGCAAGGTCTCAAGGCTCTCAAGAATGGATATCCTCAGAAGGCCCTCGTTCACATGCGCACGGCGTTTGAATCGGAGAAGCACAATCCTTTCTATCTCTCGTTCCTCGGATTGACGATAGCGCGCGCCGAGCGCAAATGGGACAAAGCCACCGAGTTGTGCGAAATCGCAGTTCAACTCAGGCGCAGCGAATCTCAATTTCATTTGAACCTTGCGGAAGTGTATGCGCTTGCGGGGCGGCGGGAGAAGGCGCTCGATACAATCGACGCCGCTATTGCGCTGTTCGGCAAAGATGAGCGGCTGCATCGCGCGCGATCCAGAGTGGAAAAGCGACGCTCGCCCGTGTTGCCGTTTCTTACTCGCGAGCACTTTCTGAATCGCACGTTCGGGAAAGTTCGACACCGCACATTGAAGCGTCTTGGCAAACAGGGGCTGTAGACTAACGGAAGGAAATCGTCGGCGCTCGCAATCGAAGCCGGTTCCTATTTCAAGCCCTTTTCAAGCTCTGGCACCGAAGCTCAATTGAGTTGCAGCACGACGCGAAAACTCCGGGCGTCCCTCGATTAAAAGTAACGCCTTCTTGATTGGAAGTCCTCCGCCGTAACCAACCAGGCTACCGTTGCTCCCGATCACGCGATGGCACGGGATGATAATCGGAATTGGATTTGAGCCATTCGCTAAACCCACCGCTCGTGCTGCTTTGGGATTGCCGATGCGGCACGCCAGCTGGCCATACGAAATCGTCTCTCCATATGGGATGGCGCGCAGGTTTTGCCACACGCGAAGCTGAAAATCACTCCCTTCGAGCGATAGCGGCACATCGAAATTTTTCAACTTTCCGTCAAAGTACGCACGCAGTTGCCGAATCGTCTCCGCGAATGGAGCCGTGTCTTCATGCCAGTCTGGTCGAGAGCGCTGAGTGCGGCTTCCCTGCGCGAAACTGATCATTCGCAGGCCATCTTCATCCGCCGCGAGGAGCATCGCTCCGAGAGGACTCTCGTAGTGCGTATACCAGACCTTCTTTAAGACAGGGTTCATAGGCGGTAGTCACTCATGGTCAATCTCAGTTGTACTCGATTCTTTTCCCGGCAGTCAAACCGATTTGCCGGCGCGTGGGTTGCCCGCGGAATGTTCCCAAACTTGCACCCCTAATGAGTCAGGCTATTTAAGCCGATATCTAAAGGGTTCTCTCTATAGTCTCGAAAATGCCGTCGGAATACGATCTCGAAGCTCGCTAATCCGCTCCAAGCTCACGGAAAGGAAATTCATCATGAACTCAAGCTCAATTGCCCACAGCATCGTTCTCGGAGCGGTTCTTTCGGTCGTCACGCTCGGCGGCTGTTCGAATTCTCCGGCAAAATCTCCTGATGTCGAAAGCGGAATCCGCCAATCACTGGACCAGTCCGGATATAAAGATGTGTCCGTAAGCCAGGATCGCGATAAGGGCGTCATCACGCTCGCTGGTCACGTGCCCGCAGACTCTGACAAGCGGCAAGCCGAGTCGATAGCGAATTCGTTGGCGGCTGGCCAGGTGGTCTCCGATCAGATAGCAGTACTGCCGCCAGGCGCCGAAAAAGATGCCGAGGCGATCAATTCCGATCTGGACAAAGGCATCGAGAAAAATGTGGACGCGGCTCTAATTCAGAATCGAGCTAAGAAGAACGTAAGTTATGACGTGAAAAATGGCGTCGTGACTCTCACAGGCAGTGTCAACTCGCAGATCCGCCGCACCCAGGTGGAACGGATCGCATCCGGTGTGCCGAACGTAAAACAGGTTGTCAACGAACTACAGGTAAGGGATCAGAAAGCTAGTTCGACGAATTAGGCCCGCTACGAATGGCGGAAGGAATTATGAGGAGGCCGTTATGTTGCGATGGGCTTTGATTTTCCTGCTGGTCGCGATCGTTGCCGGCATTTTCGGTTTCGCGGGAGTGATGGTAGCCGCAGCCGGAATCGCGAAGCTTCTATTCTACGTATTTGTTGTTCTATTTCTAGTTTCGCTGCTCATGAGTGTTTTTAATCGAGCGTGAGACTTCCGGGCTCGGGTGCCCCCGTGGCGCGGTCCTATCAATCAAAGGATCTCTACCATCTTCTCGTCGTGGTCGTCTCGGTTACCGCGATCGCCACCCTGTATTTCGCCCGAATCGTCCTGATCCCCTTTGCTCTTGCGCTTCTTTTCACCTTTATTCTGACGCCTGTTGTGAAACTCCTTGAGCGCGCTCACTTCGGGCGTATCCCGTCGGCACTGCTTGTAGTAGTTTTGGCCATCGGCGCGTTTGGCGCGCTTGGGTGGACGGTAACCAAACAGTTCGGCGACGTCGTCAATGAACTGCCCTCATATAAAACAAACATTAAGACGAAGCTGAGTTCGATTCACTTATCTTCGAATCACACGATCGATAACGCCTCGCAGACGATGACGGAAATCAGCAAGGATCTTGCTGCCCCTCCCACTGGATCTCATTCAGATGGTTCGGATTTAACGCACCCCGCCACCAACCGTTCGAGTCAACCGGCCAAACCCGTCGCAGTGGAAGTCGTGAAGTCGACGGCCCTTCCCCTTGAATCCGTACAAAGCGTGCTGGGATTGGTGGCGAGTGCGCTCATTGTGTTTGTGTTCACAATTTTCATGCTGATTCGACGGGAGGATCTGCGAAATCGTCTGATTTCTTTGGCGGGTGATGGACATCTTCACCTCGTTACCCAAACCCTCGATGATGCAAGCGCGCGCGTCAGCAGATATTTGCTGCTGCAGTTCGTCGTGAACGCGTTTTACGGAGTTTTCATCGGGGTGTGTCTGCATTTGATCGGATTACCGGGAGCGCTTCTCTGGGGTGTGATTGTCTGCATTCTTCGCTTTCTTCCATACGTCGGCCCGCCGCTCGGGGGCATCATGCCCCTGCTCTTGGCAATGGCAGTTTTTCCTGGTTGGTCGCAAGCACTGCTTACATTCGTCCTGTTCTTAGTCACCGAATTGGTGGTGTCGAATCTCGTGGAGCCGATGTTGTATGGAGCTCACACCGGGATTTCGTCTCTTGCGATCCTCGTAGCCGCGATTTTCTGGACGGCGATTTGGGGCCCGATCGGGCTCGTTCTCTCCACCCCTCTTACGGTTTGCCTCCTCGTCGTCGGAAGACACGTGCCGCAGCTCAGATTTCTTCACATCCTTCTGGGAGACGAGCCTGCGCTGACGCCCGATTCCCGCTTTTATCAACGCCTGCTCGCCATGGATCACGAAGAGGCGCGCGGAGTATTGGAGCAGCATCTGAAAGAGACGACGCTCGAGGATCTCTACGATTCGGTTTTAATCCCCGCGCTTAGCTTGGCCGAGCAAGACCGCCATCGAAATCGTCTCGCAGACGAAACTGAAAAATTCATCAGCCAGAGCACGAGAGAGCTGATTGACGAACTTTGGGAGCCGCGCAGCGCCGAAGGGTCTATCAGCGCCGGCGAAACGGAATCCGCGCCGGCAGAGTCCGCTGGAGCAGCCTTCGACCATGCGAGGAGAATTCTCTGCTTGCCCGCTCGAGACGAAGCCGACGAAATCGTCGGTACGATGCTCGCCCAGGTTCTCGAACGCGCTGGCCACGAAGCGCAATGCCTGCCCCTCAGCACGACAGAAGAAATGCTTGCTCAAGTGAAGAGTGAAAAGCCTGAAGTTGTTTGCATCTCGGCACTGCCGCCATTCGCGATCCCACACGTGCGTTCGCTTTTTGCCAAGCTGCATGCGCAAAATCCGAAGTTGCAGATAATTGTCGGCCTCTGGCGTTTCTCGGGCGACCCATCAAAGCTGAACCGCCGGTTAGGATTAGCGGAGGGCTTCACGGCTTTTACTACGCTGGCGGAGATTGTTGAGGCTCTCCAAGGCGCACCGGCTGCAACTCCCGAACCAATCGCGGCTTCGTAGGTAGCGTCGCGTCGGCCACAAAGTTCGCTCGATGATTACCGGCCGCCCCAGCGTTCAGCTCAATAAAATTTCTCCGCAGCCGATATGAACGGCAGCGTGTGAGCAAAGCGAGGCTTACGATGGCGGCCAGGTGTTGCGTATTGAAAAAAGCCATATTAGGCCAACTGCGGCCGGGTTTTTGTGGCTACAGGCAAAACCCTATGGTAAAGAAATGTTCAATCCATCAAAATTATTGATAGGGATGTAGGTTCTACCTACGATTGGTTCCTCACCAGAAGTGACCTGCGAAAGAGGCAGGAGTGAGTTCTAGCGATCATCGTTACAAAATCTATATCGTCGAAAAAAATCGAGGAGGCTTACAGCATATGCGTTTCTTTCGTGCACTGTTGCTAGCTGCCGGACTTTTGTTCCTGCCGGCCGCATCGTTCGCTCAGGTCGGAGTGTCGGTTTCCTTTGGCCCGCCCGAACTACCCGTCTACGCGCAGCCTGTCTGCCCTGGTGACGGTTACATCTGGACTCCGGGCTATTGGGCTTGGGACGGCGAGGACTATTACTGGGTTCCCGGCACGTGGGTGGAAGCGCCGGAAGTCGGCTTCTTGTGGACTCCCGGTTATTGGGGTTGGGGTGGAAGCGCGTTCATCTTCCATGAAGGCTACTGGGGTCCGCACATCGGCTTCTATGGTGGAATTAACTATGGCTATGGTTATTTCGGCCGCGGCTATGAAGGTGGACGCTGGGACAACGGGCACTTTTTCTACAATCGTGCTGTAAACAACGTGAACGTGACCGTAATTCACAATGTTTACGAGACGAGAGTGGTCAACGAAACGAGAACCCGCGTGAGTTACAACGGCGGTACCGGCGGCATAAACGAGCGTCCAACTCGGGAAGAAGAAACGTATTCACAGGAGCGCCACGTTCCACCTGTCGCCGCTCAAACGCAGCACGTGGAAGCGGCGCGGTCGAATCCTGAGCTGAGAGCTTCCGCAAATCACGGTAAGCCTCCCATCGCAGCTACCTCGAAGCCTGGAGCATTTCACGAAGCTACGCCTGCCTCCGAAGGTCATTACAACCCGCCAGCTAAGTCAGAGGCCTCCGGATCGCACACGAACACAGCGGTTCACCCTAAAGACCTGCCGCCGGTTGAGCGCCATCCAGCAGCGAGCACTGGGAACACCAAGACCGATCAGAAGTACCAGCAACAGCAGGCTAAGCTGAGCGCACAGCAGGATAAGCAACGCCAGCAACTTCAGCAAAATCAGGAAAAAGAACATCAGCAGCTGCAGAAACAAAAGGCAAACGACGCAAGAAATCAACAGGTAGAGCAGAAGCACCAGCAACAGACTCAGCAGTTGCAGCAAAAGCACGTTCAGCAGCAACAGCACTTGGAGCAGAAGCAGCAGCCGGCACATCAGTCGGCAAGCGCTCCGAAGGAAAAGCACTAATCAGCTGCTGAAAAACGAAGCGGGCGAAGGTTCGAACCCTTCGCCCGCAACTTTTGATCGTTGTCGACTTGACACGATCCTCAGCGACGCCCGTTCTACAGTTTGCCGCTAGCGGTACGACGTGGTTGCTACGATCTTTTCTTCGGTACTTTCGCACCCTTCTTCCGCGCTTCCGAAAGGCCGATCGCAATCGCCTGTTTGCGGCTCGTCACTTTTCCGCCTTTTCCTCCCTTTCCCGATCGAAGTGTTCCCCGCTTTTCTCGGCGCATCGCACTCTCGACGCTCTTGCCCGCGGCTTTTCCATATCTCGGCATTCTTTTTCTCCTCGATTTGATTTTAGTGCTCTCTAAAATCTCCGGAACAGGCTGATAACTCGCGGTCCAACGCTGATATCAAAAATCATCGGCGAGTAGCCGTGTCACTCAAGCATAGTGAATAGCATCACTTCGTGCCGGAATACCGAACAAGATGTAAGTCGTCGTGCATTCCGCCTTACGCTCGACGAGGGGTTTTTCAATAAACGCTCGCGGATTCGCGAGCAGAGCAGCTACTAGAACTATCGACCCTGCCTACAGGGATTCCTTTATGGTGCAGACTGCGGCGAAAGTTTAGCCTGATTAATCTTCCGGACAAGGCAATTTAAAGGGATTTCAAATGTTGCTCATCATCTTGACGGTCGTGCTGGTGCTGGCTTTATTCGGAAGTTTGCCGGCGTGGCCTCATAGCAGAGACTGGGGATATTACCCGAGCGGGGGCATCGGTTTAGTGCTCGTCGTGCTTCTGATTCTTTTCTTGATGGGTCGTTTGTAGTGATGCGGCAGACTGAATTAAAAATGATGCAGATCGTTCTGGGGCGCGAACGCGTTGACTACTTTAGCTGTAACGGAATCAAAGACAAAATATTCATCGGGATCTACATTGCACAGCTCGACGATACGATCCTTAGCTTTTTTTAAGCCTTGAACAGCCTCTATCCAAATCGGCCCGCCACCGGGAGCTCCTCTGAAAATGTCATAGGTCCGGTTCACGTTCGTCCTCCGCAAAGTAGGATCAAACTGGCCGACACATACGGCGCCAGCCTGAAGAGGATGATGCAATCGGGCTACCACATTCGGATTATCCGCCTCACTGTAACTCCCGCCTATTCATCTCGTTGCGAGCACTCAGGAACGGGGCCGAGGAAGAACTTTTTTCTACAGTGTAATAATTCGAAATCTCGGGTACAAATTTCGCAATTCGCCACGCGTTTCGCGAATTGCTCCGATGCATGGCCAGCGGATTGCTTTCGACTTAGCGGTGATGGCAACCATCGCCCGAATGGTGATTGCCAACGAATGCTCATCGGATAGTATGTCCAAGGAATCATTGATGGCGAATCTTCGAATTTTGATTGTTGATGATGAAAAGGCGGTCCGCTCGGCACTGGAGCGGCTGTTGGGCACGCGCGGAGAGTGGGAGGTCGTCGGGCAAGCCGTCGATGGTAGAGAAGCGATTGGGAAGGCGAAAGAGCTAAAACCCGACGTCGTGATCATGGACGTCACGATGCCGCAGATGAGCGGATTGGAAGCTACTCCAGAGATCAAGAAGGTGGTTCCGACTGCGGAAGTCCTGATATTTACGCAGCATGACTCCACGCAAATCGTGCAGCAGGCGCAAAAAGTGGGAGCCAGCGGGTACTTACTAAAATCCCAGGCAAATTGGCTCGTAGCCGCCGTAGAAGCGATGGGTCAGCACAAACCCTTTTTTCAGGGCAGGAATCTGCCAAAAACGTCGTAGTCTCTCATACCTGTCGAAGTCCCTGGAATTCGCGCCTCGTCGCATATCGGTCCCAGTGAATTCACGTTTTACCCTTAAACCCTCTTAATACAATCTCTTAGCGCCTACAGGAAACTCCCACCCCACCTACAGGATGAGGCCGATAGTAGTGGCCCGCCCGCCGCTGTATTGTGGCGATTTATCGTGTTGGTTCAACCGGGCCAAAGCGTACATACTTACTCACACAAATCCTTTTTGCGAGGAACCACAGTGCCAACGCTCCGGATCTTGATTGCCGACGACCACGACCTTATGCGCCGCGGTATTAGAGGAATGCTTCTCTCACACGCGGGCTGGGAAGTTTGCGCAGAAGCTCACACCGGCCGGGAAGCTGTCACGATGGCTCAAGAATTGAAGCCGGATATCGCGATCCTCGATATCAGCATGCCGGATCTCAATGGCGTGGACGCCGCGAAGCGAATTCGCAAGGAATCGCCGAACACGGAAATTCTGATTCTCTCAATGCACTACTCAGATCAACTGATCCGCGACATCCTCGAGGCTGGCGTCAGGGGATATATCGTAAAGACCGATTCGGACCGCGACTTGATCATTGCAGTGGAGACCCTCGCCAATCACAAACCGTTTCTCACTCCACGAGCCACGGAAGTGATGCTGACAAGTTTCAAAGAGGGAAGAATGCGCCCCGAGCTTCCCACCACTCTTCGCGACAGGCTCACTACACGCGAGCGCGAAATCGTACAGCTCCTTGCAGAAGGCAAGAGCAGTAAAGAGGTGGCGTCGTCTCTCAATATCAGCGTCAAAACGGCCGAGACCCACCGCGCGAACATCATGCGCAAGCTCCAGCTTCACACCGTAAGCGAACTGGTTCGATACGCAGTTCGAAATCAAATCGTAGAGGCCTAGCACTCGATTTCGCACACACGAGTCCATGGCTGTATGGAATAGCTCCATCCCCAGCCCGAAAAAATTCCTATTGCGCTGCGCAAAATCCGATTTCGGCTTTCGTCCGCGACACAAGCGACGGTGCCTACAGGAAGTTACCGAGGTTCCTAACGCCTTGGCTGTATTGTTGCCCCCGCTTACTTCAGCGATTATCCCAACGCGGGAGGGGAGCGGAATCGGAGGACCCTACGAGAGTAGGGTTTCAGGGCTGGGACCGGCTCCGTTCTCCTTCTCGACCGGAATAAAGAAACATCTCCATAAACCCGCAGAAAGAAAGGCTTAGTCAATGGGAACCTTACAGCCTGCTAACGAAAACGGCGTGATCCCGATGCGCCGCGACTCCGTCGAAAATCTTCCGCCAGTTCTCGACATGCCCACGGTCTTGGTCGCGACAGTTGACCCTGAAATCAAGGAGAGCATTCGCAGCTTGCTCGATCTATATCCGTTGAACACCGTTTGGGCAAAGAGCGTGGACGAAGTTCGAGTCGCGCTCGCGAAGGAAAACGTCTCCGCTTGCTTTTGTGGATTCTGGCTGATCGACGGAACGTATCGCGACGTCGTGCGGCACTTGAAAAAGCACCCAATCGAAATTCCCGCCGTCGTCGTTTGCGCGCCTGCGTGTCCGAACGAATATCGGGATTATCTAGCGGCGCTCAATATTCGAGCGTTCGATTTTATCTGCCATCCATATCGAAAGACGGACATGGAACGAATCCTTCAAGCGGCATTTTCTTTGCGCCATGCATCGGAGCAGATTCAAACTTCTCCACTGAATGCCGCCCTTGCTGCAGACGGTGAATCAAATCTGCGGAAGGCAGGCTAGGCGCGAGATGGCAAACGACGCACAATGCGTCAGCACCAAACAGGTTGGGACTGATTGGTCCCCTGAAAGCCTCGCTGTGCTTGCAAATGCCCTGATCATTTTCGTTTCTTACTTCATCCATCCGAAAAACTAGCTGCAGATGTGTTTCAGGCGGAAATATGCCGTACCGTACTCTATAGCTGCTATAGTCAGTTACTTGAAGCATGAAAACCCGCTTCGTTCGCCCGCTGTTGCGCTAGCTCGTTAACTGTTGTGACTCTATGGAAGAAACGACGACGGCCCTTAAACCGCTGATTGTGTCTCCTCAGCTTGAGGAGCCGATTCGCGCGGAACTCTTCAGCGTGGAGCGTCTCGAGCAGCATGCCGAGACTCTTGCGGCTGCCCAGGCCGTCTTACACACCTCTGACGAAGGTCGTCCGCTTCTCCCCCGCGTTCTCGAAAATGGCCGCGTTCTTCTCGAATACTACCGGGAAACTGCAAAAGCGATTTCGCACGAGCAATCGATCACGCCCGCTGCCGAATGGCTCGTTGATAATTTTTATATCGTTGAAGAACAGTTGCGAGAAATTCGCGACGACCTGCCGCCGGGCTTCTATCAGAAATTGCCGAAACTTGCGAGCGGACCCCTGCAAGGTTACCCCCGCGTTTTCGGAATCGCATGGGCGTTCGTAGCCCACACGGACAGCCGGTTTGATCCGGATGTGTTGCATCGTTTTGTAGCGGCTTACCAGCGCGTTCAGCCCCTCACGATCGGCGAATTGTGGGCCGTCGCGATTACGCTTCGCGTCGTGCTGGTGGAAAATCTTCGCAGAGTGTCAGAGCATATCGTCCGCAGTCGTAACGCGCGCGCCGAAGCGGACGCCCTCGCGGACAGCCTTCTCGGCGCGAGCGGTCCGGATTCGGTTGCGCCGGCGATCGTTCTCCGCAGATTCGAAAATAAGCCGCTGGACCGGGCTTTTGCAGTGCAGCTGGTTCAGCGGCTCCGCGATCTCGATCCGAAGGTCGGACCAATCCTGCTATGGCTCGACGAGCGCCTCTCCGCCCAGGGCTCCTCGGCAGATGAGATCGTCCGAGCGGAGCACCAGGAACAAGCGGCGATGAGCGTCACCGTGCGCAACATCATTACGAGCATGCGATTGACGTCCGCGTTCGATTGGCCTGCGTTTTTCGAAAGCGTGAGCCTCGTTGACGAAATCCTCTGCAATGGAAGCGATTACGGCGAGATGGATTTTGCCACGCGCGATCAGTATCGCCACGCGATCGAAGATCTCTCGCGCGGTTCGGATCACACCGAAATCGAAATCGCCACACGCGCGGTGCATCGCGCGAAGCGCGCACGCTCAGACCCGCACGCAGACGGACAGCCCGGCGACGAGAAACGCATCGACCCTGGGTTTTACCTCATCGCACATGGGCGCCGGGCGTTCGAGCGAGAACTGGGCTTTCGCGTTGTCTGGCGTCGCTGGCTGTTGCGCCAATATGTCCGGGCAGCCGTCCCCGGTTATTTGGGAACCATCGCGATATTGACCGCGATTATTTTGGCAATTCCGCTCAATAGAGCGCACGAATTAGGCGTCAGCACCAGGTATCTCTGGCTGTTTGGCCTGCTTGCAGCCGTTCCTGCATCGGATTTGGCGATCGCGCTGATCAATCGCACCGTCACGGATATGCTAGGCCCTCGAACGTTGCCGCGCCTTGAGTTGCGCAATGGCATACCCGAGGAGTTGCGTACGATCGTTGTGGTGCCAACGCTCATCACCTCGCCGGATTCGATCAAGGAACACGTTGAACGGCTCGAAGTCCACTATCTCGCGAATGCCGATGGAGATCTCCGGTTTGCATTGCTGTCGGATTGGGTGGATTCGCCGACCGAGAATCTTCCGGGAGACGACGAGCTTCTAGCTGCCGCCTTCGAAGGCATTGCAAATTTGAACAGGCGCCATGGTCCCGCTGCTGGAGGCGGTGATCGTTTCTTCTTATTTCATCGCAAGCGGCTCTGGAACGAACGCGAACAAAAATGGATGGGCTGGGAGCGGAAGCGCGGAAAGTTGCACGAATTCAATCAGCTCCTGCGTGGCTCCACAACTACGTCGTACATTCCCATTGCGGGACGTCCGCCTGAATCGATTCCGGGAGTTCGCTACATCATCACTCTCGATGCCGATACGCGTTTGCCCCGCGGCACTGCCTCCCGCCTGGTCGGCACGATGGCGCACCCCCTCAACCGCCCTCAATTCGACGAAGCGGAAGGGCGCGTGGTAGAAGGCTACGCGCTGGTTCAGCCGCGCATTACTCCTTCGCTGCCGACCAAAGGCGAGGGCTCGCTTTTCCAGAGGGTTTTTTCAGGACCAAGCGGTATCGATCCCTACGCCTCGGCTGTCTCAGATGTCTACCAGGATTTGTTTCGCGAAGGTTCTTACACTGGAAAAGGAATCTACGATATCGACGCGTTCGAAGCTTCGCTGGCAGGTAAAGTCCGCGAAAACACCTTGCTCAGCCACGATCTCTTCGAAGGCATCTTCGCGCGAACCGCGCTGGCCTCAGACATTGAGCTCTTCGACGATTTTCCTTCCCATTATGAGGCGGCCGCCGCTCGCCAACATCGCTGGGCGCGGGGAGATTGGCAGCTCTTGCCCTGGATATTTGGGCGGATAGGCCTGATTGGAAACGAAAGCCGTCGCATCCACATTCCCGCGTTTAGCCGCTGGAAAATGATCGACAACTTGCGCCGCACTCTTTCTGCACCGTGCATGTTCTTGACGCTGCTCGCAGGTTGGCTCGTGCCGGAAGTCTCGCCCTGGATGTGGACTACGTTCATCCTCGCGACGATGTCGATCCCGTCGCTGATCCCGTTCCTGACGGGCTTGAGTCCGCGTCTCGGCGGCATTTCCAAGCGCAGCCACTTTCGCGGTGTCCTTTCCGATCTCTCGCTCGGGGCAGCTCAGATCGGTTTGACGGTTTCGCTGCTCGCCTATCAGGCGTGGCTCATGTCAGACGCGATCTTGCGCACGCTGATAAGAATATTCATAACCCGCAGAAACTTGTTGGAATGGACGACGGCTGCTCAGGCCAAGCATTCAGTCGATCTAGATCTCTTCGGCATTTTCCGGCGAATGTGGGGAGGGGAGCTTCTTGCTATCGGAGCATTTGTGGCCGTCGCCGTCGAACGTCACACCGCCTTGCGAGCTGCAACTCCGCTTGTGGTTTTGTGGCTTGCCGCGCCTGCCATCGCGCGGTGGATCAGCCTCCCTCCAGGACAGCCGGACGTCGAGACTCTTTCCGCTGTTGATACAAAAGCGCTCCGTTCAATATCGCGCCGCACCTGGCGCTTTTTCGAAACTTTTGTTTCAAGTTTGGATCACTCGCTTCCTCCGGACAATTTTCAGGCAGATCCCAAGCCCGTGGTAGCTCACCGCACTTCGCCGACGAACATCGGCCTCTATCTCGTCTCCACTCTCGCTGCTGGCGATTTCGGCTGGGTCGGAACCACCGATATCGCTGACCGCCTTGAATCCACGTTCCAGACCATGGCCCAAATGGAAAGGTACCGCGGCCACTTTTACAACTGGTACGACACTCTTAATCTCCGCCCTCTCGATCCCAAGTATATTTCCTCGGTTGATAGCGGAAATATCGCGGGGCACTTGTTGGCGCTCGCCAATGGCTGCCGCGAGTTGGCGCAAAAACCTCAAGTGGAAAGTCGCATTCTTGATGGGGTGGCAGATTCAATCCATTTGCTGCTCGATGCGCTCTCCAAAATCGGCGATGTCCAACGCACCCACGCCGTTACTCGAAAACAGCTCAGCAATTCTGCGGAAGCTCTGCTTCTTCTCACGACGCACGTCCCTGGCGATGCCGCCGATTGGGCCGTCCGTATTGTCGAGTTAAGAGAGCGGGCAAGAACCGTCAGTGACATCGCGCAGACGTTCTCGCAGGAACTCGGCGAATCCCTCGAGTCCGAAATTCGTGCGTGGGCCGATGCCGCACAAAGGTCGGTGGAAAGCCACTATCGAGATGCCGCAATCCTAATCCCCTGGTTGCGCCTGGAATCCTCCGAAGTGATTGCCATGGCGCAGCGGCGCCCTGAAGACGCCCCTGAGTGGGTCGCGATCGAGCCTTTCTTTCGATCTGTGCCATCGCTCGAGGAGGCCCCCGAAAGATTTGAAGCCGCGCTTCGTGAACTCACCGCGCTTGGCGCCAATTTCATCGCGGATCCGCTAGGACACCGCGAAATCCTTGCCCGAATCGATGCTCTGGTTCAGGCAATACGAATTTCCGCAACGGCGGCGACTGCCCTGGATCGCAGGCTCCAGTCGCTCATTCAGGCATCGACGAAATTCTTTGACGAAATGGATTTCGCTTTCCTCTACGACAAATCTCGCAAACTCTTTGCAATCGGATTCCGGACGACGGACGGAAGTCTCGACTCCAGTTGCTATGATCTACTTGCATCGGAAGCTCGTCTCACGAGCTTCATTGCGATTGCAAAGGGCGATGTCCCATCGTCGCACTGGTTTCATCTCGGCCGCGCGCTCACTCCCGTCGGTCGCGGGTCTGCGTTGATTTCATGGTCCGGCTCGATGTTCGAATATCTGATGCCTGCGCTCGTGATGCGCTCCCCCTCCGATAGTCTCCTCAGCCAGACGTACGCGCACGTTGTCACGAGGCAGATCGAATATGGCGAGGAACGCGGCGTCCCGTGGGGAATTTCGGAATCGGCTTACAACGCGCGCGACATCGACTTCACGTATCAATATTCAAGTTTTGGAGTCCCGGGCCTCGGCCTGAAACGTGGATTAATCCAGGATCTCGTCATCGCCCCGTACGCCACTGCCCTCGCGACAATGGTCGATCCCACCGCAGCAGCGCAGAACTTTCTGCGAATCGCCGATGCAGGAGGGCTAGGCGCCTACGGATTTTACGAAGCGCTCGACTACACGAGCAGCCGCTTGCCGGAGGGTGAGACGGTCGCCGTAGTGCACGCTTTCATGGCGCATCACCAGGGTATGTCCTTGGTTTCGTTCGTGAACGCGCTGAAAGATGGCGCCATGCGGACGCGCTTCCATGACGAGCCAATCGTGCAGGCCACGGAACTTCTGCTCCAGGAGCGCACTCCGCGCGACGTGCTGGTTGCGCGGCCTCGCGCCGAGGAAGTTTCAGAGGCCGCACAAGTACGCGAACTGATTCCGCCGGTGGTACGTAGGTTCAAAACTCCTCACGACGCCACTCCGCGAACTCAACTGCTTTCAAACGGCCACTATTCGGTGATGCTCACTGCCGCGGGCTCGGGTTACAGCCGTTGGCGCGATATCGCAATCACCCGCTGGCGCGAAGACCTCACGCGCGACAGCTGGGGCAACTATATATTTCTTCGCGATCAACAAACCGGCAGCGTGTGGTCGGCTGGATACCAGCCCAGCGGCGTCGAACCCGATTCCTATGAAGCCGTGTTCTACGAGGATCACGCCGAGATTATCCGGCGAGACCGCGCCCTTACCACCTCTCTCGAAGTTTTTGTTTCGTCTGAAGACGATGCGGAAATTCGCCGCGTATCCATCGCCAATCTCGGCGTGCGCGCGCGCGACATTCAGGTGACGTCCTACTCCGAGCTTTCGCTCACATCGCAGGCAGCAGACGTCGCACACCCCGCGTTTGCAAATCTATTCGTCGAGACCGAATTCGTGTCTGACATCGGCGCGCTCGTCGCCACTCGTCGCAAACGCTCTGACGATGAACCAGCCGTTTGGATCGCGCAAGTCGTTGTAGCGGATGCCGAAACCGTCGGCGATCTGCAATATGAAACCGATCGCGCGAAATTTATCGGCCGTGGGCGAACCGCCCGCAATCCTGTCTCGATCATCGACGGCCGTCCATTGTCCAACACAGTCGGCTCCGTGCTCGACCCGGCGATGTCCCTGCGGCTAACGGTACACATTCCGCCCGGCAAGACCGCACACCTCATCTACTCCACCGTCGTCGCGCCCACTCGGGAAGGCGTATTGGATTTGGCGGACAAACATCACGACGCGCGCACGTATGAACGAACTCGAACGCTCGCCTGGACGCAAGCGCAAGTGCAACTTCAACATCTCGGCATCAGCGCGGACGAAGCGCATCTGTTCCAACGGCTCGGGAACGCCGTCCTATATTCCGATGCGACTCTGCGGCCTCCTTCGGACGTGCTAGCCGCCACAACTCTCGATCGCTCGACATTATGGGCGCAGGGAATTTCGGGTGATCTCCCGATCGTCCTCGCGCGCATCGATGACACGGAAGATTTCGAGTTAATCCGGCAGTTGCTGCGAGCCCACGAATACTGGCGCATGAAGCAGTTGTCCGCCGACGTGGTGATCGTCAACGAAAAGGCGCCTTCCTACGTTCAGGAACTGCAAGGGTCGCTCGAAGCTCTGGTGCGCGGCAGCCAGTTGCGGCTAGCGCCAGATACGAGCGCCGCTAGCGGGAAAATCTTTTTGCTGCGCGGAGATTTGGTATCGCCGCAAACACGCACGCAGCTTCAAAGTGTCGCTCGCGTCGTGCTGCTCAGCCGCCGGGGCACTCTCGCCGAACAGATCACGAGATCGCAGCACCGCGAACCCATGACGCCCGTTGCTCTACGTCCCGCTCGCTCCGGAAAATATGCAGACGTGGCCTTGCCTGGAGAATCCCTTCAGTTCTTCAATGGCTTCGGCGGCTTCGCGGAAAACGGCCGCGAATATGTAACGGTCCTCAGCGAGGGTTTGCGCACGCCCGAACCCTGGATCAACGTAATCGCGAATCCATCATTCGGCTTTCTTGCTTCGGAATCGGGCTCGGGATTTACGTGGTCGCTCAACAGTCACGAAGATCAGCTCACGCCCTGGTCCAATGATCACGTCGTCGACACTCCCGGCGAAGCGCTTTACATCCGCGATGAAACTACGGGAGAAGTCTGGAGTCCTACTGCACTTCCAATTCGCGATGAAACCGCCACATATGTATCGCGGCACGGGCAGGGCTACAGCCGTTTCCAGCACGGCTCACACGGAATCTTGCTCGACCTGCTCCAATTTGTTCCCGTTCAAGATCCGATCAAAATCTCCCGGCTCACGCTGCAAAATAATTCCGGCCGCACGCGGCGTCTTTCCGTCACCGCGTATGCCGAATGGGTGCTCGGAAGCTCGCGGAGCGGGTCGGCGCCTTACGTCATCACGGAAATCGATTCTCCGACGGGAGCCATGTTTGCGCGCAGTGCGTGGGCAGGGGAATTTGGCGGTCGAATCGCGTTCGCGGATCTCTGCGGGCGGCAAACTTCCTACACGGGAGATCGCTCGGAATTCTTGGGGCGTAACGGATCACCGGATCGCCCCGCAGCCTTGGAACGCGGTGGCGCCCTTTCGCAAAAAGTTGGCGCCGGACTCGATCCCTGCGCCGCGTTGCAAACAAATTTCGAATTGCGCCCAGGCGGGCGAGTAGAAGTCACATTCTTTCTGGGCCAGGCGGATAACAAAAATCAGGCGCGCGAAATTCTCAACCGCTACCGAACGGTGAATCTGGACGAAACGCTGCGGGAAGTAACTCGAGGTTGGGACGACGTTCTCGGCGCTGTCCAGGTAAAAACCCCCGATCCAAGCATGGACGTGATGCTCAATCGCTGGCTGCTTTACCAAACGCTTGGTTGTCGCGTTTGGGCGCGTGCGGCGTTCTATCAGTTGAGCGGCGCGTACGGATTCCGCGATCAGCTTCAGGACGTGATGGCCCTGAGTGTTTCAAAACGCAGCGTCGCTCGCGAGCAATTGCTGCGCGCCGCTTCGCGGCAGTTCGTCGAAGGTGACGTTCAGCACTGGTGGCACCCTCCCTCCGGCCGCGGCGTTCGCACCAGAATCTCTGATGATCTTCTGTGGCTTCCTTACGTAGCGATTCAATTCACCGAAGCCACCGGTGACCTCGCCGTTTTCGAAGAAATGGTTCCGTTTCTCGAAGGCGATGTTCTGGCCGAAGGACAAAAGGAATCCTATTTCGAGCCGCGTGTCTCCAGCCAGCGAGCTACTCTTTTTGAGCATTGCGCGCGCGCACTCGACCGAAGTCTTTCTGTCGGCGCGCACGGCTTGCCGTTGATGGGAACGGGCGATTGGAACGACGGCATGAATCGCGTCGGGCAGGACGGCAAAGGAGAAAGCGTCTGGCTCGGCTGGTTCCTGCACACGGTTCTGTGGGAATTTGCGAAAGTCGCCGATGCGCGCGGTGAACGCAAACGCGCCGAGACGTGGCGATTGCATGTGAGCGCTCTGAAAGCCGCGCTCGAGCGCGAAGGCTGGGATGGCGAATGGTATCGTCGCGCCTATTTTGACGATGGCACGCCGCTGGGCTCCGCGCAGAACGAAGAATGCCGCATCGATTCAATCGCCCAATCCTGGGCTGTGATGAGCGGTGCGGCAGAGTGGGGACGCGCAGGACGCGCGATGACAGCAGTAGATCAAAAGTTGGTTCAGCGGCAGGACGGATTGATCCTCCTTCTAACGCCGCCTTTCGATCGCACGCCTCACGACCCCGGTTACATCAAAGGCTATCTGCCGGGCATTCGCGAAAATGGCGGTCAATACACTCACGCAGCCACGTGGGCGCTGATAGCATTCGCCGCGCTCAGCGAAGGCGATAAAGCAAGCGAACTTTTCCGCATGATGAATCCCATCAATCGCACAAACTCTCGAGCCGGCGTGCAGCGTTACAAAGTCGAACCATACGTCGTGGCGGGTGACATTTATGCCGAAGCTCCCAATATCGGCCGCGGCGGATGGACGTGGTACACAGGCTCAGCGGGCTGGCTGTATCGCGCGGGGGTCGAGTGGATTCTTGGATTCCGCGTTCGCGGGATGATGCTTGCCATCGATCCTTGCATCCCTCGCAACTGGCCGAGCTACTCCATCGATTTTCGTTATCACTCGGCAACCTACAAAATTCGAGTTGAAAATCCTTCCGGGGTAGCGCGCGGAGTTGCAATCACGGAGTTGGATGGCAAGCTTTTGGCCGGCGCCGCGAATATTCCACTGGTCGACGACGGCGCAGTTCACAACATTCGCGTAGTGCTCGGATAATTGTGCTGGGATAAATAGTGCTCAGATAAACCCGATGCGCAAACGGGTTACGATTTGCTTCCCGCCACCATCAACACGATCCCGCCAACAAGCGCCAAGCCCCCTATAATAGGCGGCAGCGGAACCGTATTGTGCTCGGTCTTAGTTGCCTGAATCGGCCCCAGGTCCAGCACTTTTTTCTGCGTGGTATATGTAAATCCCTGGTAGACCAACGCAAGCACACCGAGAATTACCAGCACAAGTCCTGCTACTGACGCGCTCTTCATAAATCCTCCTCAACCTCAACAACGTACCACTTCGAATCTCAACAAGACTTCACGCCCGTCGTAGCAATCCGCCGACGAGCGACACAAGAAACAGCACCAGAAAGATGAAGAATAGCACCCGCGCGATCGATACGGCCGCCGCCGCCACTCCCAAAAACCCGAAGACTGCTGCGATTACAGCGATCACGAAGAAGGCAAGAGCCCAGCGCAACATAGAATCCTCCTGTCAAAGTAACCAGCCGGTTCTTCCTGGAAACGCTGATTCATCCGGAGACAAATTACAACGCGCAAAATCCGTAGTTAGTTTCTACTCGTACTAAGGCCCGCCTCCTATACACACATACAACTAGACGCGCCGGGGGATTGCTGTAGAGCCCGCCAGCTTTCAATACTCAGAAACCTCGCATAGCTCGGAGGACGACGACGATTAGCTGTTCCGCGTCGGCCCTACCGCAAGCTAACTCCATATCTACGTCCTTCCACGTATGGCTGCGCTTCCTTGCAGGCGGTACTCTCGCCGGGCAATTGAAAAAGAATTCAGATTTTTCGCGTCACAGCCCTACGCTGTAAAACAAATCGGCAAAAAATTAGAAACGAGGAGTGAAACATGAATCGCAATTTTAGGAATGTCAGGTTTTCGTGGCTCTTTGGCGCTTCTCTGGTCCTGGGATTTGCGCTCCTTGGAAGTCCGGTTCTGCACGCGCAACAACCGGCGCCGGACAACACCAAAACAAATCAGGGCGACGCCAGTCCGGGCGCAATGACGGCCGATCAGCAGAAAATGAATACCACCGATCGCGACATCACAAAACAAATTCGCAGCGCCATCATCAAAGACAAGTCGCTTTCCACCTACGCCCACAACATCAAAATCATCGCTCAGGACGGCAAGGTCACGCTGAAAGGTCCTGTCCGCACGGACGATGACAAGACCAGCATCGAAGCGAAGGCCGCCGCGGTCGTAGGCGCAGGTAACGTCACAAGCCAGCTCGAAGTAGCTCCCGCAAAACAATCACAGTAGCGAGAACCGTGGCTTTCAAAGCCGCGCTTTAACTCAACTAAAGGAGAACACGATGTCCAAAAAGACTTCAGTATTCGGAATTTACTCCAACCTCGCGGCCGCCGATAACGCGACCGATACGTTGGTTCGGTCAGGCTATCCCGCGGCGGATATTTCCGCGCTGCTTCCAGATAACCTCGGCTCCAAGGAAATTGGAACTGAGAAAGCTACGAAGGCTCCCGAAGGCGCCACCACCGGAGCAACATCTGGCGCAGTTCTCGGCGGCGCGCTTGGTTTGTTGGCCGGAATTGGCGCACTGGCCATTCCGGGTGTAGGCCCGCTCATCGCCGCAGGCCCGATCATGGCTACCCTCGCCGGAATGGGCGTCGGCGGAACGGTCGGCGGATTTACGGGCGCGCTCATCGGCCTGGGAATTCCCGAATACGAAGCGAAGCGCTATGAAGGCCGCATGCAGAAGGGCGGAATCTTACTCTCCGTGCACTGCGATACTTCTGAAGAGATCAAGCGCGCCAAGGAAATCATGAAGAATACCGGCGCAGAGGACATTTCCTCCACCAGTGAATCTTCCGCTGACGTCAAGGCCGAAGACGAAAAGGTCCGCAGCACCACTTCCGGCGGCCGGGTATAACTTCCGTGGAGGAAGCTCGCCGTCGGGCTTCCTCCTCGCATTCCTTGCAAAATGTAGCCGCGACAAAACGACGATCAAGCGAATTGCATCAGAACTTAGAGATTAGGATTACGGAGGAAATTGCGATGAGCCGAAGAAATAAATGGGGTGGATCAGTTTCTGCCATCTCGGCATTTACAGTAGGAATAGGGGTCGGCGCAGCTCTGGGAATTCTCTTTGCGCCGAACTCGGGCGAAGACACACGCGATCTGATCGCCGAGACAGCGCAAGATGGCATCGACGGAGCCGTCGCGACAGGCCGTAAATGGACGCGCCGCGCTCAAACAGGTCTCGATCAGACGCTCGATAAAGCGAAGGATCAGGTGCGCCAGGCTACTGACGTCGGAGAGCGCGCATTCCGCGAAGCGAAGAATTCAGCATCTTAGTTGCTCAGTGTCGACGAGCGTTGCCCGCGATATCAATTTCGTCCTGGCTGGCAACTAGCTCTTCGCACATTTCAGACGAAGCCGAAATCTCAAAAGGGAGAGAAACATGGCAACCACCGGACACAAACCATCCGTCGAAGGTAGCGACTTTCTCATCGGCGTGGCACGCTCGATCGGTTCAACGCTTGGCACCGTTGCAGCGAAAGTCAACCGCGTTACTGCGGCAGCTCGCCCAAAGCGGCGAACACACGCCCCGCGTAAGAAGAGCGCTACGGTCCGCGCTGCTCGAAGTGCCCGCCAGCGCACCGCCGCGAGGGCCTCGAAAACCACTCGCAAGACAGGGCGCCACGCGCGACGGAATCAGAAAGGGAATCAAAAGAAGTCGTCGAAGTAGTAATCGCAGGAGCGCCCGTCAGTCGCGGCGCTCTTGCTCTCCATCGTGCAGCACTTTTGCGAGGGTCTTATACACTTCCAGCTTTCCGTTCTTGTCGTACTGGATGTATCCAAGCCTTCTGAACTTATTCATGAAGAAATTCACGCGCGGCCGCGTAGTTCCCACCATCTCCGCCAGTGTGTCCTGATTGATTGTTGACATGATCGAAACGTCCGCGTTCCCCGCCTGATAATCGGCCAGCAACAGAAGAGTGCGCGCCAGCCTCTTCTCACTGGAATTAAACAGGTGATCGATCAAATCCTGCTCGATCCGGTGATTCCGCGCCAGCAGGTAATTGATGAACCGGTTGCATACCGCGGGCTCTTCTTCCAGCATCTTCAGCATTCTGTTCCGATTAATCACGATAATGGATCCCGCTACGAGTGCTACGGCCGACGTTGAATAAAACGCCTGGCTGCTGATGCAGTTCTCGCCAAAAAAATCCCCTCGACCCAGAAATCCAAGCACGCCCGTTCTTCCTCGCTTCGATACAAGCGTGAGCTTCACCACCCCTTCTTTTATGTAATGAACGGCCGTGCATTCATCGCCTTGTGAAAATATCGTTTCACCCGCTCGGTAGTGTACGGGTCGTGATGCGGGCAGCCCCACGGGAAAGAGGATCGGCGCTTTGTCGGCACGTTGATTTGATTGCGCTCGTCCTTTGCTGCCTGGTGTTGGCTTGCTGCTAAGTTTTTGGTGCATTCGTCGAGAGACCTCGTCAGAACTCACGCATCTGCTGTGGTTTCACGCTCGCTCTTTGTACTCCAATCCCCGTCCGTTGTACTCCAATCAAAGACTAAGCCCTGTCTAAAGTTGAACATACATCCTCCGGTCTCGCATGTACACTCGCTCAGTCAATCACGCTCCCCAGCGGCTGATTGCGGAACGGCGAGCGCACACGCGCCAAAATCTCAATCCTCGAGGGGAAGCGGCATGAGTTTGGGTTACGACATCTTCAAGAAGCTCGATGATGGCAGTCCTCTATGGGTCATGCAGGCTGCCACGTTAGCCGAGGCAAAAAGGCACATGGAGTCGTTAGCTCGCACTGGGCCGGGCCAGTTTTTTATCCGCGACGCGTCAACAGGAGAGCTGCTGTCCGATCCGGGTTTGATCGCATCGGAGTGAGTGTCGAATCACGCGGGCAACTAATTGAAATTGTAACCAGTTTCCCCAAGGAACTGGTGATTGCCCGACGTTACGCCGGCATTTCCAACTTGGTAGGCAGCGTAAAGCGTCAGCTTTGCGCTGATTTTCACGATTGCCCCGGCATTCAAATACCCCGCGGACTGGTTCCCGGTGTACCACTCAGCCGCCAGCGTCACGCGTTTGTTGATTTGCTGCTCGAAAGTGAACTGTCCCCCGGCGCGATTCGCGTCCGCCACAACGTGGCGCGTAAAGTCATATCCGCCAAGCCCAATGCGCGTGCCGTGCGCCCACTGCTTCGAGAAGAATGAGTAAAAATAATTCCCCGCATCGTAGTTCCGCTTGTAGACGGGGAAAAACAAATCATCGCCAAGGTAGAATGACCATCCCGACGTCGCGCCTTTCCAAACCCGCCACTTGATCGTCGGCGAGATTTCGAGCTGGTTCACCCCCGGCGCGCTCAACCCGTCAAAATTCACTCCGATTTCAATCCCGTGCCCGATGCCAACCACGACGCGTGGTGTAAATGTCCCCACCGGATCCACGGGACGCGCCGTTACGTCAAGTTCACCGTACACCTTTCCTTTGTCCAGTACGTCCGCACTCGGAACGTCGAACACCGTTTCTTGGGCGCAGATGCTCCGGATTGGGAAAAAGAAAAGAAGAAGCATCAGAAACTTGGCTGGTCTAATTTCTCGCAATGGGACCAAGGTGATTCAGGATAGCTTTGAACACCGTTCTCGAATGGGATTGTTTTCAGCGGATGCGTCGCACACCGCAGCCTGTGTTCTGGCCTGCTTTCCGTCGCTTGATAATCAAGTATTGACAGACAGGCGCAATTTCTTTACTTTCGAGAAGTCTCGATGAATATCGCACACAATCGCCGCGCGCACCATCATCATCACGGCCACATGCCGCGCGCGCTGAGGTGTGCATAGCGATTCGCTAGACAAAGCACTCATCAGCCCGCTGGCGCCCAAAGCCCCAGCGGGTTTTTTGTTTTTATGGCGGATATTTTTGCATCACCGGAGGAACTTTTGGAAATCGCATTCGAAAAGAGCGGTGGGCTCGTCCCTGCCATCGTGCAGGACGATCGCACAGGAGATGTTCTGATGCTGGGATTTATGAACGAAGCGGCGCTCGCTGAGACGCAAAAAACGCGCGAAGTAGTTTTCTTCAGTCGCTCGCGCAATAAGCTTTGGAAAAAAGGCGAGTTCAGCGGCCACGTACTGAAAGTACGCGAGGTGCGCGTTGACTGCGATGCCGACGCTATTCTCGTTCGCGTCGAGCCTGTCGGACCCGGTGTCTGCCACGAAGGCTACCGAAGCTGTTTTTTCCGGAGAATCGCGCAAGATGGCAGCGCAACTACGATCGAGCAGCGCACTTTCGAACCCTCGCAGGTGTACGGACAGGGGAAAAAGTCATGAACTGCCTGAAGCTCGGCATTCCCAAAGGCAGTTTGCAGGAAGCCACGCTGGAACTTTTCGCGCGCGCCGGATGGAAGATTTCAATCGGCGCGCGAAGCTACGTTCCTTCGATTGACGACACAGAAATCGAATGCCTGATGGTTCGTGCGCAGGAGATGGCTCGATACGTAGAGACAGGCGCGTTGGACGCCGGAATCACAGGTCACGATTGGGTCGTCGAAACCGGTGCAGCCGTGGAAGAACTCTCCGAGCTGGTTTATGCAAAGCAGCGTCTCGCGCGAGTTCGCTGGGTGCTCGCCGTGCCGGAAGATTCGCCCATCCGGGAGCCGCGCGACGTGGCCGGCAAAACGATCGCAACTGAAGTCGTGAAAATCACGGAAAGTTACCTCGCGCGCCATGGCGTTAGTGCGCGCGTGGAATTTTCCTGGGGCGCCACAGAAGTAAAAGTTCCGCAACTTGCCGATGCGATCGTAGAGATCACCGAAACCGGCTCGTCGCTTCGCGCGAATCGCCTGCGCATCGTTGACACAGTGCTTGAATCCGCGACTGTTTTCATCATGAACAAGCAAGCTGCTGCCAATTCGTGGAAGCGCGAAAAAGCCAAAAGCCTGATTCTTATGCTGCAAGGCGCAATCGCTGCTGCAAGTAAAGTGGGACTGCTCTTGAACGTCCACCGCGACGATCTGCCCGGCGTCCTCGATGTGTTGCCCGCGCTGAAAAAACCGACCATTTCGGCGCTCAGCGATCCCGATTGGGTCGCAGTGAACACCATCATCGAGGAGGCAGTAGTTCGGCAGATCTTGCCCAAGCTCAAAGCCGCCAAAGCGCAAGGGATCGTCGAGTATCCCTTGAACAAGATCGTGCTGTAATGCGCATCCTTTCATTGACTGTGGCAACGGAGAAGCGCTTGTTGAGCGCGCGCCAGCATCACAACGTCGCGGCGGAAAAGATTGCGGCGCGGATCATTCGTGACGTCCGGCACCGGGGAGATTCAGCGCTTTTCGCCTGGGCGAAAAAACTCGATGGCTTCGATCTCCGGCGCGATTCTGTCTGGGTTTCCCGCGCCGAAATGCGAACGGCCGCGCGCAAAGTAGATCGCAATTTCCTGCGAGCTGTGAGACACACCGCACGGAATGTTCAGCGCGTTGCAGAGAAGCAATTGCCGCGTCCGTGGCAGCTTGAAGTGGAGCCCGGCGTAAACATTTCGCAAATCGTGCGTCCCCTCGAAAGTATCGGCTGCTACATTCCAGGTGGCCGCCATGCGCTCGTCTCCACGCTCCTGATGACTGTGGTTCCTGCGAAGGTAGCCGGACTCGAGCGAATCGTCGTCGTTTGCCCGCGACCGAGTTCGGAACTGCTGGCGGCTGCATCGCTCCTCGGCATCACCAAAATCGCGCGGCTCGGTGGTGCGCAGGCAATCGCGGCGCTGGCCTACGGCACAGCGAGCGTGCTGCGTGTGGAAAAGATTTTCGGCCCAGGCAATCGCTTTGTGACTGCGGCGAAACATCTCGTGAGCGGCGATTGCGCAATCGATCTTCAGGCGGGTCCAACGGAAGCGATTGTTCTCGCGGAACGTGGCAATCCCCGCTGGATTGCCGCAGACTTGCTCGCGCAAGCCGAACATGCACCCGATGCGGAGAGTTTCCTCGTGACTACTTCAAAGAAGTTGGCGCAGAAAGTTCGCGCCGAAACTGAAATGCAATTGAAGCGTTTGCCGAAATCGAATCCCGCGCACAGCTCGATCAAGAAAACAGGCGCGATCATCCTTGCTCCATCACTCGGCGCAGCTTGTGAATTCGTCAATCGTTTTGCACCTGAACACCTCAGCCTTCCCACTCACTCGAGCGCGCTTCTGAAGAAATGCAATGCTGCAGGAACTGTGTTTCTCGGTGCCTGGGCCGCGCAGCCACTCGGCGATTACGCGAGCGGGAGCAATCATGTGCTGCCCACGGCAGGATGGGCGCGCACGCGTGGCGGCCTCAGTGCCGCTGACTACGTGAAATGCATCAGCGTGCAATCTATCAGCCGAAGTGGTTTTCACCGGTTGGCCGATGATGTACAAATTCTCGCGCGCGTTGAAGGACTTCGCGCTCATGCCGATGCCATCGAGGTGCGCCGATGAAAGTTGAACTGCCTGTACGAAAAGCAATTCTGGAACGCCGTACTTACGAAGCTCCAGCCGAGGGACGCGCTGACAAGTTGCGCCTCGACTTCAACGAGAACACCGCAGGCTGTTCCCGCGCCGTTGCGCGTGCGCTCGCGAAGCTTTCGCAAAAGCAGATCGCGATGTACCCCGAATACGCACATACAACGCGTCGACTGGCGAACTATTTTTCCGTCGCCTCGAAAGAATTGCTGCTGACGAATGGCGGCGACGATGCCTTGCGCGTTTTCTTCGATGCATTCGTGGACCCCAATTCCGACATTCTGATCTGCGAGCCCACATTTCCGATGTATCGCTACTACGGCGAGATTGCCGGAGCGCAAATTATTGCGTTGCGCTACGGCCCGGAAATGGAATTCCCGCTGGACAAGGTTTTGTCCGCGCTCGCTCGTAGGCCCCGAGTCTTGTTTATTGCCAACCCGAATAACCCAACCGGAACATTGCTGCCGCTCGATGCGATTGAAAGCATCGTAAAAGCCGCCACGCATACAGTCGTCGTGCTCGACGAAGCGTACGCCGATTTTTCGGGAGTCACGGTTGTTCCGTGGATCAGGAAATTCCCGCACCTGTTTGTGACGCGAACATTTTCGAAGACGGCGGGGCTCGCCGGGCTCCGGCTTGGTGCGGTGATTGGTCATGCGGACTCCATCGCAATCTTGCGCCGCGCGATGCCGCCGTTCCCCGTTAACACAGCTGCGCTGGTGGCAGCCGAAGCCGCCGTGAACGATCCGCAGACGATGCGCCAGTACATTCGCAACGTGGTTCGAGTACGCGCGTGGCTCGCGAAGGAACTGAAACGCATTGGCGTGCAAACGTATCCGAGCTCGGGGAACTTCTTGCTGGCGAACTTCGGATTTAGCGGACCGCAATTATTCCGCGAACTCGAATGCCGGGGAATTCTCTTACGCGAACGCAGTAAGGACATGGGAGACGGATTTGTTCGCATCACGATTGGAACCAAAAAAGAAATGGAGCGCCTGATAAAAGAAATCACGATGCAGATGACCAAACGAATGAAGGCGCCCGCCAAGCGCGGCAGGTAAAAGAGATGCCAAGAATCGCAACCATCCATCGCGTCACAAAAGAAACAGATATTCGAATCCGCCTGAACCTTGACGGCCGCGGCGTCTCCCGAATATCGACCGGAATCCGTTTTCTCGATCACATGCTCGACCTCGTCGCTCGGCATGGCGCGTTCGATCTCGCGCTCGAAGCAAAAGGCGATCTCGACGTGGACCAGCATCACACCGTCGAAGACACTGGCATCGCGCTCGGCGAAGCGGTGCTCAAAGCGCTGGGAACGAAGCGCGGAATTCTCCGCGCAGGCTACTTCCTCATGCCGATGGACGAAACTCTCGCCGCAGCGGCCGTGGATTTGAGCGGCCGCCCTTATTGCGTGTGCAATGTCAAAGTTTCGGCAAAGCGCGTCGGCGATTTTCAAACGGAACTGACCGGGGATTTTTTCCAGGGTTTTGCTCAAGCCGCACGCGCGAACGTTCACCTGCGCATCCTTTATGGACGTTCCTCGCACCACGGGATCGAAGCTTTGTTCAAAGCGTTTGCGAAAGCTCTGCGCTTTGCCGTGACGCGGGATAAACGGCTCCGGCGCATGCTGCCGAGCACGAAAGGCCTGCTGTGATCGTGACGCTGCTCGACTACGGTGCCGGAAACGCGACTTCTGTCGAGCGTGCACTGAAACGCCTGGGTGCAGATTCGATTCGCGCCGGAGCTCCGGAGCAAATCGCCGACGCGCAAGTGATCGTGCTGCCGGGCGTCGGTCACTTTGCCACGCTGATCCGCACGCTGGATGAACGCGCCCTGCGCCCGCCGCTACTCGACGCAATCGCTCGAGGAGTGCCGTTCCTCGGTATTTGCCTTGGGCTGCAGGCGCTTTATGAATCAAGCGAAGAAGCGCCGAGCCTGAGCGGCTTAACTTTGCTGGCCGGAAAAGTTCGCGGGTTGCCCTCCAGCGTGAAACTTCCGCACATGGGTTGGAATCAAGTACGCATCGAGCGGCCTTCCCGCCTGCTCGAGAACGTTTCTGCTGACGCGTATTTTTATTTCGCGCATTCCTATGCGGCTGTTGATCTGGATCGCAGCGAAGCTTGCGTCGCCGCGTGCACTCACGGGGCGAATTTCGCAGCGGTTCTTGAACACAAAAATGTCTGCGCGGTGCAATTCCATCCCGAAAAGAGCGGCGCGCCGGGGGCGCAGATTCTGCGCAATTTTCTGGAGCTCGCGGCGTGACCCTCGCGCGGCGGATTATTCCCTGCCTCGATACGGATGGCGCGCGTGTGGTCAAAGGCGTGAATTTCGCGGGCTTGCGCGATGCGGGCGATCCCGCAGTGCTGGCAGCTCGATACAATGCCGAAGGCGCAGACGAGCTCGTGGTGCTGGACATTGCAGCTTCGCGCGACCAGCGACCCACTTTTCTCGAAACGATCCGTCGCGTCGCGGCGGAGCTTGCGATCCCGCTTACGGCGGGCGGAGGCATTCGCTCGCTCGAAGATGCACGCGCCGTGGTGCTTGCCGGCGCCGATAAAGTAACGGTGAACACCGCCGCCGTCGCGCGACCCGTGTTAATTTCCGAGCTGTCTCGCGAATTCGGCTCACAGGCCGTGGTCGTAGCGATCGATGGAAAACGCACCGCAAAAGGCTGGGACGTAATGGTTCGCGGCGGCCGCGAATCGGCGGGCCTCGATGCGATTGCGTGGGCGCAGCAGGGAGTTTCGCTTGGAGCAGGGGAAATTCTACTGACTTCCGTCGATCGTGATGGAACACAATTAGGATTTGACGTTCCGTTGACAGCTGCGATCTCGCGCGAAGTGTCTGTTCCGCTCATCGCTTCGGGCGGGGCGAAGCTTCCAGAGCATTTTGCAGAGATTTTTTCGGAAGGAGCCGCAGACGCTGCACTCGCCGCTTCGATTTTCCACGACAACGTGCAATCCATCCGCGAATTGAAACATTTTCTTGCCGCGAATGGGATCGAGGTTAGGCTACCGTGTTGATTCCTTGCATTGATTTGCAAGGCGGCCAGGCGGTTCAACTGGTGCACGGGCGACGGCGAGAGCTCGCGGTGGCGGATGTATTCGGTTTGCTGAAGAAGTTTCGGAGATACCGCTGGCTGCACGTAATCGATCTCGATGCAGCGATGGGCAAGCCTGGTAATGGCGAGCTTGTGCATACACTGTGCGCGGAAGCGCGCCGCAAGTTTCAGATGAAAGTGCGCGTGGGAGGCGGGATTCGCAGCGTGCGCCGCGCCGTGGAAATTCTGCACAAGGGCGCAGACCAAATTATTATCGGCAGCGCAGCGTTTCGAGCGGGGAAAATTAATACGAGGTTTCTGCGACAACTGAAAGCGAAGATTCATCCGCGTCAAATCGTTGTGGCGCTCGACACAGCGCGCGGCCATATCGTGACTCACGGCTGGCGGCGCCGGCTGAGCCTCCGAGCGGAAGACGTGATGAAGCAGCTCGAGCCATTCTGCTCCGCGTTTCTGTGTACCGACGTGGACCGCGAAGGAACCATGAGCGGCGCGAATCTGGAAAAGTTCCGGGTTCTTCGCAGCGCGACGTCGCATCCAATTATCGCGGCAGGCGGCATCCGCACCTGGCGCGAAATCGCTGCACTCGAAAAGCTCGGGATGGATGCGGCGGTCGGAATGGCACTCTATAAGAAGCGATTGCGTTAGATTTTGCGGTAGCTGAAGTCTGCTGAAAAGCGAGGAGATAACATCATGCAAATCAAGGGCAACACGATTCTGATTACAGGCGGAGGCTCCGGCATCGGACGCGGCCTCGCCGAGGCATTTCACGCTGAGGGAAACCAGGTGGTGATCGCCGGCCGCCGCAAAGAGCTGCTCGACGAAACGATCGCTGCGAATCCAGGGATGAAGGCCGCAGTCCTCGATATCGAGAATGCTGATGCGATTCGCACTTTCGCCGAACGACTTAAAAAAGATTTCCCGGCGCTCAACGTGGTAATCCAAAACGCGGGCATCATGCGGCCCGAATTTCTGGTGGATGGCACGACTGCAGATGCTGAGGCGACGATCAAGACGAATCTGCTGGGGCCAATTCGTCTGACCGCCGCGCTGCTGCCGCATCTGCTGAAGCAGCCGAAGGCTGCGATCTTGACCGTTACGTCTGGACTCGCTTATGTGCCGCTGGCGATGACGCCGACTTACTGCGCGACAAAAGCAGCAATCCATTCCTACACACAATCGCTGCGCTATCAGCTTCGGGAGAGTTCGGTGCAAGTCCTTGAGCTCATACCGCCCTACGTGCAAACGGAATTGACAGGATCGAAGCAGGCGAACGATCCCAACGCGATGCCGCTGAAGGATTACATCGCCGAAACCATGAATATTCTCAAGAGCTCGCCCGATGCGGTGGAGATCTGCGTGGAGCGCGTGAAGCCGCTGCGGTTTGCCGAGGCCAGCGGAGCATACGACGCGTTCTACAAGAAATTCAACGACGGGAGAGCTGCGCTTGAGGAAGAACGTTGGGGGGAACACCGGAAGGAAAAAGCAAAACAGTCCGGGGCAGCGCGCTAACGTCAGGTGATGCCGGCGATTTCTTGAATCGCGGATGCGCGCGACGGACAAGGCGCGCGGCACACCCGTCTCTAGGAAGCCGAGCCGGATGCGTGGAGCTCGGGAGGCAGCGGCGACGAATAGCGTTCGGCGGCCGTTGGTTTTCTTCGTGCGTGTCCTTTTTGTTGTGTGCGTCTGGGTTCCTCCTTGGTTGCGCCAACGGGCACGGCATGCCGTGCCCCTACGGGAGAGGCTAAGACGAAGGCGTAAAGAGCGGTTCGTCAGCACCCCCCTTTACCGTTGATTAGACAGGGTCGCGACCTTTTGTTTTCAGGGAGTTGACGCCCATTCTAATCGCGTCACGGTATATTTGATTTACCGTGCGGCCATTGCGATTTCGAGCCTTGAAGGGGACGAACTGGAAACGGGGTTCGTATTCGTCTTCCGGCAGGGTTTCGGGCTGGGATTCAGCTGCGGGCTGGTCATTATTCTCGGACCGGAGATTCGTATCGGGCGGTGATTCGTGGTCGGAAATTGTCTGCGGACCTGATCCACTGGGGGAGTCGTTTTCGGCGGCTTGAACTGCTTCCTCCGAGACATTTTCAGGCACCTCTTCACGTAACGCTTCGGATGCGTCCTCCTGCTGCACGTTTTCATGCACTCCTTCATTATCGTCGGGCTCATCATTTTCATCCGCCACGACACTTTCATCGACCTCAACATTCTCATTGCCCTCAACGTCGATTACAGAAGAGGGCCGCGGGCTGGAGCTCGCGGGCTGCTCAGGTGTGGCGTTAATTACATGCTGGGAGTTAAGAACGCGGTGGGCGGGCGCGACGGGGATGACGGAGTGGGCGGTGGAATGGTTGATCTGAGTGGGGGGATCGACCCAGCGGCCGAGGGAATCGACGCAGGAGTAAGCGCGGATGGCACGAAGGATCGAGTCGCCGGACATGGTGGCACCGCGAGCTTTCTCGAGGAAAATGTCGAGAACGGAGTGGAGATTTTCGCGACGGCGGAGGGTGAGTCCGGTGGCGTGGGCATGGCGATACACGGTGCGATACTCGCCGAGCTCGTAGTTGCGCGAGATATCCCAGGCGCTGCCCCAGTGAACGAATTCTTCTTCGATGGCAGCGCGGTCGGGATGGCGGCAGATGACGCATTTACGGCTATGGTGGTCGAAGTTCTGCTTCGGCAGCGTCTTACAGATTTTGTGAGCCATTTCAATTCATCCTTGTTTTCGGTTTTCTGCGTTTCGCCACAGCGAAACGGGGCGCGCACACGTGTAGCGAAGCGGCTGGAGGTGAGGCGAAGTGGGCGTCTTGAGAAAGTTTCAAGACGCAGCCGCAAGTCGCGTCTTGCCGACGCGACTTCTATGTGCGTCTGGTAGATGCATCCTTTAAGTGCATCGCCAAGACGCAGCTTCGCACAGGCCCCGTTGCCGGGGCGCGCAAATTGATTATTAGGTTATATTGATTGTTCGAGTATTTTAGCAGGGCGCGAAAGGTGTTTCAAGTGGTTGTTCGTGTAAGACTTTTAGATAGGATGATCGCGGGAGCGGGGATAGCGCCACAAGGCCGGCTGAGCATTTGGCTACTCGAATGCACGAGGTATACTTCGTCTCTGCGACTTCGCTCGGGGCGATTAAATCTTCGCTGGGCGAGTGAATAGACAGGCTAAAGAGGAATGATGCTCGAAGTAAAACGCATCCTGTGTCCCCTCGATTTCTCGGAGTTCTCCGCGAGAGCATATCGCCATGCGGAGTCGCTGGCCCAACACTATCGAGCCAAGTTGATCGCTCAACATACCGTGGAGCTCTGGCGATACCCTTCCGCCAGCTTTGCTGCCACTGCAAACCTTTATGACGAGTATTGCAAGACGCTCCGTGGGAACGGCGAAGAGCAACTGAAAGAATTCGTCAAGAACTACACACAGAGCGAAGTTCAGCCGGAGCTCATTGTCGAGGAAGGAATCGCTGCGGACTCGATTTTGTCGTCTGCCCAAGAACAGAAAGCGGATCTGATCGTGATGGGAACGCACGGACTGAGAGGGTTCGATCGCCTGATGCTGGGGTCGGTGACGGACCGGGTGATGCGCCGAGCTACATGCCCCGTCCTTGCTGTCCGTGAGCTGCCTCGCGACGCAGCCGCCGTGGGCGAAGCGCGACACTCCCCTCACCGCCTGGATCGAATTCTTGCTTGCGTGGATTTCTCCGATGATTCAGAACAGGCGTTGAACTATGCGTTTTCTGCGGCAGCGGAGTATGACGCGGAGCTAACGCTGCTGCACGTGTTGGAAAAGGGTCCAAGTGCGGTTAAAACGGACGAGGCAATCGCGGAGATTACGGCGCAACTCGATAAATTGATTCCACTCGAGAGACGCAAGGCCCTCAAGATCAAGACCGCAGTGCGGATCGGAAAACCTTACCAGCAAATCATTCAATTCGCTCAGGAAGCGCGAATTGACCTGTTGACGATGGGAGTGCGAGGCCGTGGAGCGTTGGATATCGCGGTATTTGGTTCGACAACCTATCGCGTAATGCAATTGGGACCATGCCCCGTACTTACCGCTCACTCATGAGCCTCGGACCGCACTCAGGTTAAGCGCTGGGATCTACGAAGCCTGTGGGTTCGGAGTCAGGATTCCATTCCGAACGGTTCAATTTGTGAGTGACTGAAAAGCAGGAAGAAGTTGGTGGACGTGACCGGGATCGAACCGGTGACCCCCTGCTTGCAAAGCAGGTGCTCTCCCAGCTGAGCTACACGCCCACGCGGTGCAACCAATACACTCTCAATAGTTTACAGCCAGTTCTTCGACT
>Ga0210387_10000342_pt1 | contig 33597 bp, 25 predicted proteins | sample IncBWC7OmetaG_FD_160108 | JGI IMG/M metagenome (GOLD analysis project Ga0210387, IMG submission 160108) | Forest soil microbial communities from Barre Woods Harvard Forest LTER site, Petersham, Massachusetts, United States - Inc-BW-C-7-O ... | reverse complement strand
CGCTGGTACCGATCCGCCTCGGAGAAAAGATCATCGCCTACCTCCAGACCGGCCAGGTGCTCCTGCACGAGCCGACCGAGAAACAATTTCGTGCCACCGTCCGGCAGCTGGCAAAGTGGAAGGCCGACGTGGATGTCGCGCCGCTCCACGAGGCCTATTTCCAAACGCGCGTGCTTCCACGGGCCCATTACGAAGCCACGGTGCGCCTGCTCGCGACTTTTGCGCAGCATCTTTCGCTGGTCACCAACGAACTCATGATCAGGGAGGCCGCGACCGAACCGCCGGCCGTGAGCAAGGCGCGCGCCTTCATCGCCGAGCACATGGGCGAGCCCATCTCGCTCGAACAGGTCGCGCAGGCCGCGCACATGAGCCCGTTTTATTTCTGCAAAGTTTTCAAGGCGGCGATCGGCCTCACGTTCACGAACTACCTGGCCCGCGCCCGCGTCGAAAAGACGAAGCAGTTGCTGCTCAACCAGCACACCCGGGCGAGCGAGGCCGCCTACGAGGCGGGCTTCCAGTCCCTGTCACAGTTCAACCGCGTGTTCCGCCGGGTCGTGGGCGAGTCGCCCTCGTCCTACCGCGAAAATCTCACTGGCACAGCTTCGGGCCCGGCTTCGCGCAGCCCCTTCGCCTTTGCGGCATGATTGACCGGGCTGGACAAAATATGCGCAGTCCTCGCCAACCCCTGCGAAGCCATCAAGCCCCCGTGCGCATAGACTTAATTAAAATTCAACCCAGGCGCCTCCCATGCTCTTTCTGCCTTTTTTCATAATCTCCAGCTTTTGCTTTTGCGTTGCTTCGATGGTCTATATCTTTCGCGAGCACAAGGAAGGCCCCGCCGGCGGGGCGGGATGCGATGCAACCATCCACAAAAGTGACCGGAACCGTCGCGATGGGGTTAACCATTAAATCATTCGTCCTATGGTTGGAAACCATCTCTCCCGTCGCAGACAAGCTGGGCGGGAGCAATGATGGACAACGCTTCCGTACTTCACGCATCAATCCATGCATCGCGAATGACAACCGCTGCGTAGTGGGGCGAAACGCTTTGTGCCACTATGTGCATTGACCGGGATGTCCTCGGTTAAATTCGATTTCCATGCCTACACCTACCAAGTCTTCGTTTATCACCTGCGACGCCAGTGAAGCCGTGGCGTCCGTGGCCTACCGGTTGAATGAGCTGATCGCGATCTACCCGATCACGCCTTCCTCCAACATGGCCGAAGTGTGCGATGAATGGGCCGCGCTCAAGAAACCAAACCTCTGGGGCGAAGTCCCGCGGGTCGTGGAAATGCAGTCGGAAGCCGGCGTCGCGGGAACTGTGCACGGCGGGCTGCTCGGTGGCGCGCTCACGACGACATTCACGGCGTCCCAGGGGCTGCTCCTGATGATCCCCAATCTTTACAAGATCGCGGGCGAGCTGCTGCCGTTCACCATGCACGTGAGCGCACGCGCGCTTGCGACGCAGGGACTGTCGATTTTCGGCGACCATGCGGACGTGATGGCGTGCCGGGCCACGGGCAGCGCGCTGCTCTGCAGCAATTCCGTGCAGGAAGCGCACGACCTCGCGCTGATCGCGCACACCGCCAGCTATCGCGCGCGCGTGCCGTTCATTCACTTTTTCGACGGATTTCGCACCTCGCACGAAGTCCAGAAGCTCTCGTTGCTGTCGGATGACGATATCCGGGCCGTGATCAGCGAGGACGATATCGCGGCGTTCCGTGCGCGCGCCATGACGCCTGACCGGCCGACCCTGCGCGGCACGGCCCAGAATCCCGACGTGTATTTCCAAGGCCGCGAGGCGGTGAACCGGTTCTATGACGCGTTGCCGGGCATCGTGCAGGAAACGATGGATCGGTTCGCCAAGGTCAGCGGACGCAGCTACCGGCTGTTCGACTATTATGGCCACCCGGAAGCCGAGCGGGTGGTGGTGGTCATGGGCAGCGCGGTCGAGACCCTGGCCGAAACGGCCACCTGGCTGGCATCGCGCGGCGAAAAAGTGGGTGTCGTCGCGGTCCGGCTTTTCCTCCCGTTCCACGTCAAATCATTCCTTGGCGCATTGCCCAAGACCGTGAAGGCGATCGGCGTGCTCGATCGCACGAAGGAACCGGGTTCGCTGGGCGAGCCGCTTTACCTGAATGTCCTCGGGGCGCTGGCCGAGGGACGTTCACCGCTCGCCGGTTCGCCGCGGGTGGTGGGCGGGCGCTACGGGCTCGGCTCGAAGGAATTCACGCCGGGCATGGCGAAAGCCGTCTTCTCGCACCTGGTCCAGTGGGAGCCACGCAACCATTTTACCATTGGCATCAACGACGATGTCACCGGCACGTCCCTGCCGTTCGACGCCGATTTCAACCTCGAGGCGTCCGATGTCCGGCGCTGCGTATTCGTCGGCCTCGGCGCGGACGGCACGGTCGGCGCAAACAAAAACTCGATCAAGATCATCGGCGAACAGACGGACAACTTCGCCCAGGGTTATTTCGTTTACGACTCGAAGAAGTCCGGCTCGATGACGGTTTCGCACCTGCGGTTCGGGCCGCGGCCGATCAAGGCGCCGTATCTCATCCGCCATGCCGATTTTGTGGCGTGCAGCCAGTACAGCTTCATCGGCCAGGCCGATGTGCTGGGCTTCGCGGCGACAGGAGCCACCGTGCTCCTCAATTCGCCTTACGCCGCCGACGCGACCTGGAAAAAGCTGCCGCGCGAATGGCAAACGGCGTTGATCGCGAAAAAGCTCAAGTTGTTTGTGATCGACGCCACGCAGGTCGCCCAGGCCTGCGGGATGGGCCGTCGGACCAACACCGTTTTGCAGACGTGCTTTTTTGCCCTTTCCGGCGTGCTGCCGCAGGCCGAGGCCATCACCCAGATCAAGAAAGCGATCGCGAAAACCTATGGGAAAAAAGGCGAACAGATCGTGAAGATGAACTACGCCGCCGTGGATGCGGCGCTGGCGGGCATGCAGGAAGTCGTGATTCCCGCGGAGGAAGACACCACGGCTGTCGCCACGGTGCCGCCGCGCTATGAGAATGCGCCGGAGTTTGTCCGGAACGTCACCGCTCGCCTGCTGGCCAACGAGGGCGACCTGATGCCCGTGAGCGCCATTCCGCTCGACGGCTGCTGGCCGACCGGCACGGCGCGTTTCGAGAAGCGAAACATCGCGCTCGAAATCCCGCAGTGGGACACGTCGCTCTGCATCCAGTGCAACAAATGCGTGCTGGTCTGCCCGCACGCGGCCATCCGCGCGAAGATTTTCGAGCCGGCCTGGCTCATCGGCGCTCCCGGCGGCTTTGCCTCCACCAAGTTTCGCTCCGCGGAGAACCCCGGTTTGATCTACTCGCTGCAAGTCGCGGCCGAGGATTGCACCGGCTGCTCGCTCTGCGTCCAGGTCTGCCCGGCGAAGGACAAGACCAATCTGAAACACAAGGCGATCGACATGGTATCGCAACCCGCGCGGCTCGAAACCGAGCGCGAAAACTGGGACTTCTTTCAGCGCCTGCCCGATCCCGAACGCACCACGGTCGACACGGGCACGGTCAAGGGCTCGCAATTCATGCCGCCCCTGTTCGAATTCTCCGGGGCGTGCGCGGGATGCGGCGAGACGCCTTACGTCAAACTGCTCACCCAGCTTTTCGGCGACCGGATGCTCATCGCCAACGCCACGGGCTGTTCTTCCATCTACGGCGGCAACCTGCCGACGACGCCTTATTGCTCAAACAGCGAGGGCCGCGGGCCGGCCTGGGCGAACTCGCTCTTCGAGGACAACGCGGAGTTCGGCCTCGGCTTGCGCCTCGCCGTCGACCAGCGCGCCCGGAGCGCGCGCGAGCTGCTGCAACGGCTCGTCACGAAGATCGGGCCCGACTTTGTCAACGAACTCCTGCACGCCGACCAATCGACCGATGCCGGCATCGCCGCGCAGCGCGCCCGCGTGGTCACCTTGCGCGAAACGCTCCGGCCGCTCACCGGACGCGAGGCGATGAAGCTCACCGCGCTGGCCGATGACCTCGTGAAGAAATCGGTTTGGATCCTCGGTGGCGACGGCTGGGCTTACGACATCGGCTACGGCGGGCTCGACCATGTGCTCGCGTCGGGTGCAAACGTCAAGGTGCTCGTGCTCGATACCGAGGTTTACTCCAACACCGGCGGACAGTCGTCGAAATCCACCCCGATGGGCGCCGTGGCGAAGTTTGCGGCGGGCGGAAAGTCCATCGCGAAAAAAGACCTCGCGCTCATCGCCATGCAATACGAGCACGTTTACGTCGCGCACGTGGCGTTCGGCGCGAAGGACAGCCAGACGGTCACCGCGTTGCGCGAGGCCGAGGCTTACGACGGCCCCGCGCTGATCATCGCCTATGCGCACTGCATTGCGCACGGCTTCCCGCTGCAGCTCGGGCTCGACCAGCAAAAGCTCGCGGTGGACTCCGCCTACTGGCCGCTCTTCCGCTACGACCCACGGCTCGCGGCGAAAGGCGAAGTCCCGCTCAAGCTGGATTCCGCCGCGCCGAAAGTGGACCTGGCCAAGTTCATGGCGAACGAGACGCGCTTCAATATCCTGAAAAATGTCGCGCCGGCCATCGCCGATGAACTCGCGGCCCGGGCCCAGGCCAATGTCCGCAAGCACTACGCCCTTTATCAGCACCTCGCGGCCACCCCGGCGACGAATGGCAACGGCCACAAGCCGGCGCCGCCGGTTGCACCAGCGACAAACGGTACGCCGCCTGCGGCGGCCAGACCGGTCTGACCGCGCCGCCGCGCAAATGCCAATCGCCAATGAATCTTCAAACCCAGTATCTCGGGCTGACCCTCAAGAATCCACTGGTCGTTGGAGCGTCGCCGCTTTGCGACGACCCGCTGGTGGCGTTGAAGCTTGAACAAGCGGGGGCGGGGGCCGTGGTGATGCGTTCGCTTTTTGAAGAGCAAATCGACGCCGAACAGGATGCGCATTTTCGCTATACGCAGGCTTCGGCGGAGAGCACGTCCGAGGCGACCTCCTATTGGCCGGCCTACTCGGAATATCAGCTCGGGAGCGATCGCTACCTGCACCAACTCGAGCACCTGAAAAAGGCGCTCTCCATCCCGGTCATCGCCTCGCTCAACGGCAGCCGCCCGGGTGGATGGACCTACTATGCGCGGAAGTTTGAGATGGCGGGCGCCGACGCCGTCGAGCTCAACCTCTATAAGCTCATCACCGACCCTGCGGTCTCCGCCGATGACGTGGAAAACGAGTTCCTGGCCACGGTGCAGGATGTGGTCAAGGCGGTGAGGATTCCCGTGGCTGTCAAACTGTCGCCCTTTCACACCTCGCCCGCCCAGTTTGCGATGAGGCTGGAAAGCGCCGGTGCAGCGGGCCTCGTCCTGTTCAATCGCTTTTACCAGCCGGATTTCAACCTCGAGGATATCGAAGTGCGCCCGTTGCTCAAGCTCTCGGAGCCGGACGAACTGTTGCTGCGCCTGCGCTGGCTGGCGATCATCTCGCCGCACCTGCGCGGATCACTTTGCGCGAGCGGGGGAGTGCATTCCGCGCCGGACGTGGTGAAGTCGATTCTCGCCGGCGCCCACGCCGTGCAAGTGGTGTCCGCGGTGTTGAAGCACGGCCCACAAATCCTGACCATGATGCTCAATGACATGGCGGGCTGGATGAGCGAACACGAGTACAAGCGCATCGGGCAACTTCGGGGAGCGATGAACCTGCGTCGTTGTCCCGATCCCACGGCTTTCGAGCGAGCGAACTACATCCGGATACTGCAGAGCTGGAAAGTGTAGGGGATCACTGTCTGGGGTAGCGAGTTGGAAGGCCACAGGCATGAGGTAGCCACAAAGGATCACAAAGATCGCATAGAAAACGTGTGTGTTTCGGAAAATATTTTCACGACTGCAGATTGATTCCAACGGCTGCGTCGTCCTCTGCGATCTTTGTGACCCTTTGTGGCTAGAGTGGCTTGGATAAAAGAACGAAGCCGATGCGCCATGGGCAAAAAGAAATAAATTTGTCGCTCATCGGCAATGTGGGACGATTCGACTCTATCTCTGCTGACCCAGATACAAAGTGTATTAGGGAAGACTGCCGCAACGTGCCTACAACCAATGATCGATGATATGCGTGAATACCAGCATCTAAAGGGCAAGCCACCGGGATCGGCTCCAAAAGCTAAATTTAAATAATGCGGTGAATCTCTTGCAAGGCCACCCGCCTGTGCGCATAGCAACTCCACCCTTTTTGATCCATGGCCACGAAGAAAAAAAGTTTTGACGCGGTGGCGGCTTCGCGCCGCTGGCGCATCCAGGCCGGCAAACGTCTCGCAGCGATGACGCCCCAAGAGCGTCGCGAGCATCTGCAACGCACGACGGAGACATTTTTTGCCGCCAAGGCTGACGCACTTGTCGCCGCCAAGCCGTCACGCCGCGTGCCCGCGCATCGCTGAAACTTGCCGCCACACCTGGCAATAACGACCAACGCCTCGCTCAAACTTCACGCCAGGGCGCCGTTCGACAGTGTCCGGCGGAGCGGGACCGTATCCGCCAACGGCACAAGTCGCTCTTCGGGCAGGGTGGTGAGTTGAATCTGGAGCTGCGACCAAAGTGCATCGGTCCGCGGCACGAGCGCGTTGCGTCCCGCCTCCGCCTCGACGAGGCGCGCCTGCCGGTTCTGCGCCGCGACCTGGGCGAGATCGTCCAGGTTGTAGAGAAACACATTCTCAAGGCTCGCGACGGCCGAGTCCACGTCGCGCGGCATGGCGAGATCGATGAAGAGGATCGGGCGGGAACGGCGTTTGCCCAGCGCGGATTGAACCGCGGCGCGCGAGATGACGGTGCCCGGTGCAGCCGTCGAGCAGACGACGATATCGGACTCGGCGAGTTTGGCCTCGCGCTCTTCAAAAGGGATGGCGGTCGCATCAAGGCTGCGGGCGAGCAATTCGGCCTGCTCGAACCGGCGGCTTGCGACGAAGAGATGGCGGGCGCCGCGGCTGTGAAAGGCGCGGGCGCTTTTCTCCGCCATTTCGCCGGCTCCGAGCAGGAGGATGCGCGCATCGGCCAAATTGCCAACCACGGCAAGGGCCAGGTCCACACCCACGTTTGCGACGCTGACCTGTCCGATCGACACTCCGGTGTTGGTGCGCACGTGCTTCGCCGCTTGGAAGGCTTTTTGGAAAAGACGGTTGAGGATCGGGCCGGCCGAGTGGCGCTCCAGGGCCACGGCATAAGCCCGCTTCACCTGGCCAAAGATTTCGTTTTCGCCAAGGATTTGGGAGTCCAAGCCGGAAGCGACCTGCAGAAGATGTTCCACGGCTTCGCGCCCGCTGAGCACGAATCCGAAACGATCGAAGTCGGCGGAATCAACGTTTTGCAGGGCGCAAAATGCAGCGACCACCTGGCAGGAAGTTGAAACGTCGGCGGCCACGCCATAGATTTCGGTGCGGTTGCAGGTGTTAAGCACCGCAAACTCGCGAAGGGCAGGCAAACGCATGAGCGCGGCGGCGAGTGCGGCCTCCCGTTCGGCACCCAGCGAGAGCTTCTCGCGAAAGCCAAATGGCGCGGTGCGGTGGGTGACGCCAACGAGGAATAGGGTGGGAAGGCTCATGTTCGAGACGGAGCGGGCAATGCGATGACGCCATAGTGCCAAAATACGGTTCTTATGGCCCCGCATGGGTTATCCAACGCTGCGCAGTTCTTGCTTTGTAAAAAATGGCAAGAAATGCGGAAAGCTCCGCATGAAACGCAGCGGCAGCATCGGCCGAAGGGCCTATTATGCCGGCATGCCAACGCGCGCCGTGTTGCTCGTTAATCTTGGTTCACCCGATTCGCCGTCCGTCCATGACGTGCGTCGCTACCTGCGCGAATTCCTGGGCGACGAACGCGTGCTCGATTTGCCGGCGCCTTTGCGCTGGCTCCTGCTGGAAGGTGTCATCTTGCCCACGAGGGCGAAGAAATCCGCCCACGCCTATGCCTCGATTTGGACGCCAGGGGGCTCACCGCTTATGGCGATATCCAGGAGGGTTCGCGACAAGCTGGGGGCCGTGGTCGGCCCGGATGTCCCCATTTACCTGGCCATGCGCTACGGCAATCCTTCGGTCGCCGAGGTCGTCGCGCAAATCGTGAAGGAAGGCGCCAAAGAGCTTCTTTTGATTCCGCAATACCCGCACTACGCCATGTCTTCCTGGGAGACGGTCGTCGTGCGCGTAAACGAGGAGGTCAAGCGGCAGGCCCCGTTTCTTCGCGTAACCTGCATCCGACCCTTTTATTCGGACGCCGACTACATCGATGCGCTCTATGCCGTGACGGCTCCCTACCTCGGGCTGCCGCACGATCATCTGCTCTTTAGTTACCATGGCGTGCCGGTCCGTCACCTTCGCAAGGCCGGATGCACCCACGGACGCTCCGCGCGTGTTGCCAACTGCTGTCCGTCCATATCACCGAATCATGCAACGTGCTACCGTTCCCAAGTGTTGGCCACGACGCGGGCATTGGCGGCGAGAGCCGGCTTGGCCGCCGACCGTTACTCGGTTTCATTTCAATCCCGGCTGGCGGGCGAACCGTGGTGCCAGCCATTCACCGACGCCGAATTGGCCAGGCTTCCCCGGTTGGGTGTGAAACGGCTTCTTGTCATCTGTCCGGCCTTCGTCGCCGATTGCCTCGAAACCCTCGAAGAGATTTCGGAAGCCGGAAAGAAAGTTTTTTTTGCTGCTGGCGGCACAACTTTTCAACCCATTCCCTGCCTCAACGATCAGGCGCCTTACATCGATTTCCTCGCCGGGCGGGTGGAACGGTGGGTGGCGGCCCGCAATGCTTTGCAAGCCGCAAAGGATACTCGGAGAGCGAAGAGAGGTTTGACATTGAAACCCAATCTCAATTCAAATCGAGGTTCTCGTTTATGAACACCGCCACCGAACCCTTTCGCCCCCAGCGCATGCCCTTGACCGAACTGCCGGTCGGTGCCGCCGGTCGCGTCTGTGAACTCGATGGTCAGCCCGAGCTTTGCCAGCGCCTGCGTGAAATTGGATTCTGCGAATCCGCCGTCATCGAAAAAATCGCCGGCGAAAAAACGCTGATCTGTCTGCTTTGTTCCACCCGCATCGCACTCAGCGACCGGGCGGCGCAGCATATCGTCGTCGAGCTTATCCGCGGAGGCGTGTGAGCCGCCGGCCAAGATTTTCCTGTGATGGCTGCGCCCATTAAACTTTCCGAACTGCCCATCGGCGCGAATGCCATTGTGCGGGACTATCCGAAAACCGGGCCCGCCTTCCTGCGCTTGCGCGAGATGGGCCTGATCGCCGGCACCCCGGTGAAACTTGTGCGCTGTGCGCCGCTCGGCGATCCGCTTGAAATTCAGGTGCGCGGCTATCATCTGACGCTCCGGCGCAGCGAAGCCGATCACGTGCTGGTGGACCCCGTGTGATTTCGCGCCATGTCTGAGCCCGCCGCTCCCAAGTCCACCGCCCAGCGCTCACCGGTCTATGCGTTGGTCGGCAACCCCAATTGCGGGAAGAGCACGCTCTTCAACGCGCTCACCGGCCTGAAACAAAAAGTCGGCAATTACCCCGGCGTCACCGTCGAGCGCAAGATGGGCACGGCCTACTCGCAGCACGGGCATCCCATCCAGATTATCGACCTGCCCGGCGCCTATTCGCTGGCGGCGCGTTCGCCCGACGAAGCCGTGACGCGCGATGTGCTGCTCGGCCGCCGCGCCGACACCCCCCAGCCCGACCGCATCATCTGCATTGTCGATGCGACCAATCTCGAACGAAACCTCTACCTCGTCCACCAAGTCCTCGACCTGGGCCGGCCCGTCATCGTCGTGTTGAACATGGTGGATCTCCTGGCCCAGTCCGGCCTGCAGATTCGCGCCGCGCGCCTCGAGCACATGCTCGGCATCCCGGTCATTCCCTGCGAGGCCGTCAACGGCAAGGGCCTGGTCGAACTGCGCCTCGCGATGAGCCGGGCCGATTTGCCTCTTGCCCGCCACGCCTGGGACGTGCCCGCGCCCATCGCGCCCGCTGTCGCCGAACTGCAGGCCTCGCTCAGCGAAGACGAAAACCGGTCGACGCTGATTGCCCGGGCCGAGGCGCTGCTGCTGTTGACCGACCAGGATTCCGTGCGCGTCGCCGGCTCCACGCCGCTCAGCCCGCGCACGCAGGAAATTTTGCGCGGCTGGGAGCAGCGCTGGGCCGCCACCGGCACCGACTGGGCCGGCGCACTCGTCAATTCCCGCTACGAGGTCATCGGCAGGCTCTGCGCCGAGGTCGTGCAGCGCGCCGGCGCCACCGGCCCGAGCCCGAGCGACCGCATCGACTCCGTGGTCACGCACCCGGTGTGGGGCTGGCTCGTGTTCGGCACGGTCATGACGGCGCTGTTCCTCAGCATCTTCACCTTCGCCCAATACCCGATGGACTGGCTCGACGCGCACGTCTCGATGCTGGCCGACTGGCTGCGGGCGGCGATGCCGCCCGGCGACCTGCGCGCGTTGCTGACCGATGGAGTCATCGCCGGCGTCGGGCGCGTGATCGTGTTTTTGCCGCAGATTTTGGTTTTGTATTTCTTCATCGGCCTGCTCGAGGCCAGTGGGTATATGTCGCGCGCGGCGTTCATCATGGACCGCGTGATGAGCCGGGTGGGGCTCAACGGGAAAAGTTTCATCCCGCTGCTCAGCTCCTATGCCTGCGCCATTCCCGGCATCATGGCCACGCGCACGATCGAGGAACGCAAGGACCGCCTCATCACCATCCTCGTCGCGCCGCTCATGAGCTGCTCCGCGCGCCTGCCGGTTTACCTGCTGATGATCGCCGCGTTGTTCCCGAGCGGCCGCGTGCCCGTGCTGACCAAGGTCGGCCTGATGATGGGCATGTATGCGCTCGGGACCGCGGCGGCGTTTGGCTTCGCGTGGCTGTTCAAGCGCACCCTGCTCAAGGGCGAAACCCCGATCATGATCATGGAGCTGCCACCGTATCGCTGGCCTTCGCTGAAAGGGCTCGCGCTGCAGATGATCGAGCGGGCGGGGCTCTTCCTGCGCCGCGCCGGCACGATCATCCTCGGCGTCTCCATCGTGCTGTGGTTTCTCACGGCGTATCCCAAGATGCCCGCCGGCACGCCCCCCGTGGAGCAGGTCGCGCACAGCTTCGCCGGCCGCCTCGGGCACACGCTCGAACCCGTGCTGCGCCCGCTCGGCTTCGACTGGCGCATCGGCGTCGCCATCGTCAGCTCGTTCGTGGCGCGCGAGGTTTTTGTCAGCGCCACCGGCGTCGTTTTCGGCGTCGAGACCGACACCAAGGGGAACATCCTGCCGCTGCGCGATGCGCTCCAGCATGCCACCTGGCCCGATGGACGCGCGCTATTCACCCCGCTGGTTTGCCTCAACCTCATGATCTACTATGTTCTCGCCATGCAGTGCCTCAGCACCACCGCCGTCGTGCGCCGCGAGACCAACTCATGGGGCTGGGCCATCTTTCAACAAGTTTACCTGAGTGTCACGGCCTGGGTCGTCGCCTGCGCCGTCTATCAAGCCGGGCGCGCGCTCGGATTCTGATCAACCGGATTTCTTGCCACGAAAGATCACAAAGAAAAAGCCTTCGAAAACATAGCCTTTCTTTGTGCTCCTTGTGCTCCTTTGTGGCTACACGAGCTTTAAAATCACTTTAAAATGTCCTCCCAATTTCAAACCATCATTGCCCTGAGTGCTGTGGCGATTGCGGCGGCGCTGCTTGTGCGCGGTGCGCTGCGAAAGAAAAAACACCCCGGCTGCGGCTGCCCGGCTAACGAGCTGAAGGCGAAACTCGGCAAGCGGTGAACAAGTGTGCGGGGCGCGCGCCGCAAGGCTGCGGTGAACCACAAAGCCGGCCCCCGTTCGGGGGTCTCATGCCGCTTGGAGAGGGTGAACTGCCGCTTTGATCTTGGATCCGATGGTGTTGATCGCTTCGCGAAGATCGTACCTGTTATACAGGATGATCATTCGCCGTCGCCGCAATCGGAAATGAACGCCCGTTGGCCAACGGCACGGCCGACAAACGGCCTTTCTCCGACAGGGCGTGCTGTGCAAACTTCACGACCCAATCCACGTTTGTTTTCTTTTTGCATGCTTGGCGCCCCCGTGCAAACCACCCGGATATTTTCATGTTGTTTTGGTGAAGCAGGTTGTGGTCGTAACCGTCCGCATGGCACGCGCTGTGCAGGATTGAATGTTTAACTGGCCCAGCTATTCGCGCCGCCTGGGGGATCCCACGCGGAAAATTAAAACCCTAAAAGGAGGCCTGCCATGAACACACAAACGCAAAAAGTAAAATTCAATTCGCTCAAAGACCTCTTCATCGAGGAACTCCGCGATCTCTACGACGCCGAGACCCAGCTAATCAAAGCCCTGCCGGTCATGGCCAAGGCCGCCGCCCAAGACATGCTCCAAGCCGCATTCCATGATCATCTCGAACAAACCAAAACCCACGCACAGCGTTTGGAACACATCCTTGCCGGACTCAATGAGACCGTTCGCGGAAGGAGATGCAAGGCCATCACCGGGCTGGTCACCGAGGCCGACGAATGGATTCACGAAAATGCAGACCCTGCGGTCAAGGACGCCGGCCTGATCGCCAAGGCGCAGCGGGTCGAGCACTACGAAATCGCCGGCTACGGCTGCGCCCGAACCTACGCCGGCCTGCTCGGATACGATGAAGCTGAACAGCTCCTGCAAACGACGCTGGATGAGGAAGAGATCGCCGATGCACAGCTGACCGAACTCAGTCACAGCCTGAATACCGAAGCTGTCCACGCGGGACACGAGCGCTGATCCCGATGGCAGCTCCGCCACCCCCGCCGGGTTTCTGGAGGGGGCTTGGGGGCTGATGATATAAAGCCGCGCGGCCTTTCGGCCGCGCGGCTGGCGCGAGGTTAGCCGTTATTATATGGGTTGGTTCATGATCCACACGCTGCTAGTCATCCCAGAGTGCGCGCATGGCAACCAAGCTGGAGAAAAGTTCGGTCAACCGTGAAACATAAGCTTCGGCAGAGTAGGCGGCCACCACGTCTTTGGCTCGCGCGGCCAGCGCGAGACGAGCTTCGGTGTTCGTCATCAATTTAATCATGGCCTCGCCCCAGGCCCGGGCATCCAGCGGCGGGACATACCATGCCCCATCGCCAAGTTGTTCGCGATGCCCGGAAAGATCGCTTATTATGGCCGGGCAGCCAAGGGTGGCGGCTTCCTGCGGTGGAAGACTATTGGGGCCGAGCATGGATGGAAACACCAACGCAACGGCCCGACGGTAAAGAGCCTTAAGTTCTCCGTGCGACACAAAGCCGGCAAAGTGCACCCGCTCCGAGATGCGCAAAGCTGCGGCGACTGATTTCAGGTAAGCAAAGTTGCCCTTGTCGGAACCGACAAACACCATGTCCGGTAAAGTTTGGCCGGCGTTCGCCAATCCGGCCAACGCTTCCAGTAAAGTATAATGGTTTTTATGGGGCCAGCCTTGGGCCGGGTAAAAAAAGAAAGGCCGTTCAGGCATCCATGCCGGGATGATTTCGCCGATCTGGGAAAAATCCGGATTGGGAAAGGGAATCGCAATTACCCGCCCGGCATTGAGCCCGAACAATGCCCGGGCTTCCGCTGCGCCGGCGTTGTTTCCCACCACGACAAAACTGGCCTGGGCAAGCATTCGCCGGCAGAGGGCCTCACGTTGGCTCCAATCGCCCGGGCCCCGGCGCATTTCTGGAAATCCTGGGACGACACGATGGCCAATGTCCCAGAGTGAAAAGACAAAGGGGATATCGATGTGGGCAAAGGAAGGAGTCACAAAATAAGCGATATCAAGGCGAAGGCGACGGCACACTGGCCGCAGGTCGACCGGCGGAACAGTGCCGCCAAAATAGCGGGAAATTTTATGCCGCAGGCACCATAACGGCCGCTGCCGATGATCCCAAGCCTGCCAGGGAACCTGCACCATTTCCAGCAAGCCATTCGGATGGAGCCCTGAGGTTTTCCCGTTGAGCGTGCGGAATATCGTGTCCGATCCGCCGTCCACCGGAGACGATTTCCAGCCAAAAATCCCGATGCGATAGCGGCGCATAAGGCTCCTTTAACCTGCGCGAGCCACGACCAGGCTATGCCACGAACGCGCGTTTAAGTTCTCCACGACAAGGCCGGCATGCGTCTGTTCAAGGCTGAGGCCGGCGCGTTTGAGCATGAAGTCGATCTCGGGCAGAAAAAAGTAACGCAGGCGGTGGAATTCCTCGATGCGTTCGACCCTGCTCTCGGCAAAGCTCTCGACCAGAATCTCGTAGTTGATATCCACGAGACATTGAAGAGGGTGGTGTGTGGGCTCGGCGATCCTCGTCACGCGGATGCCATCGTCCTCGGCGCGCCGCACGCGAATGGTGGGCGGATCCGCGAGCACGCCCGGACCGTGCCAAAAATCGAAAACGAAAATGCCGCCGGGCGCCAGATGACGGCGCACATTCATGAACATCCGGTACACATCTTCCGTCCCGGTTTGGTAAGACACCACATGAAACAACGAGACGATCGCGGTGAAGGCTTGTCCTCCATCGAACTCAGCCGCGGTACCGGCAAAAAACTCGACGCCGGCATTGTGGGCGGTTCTCTCCCGGGCGATTTCAATCATCGCAGGGGACAAATCCACTCCGGCCACGCGCCAGCCGAGTTTGGCAAACTCCCGGGCGTGCGCACCGGTGCCACATCCCACGTCCAGCAGTGTACCGGTCGGCCCGCCCGCCGAACGAATCAATCCATCCACAAACTGCGCCTCGCCCGCGTAGTCCTTGTCGCGGTTCAAGAGATCGTAGTAGCGCGCGTAGTCCGTAAAAGCCCCGGCTTTCATTTGAGTGAATCCCGGAGCGCGGCGACGATTTTTTCGACCGCTGCTTCGTCCAGTGTCAGGCCGCTCGGAAGATAAAAGCCAAGCCGGGACGCCTTTTCGGTATGCGGAAAGTGCTGGCCGTCAAAAAGGCCCAGTTTGCGAAGCACCGGCTGTTCGTGCAGTCCCAAAAAAAACGGCCGGGTGGCCACGCCTCTCTGCCGCAACCGCTCCATGACCGTCGTTGCATCGAGGCCGAGTTGATGATCGAGCTCGACCGCATAAACCCAATAAACTGATTTGGCCCAGGGTTTGACCGGCATGAAGCGAAGGCCGTGAACTCCGGCGAGCCGTTGCCGGTAGAACCCGGCGATTGCCGCTTTGATTTTGAGAAATTCGTCCAGCCGTTCGACCTGGGCCAGGCCTACTGCGGCCTGGAGATTGGTCATCCGAAAGTTAAAGCCCATTTCCAGGTGATAAAACCGCCGGTCGGGTTGAAAGCATAGATTGCGATAGGAACGTGCGCGTCCACTGGCGATGGCGTTGTCCGTCACGACCATCCCTCCCTCGCCGGTGGTCACGATCTTGTTGGCGTAAAAACTTGTCGCCGTCGCGTCACCCATGGCGCCGCATTTGATCCAGCGACCGCCCAGATGCCTGCTGAAATATTCCGCGCCATGCACCTCCGCGGCATCTTCGAGGATTTTGCACCCGAGGTTTTGACGGAGCTGCAACAAAGGATCCATGTCCACCGGATGCCCGTAGATATGAACCGGCATGATAACCTTGGTCCGCGAAGAAATGCGGGCAGCGACTTGTGCCGGATCCATGCACCAGGTCTCCGGATCGATATCCACCAGCACGGGCTTGGCGCCAAGCCGGATCGCGGCCAGGGCACAGGAAATAATCGTGAATGACGGCATCACGACTTCGTCGTTTGGCCCGACACCGAGTGCATGGAGCGCGGCTTCAAGGGCCGCCGTGCCGCTGCACACCGCCACGCCATGGGCAAGCCCGAGATAGGACGCAAACGCCTGCTCGAACCGGGCGACAAATGGACCTTCCGACGAAATCCAGCCTGAATCAATGCACTCGGCCAAATACCGCTTTTCGTTTCCATTGAGCAGCGGTTCGCTCACCGGGATAACCGTCCTCTTCAGGGATTTGGATCCGGTGGGGCGGCACGCTTTCAATTTTGGTTTTGTCGCCGTCGCCTGCATAGGGCCCCTGCTTGACCTCGAACATCTCCACCGGTTCCAGTGTCTCAAAGCCATGTCCCCCTGAAACCAGAAGAATCACGTCACCAGCCCCGAGAATGCGGCTTTCAACATAACCCTGGCTGTCGTCATAAAGGTCAACCCGGAGCCGGCCCTTTCGCACAAACAAAACTTCCAGGGTTTTGGTCACCTCCCTGTGCACGATTTTATGCATGTGCGGCACGATTATTTTTCCGGAAGGATGCTGCATGTAGGCCAGCTGCTGGCTGAAATTCTCAGGGGTAAAAAACGAGACGCCGTCGAATTCAATCCAGCTGCGAACAATCACGGCGAGGATGTTTTCCCCGGAAAAAATGGTTTCAACGGCATCCATTTTATTTATGGTCACGTTTCGCCGACCCCGGCGTGGGGCCGTGTCCGTTCTGTTCCGCGCTTGACCCCGGCTGGCGCGGCGGGTTCCGCGAACGACGCACAAATTTTTTGGCCGGACGACTCCCCTCTGGTTTTATTCTGCCACTAATGGCGTTCTTTCCATTGATCGCCGGTCGCCCCATTTTGGACGCAGCCCATCGGCCAGGCGTCGTCCCATCCGCCTGAAGCGGGTCTCGATGATCCGGTAATTTGCCTCGGCCACGAAGAAGATCATGGGGATGCACGCCAGGGTCAGCCCGGCGGAAGCCAGGCCTCCCTCGGCAATGCCGGCCGATTTCTTTAATTCCATGACAAACGAATGACACGTCACGTGGATCAAATATATGCTGTAAGATCGTGATCCCAGCCACACCATTGCGGCCTTGAAGCGGGAAGGCGGCAAAATATAATTTTTATCGTAGCTGGCGACCAGCACCAATGCGCCGCTGATGATCGCCAGGACACCAGTCGAAACGGGTGCGATTTCCCGGGCGGCCCGGAACCGTCGCCAGCAGCAACACGCACCAGCCGACCAAGGGGAGCGAGAGCAGGCCATGCCGCAGAAAACTGGGCTCGCAGAGCTGGTAACTCGGGTGCTGTTTCCAAAAGGCAATCAACACGCCCAGGATCAAGGCGTCCGTCCTCACAAACCATAACAATGACGTGTGGTGCGGGTCAAATCCGTCGGGACGGGGAAGAAACACCTGGGCAAGGAAGGCGGCCAGGAGCGCCGGGATCAAAAACCGCCGCGGGACAAAAAACAGCAGGAAGGGGAGGACCAAATAGAACTGTTCCTCGAGTGACAGGCTCCAGAAGACGCCAAATGAACCGTAATCCGGATTATTTTGGGCGAACCATTCGTAATAATAGAAATTGGCGAAATTGAGGAAGGCCGCCCCGGCTTCATGCAGGTTATTCCGCAAGGTGCCAAATGAAGCATGAAAGTTAAACGTGGCCGCCAGGAATAACGTAATCAAAATCCAAAGCCAGGCCGAGGGCAGCAAGCGAAACACCCGCCTGGTCCAAAAGGGGATCGCCATCTCGAAAAATTCCCGCCATCCCCGCGCCCGGGCCGCTCCACCGTGAGGATTCTCCTCCTGCATGATTTTTATCAACGACGATGTAATGATAAATCCAGAGATGCCGAAAAACAGGTCAACGCCCGTCCAGAACCGCAGCATGGATTGAAGCTTTAGCCCCAGGCTCCCGATTTTTGGTAGCAGTCCCCAGATCAAATGGGCGCACAGCGTGAACGAAACTGCCACCGCCCTGAGCACCTCGATGTCCGTATTCTTGGGTGTATCTGCCTTATCCTTCTTCATGTGCTGCGGTGGTAGTCACGAAGCGCGACAGACAGAAAAAACCGCCGCAGGTTCGCCAACCGGGAATTTGGCCGGGCCCGTTGCCCTCAACGGGCCGACCCTGTCCGCCATAGCTTCAGCGACGGCGGAAAACAACGGTCGCCGACCCCACCTAATATCCTGCAGCCACTATCTCAGGTCGATTGCCAGGTTGCCTCCCATGATTTCCTGCTGGAAGCGGTATCCTTGCAGCGCGTGGTAAAGGGCCTGCGCGCAGCCCGGCACGATGCGGTCATGCAGTTCGACGACCAGCACCTTTACCCGGTCAAGCCACGCGGTGCCGTTTTTGAATATCTCCGCCTCGGCTCCTTCCACATCCATTTTCAATAAATCGAGATGCGTGCAGCCCTGGCGGTCGATCAGCTGGGAAATCGTATAGGCGGGGATGTTTTCTTTCTGTGCATCATGCGATTCGCTCATGCGAAAGGCATTGGGCTCATCCTTGGGGTTGGCCACCTGGACCCAGGCCGGATGGGACCACACCGCGGCTTGCAGGCAAGTGATGTGGTTCCACTGCCTGGTGTTCTTGTCCAAAAGGTTGAGGTTACTGGTCGCCGGCTCGACGGCCAGGATTTGCGAATGCGGCCAGCGGGCGGAAAAGTAAACCGAGGCATAGCCAATGTTGGCCCCCAGGTCGAGGATGTGCATCGGCTCAAAATCGGCAAACGGCACGTCGTATTGCCGCATCAGGAACACCTCTTCAAAAGTCTCGACGTCGGATGTGCCCGCGCGCGCCCAGAGCGGATGTTTGATCCCCGCCAGTTGCATCCGGACAACCGAGCCTGAATGGGTGTGCATGCGCGCAGCCTGCAGCCCCGTTTTCAGCCCGAGGCGGCTGATATAGCGCAAAACCCGCTTGGAGGTGCTCGTGGTCATGGACGCCCCATTGACTGCCATTATGGAAAAATGTTCGACGGCAGATGTTTCAGCTTTGAAACAATTAGCGCCTGCCGTCCGTCTTGTCCGCCGCAGTCCTGAGCCGATTCAGGCAGGCTCAAGGCTCAGAGGCAAGTCGAGGGGCTTGTCGAAGGGGAGAAGGTGGAAGCCTCCGGCGCGGGAGCGTGCATTTTGCGGAACACAATGGACCTGACGCTATCTAAGGCGCCATTCGCAAAGAAAGGACGCCATGAAAAACAAAATGATTGCCCGTCCGGGTGTTCGCCGGGGCGGCGCAGGATTGAAAACCCTGTCGCTTAACCGGGCCGGCCAGCTCCTGCCGGCTCTCGTGCTCTTGGCCTGCCCGGCTTATGCGGCGCCAGCGGAGTCGGAGACGGTGCCGGCTTCGCAAACGGCCGAGCAGCCGGTTGTTTCAGGAGAAACCACTGGCGACAAAGAACCAACATGGAAGTTCGCAACCCTGCTGGCCTCGTCAGCGACCTATGATGATAATATATTCATCCAGCCGACGGACAAGAAGAAGGACTTCTATGTAAACATTGACCCGACTTTCGCCGTTGGCCTGGGAAATTTTCGGGACGCACTGGCTTCGTTTGCGAACATCCCGCATTTTTTGGTCCGGACCGGCGAAGAAGACCTGCCGTGGAAGAACTTTGCCTACGTCAGCTATACTCCCGACGGCATTATTTTCTCAAAATATCACAAGGAAAACCATCTCAACCATGACGCCCGGCTGGCCGCCCAGCAGGAGAGGGATCTCTGGACGATAAAGGGCGACTTCCATTTCCAGACCGAATCGGAACCGGTCATCGATGTGGGGCACCGGATCAACCAAACGGATTATACGGCCGATTTAAATGCCGCCTATGCCTTGACGGGAAAATTGACCGGCGGATCCGAACTGTATGGCCGCCATTCGGATTACACCGGGGGCTTCTCATCGACGGATGGGCGGGTTGCGGGTTACCTGGATTACCAGCTCGCACCCAAAACGGCCGTGGGGCTCGCCGCGGCCGGCGGTTACCTGGATGTTTCCCATGGGGCGAGCCAGCCGTATGAGCAGGCCTTGGTGCAAATAAAGTACCTGCCGACTGATAAGTTGTCGTTTAACGCCCAGGGCGGGGACGAATACCGCCAGTATCGGAGCCGGGTGCCCAACCGATCCCAGCTTGTTTTTGATGTGCGCGGAAGCTACGATCCCACTGACAGCACCGAGCTCACGCTCAGGGCCAACCGGGACACGGTGGCCTCGGCTGAATATTCGGGCGAGGACATCGTCGAGAGCATTTACCAGGCGAGTATCCGGCAGCGCTTCCTGCAAAGGCTCTACCTCTCCATTGCCGGCGGGCTCGACCATAACACGTACGAGAATAACGTGGCAACCGTAACGGTTTCTCGCCGCGACGATTACTATTTTTATCAAACGTCGCTTTCTTGCGACGTCACCCAACACGGAACCGTCCAGCTATCTTATGAACATCGGGAAAACAGTTCCTCGCTCGCTGCGTTCAAATTTACAGAGAATCTTTACAGCATTGCGGCCTCATTCCTTTTTTAACAGGTGGTCGAAAGGCTCGGCTGAGCCTGCCCGCCCAGTTTATTTTGGGGGGAGGATTGTCCAGTGGCTGTTGTGCGGGCAAACGGCTCTGTTCCTTGCCGCCTGTTCTTCGGTAAGCCCAAGCAGTCCCCCGGGGCCGGCCACCGGCGCTAATGAGGAAGCGCCCGCCATAAAACTCGTCGCGAGCGAAGACTATCGCATTTCCCCGGCGGATGTCCTGGAAATAAATGTCTTCCAGGAGGCGGACCTTAAGGCAATTTTAAGAGTGTCCAACGAGGGCACCATTGTCTTTCCCTTGGTTGGCAGCGTCCCGGTCGGGGGCATGACGCCCCAGGAGGCCGCCCACGCCATTCAGGCGCGCCTGGCCCAGGGATATTTGATCAACCCGCAGGTGAGCGTGATCGTCCAGGAGTTCTCCAAGCATAGTTTCACTGTCCTCGGCGAAGTCCAGAAGCCCGGCTCCTACGACATGCCCGACCAGCAGGAAGTGAATGTGCTTCAGGCCATCGGCATCGCCGGAGGCTATACCCGCATTGCGAATCCCTCGAAAGTGATCCTGATGCGAAGGGTTGACGGAAAACAAAAGACTTTTCAATTAAATGCCAAAAGGATGGCGAGCGGCCATACGGAATCCGTCATCCAGGTGCAGCCCGGCGATGTCATCACGGTATCGGAAAGCATGTTTTAGCAGGCGGTCGGACTTCGTCCTCCAGCCTGCTTAACCTCCGCGGCCTGGCGGTGTTTATCCCGCAGTGCCAATTTCACCGGGCCGTATTTTTCGCTCGGGAGCGAGCCGGGCCGCCATGAACGATCGAAGTTTGTCGGGCCAATCGAGTTTGACCTTGCTTTAAGGCTAAAATAAGACATTTTAGAGACATTATGAAGACTCTAACCGTAACTAAGGCTCGCCAGAATCTTGGGGGATGGTTGAAAAAGGCCGCAGCCGGCGAGGAAATCGGTGTTATCATCGGCGACCAGGTCATCGCCCTCCGCCCGGTACCCATTATGGCCGCAGACTACGCAGAAACGGAATATGGTTTGACCCGTTCCGAAGTGGATGCCGCCGCGTCTCGAATGATTGCTGGCGTGCGCGAGGCCTCTGGGGCCGCCGATCTCGTTGAATACAAACCCGGAATGTTTTCCCATGCGAATCCTGCTCACAAAACGATTTCTGGCGTGCGTAAAAAAGCTAAGCTCGACTGACGCGGAAGTGGTTGACGTTGCGCTGGAAAATCTGCCCGAACCCTTTGGGACGCCTCATGCTCACGCCGGACAAAGCGTGCGTGTGCTGCGTCCCCGGGTTTACGAGCTGCGCGCAACGCTGGCCCTCCGCGTGGTGTTCGTACGGTCGAAAGATACGTTGTTGGTGGACTTTGTCGGCACGCATGACGAGGTGCACGACTTCCTGAAAAATCGGCGGTGAACTTCGATTGGCAATCGTCACCATGTTCAACCGAAATCTGTCGCCTGCGATTAGCCGCAAAGGATGGCTGGCTGACCGCTGTCTTGTGCCTGTGTGCTGTCGTTTCACCTTTCATGGCCAAGGCCGACGGGGCCGGACGTGACGATGAAATTTGCCGGCTTGCGAGCAGTGATCGGTGGCTGGCCCATCTCCGCCGGGGATTTGCTGCCGTATTGGGAGACGGGGCAACCTCAGGCCTCTACTTTTATAATCATGTAAAATTAGTGAATTGGCGGTTGAGATTTGCTGTTAAGCTGGAGCGATGGCGAGAAAGCTGCGTATCCAGTTTGAAGGAACCGCCAGCTCCGTCAGCCGTTGGGTTGGGGCTCACCGAACAAAATTCAAAAAGTAGAGGCCCGACCCCCTGGATCGGCTCCCAGTCTGATGTAGGCGAGATTCGATCCGTTTCAGGATGGTTCGTAGCCGAGAAGCCGTTCCAAGCGATTCTTAAATTTTTGGCATGCGGTATTCGCCGTGCCTTGGTTTTGGCTTGGAGATTCACTTGACGGTGCGTCGCTATTGGTTGCCGCTGTTTTTTTTAGTTCTCTTTAAATAAAAATATATTGAGAAAATTAACCCTCCGATAAAAGCCAGAAGCAATTTTCCAGATTTATACCACGGAATACCACCATTGATTGGGATGAGGTAAAAGGAAACGTGAAACAGTCTAGCGGATAGATACAATAGACCCCAGAAAATCGAAAACAATAATGACGCGCCGAAATTGACGTCAATCTTCTTTTTTATAGTAAAAAACATTTCCTATGTATAATATTATTATTAAACAAATAATATTTACCGATAAGTCAATAACTGCAGAATGATTTATCATGGATAATTTTATATTAATCGATGTTATCGGCAATCCAAACGGGGTCAGGCTTTATGGTTTGTGGTGATCTGGAGCTTTTATTATCAAAAAATATAGTGGCATTTTTTTGAACACGGAGGATGCAGGGGCAAGCTTGCCAAATCCGGAGCTCGGCTCAACCTCCAATTCCACATAGCTTGGGCGGTCGCATCCCTACTGAGTTGGACAGAGCTTCATCATAGATGAAAGAGGCCATGGGAAGTTCCGGGGTTGACAGGGAAAAGCGGTACGAGGTGGGCAAGCCGCTGGGATGTTCAGTCTGATGTAGGTGAGATTCGATCCGTTTCAGGATGGTTCGTAGCCGAGAAGCCGTTCCAAGCGATTCTTAAATTTTTGGCATGCGGTATTCGCCGTGCCTTGGTTTTGGCTTGGAGGTTCACTTCTCGGCCCGGAACACCTAAAAAATTCCTTCAGCCAGTGGGTTCACCATAACCATAATTCATATCAAATATCCATAATGTGCCGAAAATCTTAGCGATTACCTCCAAACCAGGGTCATTATACTGTATAATAACGCTCTCGGACAATCTAGGATGCAGATTTATTTCTAAATTTATACCCATATGAGACATTCCATTCCTTCCGGGAAAGGGATCAACTTTTGACGTTTTATCACCAACGACAAACCAGTAATAAAATCTACCCGCAATACCCACATGCGCACGTTTTATTGAAACCTGTCCCACCCGAATAGTACCGACAAAGTCATTCAATGATTTTCTATCGCAGTCCAAGATTTCAGCGACCTTAGTGCTATGTCCGTCTTTAGTCATAAAAACTGCCATGCTTATGAAACAAAACTCTAAGCACGAATTATCATCAAATGTAATTTCTCGCGTCGATAATAGCCGGATGCCGATCCGGCCAAGAATTCCACGTCTTTCGTACACACGCTTTCCTACAGTCTGCATATTAATTAACCGTACTAGGTATTGGAATAGTAAGCCCGAAGTCAGGAGCCTTTCCCAAACGGCCGCTATATCTTAATAATTCATGGCTAAACTCCCATTCTAAATACGTAACCACAACCCTGCCTCTGGCGTTGAAATAAACATCCTTTCCTTTGAAGTCGAAACTAACGGCTGACTCATCGCCGTGGGCCGACACGGCCCAAGAGGTACTAAAGCCCGCCTGGATTTCAACGAAACCTCTTACGCTATTAAATTTGTCAGAACCCACACGACCTCCAAGCCAACCGATGGCGCCTAATGATCCACCACCGTCGAACTTTCCATCGGTCCATGATGCCTTTACCGATCCAGTAACTTGACCGGAGCCGGTTATCGATACGATCGGAGAGATAGGATATGCTAGATTGACTGACCCAACCGCCGTCGCTTCGAGAGAACCGCTCGTTGAGCCGCCGCACTCCTTACATACGGTCCCGGTTCCACGGATCCTTGCGGAGAATCTTACCGTGACTCCAAAACGGTCAAAGCCTGCCTCTATAAGTTTATAGTCTATTCTCCAATTTGAGCATATCTTATTTCCGATAAAGTCTATTTGGTTTATTGAATCATTGTTTGTAAAGACGTAGAGGTTTATTCCTCCTTCCTCTTCGATCGGATCCCTGCTTAGCCAGCGTCCACTGCCCGGATTGTAATATCTTTGGCCGTAATACAAAAGCCCGGTTTCCGCGTCCTGATATTTTGTGCTGAAGCCGAACGGCTGCGCGTTCGCGGCCAGGCCGAAGGATTTGAGGACATTACCGAAGGGATCGTATTCGAAGTCGGCAGCGTCCGAGCCGTCGGCGGCGTTGATCAGGCTGATGATGTTGCCGTTGCCGTCATAGGCTGGCGCATAGGTCGTGCTGCCGGAATTGACCGCGAGCAACCCGCCAACTCCGCCCGCGCCCTGTGCTGACCCTGATAAATCAAGCCCCCAAGTGTAGGTGCGGATGGGCGCATTGCTGGCCACGCCGTTTAATTCCGCGATCAAGTTCCAGCCGTCATACAGAAACTTCGTTTCAGTTGAAAGTTGAAAGGTGGAGGTTGAAAGATTCCAAGTGGAGACTTTCTTGTCGATACGGCGGCCTTGGGCGTCGTAGGCGAACTGGAGCAGCAGATTCGGGACACCGGCTGCGACTGCGGCGGGCTGGGTCTGCATGGAGGCGAGTCTGTTTTCGGCATCCCAGGCATAAATCCAGCGTCCGTCCGCCGTCAGGTTGCCGTCGGCATCGTAATAGAATTGTTCAGGATTTTTGGCGATAAAGGCGTGGTTAGCCTGCGTGGCCACCACGTCGGTGCCGTTGGGCCCGGCACCGGGATGCGCCCCGGTGATACTGAGGGGCAGCCAAGCCGGCGCTTTCGCATTGGCCGCGCTCGCGGTGGCGTAGAAAAGGCCGCCCTGCCGCTGAGCGTCCTGCTGGTTGACGACCACGGAAGCGGCGGCGTTGGCCGCGCCCAGCACATCCACCGTGCCCGGCACGGTGCGCTGGATATAAGTATTTAAGAGCGTAGGGCTGTAAGTGCTAAGCCGGGAATTCGTCGTGGCGGTCTGGCGATTCCCGATGCTGTCAAAGGTCCAGCCGAAGTTGTTGCCGAGCGCGGGGGTGCCGCCGGAGAGAAATTTCTGACCGGAGGTCACCTGGCCAAGGTTATCGTAACCGTATTTCCAGTAGGAAGCGTCCTCGCGCGTGGCCTGCGTTCTTTGGTTTGCATTATTATAGCCGTACAGCCAATTGAGATTCTTCGCTCCGCCCTGAATGACATTATTAATGGACGAGAGCCGGTTGATATTATCGTAAGCCTTGGTGGTGGCGAGATAGGTTGTGCCGCCTTTGGCGAGATTGACGGTCTGCACGAGATTTGAGTTGGGCAGGTAGCCGTAGGTGGCGGTGTTGGCACCATGCCCGCCGGAGGCGGGTGAAGTCACGGTTTGCAGGCGTGAAGCGGAATCGTAACCATACCCAAATGAATTTACCACAGAGGACGCAGAGAGCGCGGAGGTCGTGCCCAAACGATTGAGAGAATCGAAGGTGCGACCGACCGAGAGGCTGTTGAGGAGGCCGGAGCTGTACGACTCGGACAAAACTTGGTAGGAGACGGGATCATAAGCCCAGGTGCAGAGGCCAGCGGCGTCGGTGGTGGTGAGCAGGCGGCCGAGGCGGTCATAGGTGAGCCCAACGGATGGCGTGGAATCGGAATAAGAGGAGCCGGCCAGATCTCCTGCGGTGTTGTAGCCGTAAGAGGTGATTATCCCGCGGGCCCAGGTGCGTGTTTTTAGTCGGCCTGACGGATAATAAGTGTAGCCCGGGCCTTGGCCGATGGCATCAAGTTTCGAGGTGAGCCAGCCGCGCTGCGGGTCGTAGTTCCACGTGGTCACAGCCGCGCCTTTCGTGTTCGTGTAGTCCTGCCAGGTGGTCATGGTCTTCATGCGGCCCTGGCTGTCATAGGTGTATGCGACCGGATACGTGCGTGCGCCTGATACATTCTGGACTTGGCCGGTTGGATAATAATTCGTCGTGACGATGCCGCCGTCTGCCTGCGTGACCTGGTTCTGCCGTCCCGCGCTGTCGTAGCCATAGATAGTCTTTTCAGGTGACTGGCCGGAGGCCGCAGCCGGAAGCGTGACGGTATGAATCTGGTCGTCGTCGAAATAGGCGTAAGTCGTGGCGCCCGTGCGCGCGTCGGTGGCGGTTTGCAGACGGTTATACACGTCGTAAAAATAGCTGAGCGCGGAGAGTTGAGTGCCGAGGGAAGTTACGGCTTGGGACATGAGCAGGCCGTTCTGGTACTGGCTGGTGGTGACCGTGCCGTCTGGCGCGGTGGTGGTTGCGGTGCGGGCGCCGTTGCCGTTGTAAACGATTTTTGTCTGCGTGGTCAGGCCGTAGGCCGTTTGCCAAGTCTGGCGGCCCTCGGGCGTGGTTTCGACCGTGGAGATGACCTGCGTGTTGCCGGAGTTGGCCGTCGTCCATACGGTGGTCGTCGTGCGCTGGACGGTCAGGCTGTGGTCGGTGACCACGTCGCGGTGCGTTTGCGTGATGCGGTCGGTGCCGCTGAAGTCGATCTGGCCGGTTTGCTCGACGTCGATGGCGGTGTATTCCTGTTCGCCTTTCGCATTGTAGGCGAAAAGCGTGGCCACACCGTCGGCATCGGCCTGCTTCACGAGCTGGCCGAGGTTGTTGTAGGACGACTGCTCGGTGGCGCCGTCGGCATGGACTGTCTTGTAGTTGCGGCCGGCGATGTCGGTGTAAGTCTTGATCCACTCGGTCGCGCCGCCGTTGTTGCCGGTATGGATTTCCTGCGTGTAAGCGCCACCCGCATCCACGCCATAGGTGTAGCCGAGCGTCTGGGCCGCGGCCGTACCGGTGACGCTGAGGAGCGACCCGTCCTTGAAATACGTCTCGATGTGCGTGCCGCCATCCGGGTAGGTCGTGGTCTTGACGGTATGGCCGTTGCCATCGATCGCCTCGGCAAATGCAGTCTTGCGGCCGAGCGCATCTTTGGTCCAGTCCATGCGGCCGGCCAGATCGTAGTGGTTGGTCGTGGTGATGATTTGCGAGCCATCGGTGCCCATGCGCGTGACGTTGAGAACCCGGTCTTCGGGATCGGGGGTGTTGAACAGGGAGATGCCGGCGCGTGTCGTAGAAGTGACGTAACCCAGTCCGTTGTAATTGTAATTGGTCGCGATGCCTTCGCGGTCGGTGTCCGATTCCAATCCGCAGCAGGCGTAGGAGAACAGCTCGTGCGTGCCATCGAGGTAATCGATTTCGGTCGGGCGGCCGAAGGAATCCTGCTGGGTGGTGTTTTGGGACGAAAGCAGGGTGCTGGTGGGCGTCCTGCTGCTGTCATAGTCATAGACCATGCTGGAGATAAGTTGGCCTGTGAGCGTGGTCACGGTGGTGGTCTCGGTGCCGGCAGTGACGGTCGTACCATCGCTGCTCGCCGCGCCGGCAAAGGATGTCGTGGACAGCGTGGTCGCGTCCTGAGTGTAAGCGTAAGTCGTCAAAGTGCGATCGGGGTTGAGCTGGCTGACAGGCCGGTCGTCCAGACTCCCGCCGACGATGCGCTGTTTATTGGTCACAAGGTTGGTGGGGTCGTTCCAGGCGGCACCGGCCACGGTGCACTGGATTTCCAGCCGCGTTTCCGTTGCCTGGCCATTGATCGTGGGAAGGAAGGTTTCGATGACCTCGTAGGAGCGGCTGATTTCCTGGCCTAAAAGCGTAACGACTGTCGTTGTCATGTTTTCCGGAAGCGAATCGCCATCGATGTCCGGAATGGTCGTGTAAATGATATTTGTAACCCGATTGGCCGAGGCGGGCGAGTCCGGCGCGCTGTCGCCGAACTGGGCCACCGTCTGCACCCGGCGGCTTTGGGCATCGTAGGCGTAAGTTTCCCAATAACCGGAAGGAGTGATCTTTTGCCGCAAGAGCCCGTAGTTGGAGCCATCCGTCGCTGAATTTGTGTAGTAAGTCCATGTCGTGGTGAGAGCGGCACCAGCCGGGTCGTCCACTTGTTTGACCAATTCCTGGCCCCAAGGGAAATTTTGGTAGGTCTTGGCCGTGACGGAAGAAGGTACCTGGCCGGGGCCCGTGATGGTAATTGTCTTTACCAGGTTGCCGCTTTGATCGGTGGTCTGGGCCATGGTCTCCGTCCGCAGGCCGCCTTTATCCAGAGTCCAGGTGTTGGTGACCGGGTCATGGGCATAGGTCGTGACAAAGGTGAGAGTGGGTGAAGTTTCGGTGATTTTTAACTGCGTGCTGGTGGCGTTTGTCGCATCGGGATTCTGGATCAGGCAGGATTTGTAGGTGGCTCCCGAAACAGCATAGAGCCCTGTCGTCGTGTTTTTCGCACCGACTTGGGAAAGATAATAGAAATTAATCTGATACGAACTCGGCGACAGGGTCACCACATCGACCAGCCCTTGTGGCGTCTTGACCTGCCGGAGAGCGCCGGTGCCATCCGGGATAACCTCGATATCCGCCGACTGGCTGTCGGTCATTTGCAGATCCTGTGGAGTATAAATTGCCGGCGTGATGTCATCTTGGTTAATTAGCACACGTACATCGTCGCCCGAAACATTGGAGTGCCCAAGCTTGATCACTCCGTGCACACTGTTCTGTGTCCAGTCGGATGATCCTGACTCGCGATAAGGACAACTGTTACTGCCTTTTTTGAAGGCCTGGACCGATGTGATAGTGTAGTCAATATTGACCTTATCCACCTCAATATCGTGCTTCACGTCCTCCGGGTCTTGGGTAAACCGGTGGGTTTCGATTTTTGGAGCCATCGGTTTAAATGGATCGCCCGAGCCATGCGCCCTTGACGCATAACTATACACAATGTCATAATCGACGTCCGGGCAAACACCAGCAAAGGTGGCCGTCACCTGGACCGCTTCACCGCTTATATATATCGGAAGCGTGGAACCCGGAGTGGTCGTGCTCATGCTGGTCATGTAAGCAACATTGTCATGCCCGGTTGTTTTCGTCGTATTACCAGGGTCGTTTAAAGCTTCGGAAAATGAAATTCCATTGGAAAGATTCTGCTGAAGATCCCCGGCTCCGCTCCAACGGCACGAAGACCCCAACCCACGAGCATCCCTTCTGGTGTCAGTGACGACCGGGGGATAGAACCATGGAAGGATGTTGGTTATATCAGTGTCAAAACCGGCCGAACCTCCCGAGCTGCCGTTTCCACCATTGTCGGGGGGGCAACGATTATTACCGGCGGTGTAGCCCCATGTCATGCCTCCCGTAGCCGTAGACCCTGAAATGACAACCGTTTCAGGCATGAAAGCCCGGGCATTTAGGAAACTGCCATAGGGGTATCCGTCCAAGCCCGTTGTATCCATTGCCTGGGTAACGTTTCCAGCGATTGTCGCTTGCAGATACTTTCTGGTCGAGCCCTGGTTTTCATTTGCATATTTACTGTATCCGTAAATGATGGCGGAGCCGGCCACGCTTTGACAGGAAATGGGATACGGAATAACCGTGTCGTTGCCACAAGCCCTGTTGACATTGGCTGCCACGGCCATCAGCGCGCTGCCAGCCAGTAACTTTATCCAAGTTTTTAAAGGCAGCATGGCGGATTTCCTGTTGATTGCGGCAGTGCGATTTTGATTTGAAGGCATGGAAAACATGATATTGGCGGAAGCCGGCTTACTTCTCCAGCAATGTATAAACAATCAGGCCCACCTGCCCGTTGGCATCAGGCGCGGCCGGCTTGCTGGGATTGAGGTGATAGAGATAGTCCTCAAGAACAGTCAGGCCGTCGCCGTTTGGATCCGCATAACGGTCATTGGTGGAAAGGCTGAGGCCGCTGGCAGTTTCCCAAGGATCGTCGATGCCATCGTTGTTGACATCGGCAAAGAGCGGGTTGGCCGTCCCGATGCTGAGGGTATCGAGTTCCGTGGCCGTGGCCGTGTCGCCAGTCACAGAGAAGGTGGAAAGATAGGCGCTCGTACCGTCGCGGAAGCCGATATCGGCCGCGACCATGCTCCCATTGGCGTAGAGATCCCAAGTCTTGTGCACAAAATCAAACCTGGCCGTCAGGCGAAGCCAGCCCTGCAACTGGTTGTTCGCAGCGAGCGGTGCAGTGAAATTGGCCGCAACCCATTGGCCACCGCCAGAGCCGTCGCCATTAAAGACCATGAGCGTGCCCTGGCCACTGCCAGCAAGCACAAAGGCAAAGCGGGCACTGCCGGCATCAAATGTAGTGGCGGTCGTGATGTCCTTTTCGGCCACGGGCTTGGCGTAAAAATCCACGAAAACAATGTTCTCGCCCGACACGGGAGCAAACGCCTGGGCAATCTGCGCAGGAGTCGTGCCGGATTGGAGCACGACCGACTGAGAACCGGAGGACGCGTCCTGGGTGGTGATGGAAGCGGCACCTTGCCCGACCCTCCAGCCGAGCTGTTGGTCGAGCGAGGCCACGGTGTAGCCTTCGCCCGGCTCAAAGCCGGTCGCATAAGGCAAGCCGGGCAGGGCATGGTTGACGGTGTAGGTACCAGCGGTGACGGGGCTGTCGCCCAAACCACCCTTGTAAGCCACCGCATTGAGCGTCGTTGTGGAACCAATGATCACCGGGCCGGAGTAAAGCACTCCGTTGGTCTCTGTTGGCGTGCTGCCATCCCGCGTATAACGGATCGAGGCGCCGCTGGTGGCGGTGGTGATGGACACCCATTGCGTGCTGGTGTAGGTGCCCCCGCCGGGGCTAAACGTTGGCGCAGCAACGGGTGGAAGGTTGATGGTGTAGGTTGCGTTAGCGACATTGCTGTCGGTGAAGCCGGCCCTGTACGCAATGGCCTTCAGAGTAGTCGTGGAGCTAAGCGTCAGGAGTCCAGCGTAGAGCGTGCCGTTGGTTTCGGTGGGTGCGCTGCCGTCGGTCGTGTAGCGGATCGCGGCGCCGACAGTGGGGGACGTGATGGCCAGCGTTTGCGCACTGGTATAGGTGCCGCCGCCAGGGCTGAAGGCCGGCGTGGCGACTTGCACGCCGCCGATCGAATAGGTGGCGTTGGTGATACTGCTATCGGTAAAGCCTCCTTCATACGCGATAGCCTTTACGGTTGTGTTGTTGCCGACAATCACCGGGCTGGAATAAATCGTGCCCACGGTCTCGGTGGGCGTGCTGCCGTCAGTCGTGAAGCGGATCGAAGCGCCGTTGGTGGCGGAAGCCATGGCCGCAAACTGGGTGCTGGTGTAGGTGCCGCCCCCAGGACTAATGACGGGGGCCGCCGCCTGGGGAAGATTGATCGCGTAGGTTGCGCTGGTGATGTTGCTGTCGGTAAAACCACTCCCGTACGCGATGGCGCTGAGTGTCGTGGTGCGGCCAATGACCACCGGGCCGGAATAAGTCGCGCCGTTGGTTTCGGTCGGTGTGCTGCCATCGGTGGTATAGCGGATGGAGGCGCCGCTGGTAGAGGAAGCCATGGTCACAAACTGGGTGCTGGCGTAGGTGCCGCTGCCAGGACTAAAAGTCGGCGCGGCCGCTTGGGCAACCGTGTAGGTCGCGCTGGTGACATTGCTGTTAGCGAACCCGTTCTTAAAAGCGAAGGCATTGAGCGTCGTGGTACGGCCAATGATTACCGGGTTGGAATAAGTCGCGCCATTGGTTCCGGTCGGTGTGCTGCCATCGGTGGTATAGCGGATGGAGGCGCCGCTGGTGGCAGATGTCATTGTCACAGCCTGCGCGCTCGTATACGCACCGCCACCAGGACTGAAGACCGGCGCAGCCGTTATCGGCAAAGAGTAGTTGTATTTACTTCCTAAATATGTGTTCACTGCCACGCGTTGTTGCGGGGTAAGCGCCGTGCCGTAGACAATCATCTCGGCGACATCGCCGGTGAAGGAGCCGCCGAGCCAGAGGGTGGGGTTGAAAGCCACCGTGTTTCCAGTGGCCTGAGACAGCAAAAGCCCGTTGAGCCAGGCGCTCCACTGGCCCGTTTGGGCAGCGCTCACATTGTATACATTGAAAACGGTGAGAGGCTGCGCCGGTACGCCCAAGGGATATAGCTGCGTACTGCCAAAGTTTTCATGGATTTGGCCACTGTAGTCGGGGTAATTGGCCGGGTAGCTCGAGGTGCCCCAATTCCAGAGCGTATTGCCGCCCGATCCGCCCGCGCGCACCACCACGAAAATTTCACCGGCACTGGCCCCGTTCATCACGTTGGGCAGGTTCAGCGCTTGAGCTTGGCTCCCGTTAAAACGCACCACCGGGCGGCCGTTGGGCACCGTCGGGTCCGTTGCCGAGGTCACCAGGGTCGGTGCGCGAGCCGAACCACTGAAGGTCTGCGTGGCATCATTGCCCAGCCCACTCTGGTCGGGCCAGGTATCAATCGCCCCCACCGGCCCCAGGCCGGCATCGGCTTTCAGCCATAGGCGCATGCCGTTTAATGGCATGTCCGTGCCGCCACTTGAAGGCAGGATTGCGGTTGCCCTGTTGCTGTAGTTGTCTGACAGGCCGGCGTAACCCTGCGCCCTAACCTGATAAGTGTAGGTCTGGCCCGGACTCATCGGATTCAGCGTGGATCCCGTGTCGATATAGCTCAACCCATCGGCCACGCTGGCCACCGGCATGAAGCTCCCGCCGCCGGTCGAGCGCTCCACCAGGTAATTCACATGGTCACTGCGCGCCGCCGCCGACCATTGCAGGCTGATCTGGTTCGGGGACAGGGGCGTTGCGACCAAATTGGTCGGAGCGTCCGGCTTCTTATAAAGCTGGTACTTATTTACCAAATACGCATTGACCGTGTCCCGTTGTTGCGGGGTAAGCGCCGTGCCGTAGACAATCATCTCGGCGACATCGCCGGTGAAGGAGCCGCCGAGCCAGAGGGTGGGGTTGAAAGCCACCGTGTTCCCAGTGCCCTGAGACAGCAGAAGCCCGTTGAGCCAGGCGCTCCACTGGCCCGTTTGGGCAGCGCTCACATTGTATACATTGAAAACGGTGAGAGGCTGCGTCGGTACGCCCAAGGGATATAGCTGCGTACTGCCAAAGTTTTCATGGATTTGGCCGGTGGAGTCGAAGTAATTGGCTGGGTAGCTCGAGGTGCCCAAATTCCAGAGCGTTCCATTGCCCGATCCGCCCGCGCGCACCACCACGAAAATTTCACCGGCGCTGGCCCCGTTCATCACATTGGGCAGGTTCAGCGATTGAGCTTGGCTCCCATCAAAATGCACCGTCAGGCGGCCGGTGGGCCCAGCCGGCACCAAGGTCGGCTGAATATTGGGCGTGGCCTGGGTGGCGTTGTTACTGCCGCTTTGATCGGCCCACGTGCTGATGTGACCCGTGCCGTTTGCCGTCGCGCCGGTATCAGCCTTGAGCCATAGGCGCAGGTTCGCCAACGGCAGTGCCGTCCCGCTTAACAGGGTCGTGGCCGCCGCGGTGTTGCTGTAGCCCGAGGTGGCGGCGGCGTAGCTCTGCGCCCGGACGCGGTAGGTATAGGTTGTGCCGGCAGTCAGCCCGGTATCGAGGTAGGTTGACACTGTGGCCACGTTGGCCACCTGCATAAAATTTACCCCGTCGGTTGACCGCTCCACCAGATAGTTGACTGGGCTGCCGCTCACTGGCGCCAGCCACTCGACACTGATCTGATTTG
>Ga0210387_10000341_pt1 | contig 33608 bp, 26 predicted proteins | sample IncBWC7OmetaG_FD_160108 | JGI IMG/M metagenome (GOLD analysis project Ga0210387, IMG submission 160108) | Forest soil microbial communities from Barre Woods Harvard Forest LTER site, Petersham, Massachusetts, United States - Inc-BW-C-7-O ... | reverse complement strand
GCCCGTTATAGAGCTGCCGGTTCAGCGTCTCGCCGCTATCGGGCTGCACGGCAAGATCAATCAGGCCGGAGAGAACCTGGCGCATTCAACTGGTCTCATCATTTTCTCAAAAATGGAACTTTCCTTCGGGCCAGTTAAAATCCAGGATTTCCTGACTGTCCAGCAAAAGTCGACAAAACCCACCATGAATCATTCCCTGTCCCGGCCGACCGCGCTGATGTTGTTCGCTGTGGTGGTGATCTGCTGGGGCGTGAACTGGGCGATCACCAAGACCCTCGTGCAAAGCGTCTTCCCGCTCTGGGCCACGGCGATCCGCACGGCGATTGCAACGATGGCGTTGCTCATTCTGCTGGTGGCGCGGGGCCAGTTCATCATCCCGCGGCGAGGCGACATACCGGTGATCTGCGCGATCGCGCTGCTGCACATGGTGGCGTTTTCCGCGCTGGTGGCGTTTGGCCTGCGCTTCGTGCCGGTCGGCCGCTCGATCGTACTGGGCTACACCACGCCGCTATGGGTCGTGCCCGGTGCGTGGCTGTTCCTGAAGGAGCCGATGACACGCTCGCGTCTTGCCGGCACCGGCATTGGCCTGCTCGGATTGATCGTGCTGTTCAATCCGCTCACGCTCGATTGGAGCGATCGCAACGCACTGACTGGCAGCGTGCTGCTCTTGCTGGCGGCGCTATGCTGGGCAGCGAACATCCTCTATGTCCGCGCCCATCACTGGCTGTCGACGCCGTTCCAGCTGGCGTTCTGGCAGACGCTGCTGGCGTGTGTTGTTCTGTCGATGCTTGCTTTTCTGTTCGACGGCGTGCCGCACATCGTCTGGAGCCCGGGCCTTGCGGCCGCCTTCCTCTACAGCGGCATTTTTGGCACGGCACTCGCTTATTGGGCGATGGCGGTAGTCAACCGCAGCCTGCCGGCGACCACGACTTCGCTCGGCATTCTCGCAACGCCCGTCGTCGGCGTCATCTGCTCGACGGTTGCGCTTGGCGAACGCATCGATGCATCGCTCATCATCGCGATGGCCCTGATCCTCACCGGGATCGCAGTCGGAACGATCCCGCTGGGCAAGCGCGCCGACGTCGAGCCGGAGCAAGCACTGACGACCACGGCGGTACGAACGTGAGCGCAAGAGCGCGCATAGCCGTCATGCGGAGCGCCATCGCGCTGTACGCCGGCGGCCGAAGCAGTTAGGTCTCGCGCATCATGTCTTCTCCCGCAGTGCTGCACGAATCTTCCTCCTCGTTCTCGCGCGAACGGCTCGGCCTTGTGCTTGGTTTTGTCGGCATGGCGATCTTCGGCGGCACATTGCCGGCGACGCGGATCGCGGTGTCGGCGATCGATCCGCTGGCGCTGACCTCGCTGCGCACGGCGATCGCAGGGATCTGCTCGCTGGCGCTGCTGATCGTGTTGCGTCGGCCGTTTCCGCCGCGTTCGCTGTGGTTTCAGCTCGCGGTTGCCTCGCTCTGCGTCAGCATCCTGTTTCCGTTCCTGATGGCGTTGGCGGTGCAAACCGTCGATGCTTCCCACGGCGGCGTGGTGCTGGGCGCGCTACCGATAGCAACCGCTTTCGTCGCCGTCTTGATCACGCATGAGCGGCCAAAGCCGCTGTTCTGGATCGCCTCGCTCGCGGGCGCTGCGCTGGTCGTTGCGTTCGCGCTGCGCCAGGGTGGCGGCGCGCTCTCTTCCGGCGATCTCCTGCTGTTTGCCGCCATCGCCGCCTCCGCGATCGGCTATGCTTTTTCCGGCCGGCTGACCGCGCGCATGCCGGGCTGGGAAGTGATCAGCTGGGCGCTCGTCATCGCGCTGCCGGTGTCGCTGCCCGCGGCGGCGCTGACTTTTCCTGCCGATATCGACCACATCGCGCTGAAGCCGTGGCTCGCGCTGCTCTACGTCGCGCTGTTCTCGCAATGGATCGGCTTCTTTGCCTGGAATGCAGGGATGGCGATGGGCGGCATCGCGCGGGTGTCGCAGATGCAGTTGCTGCAACCCTTTGTCACCTTCGCGCTCGCCGCAAGCTTCGCCGGCGAGACAATCACGCCGCAGATCCTGCTGTTCGCCGCCGCTGTCGTCGTTACGGTTGCGATCTCGACCCGGACGCGGAGCCGACCTGTTCCGGTGCCTGAAGGCTAACCCGCTGCGCCAGCGTCATACCGCCGGCGATGCCGACGCCGAGCACGTAGATCCAGCCCTCGTTGAAATCGAACAGATGCGAGTTGAGCAGCGACGTCAGCATGTTCTGGATCACCACGAGGAGACCGATCCAGTTGACGAGCCCCTCGCCTCGAAACAGCGCGAGATGGGCGAGCCACATCGCATAGAGCAGGATCACGCCGACCGCGCCCCATTGCACTGCGACGTTGAGCGTCTGGTTGTGTGGATCGCTGACGACGAGGGCTTTCGCTCCGATCTCACCCACCGCGGCCTTTTCGAACTCGCTCCGCGTTGACCCCGTTCCATGACCGATGAGCGGCGCATCGGCGAAGAATTTCAGCGACTTGCCCCAATAGATCAGCCGCGAGCCCATGCCGCTCTCATTGTTCTGAACCATGGTCTCGCGATAATCGATGAAGGTTTTTTCGACGGTCGTCCGCAAATGCGGCGAGGCATACCATGTCGCCACAATCACCAGCACGCCGCCGGCGATCGCCGCAATCGCGACCTGCCAGCGCAAGTGAAGCAGCAGAAAAATCACGAGCATCACCGGCATCGTCACCAGTGCGGTCCTCGAGGTGACGACGAACATCATGTTGGCGACCAGCCCCAGCGCGATCGCGGCAAGCCACAGCGCTCGCTTCGTCTGCCCCTCCTTTAGCGCCATCACGACCGGATAGGCCAACGCCACCGCACAGAGCGAAAACTCCTGGCCTTGATCGATGTAGTTTTTGACGAAGATGCCGCTGGTCGGAAGGAAGGGCCCGCGCGAGAAATAAAGCTTGGCCGAGAGGATCGGATCGAGCGCGACGATGCAGGAGACGATCGCCAGCACCACACAGGAGATCAGAAACGCAAAGAACACCCACATCCCGCGCGGCGAGCGCTCGAAATGATAAATCAGGAGCGGCAACACCAACAGCTTGCTGGCCTGGCTCAATTGATGCAGCCGTTCGTGGGAGGGGGCATGCGACCACAGCATGCCGACAAGTACCAACGTGAACAAGGCAATCGGCAGCGCGCTGACGGGACGCTTCAGTGATCGCAGCAGCGCCCCTGGCTCACATGTAAATCCCAACGCCACGATCCAGAGCACCACGGCGATCGAAACACCGGTCGTGGTCCAGGGCAGCAGGATAGCAATGAGTGCGGCGACCAGATCGACATTGAGTATCCGCGCGGCCGGATCGTGCCGCGCCGACCAGATCGTCGAGCGCCAGGAAGTCTCGGCTTCCTTTCCCACTGCTTCAGTCATCTACTCCCATCCCCTCGTCGCCACGGCGGCACGGACGAAACTAGCCCATGCCGCCGCGGCGCAACAGTCTATTCCGCCGCCGTGATCTCGACGAACTCGGTCGCCTGCCGCTCGAACAGCGAGCGGTAGATGCCGTCGCGTCGCGCGGTCAGCGCGCCATGGGTGCCCTGCTCGACGATCCTGCCGCGATCGAACACCAGGATGCGGTCGAGGCTGCGCACCGTCGACAGGCGGTGCGCGATCACGATCGAGGTGCGATCCTTCATCAGCCGCACCATCGCCTCCTGGATCAGCGCCTCCGATTCTGAATCGAGGCTCGAGGTCGCCTCGTCCAGGATCAGGATCGGCGCGTCTGCCAGGAATGCGCGCGCCAACGCCACGCGCTGGCGCTCGCCGCCGGAGAGTTTCACGCCGCGCTCGCCGACCAGCGTGCCGTAGCCTTTCGGCAGGCGCAGGATGAACTCATGCGCATTGGCAAGCCGTGCCGCCTGCTCGATCGCCTCCATGCTGGCGCCCGGCGCGCCATAGGCGATGTTCTCCGCCAGCGTCCGGTGGAACAGGATCGGGTCCTGCTGCACGATCGCGATCTGGCTGCGCAGCGATTGCTGCGTCGCCTTTGCGATGTCCTGGCCGTCGACCAGGATATGGCCGCCGGAGACGTCATAGAGCCGCTGCACCAGCTTGACGAAGGTGGTCTTGCCCGAACCGGAACGGCCGACCAGCCCGACGCGCTCGCCGGCGCGAATGTCGACGGTCAAGCGGTCGTAGAGCGGCGCGCGATGGCCGCCATAGAGGAAGGTTACACCCTCGAACTGAATGCGGCCGCCCTCGATGTAGATCGGTTGCGCGTCCGATGCGTCTGCGATCCCGATCGGCTGGGCATGGATTTCGACCAGCTCCTCCATGTCGTTCACCGAGCGCTGCAGGTTGTTGATGTGCATACCGACGTCGCGCAAATACGCGTGGATGACGTAATAGCTCGTCAACACATAGGTGACGTCGCCCGGCGAAGCCTTGCCGGCGATCCACAGCAACACCGAGCCGCCGATCACCGAGCCGCGCAGGCAGAGCAGCACCACGAGCTGCAGCGCATTGGCCGCATTGTAGCGCAGCCAGCTGCGGTTGACGCGCCGCCGCCAGCGGGTGATGACGCGGTTCAGCCGCGCATCCTCGCGCGTCTCTGCGCCGAAGGATTTCACCACCGCATTGCAGGTCAAGGCATCGGCCAAGGTGCCGCCGACCCTGGTGTCCCAGGCGTTGGAAACCCTGGCAGCGGGAGCGATGTAAAGCGTCGACAGCGCCACCGTCATCGAGACATAGATCAGCGCGCCGACGGCGATGACCAGGCCAAGCGAGGTCCAATGCAGGCCAAGCAGCACCATCGATCCCAGCAGCACCAGCAGCGACGGCAACAACGCCATCAGGATGGTATCGTTGTAGAGATCGAGCGCCCACATGCCGCGCGTCACCTTGCGCACGGTCGAGCCGGCAAAGGAGTTGGCGTGCCAGTCGGTCGAGAAACGCTGCACGCGCATGAATGCTTCCTGCGCCACATCGGACATGATGCGCAGCGTGAACGGCACGATCGCCTGCAACCCGATCAGGCGGAGCACGATCGAGGCCAGTCCCAGCGCCACGATTCCGCCAAACGCCATCAGCGCGGCATGACGCGCATCGGGATGGTCGGCGCCACGGGTCAACGCGTCGACCAGCTGGCCGGAAAACACCGGCATGAACAGGTCGGCGACGGTGGCCCCTAACAGACCACCGGCTGTGATCAGCGTCATCACCGGCTGCTTCAGCCAGTGGCGGAACACGAACGGCATGACGACTCGGATCGCTGCCGGTTTCTTGGTTCGAGCATTCATGGCTTCATCCGGCTCGCGCTCGCGCGCGGCGGCCGGCTCCAATTTGCGGACGCGCGCTTAGCTCAGAGGCCAAACGCAAGCGTCGATAAAAATCAGTGACTTACGGAGATTTGGAGATCGGAACAGTGGCCCGATCGCGGCTCGCGGAGGCGGCCTCCTCAGAGGCCGGATACAGCGTCCAGCATGGGCATCGGACGCGGACGAGTGATCTGCGAAAATGCGGAAATCATGCAAATCCTCCCGGGTTCGAGCGACGATGCGCGTGCTTATAAATGCATCAACACCGATTTGCAAGCTCGCGAACCTGACGAGCGCGTGAGGCTTCTTGATTGCGCATGACCTCCGCGCAAACGCTCCGCGTTTGTCGCAGGGAAAACCGCTTCACACTTTTCCGGGTCATGCGCTAATGCGCATCACCAGCAGCCGCCATCGACGCCGGCTTCTTCAACAGGAAGATGAGACCACTCAAGGCAGCGAAGAACAGCGCCAGCATGAAGAAGGTGTCGCCGTAGCCCATGACAGCCGCCTGGCGATGCACGATCTGCGACAGTTCCTTCAGCGCCATCAGCGCGGCATCGCCCATGCCCTGCGCGCGCTGGGTCAGCATGTTGAGCGTCTCGACCGCGGTGGTGTTGCCCCAGGTGACGCGATCCTGCAGGCGAGAGATGTGCAGGTCGGTACGGTCGTTGAGCATTTCGTTGATGACGGCTAGTCCTACCGCGCCGCCGAGATTGCGCATCAGGTTGAACAGGCCGGAGGCGTTCTTCACCCGGTCCGGCGCCAGCGTGCCGAGCGCGATGTTGTTGGTCGGCACCATCGCGCACATCATGCCGATGCCGCGCAGGATCTGCGGCATCAACAGCTCGTAGAAATCGTAATCGCGGGTGATCCACGTCATCTGATAGGAGCCGAGCGCGAAGACGACGAGGCCGAAAGCGATGATGTAGCGCAGATCGATTTTCTGCATCATCCGGCCGACCACCGGCGCCATCAGGAACATGGTGATGCCCGAGACGAACATGGTCTCGCCGATCTGCATGGCGCTGTAGCCGCGGATTTCGGCGAGGTAGCGCGGATAGACGTAAGTGAGGCCGTAGAGCCCGATGCCGATGCAGAATTGCAGCACGCAGCCGATCGCGAAATTGCGGTTGGTGAAGGCGCGCAGATCCACGATCGGCACCTGCGCGGTCAGCACGCGCCAGAAGAAGGCGATCGCCGAGAGCAAGCTGACGCCGGCGCAGATCGCAACCGACGTATCCTGCAGCCATTCATATTGCGGGCCTTCCTCCAGCACATATTCGAGCCCGCCAAGGAAGCCTGCCATAAAGATCAGGCCCCACCAGTCGAAATGCGCCAGCAGCGGGAAATTCGGTTCGTCGAAATCGATCAGCGCCAGCGCGCCGATGGTGATGAGAACGCCGGGCACGACATTGATGAAGAACAGCCAGTGCCAGCTCATCACGTCAGTGATGTAGCCGCCGACCGTCGGTCCAATCGTCGGCGCGAGCGTCGCCACGAGGCCGATGACAGGCGCCACGATGTGGAATTTCGAGCGTGGGAAGATGGTGTAGGCCGAGGCGAACACCGTCGGGATCATGCCGGCGCCCAAAAATCCCTGGATCGCGCGCCACAGGATCATCTCGCTGCTCGAGGAGGCGAAGCCACAAAGCAGGCTCGCAAAGGTGAAGCCGGCGGCCGAGATCGAAAACAGCAGACGCGTGCCGAGCGCACGCGACAGGAAGCCCGACAAGGGAATCGCGATCACTTCCGCGATCAGATAGGCGGTCTGCACCCAGGAGACTTCGGTCGAGCTGGCCGACAGGCCCGCCTGGATGTCGGAGAGCGATGCCGAGACGATCTGGATGTCCAGGATCGACATGAACATCCCGAACACCATGATGATGAACGCGACGACGCGCTTCGGCTCGATCCGCTCGGAGACGACGGGCACGCCCGTCGCAGCAGAATTGGCAGTGGTGGCGTTTGCCATGGTACGTGCGGCTCGTCAGGTAGTGCGCGATGGCACGGCGTCTACTGCGGATGAATCATCATCGGCGAATCGAGATCGGTATCGGCGTCGGCATCCTCGGCGCCCAAATTGGTGTCGACGGTGGCGTAGACCGACATGCCGGCGCGGAGCAGGTTCTCGCGCGCGACATCCTTCGGCACGCGGACGCGCACCGGCAGGCGCTGCACGATCTTGGTGAAATTGCCGGTGGCGTTGTCCGGCGGCAGCAGCGTGAACACCGAGCCCGCGGCGGGCGAAATGCTCTCCACCGTGCCGGTGAACTTGCGGAAGCCATAGGCATCGACCTTGATCGTCACCGGCTGGCCGGGACGGATGCGCTTGAGCTGCGTCTCCTTGAAGTTGGCATCGATGAAGACATCATCGAGCGGCACGACATTGCCGAGCCTCTGGCCGAGCGTAATGTAGTCGCCGGTGTTGACGAGACGGTTGGAGAAGATGCCGTCGACGGGCGCGCGAACAAAGGTGAAATCGAGATCGCGCTCGGCTTTCGCGAGCTGGGTCTTCAATTCGGCAAGCTGCGCTTCGGCTTCGGTTTGCTGCGCCTTGGTCACGTCGACATTGCTGCGTGCCGCGTCGAAGGCGGCTTGCGCGGCCTTCACGCCAGCGGCACCCTGGTCGCGCGCGGCTTCGGACTGCTCGAAGGTCGCGTGCGAGGCAAAGCCCTTGGTGTTCAGCGCCTGCTGGCGATCATAGTCGAGGCCGGCACGCTTCATTCCGGCTTCGGCGGAGGCGAGATTGGCCTCGGCCTGCTCGACCGCGCTCACGGCCGCGGTGACCTGGCGGCCGATGCGCGCGATGGTCGCTTCCTGCGTCGCGATTTTCGTGCGCGCGGCGTCGACTGCGATCTTGTAGTCGCCGTCGTCGATCTTGAGGATGGTATCGCCCTTGTGCACCAGCGTGTTGTCGCCGGGCAGGATCGCCGCGATGTGGCCCGCCACCCGCGCACCCAGCATGGTGTTGTTGGCGCGCACATAGGCGTCGTCGGTCGAGACGTAGAAGCGGCCGATCAGCACGTAATAGGTGGTGTAGGATGCGGCCGCGAGCACCAGCAGCCCCAGGAAGCCGAACAGGATGAATTTGCGCTTGCCTGATTTCGGCGGCGCTGCGGGCGCAGCTGCCGCGCCCTGCGCGGGAGCGCCCGGCGCGACCACAGGCTTGTCGCCCGGCACGGTCGGTGCCTCGGCCTGACGACGCTTTTCCTCGGCCACATGCGTGCGAAGCTGCTCGCCCAGACCGTCGTGCTCGCCTTCGGTCTCTTTTACCTCGGCACGAACAACGCGCGCGGCCTGGTCTCTCGCAACGGCCATCAAGGCCTCCCCACTCAAAAATATCGCGAGGCAACAGCAGCAGTCGCCGCGCCTATCGCATCGCACGATCCACAATTATCATTGACCGAACGGTTCGGTCAATATATTTTCGCGACTGCGATATCCTTAGGGTGGCGGTCCCTTCCAGAATCTTTCTAGAATCTAAATCTTCGCGAGAATCTAAACCAATGGTTGCAGTCGACCAACGTTCCCTTCACCTCGTCTCCAACGAGGACAGCTCGAAGCGCCGCCAGATCCTGGAAGGCGCCCGTAAGGTATTCATGGACTTAGGGTTTGACGGTGCCAGCATGGGCGAGATCGCCCGCGCCGCCGGGGTCTCCAAAGGCACCCTTTATGTCTACTTCGCCGACAAGAGCCGGCTGTTCGAGGCCATCGTCGAAGAAGAGAAGCTGGAACAAGGCAAGAACGCCTTCAATTTCGACCCCGACCGTGATGTCGACACCACCCTCCCCGAGTTCGGCCGGGCCTACATCACCCTGCTCTGCCGGCCGGGCGGCGGCTCGGCGCTGCGGACCGTCATGGCGATTGCCGAGCGGATGCCCGAGGTCGGCAGCCGGTTCTATACCAATGTGATCGCGATGACCGTCGACCGCTTCGCGGCCTATCTCGAAGCCCGTGGCCGGCTCGGCGAGCTTGCGATCGACGACTACCAGCTGGCGGCCTGGCAATTCATGCAGATGTGCCAGGCGACGCTGTTCCAGGCGTTCATCTTCCAGGCCAAGCCGTCGCCCTCGCCCGATCAGATCGCAAAAGTCGTCGACAGCGCCACGCGCGTGTTCTTCGCGGCGTACCGGCCGAAGGCGGGGTAAGAGCGGCTCAGCTTCGTCAAGCAAGCCACGATTTTAGGGTAAGCAAAGGCGCAAAGCGCCCACCCTACGATCCGCTTCAATTGTCAAACATCTCATTCGATGTCGTCGTCCGGCCTGCCGCCTGCGCGGGGCATGACATCGGAGAGGATGGTCAATTTGGTGCGGTCAAAAAAAGCCCCGGACGATGCCGGGGCTGCCCAGTTCGGGAGAAAGTCAGTAGCGGGCCGCGACCGGCGGCGCCCCCCAGTTGAAGTGGTAGTTGATACGCGCGGTGACCAGGTCGACGTCCTGACGGATCGAATCGGTGCGGAATACGGCGCCGGCCGGGATGCCGGCCAAAACGCCCGCCGATGTGGTGGTGATGCTGTGGTTACCCATGAAAAGGTGATCGTACTCGACCGCGACCGACCAATTGGGTGCGAACCCGTATTCGAGGCCCGTTCCGACGACACCACCCCAGCGCGTTTCATTCGCCGAATCGAACAGCGCGCCTGTGGCGGTCACCGTGCCTCGATATCTGTCGTCAGTTACAGCCGCGCCGCCCTTCACATACCAAAGAACGTTGTTCCAGGCATAGCCGACTTGGCCGGTGAACAAGCCGAACGCTTCGACCTTGGAATTGTTGGTCCAAGCGGGAATGAACAGGCTAACATTAGATGCCGTCAAATCAGCCCAGTCGCCCTGCGCTTCCAGACCGAACACCCAACCGGCGCTCTGCCAACGGTATCCAATCTGACCGCCAACCACTCCGCCGCTCGCATCGTGACAACCTTCACGGAAGGGGACGACAGGTCCACGGAAGTTCGTGACATCCCAGCATTTGTCGCTCCAGCCACCGCCGCCGTTGGCACCGATATAGAAGCCGCTCCAATTATAGATCACGGGAAGCGGCGGAGGCGGCGGTGCCTTGACGGCCATATCTGCAGCCGAGGCAGAACCTGCCATTCCCAATAGTGCCAAGCCAACGCTACCCAAGTACAACTTCTTCATATGTCCCTCCTTGTCCCCGGCGCCCCGGGTTGTTGCCTTCCGACTCGCAGATTAGCGCCCAAGGCCGGGCCTCCCCGTAACTCGAATACAACACGCATTTATTCAATTGCGGCGTGCAGAAGGCGCTATGCACAATTGATTACATTGAGGCAGTTTGCTGCCTGCGGCGAAGAGGATGGAGTATGCGCGATTTGATCGGGTGCAGGATTCCGCGACGACAATGATATTTTCGGAAAATGGAAGCCCGGATTTTTGGGCCGACAAATCAGTTCGCGCCCTACTGCGACAAGCCGACTTTTCCGGCGCCGACACGTCGCCAGACAAACTCCATCAACGCCACGGCGACGAGGCCGAACACGCCGCCAATGATGACATTGGCGACGCGCTCTTCTGCGATTCCGCTTGCCCCTCCCGCAAAGGACGCCGCGAGCGCAATGAAGAAGCAACGCGTGCCGAATCCCACCGCGTAGCGGGAGAAGGCGATCAGCGTCAGCGTTGCGCCGAGGACGGCGAAGGAATAACCCGCCCGGCTTTCCGGCAGTGCTATTCCGACGAGGAAACCCAGTGGCACGCCGATGAAGGCGCCGGCGGCCCTCAGTTTCAGCTTGCCGGTCACCGCCGAGAGGTCGCCGACCACGACGCTTGCCGCCGACCACATGACCCATTGCCCCTGGGCGAGATTGAGCACCTCGACCAAAGCCGCCGCGGCGAAGACCGCGAGCGCAGTCGCGGCAGCCGGCAGCAGCCAGTCGACCGAAGCAGACCCGTAGTGGGGCGGCACCGCGTCATCACGATGACGCCCGTCAACCATCTGTACGCAGCAGACAAGCAGCAGTGCGATCGGCGAAGCCGCCACGATGATGCCTGCATGACGCAAGGCTTCCGCGGCGCCGCTCCCCTCTCTCACTTCGCAGGCGAGATAAACGGCCGGGATGAAGACCCAATTGCCCAGGGTACGCAAGGCATCGCCATAGCGCGTCACCGCGACAGCAAGGAACGCCGCGAGCGCGGTGAGCGACACAAACAGCGGCTTGATGGGAGCAGCGAGGAACAACACGCCGAAGGTGACGAGGATTGCGAGATAGTGCAGTGCGACCGTCCGTGGGGCGAGCCCAAGCCTCAGCGCGGGAATAAGCAGCGAGATCGCAATCAGGCCGAGATTGAGCACGGCCGGCTCGCGCAGGACAAAATAGGCGATCACCAGCGGGCCGATCACGGCGAGCGCACGCAAGACTTCGCTGCTCCTGATCTCCTTGCGCAGGAAATCTCCGAGCCTCGTAGCAAGCACAACTATCTGCGGACTCACGCGTGCACCAGATCATGAGATGGCCGTAAGGCTCCTGAATATATCAGGATGCCCTTGCCTCCAATGACAAGATACCCGCCGGGCGCGACACGAGAGAGGCGACATACCGCGGTCGTCGCCCAGTTCCGCTTTTCCTCGAAGGCCGCTTTCTCTGGACGCCCCTGATCATCACTGCGCGCGCATGCGCGCGATCATGCGGCAGAGATGGGAGAACCAGATCAGCACCGAGACCGCGAGCAGGAAGAGCTGAATGCGGTCGATGTCGGCGGCTTCGAGCGGGCCGAACTCGAACGCCGGCGGGATGTAGGCCCACCACACGATGACCACGGCTGAGAGCGCCGTGAATCCGCCGGCGGGAACGCCCGCGATCAGCGAGGCGAGCAGGATCGCCGGGACAAAGGGAGCGAAGTCGAGCTCGATGCCAAACGACGCCAGCACAGTGCGGATCGCAACCGCGACGGCCACGCCGATCAATGCGACCAGCAAGGCCTGGGGCGACCATGGGTTCAATCGCAGCCAGTACTCGGAACGAAGCAGCACGGTTTGTTTCCCCCAAACCAGTTTATTGGCGCGGAGCTAACACCGGAATGGTGCTCCAGCGCAATGGGTGGAACCCGAGTCTGGAACAAGTCTCAGGTCCGGCCGTTTTTGCTGCAGCGCGCAAGAAGTTAACCCTGAAATACCCTGAGGCCCGATGCCGGTAGGCGATGACCGTACCTCGCGGGCGAACCGCGTGCTCGATGCTGCGAATTTTTTCCTTGCGGATGTGCGCGACGGCCTCGGGCCCTATCTCGCGGTCTATCTCCTGACCGACCAGAAATGGGACGAGGCACGGATCGGCATCGTGATGTCGGTCGCGACCATTGCCGGCATTCTGGCGCAGACACCGGCCGGTGCGCTGGTCGATACGACCAGAGCCAAGCGCATGCTCATGGTCGCCGCGGCCCTGATCGTGACCGCGGCTTCGCTGTCGCTGCCGCTGTTGCCGGACTTCTGGCCGGTCGCGATATCGCAAGGCGTCGCGCATGCGGCCGGCAGCATCTTTCCGCCCGCGATTGCCGCCGTCGCGCTCGGCGTCGTCGGCCATCGTGCCTTCACCAAGCGCATCGGCCGCAACGAGACATTTAATCACGCCGGCAATGCCGTCTCGGCCATGGTCGCCGGAGGCGCGGCCTGGCTGTTCGGACCGATCGTCGTGTTCTTCATTCTGGCGGTGCAAGCGCTCGCCAGCGTCGCCAGCATTCTCGCCATTCCGGAAGACGCGATCGACCATGACCTGGCGCGCGGACTGGACGATGCGAAGGCCAGTGAAGCAAGCGAGCAGCCATCGGGATTCGGCATTCTCCTGACTTGCCGTCCATTGCTGGTCTTTGCGCTATGCGTGATGCTGTTTCACCTCTCGAACGCGGCGATGCTGCCGCTGGTCGGCCAGAAGCTCGCGCTGCAAGACAGGAATCTCGGCACCAGCCTGATGTCGGCCTGCATCGCCGCAGCGCAAGTGGTGATGGTGCCGGTGGCGATGCTGGTCGGCGCCCGCGCCGACCGATGGGGCCACAAGCAGTTCTTCCTCGCCGCGCTCGCGATCCTGCCCGTTCGTGGGGCGCTCTATACGCTCTCGGACAATGCTGCATGGCTCGTCGGCGTGCAGCTGCTCGACGGCATCGGCGCCGGCATCTTCGGCGCGATCTATCCGGTGATCGTCGCCGACCTCATGCGCAACACCGGCCGCTTCAACGCCGCACAGGGCGTCATCATCACCGCGCTCGGCATTGGAGCTGCGCTCTCGACCACACTTGCCGGGCTCGTCGTGGTGAAAGCGGGTTACAGCGCGGCGTTTCTCGTGCTCGGGGCGGTGGCCGCGGTCGGGTTTGTCATTTTCCTGCTGGCGTTTCCGGGACGCGGCCCCCCAACAGAGTAGCCAATCAACGAAGGCCCGCCGGGCAGCGGGATGGCAAATGTCATCCCGCCGGTGCACACAGCATCAATCGTTCGACTTCGGTCCGCCGTGATAGCGATGTGCGTCAGCCGTATCTGCCGATACGGGCGCGGCCGAATTGTAGGATTGGCGGACCTGCTCCGTGATCGGACGCGAGGCCGCATTCGCAGGGCCGACAACCGCCATGCCCGATAATGCAACGAGAAGGGCCGCCGCAGCGAGAGTGAGTCTGTTTGTCACGTTTTTCATTCCTTTTCTTTATGCCACCAGCCAAATGCAAGTGCGCATTTGTGGCGTAGGAATGCGAGACGGATCGGGCATCCGGCTTATAGGTGCGGCATAAAGCCAGCAAATTGGCGCAACGCGCAGCAAGTTCACTGTTCCTCGCGGCGCCGACCGCGTGAAGACTGCGTCGGAGGCGGCTGAGCCGATAGGAGATCAACGTCCTTGCGGAGACCCCGTCGCGCCCATACGCACGAAACCGTCATCGATCCGTGATTTGACATTTCATTCTCAGTTGTCAAATGTGACAAAATGCAGGCGAAAGCCCCTCCCCAGGATCGGATTCTCGACGCCGCCATGCGCGTGTTCCGGCGCCACGGCTTCCGCCGTTCCTCGATTGAGCAGGCGGCGGAAGAGGCCTCCCTGACACGGCAGGCGCTCTACCATCACTTTGCCTCCAAGGAGGCGCTGTTCCGCGCGGTGATCGAGCGGCTCTATGAGCAAGGCTTGGCGGCGGAAATCGCGGCGGCGAACGCGGCGGAAGAACAGGGCCTCGAACTCACCGACATCCTGGTCGCCGAAATCGGCGCGCGGATGCAGACGATGTTCGCCTCTCTGGAGGGCTCGCCCCATACCGAGGAGCTGTTTTCCGAACACCTCGCGCAGGCGCGCGACCTCTACCAGAGCTATTCGACCCGTTTCGCCGACGAGATCGCAACGACGATCGCGCGGGTATGCCGCAAGCGCAAACTCACGCTCGCGAGCGGCATCACCGTGCGCGAGCTCGCGCGCTGCGTCGAAATGGCGATCCACGGTACCAAGTCCGCTTTCCCCTCCATGCAGCCGGTCGACGCGTTCCTGAAACAGCTCGAGACCATGCTGCGCATGCTGATCGCCGGCGCGATGGCGCCTCTCGCGAAGAAGTCCCCACGCAAAACGGGAGTTCGAAAATGACCACCACGACTATCAATGGACGACCCCAGGCGCTACCCGACGATCCGGATGCGCTCATGATCGACGTGATCCGCGACTCTGGGCTCACCGGCACCAAGCTCGTCTGCGGCTCCGGCATCTGCGGCGCCTGCACCGTGCTGCTTGACGGTGCGCCCGTCGTGAGCTGCCTGCTGCCGGCGCAAGCCGCTGGCGGCAAATCGCTGACCACCATCGAAGGCGTCGGCGCAACGGGACTGCATCCGGTGCAGAAGGCCTTCATGGCGCACGATGCCCTGCAATGCGGCTTCTGCACGCCCGGCTTTGTCGTGGAAGCCACCGCCTTCCATGACCACTGGCGCGCGACGAAGGGTACGGCGACGCCCTCGCGCGAGGAGATCGCCGCCGCGCTGTCGGGACATCTCTGCCGCTGCGGCGCCTATGAAGGCATTTTTCGCGCGGTGGCGGAGGCTTGTTCGGGTCGCTTCGACGGCAACGATCCCGTCGCGCCGCGTCTGGAAGCCCGCGACAAGGTGACCGGACTGGCGCGCTACACGGTCGACATCCACCATGAGGGCCAGCTTGAAGGCGTTATCCTTCGCGCGAGTGTCGCACATGCGAAAATCACCGGCCTTGATCTTGCGCCCGCGCGCGCCTTTCCCGGCGTGGCCGCCGTCGTTCCGCTGCTGGAAGACGACAACATGATCCGCTTCGTCGGCGCGCCGATTGCGGCCGTGGCTGCCAAGGATCGCCACACCGCGCTCAAGGCCATCGCCGCGATCAGCTTCAAGCCCGAGCCATTGCCATCAGTGATCGGGCTCGATGCGGCGCGGCGCGACGATGCGCCGATCGTGTTTGAAAAGAAGGACCGCAAGCGCGCCGGCAATGTCTCCGAGGGCGCCGGCGGTGCGCCGGTGTCATGGAAGGGCAATGTGCGCGGGCCTTCGGCGCCGTTCTCGCAGAAAGCCAAGCGGGCCAAGAGCTGGCTCGACGAGGCGCGCGGGGCGCACGACCCGCTTCTGATCGAAGAGACCTTCCGCGTCTCGACGCAACAGCATGCGAGTCTCGAACCGCATGCCGCGGTGGCCAAGTTCGACGGCGATCAGCTCACCGTGCACATCTCGACGCAGGCCATTCACGAGAGCATGGAGAAGATCGCCAAGCGTTATGGCCTTCCCCACGACAAGGTGCACGTGATCGCCGATCACGTCGGCGGCGGATTCGGATCCAAGGGCAGCGTTGGCCTGGAAACCATTGCCGCCATCGAGCTTGCGCGCGCCGCGAAGGCGCCGGTGCGCGTCGCCTTCGACCGCGAGGAAGAGCTATCCGTCACCGGCTATCGTCCGGGGGCCGAATTGAAGCTGTCCCTGCTGCCTTCGACGGAAGGCCAGCTCAAGGCACTCTCCCTCACCGCGCACGCCGACACCGGCGCTGCCGTGAACTCGCTGATCGCGGGGCTGGCGCGGCTGATCTATCCGGCGGAGGCGAAAGAGCTCGTCGACTTCGACGTGCTTAGCAACCTGCCGCCCGGCGCGCCGTTCCGCGGCCCCGGCGGTCCGCCGATGTCCTTTGCGCTGGAGCAGGCAGTCGATGAAGCCGCGCTGCGCATGAAGGTCGATCCGATCCAGTTGCGCAAGCGCTGGGACACGGATCCGAATCGGCAGCGGCTCTACGACTGGGCCGCCGGTCTCGACGTCTGGAAGAACCGCAAGCCGGCCTCATCGCAAAACGGCCGCTACCGGCGCGGCGTCGGCGTCGCCACCGGCTACTGGCTCTATCTCTGGCAGACCGGCTCTTCGGTCGAGCTTGCGATCAAGGGCGGCCGCATCGTCGCGAGCTGCGCGGTGCAGGATATCGGCACCGGCACCCGCAGCGTGATCGCGAACACCGTGGCAAGGGCGTTCGACCTGGAGCCGCAAGACATCGACGTGCGCATCGGCCACTCCAACCTGCCGCCGGGGCCGGGCTCCGGCGGCAGCCGCGTCACCGCGTCGATCGTACCGCCGACCTTGCTCGCAATCGAGAAACTGAAGGCGGAGATCACGCGCACCGCAGCGCGCACACCGCTTCCCGGCTCGAACGCACCGTGGCGCGAATTGATCGCGGCCGCGCCCGACGTCGCCGTGTCGGCGAAGCGCCAGGAGGACGGCAAGCCACCGCCCGGCGTGAGACCCGCGCTGCACGAGGCCGGCATCATGGGCAGGGTGTTCGGCTGGGTGCTACGCCTGATGAACCACATGGTGGTCGGCGCCGGCGTGCCGAGCTCGGTGCAGGTGATGGAGGTCGAGGTCGACACCTGGCTCGGCCATGTGCGCGTGCTCAATGCCTATACGGGCCTTGCGATCGGCAAGCTCGCGGCACCGACGCTGGCGCGAAGCCAGGCCGCGGGCGCGGTGATCCAGGGCATTGGCTACGCGCTCTACGAGACGCGCGAGACCGATCCCAGCAGCGGCCACATCCTGAGCGGCAGCATGGAGGATTACCGCATCCCCGGGATGGCCGACATGCCGACACTGGAGGTGCATTTCGACGAGGCCGGTTTCGAGCATGTGCCCGGCGGCAGCGTCGGCATCGGTGAAGTCGCAACCGTGCCGACCTCGCCCGCGATCGCCAATGCCATCCGCGATGCTATTGGCGTGAGGCTGACCGAGATTCCATTCCGGCCAGATCGTCTGGTCGCCGCGCTGAAAGGGAGGGATGCAGCATGAGTGTAGCCATCATGACCAAAGCTGTGCCGGAATTCCGCGCCGGCGGCACCGACATCAGCGAGCGCCGCCGCAGCGGCGTGTCGCAGGGAATGTTGATCGACATCTCCGCCACAGGCTACAGGGCCATATCCTGGGACAACGACGGAGCAGCCCATATCGGCGCGCTTACGACCATCGCCACCATCGCGGCTGACGCGCGTGTCATCGCCGCCTATCCCGGCATCGCGGCGAGCGCGTCGGGCCTCGCCACGCCACAGGTGCGCCAGCTTGCAACGCTCGGCGGCAATCTGGCGCAGCGATCGCGCTGCTGGTATTTCCGAAGGGCCGATATCGATTGCCTGAAAAAAGGCGGCAGCACTTGCCCGGCCCGCTCCGGCAATCATCTCTATGGCGTCGCCTTCGATCTCGGCCCATGCGTCGCGCCGCATCCCTCCACCATGGCGGCGGCGTTGCTTGCCTACGACGCGAGCATTGTCACGGATCGGCGCGGCAGATTGACCATTGCGGATCTGCTCGGCGATGGTTCGCTGGCGCACGCCGATCATACGCTTGCGGCAGCCGAGATGATCAGGAGCATTGCGCTTCCGGTTCCGCTTGTCGGTGAGCGCGCCGCCTACAAGCGCGCGATCAGCAGAACCTATGCCGAATGGCCGCTGGTGGAACTCTGCGCCCGCGCTGTGATCACCGACGGCAAGTTCCAGTTCGTGCATCTTGCGGCCGGCGGCATCGCGCCGGTGCCGCTTCGCCTCCATGCCGCCGAATCGGCGCTCACCGGCAAGCCTGCGAATGCGGCATCCATCGCGGAAGCGGCGAAAGCGGCGATCTCGGGCGCCAAACCGTTGCCGATGACGGCCTACAAGCTCGATCTGCTGCAAGGCCTCGTGCGCGATGTCATGGAGCAGCTTGCGGCCTAGGCAGGTTCATCGATAAGAAGGCGCGTGCCGAGCCTCCCGCCAGACCACGCCCTCGCCTTCGCCATCATCCTCGCCGCGACCTTCGGCGTGATCACCCGCCCGTTTCGCTTGCCCGAAGCGATCTGGGCGGTCGCGGGCGCGGTGCTGCTGGTCGCGCTCGGCCTGCTGCCGGTCGCCGATGCCGTCAACGGCATGCGCAAGGGCATCGACGTCTATTTGTTCCTGACCGGCATGATGCTGATCGCCGAGCTGGCGCGGCGCGAGGGATTGTTCGACTGGATGGCGGCGCTGGCGGTCGGCCATGCGCGGGGCTCGCCGCAGCGGCTGTTCCTCCTGGTCTATCTGGTCGGCACGGTCGTGACCGTGCTGCTCTCCAACGACGCCACCGCGATCGTGCTGACACCCGCGGTCTATGCCGCGACCCGCGCGGCCGGCGCGAAGCCGCTGCCCTACCTCTTCGTCTGCGCCTTCATTGCCAATGCGGCAAGCTTCGTGCTGCCGATCTCCAATCCGGCCAATCTCGTGGTCTTTGGCGCGCGCATGCCGCATCTCGTCGAATGGCTGCGGCAGTTTGCGTTGCCCTCGCTCGCCTCGATTGTCGCGACCTATCTCGTCCTGCGCCTCGCGCTGCGGCGCGCACTGAATGAGGAGCAGCTCGAGCGCGATGTGAAGCGGCCGGTCCTGAGCCATGAAGGCAAGCTCACGGCCTACGGCATCGCCGCGATCGGTGTTGTTCTGATCGGCGCCTCCGCGCTCGACGTGCAGCTTGGCCTGCCGACCTTTCTCTGCGGCGTCATCACCGCGGCGCTCGTGCTGCTGCTCAGCCGACAATCACCCTGGCCGCTGTTGAACGGCGTTTCCTGGGGCGTGCTGCCGCTGGTTGCCGGCCTCTTTGTCATGGTCGAGGAGCTGATCCGCACCGGCGTCATCGCGCAACTCAGCGCGCTGCTCCATGAGGCCGTCGCGCAATCGGTGGCGAAGGCGATGTGGAGCGTCGGTATTGCGACTGCGATCGCCGACAACGTCGCCAACAATCTCCCCGTTGGCCTCGTCGCCGGCTCGGTCGCAAGCTCGGATCACCTGCCGCAGGCGGTGACGGGCGCCATCCTGATCGGCGTCGATCTCGGGCCAAATCTGTCGGTCACCGGATCGCTTGCAACCATCCTGTGGCTGGTCGCGCTGCGCCGCGAAGGCCTCGAGGTCAGCGCGTGGCGCTTTCTGAAGCTGGGTTGGCTGGTGATGTTTCCGGCGCTGATTTTGGCGCTGGCCGCTTTAGCGGTTTGATAGTCGGCGCGAGCGCGTCGGCAATGACGCGACGCGCCATATCGAGGCTGGTGCAGATCAGGACGGATTCCTGCTCGGTGCCGACGATGACGCGTGAATCGATTTCTGTGATGCGATAGGCGGGCATGAGCGGTCCTCCGTCCCAGTGCACGACCAATCAAGTGCGGCGGCGTTATTCCTGCCGACTGTGGCGAGCTTGTGCCCGCGAGCGTGAAGAGGAAAAACGGCGTGAGCGAATGATTAACGGAATAGAATAGCGGATCGAAAAGCGCAGCAAACGCAGGGCGCACCCGATTCCGACAGCTCGCATACCTCGAAGCAGCCGTGCCGAACCCGTCGGGCGGCACGGCGCCGAATCAGCAGCTCGACCTACGGCTTGACGTAGCTCCAGCCCTCTTCCTCGAGCTGCATCACGCGCACCACGCCGGACGGAACGATCTCAGCCTGCGGAACAATCGGAATGTCCTTGTCCTCGGCCTTGCGCATGTTCTCTCGCGTGATGCCGCAGGCCTTGAATGACACCTCTGGCGTGCTCAGCGCCATTGTCTCGATGCGGGCTTTGACTGGCGAAGTATCGTCGCGCAACATGTTCAGACCAGGTCCGAACGTGACCACCTCGATTTTGACCGGCTCGCCGATCTTCTCATAATACTGAGCGACGTTCGTTGCGTTGTTCAGAGCGAGGTTCATCGCCGCGGCGTCGTTGGTGTTCACTTGCAGGATCAGACGATGTTCCTTTTGCGCCGCCGCCGGCTGCGCGGCGAGCGCAACGGTCGACTTCTGGGCCTGCGCTGCAGCCGCGGACTTCGCGGTCTTCGTGGTCTTGCCGGTCGCAAGCGCCGTCTTGGCGCGCGGCTGATCGGGCTCCGCAGCCGTGGCCAGGCAGGTTGTCGCCAGCAGCACCACCGCGCCCGCCGCCGCTATGCTCACAATATCCCGAAGCCTACGCATTATACGCCTCCTATGGAACGCTGTTCCCGTTGATTGTCAGTTGTTGGGTTTGGCGAGAAGATGTGGCCAATTGCAGGTCTGACCGATTTTCGCCCGCAAAGTCTCTAGCCCGTTGAGCGAAAAAGCTCCCTGCTGCGAGGTCCCCTTCAGTGACATGACCAGCACCGCTAGCTCGCCCTCGGCCGGAAGCGACCGCAGCAGCGCGGCCGCGTCGCCTTTGAACCCGACGCCGTCGCCAAAGGCCGGCACGACGCCTCCGAATCGAACGGCCTGGCCGTCGTTCACACGATAGGAGACGAAGTAGTGATCGCCACTGTCGGTAATCTCGGGCCCCGACACGGCAAGCTCGGAGCGTCCGTTGCGGCAGCGGATCGACAACCGCAACGGCGGGCTGCCCGCGATCGGACGCGAGGCGGTCGTCGCCGTCGCAATCGGCGAATAGTCGACCGGAGATGTCGTCTGGCTGATGATCCAGCCGCCGCCCGGCTGGGTCGCATCCTGTGCTGAGGCGATTCCGCTCACGAGAGTGAATACGATTGGAAGCAGACGTACGGCGCTTTTCACCTTGAAACCTGTATTACTGCGAAGCCTGATTTTACTGCGAAGCCTGACTCGGACGCGGGTGGTGATCGAGCCACGCCTGCACCGCCGGGGAGCGCGTCAGCCCCGGAACGCTGGCAGCCAGATTGATTGCTCTCCATTGCGGATCGAAACCTGGTTCCTGCAACTTGCCGAATCGCGTGAACAGATAGTCGACAAAGCGTGCGACGCGACCATAGCGGTCCGAATTGGCCGGCCAATTGAACGAGACCAGCGCCGTCTGCACCGCGACCGTCTCGATGCGCTCGCCCGGCTTGATCAGGTTGGGGTAGTCGGTCGATTCGAGCTTGGACGGAAGGTAGTAGTCCTCCAGCTTACTGTTGTATGGCACCGGAAGAAACTTGAAGCCCGGATCGAAGTGCCCGCGCACAAACGCGTCGACCGGTTTTCCTGTGACGAACACCACCGCCGCCATCCCGTTCTCGCCTTTGCGCATCTGTTCGAGCGCGATCTGATGCGGAATGAACGTCTTGTCGACATCGAGCCCGAGACGGCTGAAGATCAGCGGTCCGGTATAGGCGGCTGCGGTGCCGAGCGTGTTGAAATTCACCTTCTTGCCGACGAGGTCGTTCAGACTGTGGATCTCCGGCCGGACGAAGACATGCAGCTCGGACGGGAAAAGATTGAGCACATAGTTGATCTTGTTTTGAATGTCCGGCACCTGGCTCTTGTACTCGTCGAGCGAGTCCGAATTGATGATCGCGACATCGACGCCGCGCAGATAGAGCAGCGAATTGACGTTTTCCGTCGGCCCGCGCGTGACGATCGGCAGCACGTGCATGTTGTTGCCGTCGTCGACAACTCTCGCCATCTCCGAGGCAAGGCGGATCGGCGCGCCTTCCAGAAGTCCCGCGGCAAGGCCGACCGTCCAGGCGTTGATGGCCTCCCTCGGATTTGGGTTTGCCGCAGCATCCTGCGGCTTTGGCGGCGAACTTGACTGATGCAAGCGAAGGGGGCGCGCATTCTTCGATTGCGCTCCCACCAGCGACGGCTGGAGCACCGAGAGCAGCGCAGTCACCATGGCAAGCAGGAGCAGCGGGCGGGGTATTCTCAACGCACTCATCGACCAACTCCGTACACAGAACAGCCGACGCCGCCAGCCGATATCCCCTCACGCGAGGAAACGTGTGCGGTCATCGCACCGCCGCGCGTCACAATTTAGGCAGACGGAATCGATTCGAACTTTTTTATGATCACAAAGTTGTACTTATGATGTTATGCACGTTATTGTACAGATGATCGCGCACGAAGCTGCGGTCGCGACAGCTTGTCCGGTTCCCGGACCTAATCGTCCTGGGCGTCGTCTTCGTCGGATTTGCGGTGCGATGCTTCTTTCTTCCCGCCGAGTGATCCCGTCGCATAGGAATCGCGGCCATGCGAGGCGTAGGAGTTGCGGCCCGTCGCGCGCGCGGCGACCTCTTCGCCTGACACCGGGGCTGGCTCGCAGATATAGCGGCGGGTGGCACGGCGCATCAGGTCCACGTGAATGTGGTCGTAATGATAGACGTTCGAGCCCGGTGCCAGCACCGTATTGAACTCGCGGCAGGCGGCGCCCTGCACGTCGCGCAGGAATCCCTGCTCCTCGGGCAGGCCGTGCCAGCCGTCCTTCACCGTGATGCGGCGGCCGTCGGCGAGCGTGAAGGCGGCGATGTCGAGGGCATTGCCGAAGGCGTGCTCTGAGATGTGCGAGTTCGGATTGCCGTTCATGCCCCGGCAGGAATAGGCGGAGATCTGCTGGATCTCGACCACGCGCGAGTTGAACCAGCGCTGTGCGGCGGGCTGCACGGAATCGGCGAGCCAGCGGTCGAGCACCGAGACGATCGGACAGGCCAAGGTCGCGGCCGGCTTCACCGCGACCGGACCGACGGCCTCGATCGGCGCGCCGCGCGAGGGCCCGAGCGGAGGCAACGGCTGCTGCGAAGCGGGCGCGTCATAACGGTCGCGCGGCGGATAGGCCTGCGACGACGGATAGGATTGCGGCGCCGGATAGGGCGAGCGGACGATGCCGTCGCGTTGGCCGGGCGCGCCCTCGGGCGGCAAATTGATTTCATCCTCGTCCGGCGCAACGCCGGGCGCCTGCAGCGAGATCGGGCCGTTCGAAGGCGCGCCATGGCTGGGCTGGCCGACCGCTGTTTCCGGATAGGTCGAGCGCTGCGGATAGGTCTGCTGCGGATAGGGTTGCGAGGACGGGTAGCTCTGCTGTGGCGGCTGCGATACCGGCCAGCGCGGCTGGTTGCCGATAGTGGCCGGCGGACGCGGATCATCATCCGCGAAGCCGTAGGTCGAGGTCGGTTCACCAAACGCCGAGACCTTCAGAGGAAATTCAGCGCCGCAGACGCCGGGACCGGCGATCGGATCGATCCGGACCACCTCGGCGCTCTCTTTCACCGTGCCTGATTTCAGGCATGCGATTTCGGCCTCGGCCCTCCATGGTTCGCGCTCGGCGGACTGAAAAAATCCGCGGCCGCAACCCGCTAGCGAAACGAGGACGAGCGAGCCGACGAGATACAAACGAACTCCGCGCGTCATCGCGCGACCTTCGACGATTTTACTTAAAGACTTATCAACGCGTTGATTTCATGAGTCTTTAACCATGCGGCAGGAACCACACGGCGCACCTAAATAGCGCGGCTTACTTTTTGCGGGCGGAACGGATTGCCGCAGCAGTCGACGCGATGGACCCAAAGAGATGCTCTACCTGCCAACAAAGGCCCCGGACAAACGCCGGGGCCCGCGCATGGAGTAGACTCTACTTCGCTGCCGGAGCAGAGTTTCCCGTGCTCCCAGGGTGCGCGGATCGACCATGATTGACGCTGTGATGATGGGTGCCTTTGTGGTTGAGGCGAGTCATCTGGGCATCGCGGGCAAAGGTGTCGGTTGAGCCAGTCGCGATACAAGCGATACCAATGACAACTGAAGCGGCAATCAAGACGATGGTACGAAGTGACATAACCCATTCCTCCCTGATTATAATGCCAAGCACACTCCCCCCCACGATTTTAGCTTCCGTGGGGCGCATCGTCTAGGATCGTTCCCTTTGGTCGGCGCAAAAGCCGATGCAGCACGCATGAATCGGATTGCCGCGCCGATAACCCTAGGCCGCCCTGTCGAATCCAATATCGTCTTCGATCACGGCCGTCGGCCCGATTGGCACCTGGCCTGCGTTGGCCAGATTGAGTTTGCGGAAGACGATCTTGTCGCGCCAGACTTTGCGAAGGAAATCCTCGAAGACCTGAATCGTCAGCTGCTCGCCCGGGCACCGTCGGTATCCGAAGCCGAATGGTGCGAAGCCGGCATAGTCACAAACCGGCAGGCTCTTCCCGTCGACAACACCGAAAACCGTCCCGAAACCACTATTGGTGATGTTTGCCTTGCGGCCATCCTTGACCTCGAAATTCGTGATTTCAAACGGGCATCGCGCGAGGCCGATCTGCTGGCATTTGTCTTCGGTGATCTGGGCGCTGGTAGGAACGCCAAGATACCTTGATGGATCGAAAGCATTCGGGTCCTTCCAGTGGACCGGCTCCAGGCTGGTGCTTGTGTGCGGTGTGCTGATGTAACTGTGGCGTTCCAGGGGAACGCCGAACTTCTGCTGAGGAGATGCGCCATAGGCGCTCGTCCTCGCATCCTGGATAGACGAGATGCTGCCGCCATTCGGCGATATGACGCGGAATAATTCCATCACGAACAATTCCAGCGGCGAGAAGGGAGCGCCGCCGGCGCTATCGAAATTTCCGCTCATCGTTTTTTGAAACGATGCTCGCACAGCCGGGTCGCCGCCGTTCTCGGACAAGCGCGACATGATCCCGAAGATCGAGTTGCCCCATTGGCTGAGCGCTACGAAATTGTGGAAACACTCGAATACGACGTCCTTTTTCGCAAAGTGACTACCGTCGCCGGCGTTCTTCAGCCAATACCAGGCTATCGTCTTTTCAGGGCTTTTGGTTTTGCCGCTTTCAATATCTGCGAGTCGATCGTCGATCCATGATTTCAGAAAGTCGAGACGATCGCGAACCACCATGTAGTTGTCGTACGTGATGGGCAGCAGGGGATTCCTGTATGCAAGAACCGTGTTGAACGCTTCGCCGATCTGCCGGACTTCGAAGGGAATAGCGTCGCCGGTCACGCCGAGGTGAAGATCCCAATAGAGGTCGAAGTAATAATCGAGGTAATGCCGCATGAACGGCTTGTTGGCGAATTTCTGGTCCATGAGTTTGTCGAAGAAAGCGACGACCTTCGCACTATACATCGGCTTGTAAAGATCGGGCGTCACTCCCGTGAAGTAGATTCTCTTGCGGAGATTGTTGGGGCCACGTTTCTCAAGACCCTGCAAAAAGACCGTGACGCCATCTTCAGGGGTCGGTCGCCAGTCGCGGGTGATGAGTCCCCAAAGGTCATAAGGCAATGCGTTTTCCTTGCTGAAGTCGACGTCGATCAGCGGCAGCATTGGACGCTCGCCTTCGTAAAAGCTCGTCAGGAAAAACGGTCGGACGACCTTTTCGACGTATTCATGATCGAAGTTGGCCGGAATGGTTTCACGAAAACGCTGAAACGCCATCAGAACTTGATCCGGAAGTGAAGACTGGGCGGTATCGGCAGATGCCTGCCCTGCGCTTGCCAACATTGAAGCGGATCCGGCGCTCCCCACCATGCCAATTGCCGCTGCGCCTCCCTTGAGAACCGTCCGACGTTCCACTGTTTTCTGTGCCATCGTCTTCTCCTTTTTTGGGGGATGCTCGTGTACGAACGTTCTCCGTTATTCTGGTGACCGTGCACGATGGCTCAGAACGAACCTGCTACCGAGACGAGCGCGAAGGTCACGAAAAGTGTCGTCATCGCGCGCGTAGCGGCGTCATGACCGAAACCGGCCTGGGGATTTCCAAGGGGGTATCTGAAGCAATTGGTCATGACGGTCCTCCAATGCGGAAACCAATCGACGCTCGTCCTCAAGAAACGGACCTACGGTAGCGAACACAGGGACTCGCTACAATTACGAATTGTATCGACGTTTCGGCATCTCTGTTTTTGACTTGAGTCAATAAGTCATGATGATTGACGTGGTTATGCCCTGCTCGTCCCCGCCATGACCGGTCCAAAGGGACATCAGAAATTCAGGCAATCAGGGCAGATGCCGCCGGCTCTCACCGCTTGTCGTCGTTGAGGAATTTCACCACCGCGCTCGGGCGCAGGAACAGGCGGCCATGGGCGGGCGCGGCCAGCGAGCCGACCGCGCGATAGAGCATATCGGGACGGCCGCGCGTCGCCGAGCGCAAATGTGCTTCGCCCGCCTCGCGTTCACCCATCTCCATCAAGCACACCGCGAACTCCGCGCGCGTTGCGGCGTCATCGGGCCTCACCGCCAGCACGAGGCGATAGGCATCCGCAGCGGCCGTGTATTCGCCGTCAAGCAGCATGATGCGAGCGAGCAGCGCGACGATGTCCGGCCGCCCCGGCACCGCGGCGAGCGCTTGCGTCAGCACCGCGCGTGCCCTTCCCCGCGCATTGCGGCCAAGATAAAGCGTAGCAAGATCAAGCTGCAGCTCGGCGATGTTGCCGGCCTGCGCGAGGCACTCTTCAAGCACTGCGATCGCCGCCTCGCTCTCGCCACGCTTGCTGAGCCGGGCCGCCAGCTCACGAAACGCCGGCGGAAACGGCGGACGCCGCGCGGTGGTCTTGCGCAATTGCGCGAGCGCATCCTCGTCATGGCCGCTCGACGCCAAAGCAATCGCAAACAATGTTTCGAGCGAAGGATCGCCGCTGCGTCGCGCTGCCTTCTCCAGCGGGGAGACCGCCTCCTCGGCGCGATTCTGCGCCAGCAAGGCCTGACCGAGCAGCGAAGCGGCCATCACATTGGCGCGCTCGGCCTTCAGCACCTCGGATGCGAGCCGCTCGGCTTCGCCGGGCTGGTTCATGCGCAGCGCGAGGCCCGCGCGCTCCAACGCTTCGCCGCTGCGGCTGTTCGCCGGCCGCTTCACGCGCGAAATTGCCGCCGGTAGAGGCCGCTCTCGCGGGTGATCGCGCCGGTGAGATCGTGCACGCGCTGCGTCTCGTCTGCCGTGAACGGCGCGGTGCGCATGGTCCAATCGCCGCGCTTGACCGGCACGCAGTGCGCGACCGGCGTTCCCTTCGGCAGCACGCCGGAGAAGTCAGGATCATTCCAGCGCGCCGGAAAGTGAATCCAGTTGTCGTGATAGCGGTCGCAGTCGACAAGTCCGGTGAGCGTCGTGAAGGGCAGGTCGAGGCGGTTCATCGGATGGGTAAACAGCACCGAGTAACCCTCAGGCGCCTCGATGGTCCAAAGAGAGTGGAATTTGATCAGGAAGCGATCCGGCTCGAACAGCGGCGTACCGCTCACCTGGTTCGGTCCATGGAAGCTGACCGGCGCGCGCACAAAGCTGAGCGATCCGCCTGCTGGCAGCGCGTCGTTGTCCCAGCTGATCTCGCCGTTCGCGATCTTGAGGTCGCAGATCAGCGGCATCAGGAAGCCGTGCGTCATCGCGTCGACAAAGGGTGGGCAGCGCTTGACCGTATCTTCCTGGTGCAGATTCAGCTCATTGACTGCCTGCGGCGGCATGGTCCTGAGCCAGTCGGGGAGCGAGGAGGAAGCCGGTACCGGCGGCGGAATCCTACCCTCCAGCTCCGCCGGGCAGCGGAACGTCAGGGTCAACTGCTGTTCGTCAGTACGCACGCTTGTTCTTGTTGCTGTTTTTGTTGTTGTTTGGCGTATCGAAATCAAGAAAGGTGCGCCGTCATATCATGACGCGGGCGTGCGGCCGCGATCACAATGTCATGAACGGACCCGCGCCGCCGTCTCGTGGGAGGAGATCAGGTCGTCGGCGCTGGCCGGCTTCTGCTCGATCCGGGTCCAGTTGTTGCCGGAGCAGAAGAACGAGCCGACCGCGCAGGCCTCGACGCGCAGCGTCTTGCCGTCCTTCAGCGTCATCGTGCCGTAATAGCTGTTGCCGCTGGCGCGGCTGTAGACATTGCCGGTCCACTCCGTGTCGTTCTTCGGCTTCATGTTGATCAGGACGGTCTCGCCCTTGGTGTGGGTCGCGGCGTCCAGCACAAAGCCGCACAGCGCGGCACCGCAGGTCTCGATGCGGACCAGGTTGGTCTTGGCCTCGGTCTGCCAGTCGCCGACCGGCGTGTCGGAATCGCTCTCGGCCTCTTCGACGCGCGCCGGTGGCTGTGGTTTGGGCTGCTCCACCTTGGCCGGCAGCGGAGGTAACGGCGCGGGCGGCGCTTGAACGGTGACCGCAGGCGGCGCGGAGGCCAGTGCCGGCGCTGGCATCGGCGCCGGCTGCACCTGCGCAGGCGGCGGTGCGGGCTGCGCCCGAACCGGCTGGGTTGCGGGCTGTACCGTCACAACAGCCGGCGCGATTGGCGCGCGCGGCGCCACTGGGGCGGTTTGCACCGGTGCGGGCAAGGGCTGTGCCTGGGCGGGAGCCGGAGGCGCCACGGAAGCGGGGGCGGGATCGCGCACGGTCGCGACCTCATCGTCATCGCGATCGCGCCGATTGTGCCGGTCGCCGACTAGCACCGAAACGCATGACAGCGAGCGGCAATGCCGAGCGGCCTCGATATGAATGTCGTGGCCGCGGAACACGAATGAATAATCCCGCGCACAGGCGGGCGAACCGAGCGCCATCAACCCCACCAGCCAGACCAATCGCTTCATCGAAGCCTCCTCCCCCTGCCATCGAGCCAGGCTAGGTCCGATGAGTTCGTTTGAATGTGACCTGAGTCACGCGTGCGTGGTGGGCCGGCCAAATTGGCGTGCCTCGCGTTGAACCACTCGTTGTGACGCCAATCACAGAAGCGCTGATGCTGCGGGCGTAGCGTTCGCCCATGTTCAACAGCCCACCTTTGGATGGAGGCTCCGATGAAAAAGACGTTTTATCTCGCCGCAGCGGCCGCGCTGCTGATGGCGTCGACCAACGCGCATGCCGGCAACGGGATTTCCTTCGAGATCAATGGGCAGAAGATCCACGTCGACGCGGCGCGCAATTGCAACTCGCTGTCGTGCCTTTCGGTCAGCAATAACGGCTCGGCCGTCAACCTGAAGAACATCAATCTCAAGGGCAAGAAGTCCAGTGATGACGACGATGATGTCGCCACCACTTCTGCCCCGGCCAAGGTGCAGCCCGCGCAAGCGCCGGCCCCTGCCCCGCTCCCGGTCGCAAACAACCCGCCTCCGCCCGCGCCGGTTGCTAACAATGTTCCGCCGCCCGCTCCGCCGGCAACCGACAACGGTTCGCGCGAGCGCCTGTCCGGCCTGCCCGCGACGGCCAGCGACGCGCGCGCTCCCGCCACGACGACCGCTGCCGCGCCGGTTGCTCCGGCGCCGGCTGCGAACGCGGCTCCGCCGGTTCAGCAGGCAGCTCCTCCTGCCGCGGCACCGACCACGCCGGTCGGCCTGTGGCAGACCGCCGACGACAAGGGCAACGTGCGCATCGAGCAGTGCGGCGCCAATCTGTGCGGCTACTCCGAACACACCAATGAGAAGATCTTGATCAACATGAAGCCGTCCGACAACAAATGGACCGGCCGCATCCACGATCCGGACTCCGGCAGCAACTACGACTCCACGATCGCGATGAAGGGTCCGAACATCCTCAAAGTCCAGGGCTGCGCCTTCGGCGGCCTGTTCTGCGGCGGCCAGACCTGGAAGCGCATCAGCTGATCCTTTCCTCCCGAAGACTGAAAACCCCGCGACATTTGTCGCGGGGTATTTTTTTGCGCGGCTGCGGCCAGCCCGCGATGAAACAATCACCGCGCCCGACGAAACCGTTTCGGGCACGCCGTGCGAAGGTTGCCAGGCGGTATTCGACGCACCGCCGGCGGCGTCTGCGCCCGCACCGACGGCGAACAACACGACACAAGCGACCAAGCCGGGAAAGCCGCTCAACCTCACGCCGAACATGAAGCGCGGCTAACGTTCATTCTCAACATTAAGCGCTCAATGCATTTTCCAGCGTAGCTCTTTCGCTGCGCTGGAAAATTTGCGTTGGAAGCCGGCCGCCCGTTGATTTACGGCCGGCGATGCATGGGCTGTTCACGAAGGGTTCATGCGGAAGGCCGCTTATTCTTTCGGGGCGTCATCTCGGCTCGGACCCGGGCAGGTTCCATCGTGACATTGCATCGGCTTGTTACCGCGATCTGGCTGGCCGGCTTCTTCGCGCTCTGCGCCGTGTCGCGCGTGCAGGCGAGCGATGCACCGGCAGCGCCGATGCAGCTGGCACAGGCCCAGCCAGCGCAAGCACCAGCCCCCGCGGCAACGCCCGCGCCCTTGCCTTCTCCCGACGCCAATGCCCCTGCGGATCAGCCGGCCGCCAGTGACGAGCCGATCGGCAACGTGGCGTCGCTGACGGGGGTTGCGACCGTCATCCGCAACAAGGATTCGATCGCACTCAAGCTCAAGGACGACATTTATCTCAACGACACCGTGCAGACGGCGGCGAGCTCTTCGCTCGGCATCACCTTCAACGATGCCACCACGTTTCACCTGTCGGCGAATGCCAAGATCACCATCGACACCTATGTCTATGCGGATGGCGGCAGCAACAATAACGGCGCCTTCGACATCGCCAAGGGCACGGTCGCCTTTGTCGCCGCACAGGTCGCCAAGACCGGCAACATGCAGATCACGACGCCGACGGCAACGCTGGGCATCCGCGGCACCACGGGACTGGTCGAAGTGCCCGAGGACGGCGGTGCCGCGGCCAACGCCAACATCAAGCTATATCCCGATGCCGACGGCCATGTCGGACGCATCGAGGTGAACGACCGCATGGGCACGCGACTCGGCGCGCTGTCGTCGGGTGCCAGCGGCTTTTCCATTCGTCCCGGCACCGGCGGCGCGCGCTTTGCCGCCGTGCCGCTGACGATTTCACCGCAGCAGCAGGCGCGCGACCAGGGCTTTGTGCGCCAGGTTCACGCGACGCAAATGGTCGGCCGGCAGATCGTCACCGAGCAGCGCGCCTTCCGCCGCGCCAATCCGGGTCTCAACAACCGCAACGCGCCGGCACGGCAACCCGGACAACAGCCTGGTCAGCCGGGTCAACAGCCAGGCCAGAACCGCCCGGGTCAGCCCGGTCAGCCGCAGCCCGGACAAAACCGCCCCGGCCAGCCACAACAACCCGGCACGCCCAATAACCGCCAAGGTGACGGCCAAGGCCAGCGGCCCGGGCAACCGGGCCAACCCGGACAACCCGCGCGGCCAGGTCAAACCACGCCAGGTCAAACCACGCCGCCGGCCAATCCGGCTGCACCGGGCACGCCACCACGCGCAGGCCAAAATACGCCGGCGGGTCCCGCTCAGCCCGGCACGCCGCCGCGTCCAGGCCAGACGGCACAGCCTGCAAGACCGGGGCAGCCCGGCGCGCCGGCGCAGCCGAACGCCGTACCAAGAACCGGTCAGCCTGCTGGTCAGCCGACTCCGCCGCCACTGCCGAATGGTCAGCCGCTGTTGCGGCAATCCGGACCGCCACGCCCCGCGCCCGGATTGCAGCGGCCCGGATTCCAGAACAGGCCTGCTGTGCAGCGACCGAAGCCGCCGCCGAAGGATAAGAAGAAGCGCTAGGCCCGAATCTGGACGGCTCTCACCAGGAGCCGTTCACGCGTTGCTTGCTGCGATGGAATTATTCGACAACGCGCCGCTCAGGCGGCGCGGCCGAGCCAATTACGGACTTTTTGCGCGAGGCTTTTGCGCGACTTGCCGTCGGGATCGGGCGTGTCGCCGCCGTCTTCTTGTACCGCGTCGCCTTCCGCTACGTCGGCTTCGGCCAGTTCGTTCGTCGCCGGCTCGGCCTCGCTGGCATCAGGCTGCGGAACGAATTCTTCATCGACCAGCGGCGCCGGCGCTTGCGACAGCTCGGGTTCAACAGGCACTTCCGGCATGCCCGCATCGCTTGCGAACATCGCCGTTGTGTCCGGCAACAATTCGCCTTCGACCAGCGGAGCCGCAACAGGCTCGGCGATGGACGGCTGCGGCGCAACCACCGGCAACTTGACGCGGCGCTTCTTCGCCGACGCGACTTTGACTGCTGGCGGCGCCTTGGCCGCTGGCGACGCCTTGACGGCTGGCGCTTGCGATTGCGCCTTCGCCTTCAGCCGCCGCGACAGCACGCTGACCGCGAGCGGCCCGACATTTTCCAGAAAGGTCCGCTCGTAACCGCGCGACAGCCGCACCAGGGCTTCATCGAGCGGCAGCCAGTCAACCGCGCGGATGTCGTTCATCAATTCGCGGGTCTGGGTGCCGCCCGCTTCCATGCGCCAGTAATGCACCACTTTCGAACGGCCGCCGGACTCATAGACCAGCGTGCCCAGGAATTCGTGCACGGTGACATTGTGCCCGGTCTCTTCCAGCACCTCGCGCTTGGCGGCGGCGCGCGCCGTCTCGCCTTCGTCGAGCTTGCCTTTGGGCAATACCCATTCGTCGCGCTTGCGCAGGCGCACGACAGCAATTAGCGGCGGTTGTTCCCGCCGCATCACAATGCCGCCCGCTGCCATCACAGGCACTCTTGCCATTTCGTTTCACTCACACATCAAAAAATTTCGAATCCGAATTTTATAACGGCGTGACGTGCGAAATGTCACCATAAAATCGAAATTACGCGCGCGGATTCCGCAGCAAAGGTTCACCGGCGCGGATTTTTCCCCATTCTGAGATATTTTCGCAGAACTCGTAATGCTCCGGTGCGAGCACGATGATGGTCGAGCCGTGCTCGAACCAGCCGAGCTCCTCGCCCTTGGTCACATTGACGTCGCAGGGGAACTGCAACGGGCCTTGCGTTTGCGCATTGAGCACACGATCGAGGCAATGCAGCCGAACGCTGGCGACCAGAATGGCCGCGACCGGCACCAACGTCAGCGCGTCGCCATTGTTCAGCCTGGTGCGGATCACCGCGCGCTCGTTCTTGCAGAACAGCCGCTCGACCCGCTTCAAGGCGATCGGATTGACGTTCCAGGTGTCGCCATGGATCAGCGTGACGTGCTCGATATGCGCGTCATGGGCTGCGTGAAAGCGGTGATACATGCTCGAGGTCAGCCGCAGCGTGAGGAATTTGCTGTTGCGGTGCGTCTCTACCAGCGCGCCATCGCCGAGCAGATCGATCAGCGAATAAGGCGCACCCTTGATCTGGTAGAGTTCGCCGTCCCGGATGGTGCCATGAGCGCCGACGATACCGTCGGAGGGGCTCGCCACGATGGCGGGATCGGGATCATACGGCCGCAAGCCCGGCTTCAGCTCGCGGGTAAAGCAATCGTGCAAGCTCTTGAAATGGGTTTCCTTGGCTTCCGACCGGTCGAGGTCGGAAAACAGCT
>Ga0210387_10000340_pt1 | contig 33652 bp, 26 predicted proteins | sample IncBWC7OmetaG_FD_160108 | JGI IMG/M metagenome (GOLD analysis project Ga0210387, IMG submission 160108) | Forest soil microbial communities from Barre Woods Harvard Forest LTER site, Petersham, Massachusetts, United States - Inc-BW-C-7-O ... | reverse complement strand
CTCGCCGCAGCAGCGCGATGTCCTCGTCTGTAATCATCGGGTTGATCACCCCCTCCACGGTCACCTGCTGCGCCTGCACCGCCGTCCCCTGCGCCTTCGCCCCCGCCGTAACCATCCCCCCGCCCAACGATGTCGCCACCATCCCCGCCACAAACGCTCCAACCAATCCCGCCACTCCCATCATTTTGCTCTTCATGATCTTCCTCCTCAGCCAACACTCCACACTCTCCGTCCACCCCGCGAGTCTCCTCGTACAAGATACTCCATGAATCTAGTTCATGGGTTAAATCCGTTCCGCCCCCCAAGGGTTTACCCTGAATCTCATAGCGCGGCAGCCTTGTTTGCCCTGCTCGACCGCAGCGGAAATCGGAAACTTGGGTACTATGACCCACATCTCCGGTTTCCGACGAACTAGGCAAGTTGAATTGCTCCCGGTTTGCTCGTAATCGGGACTTCAGGCTTCGCGCAGCATGTCTTCCATCTTGGTTCAGCTTCTGTAGCTTCAGCGGACAGGAAAAAAATCGGGTTAGATCGAATCCTTGAACGAAGCAGGGGTAACCAGTGGTTGGCACGGAAAAGTGACGGCGGCTCGACTCATCCGCGCGAGTGCTAGACTTTTCCTAAGGTCTCGAACTGTATCGCTGGAGGGAATCTGTGATCTGCTCGAATTGCGGCCACGATAATCCCGATGAGCGGAAATACTGCCGCACGTGTTCTAAGCCACTGTCGCTAGGGGCGTCGCCGGCACGCGCGACCGCTTCGGCTCCACCTCTGACTGATTCCCGCCCGGCAGTGTCCGCACGGCTGAACAAAATGGCCGTGGCGAGCCTGGTTTCCGGATTTCTTGGGCTGCTGCCACCGTTCGGGCTGGCGGCCGTGGCGCTGGGACACTTGTCGCGAAACCAGATTGCAAAGAGCCGCGGGGAGGAAAGGGGAACGGGAATCGCGTTCGCGGGATTGATTCTCGGTTACGGTCAACTGACGATTTTCGCGATCTTGTTCCTGGGCCTGCTGGGGTTCGTGGGCGAGATCCGCCAGGACCTTGCCAAGCATCCCGATACGCGTCTGGCGCTGCTTGACCGGATCGCGCACGGCGACCCTTACCATGTGACGCCCCAGAGGACCGCGCGACAAGAGCAAACGGCCATGCAAGCGCTGCATTTAATCCAGGCGAAGGAGGAAGAATACCTGGCGGCGCATCCGGACGAAGGATATGCGTGCCAGATGTACAAGCTGGGGGCCACAGTGGGACATGATGCCAGCGGCCAGACGGGGCTCGACACGCTGCTTGTGCAATCACATTACAGCATGACGTTCAACGGTTGCGGCAGGATTCCAGGAACCGTTCCAGGCACGAGTTCCCCGCCGATTTACAGGATTCTCTCGGTTCCGAGAAGCGACGGCAACGGTCCCGAGGCTCCGGTTTTCTGCCTGGACCAGGTGAATGGAATCGAGCGGTACTCGAACGCGCAGGCGGGCGACGCAGTTGCGGTGATTGCGACGTCAGGGAGCGATCAATGCCCGCTAACCGGGACCCACGTGGACTAAAGCGTCAACAAAGATGCGCAGACTCCACAGAACTCCATGCTTGAATTCGGGAACAGCCGGGATGTTTCCTTGAGAATTCTCGAGCCGGAATCTTGAGAGTTTGAGGGAACATTTCGTCTGTCACCAGGTTTCGCTGCTTCGCGCCTTGCGGTATCGCGACAGCGTCAAGGAAAGCGCGGCGTTTCGCCCATGGCTCTACCGAGTGGCTACGAACGCCTGCCTCGAAAGTATCTTTGTGGTGTGGTTCCCAGCATCGTCCGAAACATTTCAATGAAGGCACTTACACTGTCGTAACCGACTGCGATAGCCACCTCCGTGACAGATTTCCTTTGTGCCAGCATCTCAAGGGCCGCAAACAACCGCGCTTGCTGTCGCCAACGGCCAAAGGAAATGCCTGCCTCAGCCGAAAAAGCACGCATGAAAGTACGGCGGGCCATTCCGGCAACATGCGCCCAATCGTCCAGCGTGCGTTCGTCCCCAACATCATCCATAAAAGCATCTGCAACTCTGGCCAGTCTTTCTTCTCTTGGTATGGTCAAACGCAGGGGCTGCTGGTCAGGCTGTCGAATCTCGTCACGAAGCGCTGCGATTAAGCGCTTCTGGGCCGTGTTGAGCGGTTGGCGGAGGTCCCAACCAACCATACGATGAACTATGGCGGACAACAGCTCCGATGCGTTGAACACGCAGGGCGTCTTGGGTAGCCCGCGGCACATCTCCGGAGACAAGTCGACCATCGCGCCAGCAGCGCCTCCGACAGAACGCGCCGCGTGCTTACAATTTGGTGGAGTCCATGCGCAACGCTGGGAGGGAAACATCCATCGTTCGTTTCCTGTTTCCACGATCAGCAACCCCTGGGTCAGTGCGACCAGTTGCCCGCGGTGGTGACTGTGCTCTGGCGTCCAGCCCTCGACCATTCGCCTCTTGAAGTCATAGGCCAGCACTGGCGTATCGCTGTCGTAGAGACGGCGCAGTTCTTCCATATTCTGCACCGAGAACATAGATTTACGAACTTGACCCTTTTCCGACATAGTTCGCCACTTTCCCGTTAGCGGAACACGCCAAACCCAGCTAGAGTACCCGCCAGAATAACGAAAGACAACACAACGCAATCCACGGTAATGTCTCAGTTTGAATCTCGGGATTGGCAAGCGGACGGGCGCGCAGACAGTTTTCAACCTCACCTCCGCGCGACGTCGGCTCAAACGATTCTGAAGAACGTGGGAGGAAGACCTGTAGCATGGCAAAACTTGTCTTCGGATTGAGCCAGTCCCTGGATGGCTACGTCGACCACATGAAGCTTGGGCCGCCTCCGCCCGCGGCCTATCGTCACTTCACCGAGCTGGTGCGTGGCCTGACGGGGAGCATCTACGGTCGGCGCATGTACGAGATCATGCGTTATTGGGACGAAGATCTTCCTGATTGGGACGCGGATGACCGCGCCTTCGCGGCAGCGTGGCGGAGCCAGCCGAAGTGGGTTGTGTCGCGTTCCCTCCAGTCAGTCGGCCCCAACACCACGCTTGTCGGCGATGACTTCGAGAAGGTGATACGCAAGCTGAAGGCTGAACTGGCTGGCGAGATTCACGTTGGCGGACCGGTCCTGGCGCAAAGTCTCACCGAGGCCGGTCTTATCGACGAGTATCAACTCTACCTCCGCCCCGTCGTGCTTGGTGGCGGCAAGCCATTCTTCGCCGGCCCACGGCCGCCGCTCCACCTGGTGGCCAGCGATTTAATCGCCGATGACTTGATTCGGTTGAAGTACGTTCCTGCTTAATAGCGCGACGGACTGCGCTCAGAAATTCAGCCTGAGACACTACCCAATCCACATTGGAAAGGCGAACAAAGATGACCCCGAAATTTTTGGAGAAGCAAAGCACACGGCGCGCAATGTTGCGAAATTCCGCCGGGTTCGCGGGAAGCGCGTTGCTGGCGCAACTTTTTCCGGCAAGTCTTTTGAGCGCCGGCGTTCCGGGCCTCCGGCAGCAGGCCTCAACGCCTCCAACTGACTCTATGTCGGCCATGCGGGCGCAGATGGGTAGTGCGCCCATCCAATCGCAACCGCTGGCGGAAAATCTCACCTTACTTTCCGGGCCTGGGGGAAATGTTGTGGTGTTGAACGGCCCTGACGGCAAAATCGTGGTCGACACGTTTCTTTTGCCGGCCTGGCCGAAGTTGAAAGAAACCCTCGATGGGCTGGGCAATGCGCCGCTGAAGACGGTCATCGACACGCACTGGCATGTCGACCACACGGACAATAACGCCAATCTGCACGCCGCGGGCGCCACAGTGCTGGCCCACGAAAACACCAAGACGCGCATGGCAGAGCCACACGACAATGCGCTTTTCGGTTTGCACTTTCCGGCGTCCCCTGCGGAGGCTTTGCCGCAGCAGACATTCAGCACCAGCCAGAAACTCCAGGCCAACGGTGAAATCCTGATGCTGCAATATTTCCAGCCGGCCCATACCGACTCGGACATTTACATTCACTTCCAGAAGGCCAACGTGATTCACATGGGCGATACCTTTTTTAACGGCTTTTACCCGGTCATCGACGCCAGCACCGGCGGAAAAATCGACGGGATGATCGCCGCCGCCGGCAAAATTCTTCCCTTGGCCGACAACAGCACCAAGATCGTTCCGGGGCATGGCCCGCTGGGCAACAAAGCCGATCTCACCAGATATCGGGACATGCTGGTTGTGGCGCGCGATCGCGTGCAAAAACTGAAGACCTCCGGCAAATCGGCCGACGAAATAGCGGCGAGCAAACCGTTTGCCGACCTGGAGACCACTTGGGGCAAGGGCTTTTTCAACGGCGACGCTTTTGTGCGGATGGTGTATTCGTCGCTTTGAGTCCCAGGGCGCTTAATCTCCGAAACGCCAAAGACTAGCGCGCGTCACACCGTTTCCGACGCCACACCTTCCTCCGCTGTTTCTGGCAGGCGGCTACCGAAACCTTGCCTCCTTCTCCGCCATTCCCTTCTCTTGACTTCTCCTCCCTCAAAAAGTACATTCCCTCCTGTTTAGCCGCGGCCGGTTCCCTTTTTGCCAGCCGCCCAGAGAATCTGGCGTCAGTCCTTCTTATGGACGTTACGACCCATGACGTTCTCTTGGTCGGAGGTGGTGGTGCTGGCCTCCGCGCCGCCCTAGCTGTATCCGAACTCAATCCCAACCTCAAAGTCGCCGTCGTCTCCAAGGTCTATCCCATGCGGAGCCACACCGTCTCCGCCGAAGGCGGCGCCGCCGGCGTCATCAAATCCGACGACTCCCTCGACGAGCACGCCTACGACACCATCTCCGGCGGCGACTGGCTCTGCGATCAGGACGCCGTCGAAGCCTTCGTAAAAGAATCACCGCAAGAACTCTTGCAACTCGAGCACTGGGGCTGCCCTTGGAGCCGACAGGAAGACGGCCACATCGCCGTCCGTCCCTTCGGCGGAATGAAAAAGATGCGCACATGGTTCGCCGCCGACAAAACCGGCTTCCACATGCTGCACACCCTTTTTCAAACCACCATGAAATACACCGCCATCTTCCGCTACGACGAATGGTTCGTCACCAAGCTCCTCGTCGACGATGGCCGCGTCCAGGGCGTCGTCGCCATCGAATTAATGTCCGGCAAAATCCAGGCCATCACCGCCAAATCCGTAATCCTCTGCGCCGGCGGTTGCGGCCGCGTGTTTCCCTTCACCACCAACGCCAGCATCAAGACCGGCGACGGCATGGGCCTCGCCTATCGCGCTGGCGCTCCTCTGAAGGACATGGAATTCATTCAGTATCATCCCACCGGCCTCCCCTTCACGGGCATCCTCATCACCGAAGCCGCCCGCGCCGAAGGCGGCTACCTCGTCAACAAAGATGGCTACCGCTACTTGCAGGACTACAACCTCGGCACTCCCACGCCCAAACCCGTTTTCCGCTCCATGGAATTAGGCCCCCGCGATCGCCTCTCGCAAGCCTTCGTCAAGGAACAGGAAAAAGGCCGCACCATCGATGGCCCCTACGGCCCGGTAGTCCATCTCGATCTCCGCCATCTCGGCGAAAAATTAATCAACGCGAAACTCCCCTTCGTCCGTGAACTCTGCACCAAATACCAAAACGTAGATCCCGTCCACGAAATGATCCCCGTCCGCCCCGTGATCCACTACATGATGGGCGGCGTCAGCACCGACATCAACGGCGCCACGCCTCTCCCCGGCCTCTTCGCTGCCGGTGAAGTCGCCTGCGTCAGCATCAACGGCGCCAATCGTCTCGGCTCCAATTCCCTGCCCGAACTCCTCGTGTTCGGCGCCCGCGCCGGAAAAGCCGCCGCCGAATTCGCCTCTTCCGCAAAGCCCATCTCCAATTCCATCCTCGCGCAAGCCTTCGACGAGCAGCGCCGCATCGAAGCGCAATTCCTCCGCAACACCTCCGGCCGCGAGCGCACCTCCACCCTCCGCGAAGAAATGCAAACCACCATGGAATCCAGCGCCGGAATCTATCGCACCGAATCCTCTCTCGCCGCCGGTGCCAAAACGCTCCGCCAACTCCAGGAACGTTTCGCCAACCTCGTCCTCGACGATCACTCCCTCACCTTCAACACCGATCTCGTCGCCGCCCTCGAGCTCTCCTTCATGCTCGACGTCGCAGAATCCATGGTCCAGTCCGCGCTCCAACGCACCGAATCCCGCGGCGCACATCAGCGCACCGATTTCCCCAAGCGCAACGACGAAAAATTCCTCGCCCATTCCCTGGTATTCCGCGCCGCCGATGGACGCCCCCGCGTTGAGTATCTCCCCGTCAGGATCACGCGGTGGCCTCCCGGCGAACGCGTCTACGGACAGCCTGCGCAGAAAGCCGGCGCAAGTTAGGACACCATGGCCGACACCATCAAACTCGAAGTCTCGCGCTACTCTCCGGAGACCGACGCCGCTCCGCATCTCCAGAGCTTCGAAGTTCCCTTCCGCAAGGATTGGGTCGTCCTCGACGCGCTCAACTATATAAAGGATAAGCAGGACGGCTCCCTTACCTACCGCTGGTCCTGCCGCATGGGCATCTGCGGCAGTTGCGGCATGCTCGTCAACGGCGAGCCCAAGCTCACCTGCGCCACCTTTCTCGCCGATTACGCTCCCGAGCCCATCCGCGTCGAGCCGCTCCGCAATTTCCCCGTCATACGCGATCTCGTCATCGCCATGAACGACTTCATGCGCAAGCTGCAAAAAATGAAACCCTGGCTTATTCGCAAGGAAGAAAAGCCCGTCTCCGAAGGCGAGTACCTGCAAACGCCCGACGAGCTCGAAGCCTTCAAGCAATACAGCATGTGCATCAACTGCATGCTCTGCTACGCCGCGTGCCCCGTCTACGGTCTCGACCCGCTCTTCTCCGGACCCGCCGCCATCGCGCTCGCCCAGCGCTACAATCTCGATTCCCGCGATCAAGGCTCCAAGGATCGCTTTCCCGTTCTCTCCCAGCACGACGCCATCTGGGGCTGCACCTTCGTCGGTGAATGCACGCGCGTCTGCCCCAAGCACGTCGATCCCGCCGGCGCCATTCAGCAATACAAGCTCACCGCCGCGCTCGACTGGGCCAAATCCGTCTTGATGCCCTGGGGTGGAAAATGAGGCCCTGGAAAATGAGGACTGCAAAATGAAATCCGCGGCCGTCACGCCTCCCTACACGCTCAATCACCCGCGCTGGTATCGCAAGCGCGTCTCCACCTACTGGTGGCTCCAGCGCTGGGAATATCTCCGCTTCGTCCTGCGCGAAATCAGCAGCGTCTTCGTCGCCTGGTTCGTGGTCCTCACGATTGCGCAACTCTATGCAATGTCCCGGGGCTCGGAAGCCTACAACACATTCCTCGATTTTCTAAAGAACCCCTTCATCATCGCTTTCAACATCATCAGCTTTCTATTCGTCGTCTATCACTCCATCACCTGGTTCAATCTCTCCGCCCGCGCCATGTCCATCCGCGTCGGCGGAAAAAAAGTCCCCGGCTTCATGATCTCCGGCCCCAATTTCGTCGCCTGGCTGATTATTTCCGCGGTGATAGGCTGGCTTCTTTTGCGAGCTTAATGAGGATAGAAAACCAAATGGACGCGCAACCCACCAAACTCCGCATCGAGCCACTCTTGTGGCTCCTCTTCAGCGCCGGTGGTGTAGTCGCCGCCTTCCTGATCCCCATCCACCTCCTCATCTTGGGAATCGCCGGCCCCCTCGGCCTCACCAAAGCCACCGAATACGCCAGCGCCAGTGCCTTTCTCTCGTTTCCCCTCGTGCGGCTCTACCTCTTCGTTCTCTGCTCCCTGCCGCTTTTCCACGCCGCCCATCGCATTCGTTACACCCTCTACGACGGCTTGCAAATCAAACATCTCAACGAAGTCATCGCCGCCTGCTGTTACGGCGGCGCGGTTGTGGGCACTGTCATTGCCGGCTATCTTTTGTGGAATTTTGTTTGACGAATCACGTTCTTTCAATATTCTTAGGGCTGTCACCGCCCGGTAAGCGAGGCGCCATGGAACTCCAACTGAAGTCCATCTCCAAAGCAGGCATTCCCGAAGCCATCGCCAAAGTCGAGCTTTACCGTTATCTCAACGAGCCAGAGGAAGCCGAATCCATCTGCCGCGACATCCTCGCCATCGAACCCGAGCAGCAGTTGGCTCGTCGCATGCTCGGCCTCTCTATCACCGACCAGTTCCTCGGCATCTCCGGCGACCGCTACGACGAATGCCGCTCCATTTTCCAGTCCCTGCGCGACCCCTACGAACGCTTCTACTACACCGGTCTCTTCCTCGAGCGCCGCGCCAAAGCCCAACTCCGCACCGGCTGCGCTGCCCACATTCTGCTTCCCCTCGTCGAAGAAGCCCTCCACTGTTTCGGCGAAGCCGAAAAAATCCGTCCCGTCGGCAATGACGACAGCATCCTCCGCTGGAACCGCTGCGTCCGCCTCCTCCAAACCCACCCAGAATTCCACGCCGTCCACCCCGGCCCAACCTCCTTCGAATCCTCTGACACCCCACCCATCCCCTCGCGCCACCGCGGCCTAACCCACTAGTAGCGCCCCCGTAGCGGCCACCTTCAGGTGGCCAAGCTGGTCCAATCAGGTAGCACAGGCTTCAGCCTGTGTTCCTAATTCTTTGTAGGGGCGGAGCTCGCTCCGCCCTCTTGCTTTTCGCTTATTCCGTAGGCCCTGCCGACCGTGGCGGGCCACTCCTACATCCACGACAATCCTTCCTCCAACACTCCTCCGATCATCGCTGCGGCCTTAAATCCAACTCGAACCCATGTCCCGACCTTCACCGCATCCATCCACTCGCTCACTTCAATTTTCAAAACGACGTGCATCAACACGCACCCAACCGCTCCGCTCCCCACAAACTCTCCGGCGAACTCCCCCACCCCCGGCGCAGATTCCACCTCCGCGCTCGCCCTTTCGACGCGTGTTTCCAAGCAGGTCATCCCGCAGAGCAACGGACTAAACAAAGCCACCCCCGCCAAAACCGCCGCAGCCACTAACCTGTGTTTCTTCTTCAACATAAAACTTCTCCTGAAAACCTCTGCCCTTCTACATGTAAGTCGATCACACCTCCCCCAAATCGACATCCACGCCGAACAAATTTTCATCAAGGATTCGATCTGTAGGGCCCGCCTTCCGAGGCGGGCCACTCCGACTTTTGAGTGCGGAGGCAAAGCCGCCGCTCTTACGGACCAACCCTGTCCACCCAACCCACAGCGACCACCGTTTTCACACCACGCAAGCACACCAATCCCAATCCGCTTAAAAAAGGCCAAACACTCCAATGTTTGCTATGCCTGAAAAACCTTCCGGAACAACCCCACCGTCTCCCCAAATGCCTGATCCGTCGCCTCCGGATCAAACCGCGGCCCTTCATCTCTCGTAAACGCATGCTCCGCGGGATACAAAATCCTCCGATACCGCGCCCCGCTCTTCCTCAGCGCCGCGTCAATCGTCTCTCGCCCCGCCTCCGGCACATGCGGGTCCAGCGTCCCGAATATCATCAGCAGCTCCCCGCGAATCTCCTTCGCCCGCGCCAGCGATCCCGCATCGGCATCCTCCCCCAGCTTTCCGTCATGAATCCCCGTTCCGTAATAACAAACCGTCGCCTTCACATCCGGCTGAAACGCAGCTCGAAACGCCAGGTGCCCGCCAATGCAAAATCCCACCGCGCCAATCTTCCCCCGCGCCACCTTCGGATGTTTCCCCAGCCAATTCAGCCCGCTCCGGCAATCCGCATCAAAATCCGCCACCGGGGTCTTTGCCGCATCCCCCAGCCCGCGAGTCCTCCCCGCATCATCAAACGCAATCACCGTTCCGGGCGGCTCAATCCCCCGGTAAATCTCCGGCGCCGCCACCACAAATCCATACCCCGCCAGCCGCACGCAACTCCTCACCGTCGGCGGCGTCAGTTGAAAAATATCCGAGTAGCACCAGATCCCCGGGTATTGGCCCTCCGCTTTCGGCGCCGCCACAAACGTCCGCATCGGCGAACCCGCCAGCGCGATGTCCGCGTATTCCGTCGTCACCACCATGTTTGTCATCCTCTCTGAATCGTTCTCAAGGCAGAATTCTGTCCGAGCTGTCGGCCTCGGTCAATTCCCCGAATGCAGTTTGCCGTTAGTCTCCATAGTCTAAGCCCGGGACCCCGACTCCCGCCATGCGCACGGTTTTATCAGGATTCGGCAAGGAGTAGGAAAAGCTTTGCTCATCGTGACAAGCAAAACGAGTTCTGTATCATTTTGGTACGATGAGGCCTCTCTATCTAACTGAAATAGCAAGATTTAGTAATTGTGTCTAAAACAAGGCAAATATGTCATTTGGAATCCCGATTGCACTCCCTTACGTGGATCTAAGTATGTCCGCAGACGGAGAGTGGAATTTGAAGAAAGTCCTATTACCAGCCTTGGGGCTCGCTGTTTTTGCATTGGTCTTCAGCGCAGCCGCCCGGGCAGATGGCACGACCTATCTCGACCCCGCGAATTTGCACGTGGGGGGAGGGGCGGGTACCGCTTGCGCCACAGGTTGCGCTGGCGACCCGAATACCATCACCGCCACCGCTTTTGACGTGTATTACAACACCCAAGGGAACGGCAACCTCGCCATTGGCGACCCGTTCTATCTCATCGTGGCAACCGCCGTTTACGCCGGTTCGAACAACGCGCCGACGGTCGGGGGCACCGCCACAATGTATTCTCCCTATCCCGGAGGGACGACCACATCCGTGACGGTTGATAATCAAACGAACGGAACGGAGATGACCTCCTCCAATTCAGGAACCGTCAAGAGCGTTTACGACGCTGCTGGCATCTCGCTCAACACCAACAATTCTTTCTCCTTCGTCAATATGGTGGCGTGCGATAACGGCACATCCGGCTGCCCGAACTCCAGCCTGCACGGCGGCGCTGCTCCGTTGGCCGGTGACGCCATCACGGGCTTCGACATCACCTACTGGACGATCGAGACCACCAACTTCAACCCCGGAGATTTGCTCGACTTTACCGGTTCCCTCCCCGTCGGCTCCTACGTTTCGGCTGTCGGCGTTAACGGGACGGAAGCATGGGCTGTGCCCTTCACCGAATCTGGCCTGGTCACAAACACCACCAACGTTCCGGAACCGGGTTCTCTGACGATGCTCAGCGTCGGCTTGATTGCTATCGCCGGGCTCGCCGGTCGCCGTCTGCTAGCCGCCTAACCCGCCGCCCAGCATTCTCAATCCTCCAAACCCCGCTCGCATCCCGAGCGGGGTTCTTCTTTCCTGCTCCATTCCGCGATTCCTCGTGACAATCTCATTGCCTGCAAAAGACCTCTGGCGGACATTTCGATTCCACCCAAGCGCTATCCTGTTCTCGTTTGGGGGCAATCGTGAAACGTGCGGCTATCATCGGCGGAGGTATCGGCGGTCTGGCCACTGCCATCGCTTTGCGCAAAGTCGGCTTCAGGGTGGACGTTTACGAGCGCGCGCCTGAACTGCGCGAAGTCGGCTCCGGCATGAGCCTCTGGCCCAACGCCGTTAGGTCTTTGAATCAGATCGATCCGGCAATTCTCTCTACGCTCAGTTCCCGCAGTCGCTCGCTTCGCCGTCTGGTCATGAAGGATGCCGGCGGCGAGGAAATAAAAACCCTCCCGCTCCAGGTCGATGACTCCAGCGGAATTGCCGTCCATCGCGCTGATCTCCAATCCACCTTGGCGCGCTCCGTTTCTCCCCGCTTCATCCACCTGGACCACACTTTCTCCCACCTCGAACAACGCCCCGGCTCCGTCCTGCTCCATTTCGAAAATGGCGCCTCTGTCGAGGCCGATCTGGTCGTCGCCTGCGACGGTATTCATTCCGCCGTGCGAAACTCCCTCGGCCTTAAAAACAAACTCTCCAACCGACCGTACAGCGTCTGGCGCGGCATGACCAACATGGATATCGAGGATGAGGCCCGCCATCTCGGCCTCAAGCAGGACGGCGACTTTTCCGAATCCTATGGTCCCGGCACACGCTTCGGCATTCTGCGCCTCGGCCCCGGCCGCATCCATTGGTACGCCGTCGCCAACAATTCGCTTCGCCCTCCCGGCATGTCCGAAGCCGCCACACTGCAAACACTTTTCTCCGGCTGGCACGCTCCCGTGCCGGAGCTGATCGAAAAGGCTGAAAGCGCGATCTGCACCAAAGTTCAGGATCGCCTCTTAACCCTTCCCTGGGTGGTCGGCCGCGTCGCCATCCTCGGCGATGCCGCTCACCCGATCAGCCCTAACTTCGGCCAGGGCGCCTGCCTGGCGATCGAGGACGCCGTCGTCCTTGCCTCTTGCCTCCAGCGGCGCTCCAGCCTTCAGCGCGCTCTCCGCCACTATGAAATCTCCCGGTACCCGCGGTGCCTCGAAGTTCTCTTCATGTCGCGCCAAGCCGGCAGTTTCGCCCAATTCCAAAATCGCGCCCTCGTCCGGCTGCGCAAGCAGTTCCTGAAACTCGCCCCGCTCCCCTTCACCACTTTCTGGTTCCGCCGCAGTTGCGATTTTCATCCACCCTCTCTCGCGGCCTGCTGATCTTTAGTCCGGCCCCGGTCGTCCGCTCCTGTCCAATGGCGTGTCCGGCGAGCACAACGATCACCGCTTAATGAAAACTTTCCAAATCGCGCCGGGGATTTTCCGGCGCTCGAATCTCCGGCCTGCAAAATGAATAGCCGTAGAATTTGAAGAGAACCAACTTTCACGGGGCACTGCCATTAACTCATTCGCATAGTCACATCTGATACCGGCTCTAACTTCTTCCACTTCAATCGTTTGCATGATTACTAATCTGTGCACTAGTTACTCCGCGTACCGTGAAAACAGTACTACGGTCCCATTCCGGCTCACCGCCGCTTTCCGTAATCTATTCGCCTTGTGACACTTGCCCAGTTCTGCAACCGGCTCCTGCCCGGCCGCTCTGTCGCAGACATCCTGCCGCATAGCACAGCCAATCTCCGTCTGCGCACGAAACTCCTCTTTTCCTTCATCTTCCTCACCGCCGCCCTCACCAGCGTCACGCTCCTCGTCGTACGCCGCAACGCCCAGGCTCAGGTTGAGCACCAGATCGAACTCGACTCGCAAAATGCCACCCTCACCATCCAGGCCGTCCATCGCCAGCAGAAAACCTCCCTCAGCCGCAAAGCCGATTTGCTCGCCTCTCTCGCCTACATGCGCAACGGCGATCCCACCGCCATCCGGGATGCCAGCGAAGACCCTTGGCAATCCGACGATTGCAACCTATTCGTCTTGGTCGACAAGAACTCCAGGCTCGTCGCGTTCCACTCCACCACTTCCTCCCTCACCGCTTCCGCCGCGCAGGATATGGTCTCGCGCTCCATCGCTCGTGGAGAAAGTTCCAGCTGGTGGTTCACCGGCACCGGGCTCTATCAGGTTGTTCTTCAGCCTTTTTATGACACCGCCAAGCGCAAAAATCTTCTCGGTTTTGTCGTCGTCGGCCGCCTGATCAGTGAACGCGCCGCCGCCGATCTCGCGCGCATCACCTCCAGCGACATCATCTTCCGCGAAGCCGGCAAAGTTGCCGTCAGCACCCTCCCCTTGTTCAAGGAAGCGGAGTTCTCCCGCGGTTTCCCAGACCAATTTGTTCCCACCGAGCTGGCTCTCGGCGACGAGCGGTATCACGCCAGCGCCGTCGAACTCGGCCCCGGCCTCCAACCCGCCGCGGACATCATCGTCCTCAAATCCCACCGCGAAGCGGATGCCTATCTCCTGCGCCTCAACCATCTCCTTCTTGGTCTCGGCCTGATGTCCATCATCGCCGGCGCCGCGCTCATCTACCTCATCTCGGACACCGTCACGCGTCCCCTGGCCTCTCTCGTTCGAGGCGTTCATGCCCTCGCCCGCGGCGACATGGAATATCCCCTCGAAGCCAGCGGCCACGATGAATTGTCGGAATTAACCCGCGCCTTTGACGGTATGCGCGACACCTTGGAACGCAATGAAACCCAGCGTGAAATCCTCGAAGGCCAGCTTCGCCAGGCCCAGAAGATGGAGGCCCTTGGCCGCATGGCCGGCGGCGTCGCTCACGACTTCAACAACCTGCTCACCGTGATCCGTGGCCACAGCGATCTGCTTCTCGACCGCTTGCAGCCCGGCGACCCGCTCTATCGCAGTTCCCAGCAGATTCGCAAGACTTCCGACCGCGCCGCTTCCCTCACCCGCCAAATGCTTGCCTTCAGCCGCATGCAGGTTCTTCAGCCCAAAGTCTTCGACGTCAACGAACTCATCGCCGACATGGGCAAACTCCTTCGCCGTCTGGTTCGCGAAGACATCGAATTCAGCCTGCGCCTCGGCGATTCCCTCGGCCGCATCAAGGCCGACCCCAATCAGCTCGAGCAGGTCCTTCTGAATCTCACGGTTAACGCCAGCGACGCCATGCCTCTAGGCGGCAGACTGACCATCGATACGCAGAACATCATCGTCGATTACGACAATGCGGCCTTTCATTCGTCCGTTGAACGCGGGGACTATGTGATGATCACCGTATCCGACAGCGGTCACGGCATGGACGCCGCCACCAAGGCCCGCATCTTCGAGCCTTTCTTCACCACCAAGGAACCCGGCAAGGGCACCGGCCTCGGTCTCGCCACCGTTTACGGCATCGTCAAGCAGAGCGGCGGCTTCATCTCTGTCGACTCCACCCCAGGCAACGGTGCGCGCTTCACTGTCTACCTCCCGCAAACCTTCGAGCAGCTCGACGAAGCTCCTCGGCTCGCTGCAATGCCCGAACCTATCCTCGGCCGCAAGACCGTTCTCGTCGTCGAGGACGAGCGCGAAGTCCGCGAGCTGGCCTGCGAATTCCTTAAATCCGCCGGCTACAGTGTTCTCACCGCCGAAGACGGCCTGGAAGCCTTGGAAATCGTGCAACGCCTCGGGAGATCCATCAGCGTCGTCCTCACCGACATCGTCATGCCCAAAATGCGCGGCCCCGCCCTCGCCAGGCGCCTCAAATCCTTGCTCCCTCACGTCAAAATCGTTTATATGACCGGCTACCTCGAGCAATCCGCTCCCGACGACGATTTCCTCCAGGACGCTTTCTTCCTCCAGAAACCCTTCTCCCGCGAAACCGTTGTCGGCCAGGTCAGCGAATCCCTCAAAGAAGTCACCGTCCCCAAGCTCACCTCCAAGCGCCTCCGCGAATCCCTCCCCGCCTAACCCCCGTAGGGCCCGTCCTTCCGAGGCGGGCCGCTCTTTTCTTCTCCGTGCCCTCTGTGTTCTCTGTGGTTAAATCTTTCCTTTTCTTCTCTTCTACTTCTTCTCCCCCACCACAATCACATTCGCCTCGATCCCCGATGCCTGTCCGGGCCCGTGATACACCCTCTCCGTCGCCTTCACAAAATCCGAAGCCTTCGCATCCGGGATATTCAAAAACACCTGCGGGTTCCGGTCCGTCAGCGGAAACCACGAGCTCTGCACCTGCACCATGATCCGGTGCCCCCTCTGGAACGTATGGTTCACATCCGGCATCGCGAACGACACCTCCTCCACCTTCCCCGGCGTGAACGCCTCCGGCTTCTCAAAGCTCCGCCGGAACTTTCCCCGGAACGGCTCTCCCCTCACCAACTGTTCGTACCCGCCCATCGTGAATTCCGGCGCACCCACATCCGTCCGCGGCTTCCCCTTCTCTTCCGGCCGCGGTTCGTCCAGCTTGCTCTGCGGATAATCCGGCGGATATACGTCAATCAACTTCACATCCCAGTCCGAATCCGTCCCCGTCGTAGAAACGAACAGCTTCGGCGACACTGGTCCCGCAATCGTCACATCCTCCTGAAGCACTTCCGTCTGGTACGTCAGCACGTCCGTCCGCGACGCCGCGAATCTCTGGTCCGCCACCATATATTCCTGCGGCACCGTCTGCGCCACGTAGCTCACGAACGGCACTGGCTTCGCGGGATCGCTTACATACTCGTCATACGCCGTCGCTTCCTGCTTCGGCGGCTCAAACGAAAGCACTCCGTTCGCGTGAAAATAAAGTGTCTTCCCCACCGTGTTTTTCGGCGGCCACGCTGCATACTGCCGCCACACGTTCGTGCCCGTCTCGAACACGTACGCCTTCGTCAACTTAGCGTCCCCGTCTCCCTTCAAATTCGCCTCAAAAAATGGAAACAGAATATTCTTCCGGTAGTAATCCCCCGTGTTCGCCGCAAAACTTACGCGGCCCAGGTGATTTCCGTCGTACCGATACCAGCCCCCGTGTACCCACGGCCCCACCACCAGCGCGTTGAAGATACCCGGGTCGTCCCGCTCGATCGCGTGGAACAGCGTGAACGGCCCCTGGAGATCCTCCGCGTCAAACCATCCGCCCACCGTCAGCACCGCGCAGTGAATTTTCTTCGTATGCTCCGAGAGGTTCCGCGACTTCCAGTATTCGTCATACGTGTCGTGGTGCACCTGATCCAGCCACAACTCCTCTTGCCCGCCCAACAGCTTCCCCAGGTTTCCCAGCGTCCCCGCCTTCAGGAAAAACTCGTATCCATCCTGCGTTCCGTAATCGAATGGCACCCGCACCTTCGGCGGCAAGGCCGGATTGTCTTGGGGCCGGAAAAAACTGTAAAACCCGAAATTCGCCGCCATCATGAACGCCCCGCCGTGATACGCATCATCTCCTTTAAATAAATCCGTCATCGGCGCTTGCGGCGACGCGGCCTTCAGCGCGGGATGTGTATCAATCATGCTGGCCGACGTGAAAAATCCCGGGTACGAAATTCCCCAAATTCCCGCACGCCCATTGTTGTTCGCCACATTCTTCAGCAACCACTCGATCGTGTCGTAGAGATCGCTGCTGTCGTCCACGTCGCTCTTCGTTTTCTTGTTGTCAATGTGCGGCCGCATCTCCACGAACGTGCCCTCGGACATGAACCGCCCGCGCACATCCTGGTTCACGAAAATATATCCCGCTTTATCAAAGTCCGGAGAAGGCCCCAGTTGCGTCCGGTATTGGTCCACTCCATACGGCGCCACGCTGTACGGCGTGCGGTTGATCAGAAACGGATACGCCTTCGAATCGTCCTTGGGCACATACACCGACGTAAACAATCGCACCCCGTCTCGCATCGCAATCCGGTACTCATATTTCGTGTAGTGCTCTTTGACGTCAAACTCCGGCCCATCCGCCTTCCCCTGCGCCAACAGACTCCCCGCACCCAAAATCAAGCTCACTACCACCAGTCCCACCAGCCTCCTCAGCATCCTCATCCTCCCCAGGTTCGCCATCCAAATCACCCTCGTCAAGCCGCGCCAATCTTAAGCACCGCCCCAATCCAAGTCAAACCACCTCCTCCAAAGTGGGCTCATCTCGTACGGCCCGTCCTTCCGAGGCGGGCCGTTCTTCTCAGCGCACTCAGCGCCTCTGCGTTATCCGTTCTTACCAACGCCACCCTCATTCCGGCAATCCAATCTTCTTCACCAACTCCGCAAATCGGGGATCGGAGCGAATCTCCTTAAAATACCAGGACGAGTTAACAAATATGAGTCCCCCATCGCGATTTTGATAGGCTTTCTCAAGCCAAGCAAATGCCTCGTTCTTCTCCCCCAGCGCCGCATAAATGCTCGCAATTTCCAGCGCCAGATCCGGCCGCTCCAGGGCATCCTGCCTCAGTCGCCGAATAATTTCTTCCGCTTTCATCCGGTTATGCATCAATGCATACACCCAGCCCAGGCCCGAGAGCGACCATTCATCCTTGCTGTCCATGGCGACGCCCTTTTGGTATTCGGCGAGCGCTTCGGGATACATCCCTTTCCCCGCATACGCCAGCCCGAGAAAGTAGTGTCCCAGGCGGAAATCAGGGTCCAGATCCATCGCTTCCTTTGCCTTTTGGATGGCTTCGTCGAACCTCCCCGCCGCACAAAGCAAGTCCGCAGCGTCCGTCCGGATTATGATCGACAACGGATCGGCTTTCCGCGCCAATTCGTTCTCCGCAATCGATTCGTTCGGACGCCCCTGCGCCATCAGCCAATAGGCAAACCACTGGTGCGCGGTCGCATAGTTGGGATTCAGCTCGATCGCCCGCCGGAATTCCTGCTCCGACTCCTTCCAGTTCCACTCATAATGCATTTTCACAAACGCCAGCGACGCGTGCGCCTCCGCCAGCGAATCGTCCAGCTTCAACGCGGTCAGCGCCGCCTCCTTCGCCTGCGGCATCGCCACCCGCCGCGGCATTTCCGCGTTTGGCCACGATCCCAGCAGCGCATAAGCATCCGCCAGCCCGCTATAGGCGCGCGCATATTGCGGATCGCGCGCGATGGCCTGATTGAAATAGTCGATCGCTTTCAGGTACGCCGCCTCGTTGCGCTTGTTCCAGAAATATCGCCCCTTCAAATACATCTCGTAAGCTTCGGGATCCACGGGGCGCGCAGACGCCAGCCGCGCACTCTCCGCCGGGGTCAGGCGCAACTGGATTTCCCGCGCCACCTCCCCAGCCACTTCGCTTTCCAGTCCCAAAATATCTTTCAAACCGCGGTCGTATTCTTTGGCCCACAAATGCGTCTGATCTTTCACCTGAATCAGTTGGGCCGTGATCCGCACTCGCTCCCCATCCCGGCGCACGCTCCCTTCCAAAACGTAATCCACTCCCAGCTCGCGTGAGATTTGCCGCACATCTTTATGCGAGCCTTTGTATTGCATGGCGGACGTCCGAGCGATAACCCCCAGCTGGTTCGGCTCCAGGCTTCCCAATTGCGTGATCAATTCCTCCGTCAAGCCGTTGCTCAGGTACTCCTGTTGGGGATCGCCGCTCAAATTTTCAAAAGCCAATACTGCCAGCATCACTTTTCCGCCACTCGCCCCCGGAGGAGCCCAAATCCGTCCGCGTTCCACATAGACGAGCGATAAAACGGCCAGCAGGAAACCCGCCGCAATTCCAATCACCCAGCGCGGTCTCGTGGGACGCGGGCTCGGAACCACCGCTGGTGCTTGGCTGGTGTCTGCCGTGGGCACCGCGGCCTCGGCGCGCATCGCCGGCGACTGTTGCACCGCCGCCACGAACCGGTACCCGTGCCGCGGCAACGTCTCGATATACGCTCGGCCCTCGTGCGTATCCCCCAGCACTTTTCGTAAGTGGAAAATATGTTGTGTCAGGTTCGATTCGTCGACAAAACTGTCCGGCCAGATCTGCCGCATCATCTCTTCTTTGGACAGCGCGCGGCCGTGATTTTCCACCAGCAAATTAAGGATTTCGAACGCCTTGGAAGTCAGCGCAATGGGCTTGCCGTCGCGCAGCAGTACCCGTTGCTCTGGGTCCAAACAAAAGGGCCCAAACAGCCAAATAGCATTGGGGTCCCTGGGCATCGTCTTGAAAGGTAATTAGCCGGTGCACGACCGGTGTCGTTCGTTGCGGGGTACGGCGGCATTATATGCACATCCTGCCCGGCGAGCCACCATCTTTGGTGCCGCTTCGGCCACCCTTCTCCAGTCCTCCTGGCCCTCACGTAACCCCGCATAAGGAAACAGTTTGCACACTTCCGGCATCCTTCCTCCCGCTTCTTGCGCATCCCAACTCCTAAATGCCGCTCCTTTCTCTGCCTCCGGGCTCTTGTTCGCTGCACTGCTCCGGAAATCTTATCCTGCTGAAATTAATCTCTATTCCAATTCACACACTCAACAGCCGTTGAACGATTAATTTCCTTCCGCCGCCAAATTAATCCCAATTTAATTATTCCTCACGCTCTCCTGCGGAACTCAGGGCGTCCGCTTGCACACTTTTCGGCGCGCCGGGACCTCAGCCACGTTCGCAACGCGCGCTGATTTCCGATTCGGCACAAGGCTGCTCTGGGAGGAAACATGAATTTCCGATTCCGCGCGGTTTCAATGGCAGGGTTTGCGCTTTGCCTCTCCGCAACGACGTTCGCCAACCCCAACACTCCGTCCGCCGCCAATTACGCCAAGCTGCCGATGAGCTTCGAACCCAATCAGGGCCAAGCCGATTCCCAATTTAAATTCCTAGCCCGCGGCAGCGGCTACACGCTCTTGCTGAGCCCCACCGAAGCCGACCTTGGCTTGCGCTCCTCTTCCGTCGGCTCTTCCACGCGCGCGAAAGACCCCGAAGCTCCGTCCGCGACCAACGGCGTGAAAACTCCCGATCCCTTCGCGATCTTGCGCCTGCGTTTTCTAGGCGCCAATCCCTCCGCACAAATCGAGGGCATCGAGGAGCAGCCTGGGGTGAGCAACTACTACGTCGGCAATGATCCCGCAAAGTGGCACACCAACATTCCTCACTTCTCCCGCGTGCGCTATAAAAGCCTCTATCCCGGCATCGACATGGTCTACTACGGAAATCAGTCCCAGTTCGAGCACGAATTCATCCTCGCCCCGGGTGCTGACCCCTCCAAAATCCGCCTCCGTGTTGACGGCGCCGAAAGAATCTCTCTCGACGCCGATGGCAATCTTCTCCTCGCCGTTCCTGGAGGCACGCTGCATTTCTCAAAGCCCTTCATCTATCAGCAATCCGATGCACAAACAAAGACGCCCGTCGAAGGCCGCTTCGTTCGTCGGGGCCGGCGCGAAATCGGCTTCCGCATCGCCGCCTACAATCGGAAACAACCTCTCGTGATCGATCCCATTCTGGCCTACGCCTCATATCTCGGTGGCAGCGGCACCGATAACGCCCTCGCCGTCACCTCGGACAATGCCGGGTCGGTTTATCTGACCGGATCGACTACGTCGACGGATTTCCCGGTGAAAAATGCTTATCAGGCAATGTATGGCGGATCGACGACGTACTCTCCGCCGATCACAACTCCGCCGGGCACTGACGTCTTCGTCACCAAAATCGACACCACGCAATCCGGTGCCGACTCCCTGGTCTATTCAACTTTCCTCGGCGGCGGGGGCGTCAATGTCACGGGATATATACCGAACGATTTCGGCCAGTTGGAGCTTGTCTATTTTTCGCTGGCCAACGGAACGAATCAAGGCGCTGCAATCGCTGTTGATAGCTCCGGTAATGCTTATGTGGCAGGCAGCACCAGCTCCTTCGATTTTCCAATTGTCGGCGGCATTAGCTTATATTCTGGAGGATCGCTCTGCGACTTCTTGCCCGTTCACGGTCCCGGGCCCGTCTGTGTCGCCGGAACCGCTTTTGTTGCCAAGCTCAACTCTTCCGGAGCCTTGCTCTATTCCACGGATCTCGGCGGGCATCTGGGCCAGCCGGATCCCAATAACTATTACGGCTTTGACTATCCCTCTGTCTCGCCTTCCGGCATAGCCGTGGACAACAACGGCATCATCTATGTGGCCGGGGGAACCTCTGATGCCGATTTCCCCCTGACCGCGAATCCGTTCGGCAGTACTTTTATTTGCTTGGGCAGTTGCACCTTCTATAACGAAGGGTTTTTGACCGAGTTCGACCCCACCAAGACCGGCGCGGCCTCCATGATTTACAGCACCTTGCTCTACTTCAATGTCCCTTCGGGCCTGGCCTTGGATGCCTCCGGCGATGTTTATCTGGCTGGCACCACACACGACGGCACAGCCGTCACTCCCGGAACATTTCAATCAAGTTCCCTGACCTTGCTGCTAAGTGGGTACGCAAACTTTATCGCCAAATTTGATTTCACGAAACCTGGCTCCAGCGCTCTCCTCTGGGGCACTTTTTTCCCGGCTGGGATTGATGCCATGGCTGTGAGCGCTGACGGCAGCACCTTTGTTTCGGGAAATGCAAATAATACTTTTTCTAGCCTCCAGCCTTCTGCCGGCGCTTTCGACATCTGCACGACTCCTCCCTCAGGTGAAACGATCGATACGGCGGGCTGCTACCCCACCCAGAGCGTGAGTAACTTCCTCTACATAAGCAAGCTCAACCCCACAGGCACCGCTTTAACCTACACCGCCCGTCTCGGCGGCCTTACTCCCGGCGCTGACTTTGGGTTCACACCCACCCGCCTGGCCGTGGATCCCAACGGCAATGCCTTCTTCACCGGAACAGCCCTGGTAAGCTATCTCCGCCCGACTCAGAGTTTTATCACCATCGGTTCGCCGCCACCACCTCCACCACCGCCTCTGCCTCCCGTTGCCGTCGCCGCTTTCCCTGGCAACCTAATCAATGGCGACTGTTTGACAGCCACCCCTGCCTGCTTTGGCGGTGCCTTCGTCACCATGCTGAACCCTCAAGGCTCGGCGATTATTTATTCCTATCTCCTCACCGCCGACAACAACGAGTTTGGTTATAACACCGGCAGCTTCGGCGCGGCTGTCTCCGCGGATGGCGTCGGTAACGCCTACTTTGCGGGCTCCGCTTATTCCTCCGCCATCCCGGTTACGTCTACCGCTTTCCAAAGCAATATCGGCGGCACTTCCGGCGTCGCCTACAATGCCTACGTCGCCAAAATCCCCAGCGCCTTCCCGGAGGCGACTCTCTCCACCAACAGCCTTTCCTTCGGCAACTCTTTCCTGAGCTTCTCTTCTCCGCCTCAATCGGCGACGCTGACAAACACCGGCTACGCCCCATTGACCATCTTCGGCTTCACCATGACGGGTGCAAACCCAACTGATTTCGTCATCTCCAGCAACGACTGCCCAACCCCCTCGTCCACACTCGGGATAGGCGACACCTGCCATCTCCAATTCTTATTCAGGGCCTCGATTCTTGGTCCGGAGAGTGCCACCCTCAACATCGCCAGCAACGCCGCTGGCACTCCCACACCCCAAACCTTTATCTCCTTCTCAGGAACCGGCATTCCTCTCTGCGCCACGGACGTCAGCAGTTCCGTCTCCGTCACGCGCTCCGGCTACAGCTACAACCCCCTCTCGAGGCGATACGCACAAACCGTCACGCTGAAAAACAATTCTGGCAGCCCCATCGCTGGGCCCATCTCTCTCGCTCTCGACGGCCTTACCGCCAACGCCACGCTGTTCAATTCCGGTGGAACCACCGCGTGCGCCGTACCTCTCGGCAGTCCTTACGTCACAGTCGCAGGGCCTCTTGCTCCAGGTTCCAGCGCCTCCATCGTCTTGCAATTCACCGATCCCACGAAGACCGGCTTCAACTATTCCACTCGCGTCCTTGCAGGCGCGCAGCCATGAAGGGAAAACTAACGCACATGAAAAATCCTATCTTGCTGGTTGTTGCAGTCGCCGTGCTGCTCTTTACGTTCGGCGCGCCAACTTCTTGCGCCACCGGAATTTCCCTAAATGTCTCCATTGACACTTCCGGTCTTTCCACCAGCCCGGGATCCGAAATCTTCTTTATCTTTACCGACGGCAGCGGCACCGGCGACGCTAATAACACGGCGACTCTCACCACGTTCGCCCTTGGCGGTGGCAGCGTGGGGGCCGTGGACATCGCCAATACATTCGGCGGAGCCAGCGGCGACATGTCGTCCACCGTTTTCCTCACAGACAGTTCCTTCACGAACGTCCTTGCCGAAACTTTTTCGACCGGTGCTTCCCTTTCCTTCCTCTTGAATCTGACCACAAATGTCGATGCCGGCGGCACGCCCGATCAATTCTCGATCGCCATCGCCGATCCCAGCGGGACTTTAATCTCCACGTCAGATCCCACCGGCTTCGACAACCTTTTCGTCATCAACCTGGACTCTGCCAGTCCCTCTCCGTCCACTTATTCCAGTTCGGTGACTCTCTCCTCGCCCGGCCCAGTCACCACTCCTGAGCCGGGAACCATCTTCCTACTTACAGTCGGCCTCGCCGCCATCGCTCTATACAGCAAACGCTTAATAACCCTCTCCTAATTTCGAATCGATTTCGCGCCCGGGCTCTCTCTCGGTCGTCCCGCGCCGCTTCTCTCTGCGCCCTCCGCTTGCGTTGAGCGATTTACGCGAAGGGCGTCGCTGCGTTATCCTCTTCTTCTTTTTGCCAATCATTCGTACAATCACTCCGCCTCACCATATCCGAGGAGCTTCCCGCATGAACATCCGCTGCGTCGTCACCGGCCGCGACTCCTCCGGCAAATCCGTCTTCGCCAACGACGCCACCGTCCCGCCCATCACTCTCTCCCTGCTCCCCGGCTTCGAATTCCATCGCCTCTGGGGCGCCGATTCTCCCCCGTCTCTCCCCAGCGACGGCACTCCTCCCCCGCATCCAGGTTACTTCCCTCCCGCCGGCGGTTTTCGGTTTGGCTTTTTCACCATCCCTCCCGACACTCAATCCGTTGCCCAGCAAACTGATCTCCCCGCCGCCTTTGCCGAAATCCAATCCAAACTCCCCGGCATGGTTGAAGTCCTCGAACCAACGCACCCCGGCATGCACACCACCGACACCGTGGACTTCGACGTCGTCCTTTCCGGCGAGGTTTGTCTGGAACTCGACGACGGCGCCGAACTCCTCCTCAAGACCGGCGATTGTGTCGTCCAGAACGGCACGCGGCACGCCTGGCACAATCGCTCGTCCAAACCATGCGTCATCGCGGTCACACTCATCGGCGCGGCCCCCAATCGATGATCAACATCCCCACGCATCTCAGCCGCCGTTCGTCAGAGACTTCAGCGAAAGGCTCGCAAGTGAATCGACGTAAACTCCAGGTAATCGCCCGGACTCTCATCACCGGAACATTTCTTCTCGCTCTTGCGGCGCGCAGCCAGTCTCCCTCCACGATTTCGCAACCTCTCTCCGAGCCTCCTCCCTACTGGGCCTACGCCGTCAATCCGCCCGCACCTCCTTCCGACGCACCCACAACGCCCGGTGACGCCGCGCCGCTCCACATTCCCGGCAGCAAGCTCACCTTCACCTCTTCGCAGATTCACGATTTATTCCACGCCGTCGACTGGCATCCCTCCGCTCACCCAACCATGCCCGCCGTCGTCGCCCACGGCAGAGCCAACGAAATGTACGCCTGCGCTTACTGCCATCTTCCCAACGGCTTGGGCCGTCCGGAAAATTCCAGCCTCGCTGGCCTTCCCGCGGCCTACATCATCCAGCAGCTCGCCGACTTCAAAAGCGGCGCGCGCAAAAGTTCCGATCCCGATTTCAAACCCGCCGGCAACATGGTCTCCGTTGGAGCCAAAGCCACCGAAGCCGAAGTCCAGGCCGCCGCTGAATACTTCTCCGCGCTGAAACCCAAGCCCTGGATCCGCGTGGTTGAATCCAAGTTCGTTCCCAAAACTCACGTCGCCGGATGGATGCTCGTCGTCTCCACCCCCCACGAAATGGAATCCATCGGCGATCGCATCATCGAAACACCCGAAAATCTCGAACGCACAGAACTCCGCGACGATACTTCCGGCTTCATCGCCTACGTTCCCCCCGGCAGCCTCAAACGCGGTAAGACCCTCGTCACCACCGGCGCCGGCGGCAAAACAATTGTTTGTTCCACCTGCCACGGCCCGAATCTCAGGGGCCTCAAAAATGTCCCCTCGATCGCCGGCCGTTCCCCCAGCTACATCGTCCGCCAGCTCTACGACATCCAAAGCGGCTTGCGCACCGGAGCCGCTTCCCAACAGATGAAACCCGTCGTTGCCAATCTTTCGCTCTATGACTTGATCGACGTCGCCGCCTATCTGGCCTCGCTGGAACCGTGAGCCCCTCGATTTTTTTCACCTCTCTTGGCGGCAATCCCATCCAATCAGAAGGATCAAACCGCAATTCTGCGCGCGGGGGTTCACCCGGCGCAAATTCTTCTCGTATTTTCCGCGCATTCTTGCTTGAATTCTAGGCAATTGGTCCGTCTCTCTAAGGAGGATTCATGAAAAAAATCTGGCTGGGTCTCCCGTTGCTCTCCCTGCTCGCGCTCCCCACGGTCGCTCAGGATAAAGAAGAAGACCGCGTCGAAAACGCAGGCAAGGTGATGAAGGAAATTCTCGACGCTCCCGACAGCATTCCCCAGAGTGTTCTGGACAAGGCCGATTGCGTCGCCATTCTGCCTTCCGTCCTCAAATTCGCCATCGGCATCGGCGGCAGCTATGGACGCGGCGTCATGACGTGCCGCAGCGGCAGCACGTTCCACGGACCCTGGGGTCCCCCGACCATGATGGCGCTTGAAGGCGGCAGCGCCGGTCTGCAGCTCGGCGGCAACGCCACCGACTTCGTTCTTCTCATGATGAGCGATCGCTCCGCCAGCAGCATGCTCAGCAGCAAGGTCAAGCTCGGCGGTGACGCCACCGCCGCCGCCGGTCCCGTCGGACGCACCTCCTCCGCCGAAACCGACGTGGCCATGCGCGCCGAAATTCTTTCCTATTCGCGCGCCCGCGGCCTATTTGCCGGTATCTCTCTCGAAGGCTCCACCCTCCGCCCCGACAACAGCGCCAACAAAAAACTCTACGGCAAGGAAGTCAGCGCCAAAGACATCGTCTTCAAACACGAAGTGCCCGTGCCTCCCAGCGCAAAAGCCCTTCTTGCCACACTCCAAAAAGCCTCCCCCAAAAACAAAAGCAAACACTAATTCCTCCGCCACAAAAAGAAATGGCCGGTCTGTTGGCCGGCCATTTCTTTTCTCTTACGGGTCCGGTCCTTCGTCTTGCGCAACCACAGCAAGGGAGGAGGGCTGCTTTCCGCATAATTTTATTGCGTCCAGCCCCGAAGGAGCATTAGGCTTTGCGGGCCATTAGTCCAAACCGGGATTCCAGGTTTATTGGCGGAGCTTCCATGTCAGTCCAATCCCACGCGATGCTTGCCGAGATTCGCGATTCCCTCCTCGAAACCTATACCAGCAACGACGCGATGAACCAGGTCATCCTCTCAAGTCTCGATCCACTAGCGTGGCGCGCCCAGCCGCCGGGCCAAAAAGGCAGTGGCCGCACAATCGCGTCTATCTTCGCGCACTTGCACAACTGCCGTCTTGTGTGGCTCAGGAATTCCGCGCCGCATCTGAAATGTCCGCCGCCACTCGATCCAGACCGTTGCACGATGAAGCAGGCCGCTTCAGCGCACAGGCGAAGCGCTTCCCAATGCGTGAGCATGTTGTCGGATGCTCTCTCCGCCGACCCGAATCGCCGCGTCGCAAAATTCTCTCGCGGCAGTTGGACGCAAACATGGCCCGCCGGAGGGACCATGTTCGCCTATATGTTTTCCCACGAAGCCCATCATCGCGGCCAAATTTTGATGCTGGCCCACCAGCTCGGCTACCGCGTCCTCCACAAAACTCCCGGCGTCTGGCACTGGGAAAAACTCTGGAAACAAGCCGGCCTCACCACCCGTCCCCGCTGAGTTGAACCCGTCCCAATGGCTCACCGATTGTGAAATCGGCCACTCGTAGGGGCACGATACATCGTGCCCTCCTGGGTTTCTTTTCTCTTCGCCCTATGCGCCACTGCGTTAAGTTGTCTTCCTCGGAATGCGTTGCCGCTAGCAACACCCGCTCGAAGGCAAACCCTCCCCAACCGCTGGCGGCCCAAACGCCTCCTTCGGTATCGGTTCACCGTGCAGTGTCTGCCAGCACCGCCGCGCCACATTCAGCAGCACCAGCACCACACCGGCAATGAAAATCACCATCAACGTCGAATCCAGGTATCCCTGGAACACGAAACCAGGCTTCTTCGTCAGCGGCCAGAAAATATTCTTGATCGAAAGCACGCCCGCCGTCAGCGTCGTCGTCCCCACAAACAGCATCGGTGCCACCGTGATCCACGCATATTTCGCCTTACCCATGTTGACCAGGAACGCCGTGCCCACCGCCAGCGCTATCGTCGCCAGCAACTGGTTCCCCGTCCCAAACAACGGCCATAACGTCGAAATGTTCCCGGTATAGATCAGGTATCCCCACGCCAGCACCACAAAAAAGGTCGTGATCATATTTCCCGGCTGCCACGCATGATTCGCGAACGGCTTGTGCACCTTGCCCAGCAGTTCCTGCAATACGTACCTCGCCACGCGCGTCCCGGTATCGATCGTCGTCAGAATAAACAGCGCTTCAAACATGATCGCGTAGTGATACCAGTAGCCCATCAAGCGCGTCATCCCCGGAATTCCACGGAAAATCTGCGCCATGCCCACGGCCAGCGAAACCGCTCCGCCCGTCCGCCCCGCCAGTTTTTCGCCCACCTCGCTCGAAAACAGGTCCAGGTTCACCGTGTGCAATCCCAGCTTCGCAAAAGCATCCGGCGGAACGTTGATCCCGAAATAATCGCCCGGGAACAGCGAGCACGCCGCGATCAGCGAAAGCACCGCCACCAGGCTCTCCGCCACCATCGCGCCGTACCCGATGAATCGCGCGTCGCACTCCTTGTCCAGCATCTTCGGCGTCGTGCCCGAACTCACCAGCGAGTGGAAACCCGAAATCGCGCCGCACGCGATCGTCACGAACAAAAACGGAAACAGCTTGCCCTTGATGATCGGCCCGCCGCCGTGCACAAATTCCGTGAACGCCGGAAACTTGATATCCGGGTGCACGATGAACACGCCAATCACCAGCAGCGCGATCGTTCCCAGCTTCACGTACGTCGACAAATAATCCCGCGGCTCCAGCAGCAGCCACACCGGCAGCACCGACGCCACAAATCCATAAATCGCCATCAGCCAGGTGATCTGGTGCGGCGTGAATGTCAGCGTGGACGCCCACTGCGTCCCCGCAAACCAGTGCCCGCCCCACACGCTAGCCAGCAGCAGCACCACGCCCACCGTGCTCGGCACTCCCACCTTGATCTGTCCCGGCGTGCTCTTGAACATGAACCACCCCATCAGCAGCGCGATCGGTATCGTCATCCCGATCGTGAACACGCCCCACGGGCTGTTCGCCATCGCATTCACCACCACAACGCCCAACCCCGCCAGCGTCACCAGCAAAATCAGCAGCACCGCGAACATTGCCACCAATCCCGTAAACTCGCTCACCTCCGTCCGCGCCACGTCCGCCAGCGATCTTCCCTTGTGCCGCACCGAAGCCACCAGCACGATGAAATCCTGCACGCAGCCCGCCAGCACCGCTCCGATCAGGATCCACAGAAACCCCGGGGCAAATCCAAATTGCGCCGCCAGAGTCGGACCCACCAGCGGCCCCGCCCCCGCAATCGCCGCGAAGTGATGCCCGAACAATACCCACTTCGGCGACGGCACGTAGTTGTGTCCATCTTCGTATGTGTGTGCAGGCGTCTCGCGCCGGTCATCCAGCGCCAGCGCTTTCGCCGCGATAAATGCGCTGTAATACCGGTACCCAATGGCGTACACGCAAAGCGCGGCCAACAGGACTGGGAAGGTGTTCATTGCTTTCGCCTCGTGTCGTGCTCTGGTCTTTCGGTCGACTCCTCACGGAGTCCCCTGAAACCGAAATCTTTAGCCGTTCTATCACAACTCCCACCCTCGGCGTCAAAATCTTTGACCCCCACATCGAACCTCCGAGTTTGGAGTGTGGTGGCTCTGCCACCCCTTTTGCGATCTCAACCTACCCACCCATACGATCCCGCGGCAGGATCGCCAGTTGCATGCGCCGCTTCCCTCCTGTTCCCTCCCCTCCTTCCCCAATTCCCCCTACTGCTGTACACTCCCCCCACTGTTCCCCCTCCCAGGATTTCGAATGAAACGCATTCTGCTCATTGAGGACGACCCCGACATCGTCGAGCTCGTCCGTTACGAATTGGGGAAAGCGGGCTTTGGCGTCGCCGAAGCCCTCGACGGCGTTTCGGGTCTCGCAGCTCTCAAGCAGACTCCCCCGCAGCTTCTGCTACTCGACGCCATGCTCCCCGGCATTTCCGGGGTGCAGATTCTTGCCCACGTCCGCCAGGATATACTGCTCCACCGCCTGCCCGTTATCATGCTCTCGGCCCGCTGCGGCGAAGCCGATCTCATCACCGCCTTCGAAGCGGGCGCCGACGACTACATCACCAAGCCTTTCAGCCCGCTCGAGCTCGTCGCCCGTGTGAAACTTCTTCTGTGGCGCGCGGAACCGCTTGCCGCAGGGCACCAGGCTCTCAAGTTCGACGACCTCCTGATCGATCTCAGCATGAATCGCATCACGTGTTCGGACAGACACATCTCCACCAGCCTCCTCGAGTTCCGTCTCCTATACCAGCTTGCCTCGCATCCCTGCCGCGTCTTCACTCGAGAAGAACTACTTTCCACCGTCTGGAGCAACGAACCGTTCGTTACGCCGCGCTGCGTTGACGTTTGCGTTCGGCGTTTGCGCGAAAAAATCGAAGCCAACCCGGAAAATCCTCGCTTCCTGAAAACCGTCCGCGGCTCCGGTTACCTGTTCGAATCTCGCGCGGACTCGTAAACTAACAGTTCCAGGTACCTTCATTGCTATCTACCCTTGTCGTAAACCATCCGCCACCAGAAAAACAAAACTCGCGACTACTAGTACTCACCTCCGCCCATCCAAGAACTTCTCTTTTTCTATCCATTTCTCAAAGGAATTCTTGACTTCTGCCGCTGACGGGTATTAAGTACGGGGCATTTGGGACCCGTTTGCGGTTGATTAACTGACCTACAAACCAATTGTGGGTCACAGGGGGGGTATTCGTAATGTTCCGGAAACTACGTGGGGAAGTGGTGTATCTCGTCGTACTTCTCGTCGCATCCTTAGCTTGGTCGGGAGTTTTGGCTGCTCAGCAGCAAGCCGGCAATTCGCCTGCTGCCAGCCCGCTCGTCCGTGTTCTCCAGGCAAAGGGCATTCTCACTCCAGAAGAAGCCGCACAAATCAATCAGGCGTCGTCTGCCAGCGATGCCGATCAGCGGCTTGCAAAACTCCTGATGATGAAAGGAGTGATTTCGCAAGCCGATTACAACCAGATGATGGGTGCACCGGGAATCGTGAACGCTTCGGCCAGCAACTCGGCCCCTGCGGTCATGGTCCCTACCGTCTATCGCGTTCCCGCAGGCGCGCCATCAGCTCCAAGTGCTTCCGCTCCTGCCGCTGGTTCAACCTCCAGCGCGGTAGCTGCCGCAAATGACGACCTGCAGCAAACTCCGGCCGGACAAACGCCGCCTCAACAGGCTCCTTCGGTCTCGCCAACCACCCTGTCGGCCGCCAATCCCGTCCGTGTTTTTCCCGTGGGTGGCATCCCCAAGGGTGATTTGAAGGCGGCCATCAAACTCGGACCGATCGGACTCACGCCGTACGGTTTCCTCAAAGCGACCTTCATCCACGACAGCTCTTCTCCAGGCGGCGATGATTTCCCGCTTCCCGGCTTCCTCGGAGACTCCGGCCCGAACGCCGCCCCCGAATTCCACGTCAAGGCGCGCTCCACGCGCTTTGGCAACAACTTCGAGTGGCTCGACCCGAGCTCCAGTGTCACGGTCACCGGAAAGTTCGAAATGGATTTTGAAGGAAACTTCAACCGTTCCGACAACCGCAACCTCTCTTCGATTCGTTCTTCCAACCCATCCATCCGTCTGGCTTACGGGCGCATCGACTGGAAGCTAAACGATACGAACACCCTCACCGCCGTGATGGGGCAGGACTGGACGCCGTTCGCTTCCTCCACCCTCCCCAACATGCTGGAAACCACCGGTCTGGGCATCGCCTTCGGCGATCCCTATGAGCGCGCTCCGCAATTCCGTTCCGGCTTCACCCATGACTTCGGCAAATTCCAGCTCATGCCGGAAGTCGCCGTCGTCCTGTCCGCCATCGGCGACACGCCGTCGGCCGCCAACCTTTCCAACCAATTGGGCTACGGCGAACGCCAGGGCCCGGACAGCAACACGCCCCAGGTCGAGGGCCGCATCGTCGGTCAGTTCAAGCTCGATGACGCTCCTGGTGTTGCTCCCGCACAGCTGATCGTCAGCTTTGAAGAGGGCCACCGGACAGCCATCGTCCTCGGCGCCGCTGTTCCCACCGCTCCGATTACACCCACAAACGCCAATCCCAACCTGTACAAACAGGCGTTTGCCACCGGCGCTCGCGTCGGCAGCGACACCAACGGTTGGGACTTCGAATGGCAGTTGCCAACTCGCTATGCCACCCTGATCGGCAAGTTCTACAGTGGCAGCGACCTGCGCTACTATTTCGCCGGCCAGCTCTTCTCCAACTACAACGCGGTAGGCGGTTTCACCAATCTCGCCTCCACTACTTCGATCGACGGCGCTTCCACCGTTTTCTTCGGCACCAACGGCGGCGTTCCTTTCGTCGTTCCTCAACTTCCCGTCCGAGCCAGAGGTGGTTTCACCCAGATCGGTCTTCCCCTATCCCGTTGGTTCGGACACGACCCCGAAGGTCGCCACGCCGGTTGGTCGCTGTACGTGATGTACGGCACCGACCAGGCCAACACCAACGACCTGTTGCATACTTCCGCCGTCGCCGGTTCGCGTTCTCGCAGCGACATGACCGTCGGCACCCTCAACTACAAACTCAATAAGTGGGTCTCCTTTGCCTACGAACAGTCTCTCTATCGTACCCGCGCCAACACGCGGACAGCGGACCTCCCGTTGTTTGAGGGAATCCCCCAGCACGAGTGGCGAGACCTCCGCAGCGAAGGCGGCGTAATCTTCAGCTTCTAAACCCAAACCGTAGCGTCCACCTTAAGGTGGACGCTACTTCTCTTTGCACCGAACCAACTGAAATTTGTCATCCTGAGGGGCGCGCCGTTCGCGCCCCGAAGGACCTCAACGCGAACCCACCGCAAAACTTCAACGACTACATCCTCCGCTACCTCAATCTCGCAAACAACTCTTCCTTCCATCGCGCATTATCAATCGTCCAAATAATCTTTGCCTTCCGCCCTCGCTCAATCTGCCACGCCCACATTTCCCGATTCCGCTCATCTCCCGCCACATTCAACCGGTCCACCACCGTCATTCCCCTCGTTAATTCGCTCTCCGTCTCCACATCCCAAAAATGTTCCGACGCCGAAGTCACGATCGATTCATCCAGCGCCACCGCCATCGCCACCGGGTCGGGCAACGAAATTCCGAGCTCTCCCGTCTGCTCGTGAAACGCTTCCTGCGCACGACTGTTGCACTCAATCGCAAACTTCCCCACCGCCGTCCCGAATCCCAAAACCTTTTCAATCTCCTTCAAATTCAACACCGCTTCCCCTCGACACAAATGCCATCCCACCATCTCGACCGGCAACCCGCTTCTCGCCACAACCCTTGCCGCCTCCGGATCGCACCAGATGTTGTATTCCGCCGCCGGCGTCACATTCCCTTCGCAGCACGGTGCTCCTCCCATCACCACGCACCGGCTCACTTTCTTCGCAATCTCCGGCCGCGTTTGCAAAGCCAGCGCCACGTTCGTCAGCGGCCCCAGCGTCACCATCACAATTCCCGCATGCGCTTCGATCAGCTCGACCACCGCCTGCGTCGCGCCCATTTTTTCCGCTGCCCTCCGGGGCGCGAGATACCCGTGATCCCCCAATCCGTCGCGCCCGTGAAACCAGTCCGCGCTCCAGTGCGCCCGTTTCAACGGCTTTTCCGCCCCCGTAAACACCGGCACACTCCGCCCGCATAGCTCCGCCGTATACAGCGCATTGCGGCTCGCCTGCCGCACCCCCACATTCCCCGCCACAGTAGTAATCCCGACAACCTCAATGCCCGGGTGCCGCAGCGCCATAATCAACGCAACCGCGTCATCCGATGCCGTATCCGTATCAATCAAAAATTTCCGTTTCATACGCCGTAGCATACCAAAGTAGCGGTCACCTTCAGTGTGCGGTGCCATGACATCCTTTACACCCGGGGTTAGAGTTTCCGGCTAGGAGGCCGGAAACGATGTCTTGGAACGAGGTGGATGTGGACGACCAACGGATGCAGTTTGTCATTCGAGCGAGCAGCGGCAAAGAGTCCAT
>Ga0210387_10000337_pt1 | contig 33770 bp, 28 predicted proteins | sample IncBWC7OmetaG_FD_160108 | JGI IMG/M metagenome (GOLD analysis project Ga0210387, IMG submission 160108) | Forest soil microbial communities from Barre Woods Harvard Forest LTER site, Petersham, Massachusetts, United States - Inc-BW-C-7-O ... | reverse complement strand
ACTTCGCCTCCCAATCCGCAACTCTCCCCTCTGATCCCATATGGATTTTAATCCATTATGGGACGCTTGTGGGATGAACCCCGACCTACAAGAAGAGGCTTTACGCGAATCGGTTCATTGGCCCGTTCTACGCAAGCCGCCTCGCGGTTTGCTCAGGGTCTCGAAATGACAGGAAACAGTCTACGTTGCTTCGAATTCGCGTCCATTCGCGTGAATTCTCGGTTCCAAAAGCAGGTTTTGGTTTTAAGCAGGAAACCCGGAAGCCAAGAATTGACTCCCCAAGCATTCTGGATTCGTCATTCGGTCTTCGTCATTTGCGCCGCAGCGCCCGCTCCACCGCACAAAAATCCTTCGTTTCGCCGAAATAAACCGGTAGTCTGTGCATCTTGCGTAAGAATGCCGTGTCTGCATTTCAACCCATCACGCCATGGATCAAAACTTTGACGCTAAGTTCGTCCACGACACGTTTCCCGAGCCGGCCATGCCGGCTTGTTCCGTCATCAAATTACTCAAGGGGCAAAAGGCCCTCGTCACCGGCGCCAGCTCCGGCATCGGCAAGGCCGTCGCCATCGCGCTCGGCAACGCCGGCGCCGACGTGATGGTCAACTACGTCACCGGGCCGGAGGACGCCGAGGCGGTCGCCGCCGAGATCCGCGCCTGCGGCTCAACCGCCATCATTCACCAGGCCAACGTGGCCAAGGAGGACGAGGTGGTGGCGATGTTCGACCGCATGCGGACGGAATTCGGCACGATCGACATCCTGGTCAACAACGCCGGCATCCAGAAGGACTCGCCGTTCGACCAGCTTTCGCTCGCGCAGTGGCAGCTCGTCATCGACGTCAACCTCACCGGGCAGTTCCTGTGCGCGCGCGAGGCGGTGCGCGAATTCAAGCGCCGCGGCGTGCGCAAGGAAATCTCCTGCGCCGCGGGCAAGATCATCTGCATGAGCTCCGTGCACGAGGTCATCCCGTGGGCGGGCCACGTGAACTACGCAGCGTCGAAGGGCGGCGTGATGCTCATGATGAAGAGCATCGCGCAGGAAGTCGCCCCGTGGAGAATCCGCGTGAACAGCATCGGCCCCGGCGCCATCCGCACCCCGATCAACACGGCGGCGTGGGACAATCCCGAAGCCTACAAATCCCTGCTCAAGCTCATTCCCTATAAACGCATCGGGGAAGCCGGCGAAATCGGCCGCGCCGCGGTGTGGCTCGCCTCCGATGAGTCGGACTACATCACCGGCACGACGCTTTTTGTCGACGGCGGCATGACCCTTTATCCGGGTTTTGAAACCGGCGGCTGACGTGTCCTTCACATGATCCAAGAAATCGGAATGATCCGCGGCCGCCGCAAAACGTACGACGCGCGTAGGTCGGGCTTTACGCCCGACATCCACCTTCGCCAAGGCTACGGTGGACAGGCGTCGGGGATAAACCCCGACCTACAATTCGTGCGTTGAGTCCAAGATCATCCAGGCGCCCACGATGAATCCTCCCGCGCTCGACCATGAGTGGCTCGAAGCCGACGGCCTCGGGGGGTTCGCGATGGGCACGGCTCACGGCGTGCGCACGCGGCGCTATCACGCGCTGCTGCAAGTGGCCTCGACCCCGCCGGCCGGGCGCTTCGTGCTGGTCAACGGCCTGGACGTGTTCGCGGTCACGCCGGCCGGCAAATATGCGCTGAGCACCCAGCAGTATGCGCCGGGGGTGTTCGCTCCCGACGGCAGCAGCAACATCGAGTCGTTCACCCACGAGCCGTGGCCCACGTGGCGTTTCCGGCTGCCGGACGGCCTGGCGCTCGTGCAGGAAATTTTTGTGCCGCACGGCCGGCCGGCGGCAGTCGTGCGCTGGCGGCTCGAAGGCCAGGGTTCGGTGCAGCTCGAAGTCCGCCCGTTTTTCTCGGGGCGCGATCCGCATGCACTGCACCATGAAAACAGCGCATTCCGGTTCGCCCCCGAAGGCCTGCCCGGGAGCAGCTGGGTTTGGACGCCCTACGATGGCGTGCCGGCCACCGCCGTGAGCGCAACCGGCGGCTACACGCACGACCCGAAGTGGTATCGACAATTTCACTACATGGAAGAAGCGGCCCGCGGGCTCGATTGACTGGAGGATCTCGCCGCACCGGGAGTTTTTGGCCTGGCGCTGGCCTCGTCCCGCGAGGCCGCGCTCATTTTTGCCGCGCCCGGGCTGGACGCGGCGCTCGCCGCCGAACTGGCCGCGGAGCCCGCCGGGGCGCTGGCCAGCCGCTGGGCCGCGGCGGAATCGGCGCGACGGGCGGCGTTCGCCACGCCGTTGCACCGGGCAGCCGACGCCTACCTGGTGAAGCGCGGCAACGGCCTCACGATCATCGCCGGCTATCCATGGTTCGGCGACTGGGGCCGCGACACGTTCATCGCCTTGCGCGGCATCTGCCTCGCGGCCGGCCGGGTGGATCAGGCGGCAAAGATTTTGCTTGAGTGGGCCGGCGCGGTTTCGGAAGGCATGCTGCCCAACCGTTTTCCCGACCGCGGCGAAACCCCCGAGTTCAACTCCGTCGACGCTTCACTGTGGTTCATCATTGCCGTGCACGAATTGAAGGCCTCCATGGGCGCACGCCTTTCGCCCGCGGATCGCGAACGCCTTTACGCCGCAGCCGAGGCGATCCTGCACGGTTACAGCCATGGCACGCGCTACGGAATCCACGCGGATGCGGACGGCTTGCTTTTTGCCGGCGCGCCCGGGGTGCAGCTCACGTGGATGGACGCCAAGGTCGGCGATTGGGTCGTGACTCCGCGCATCGGCAAGCCCGTCGAGATCCAGGCGCTCTGGATCAATGCCCTGCACTGCGCCGCGGACTGGAATCCCGACTGGCTGCACTTGGCCGCCACGGCCGAGGCGACGTTCGGCGAGCGTTTTTGGAATGAAGCCGCGGGCTGCCTCTACGACGTGATCGACGTGAATTTCGTCACCGGCACGAAGGACGCGAGCATCCGCCCCAACCAAATCTTTGCCGCCGGCGGGCTGCCGTTTCCATTACTCGATCGCGCGCGCACCCAGCAGGTTGTCGCGGCGGTGGAGCAGCGTTTACTCACTCCGCTCGGCCTGCGCACGCTCGATCTGGCGCACCCCGACTATCGGCCGTTTTATCGCGGAGGCGTCCGTGAACGCGATGGCTCCTATCATCAGGGCACCGTGTGGCCGTGGCTCACCGCCGCTTTCGTCGAAGCGTGGTTGCGGGCCAACGGCGCAACCCCCGGCAACGGCCAGGTTGCCCGCAAGCGTTTCCTGGCACCTCTCCTCGCCAATCTCGCCGAGGCCGGCCTCGGCCACATTTCCGAAATCGCCGACGGCGATGCACCGCACACCCCGCGTGGCTGTCCGTTCCAGGCCTGGTCGGTCGGCGAATGCCTCTGGCTGGTCCAGTTTTTAGCAGGCGGTTAACTCCACTCCCTCATGAACGAAAAACTCGAAGCTCTCCGGCGGCGCATCGAACACGAGGACAACCTGGTGAACCAGCGCCTCTCGTGGCTGGTGGCGGCCCAGGCTTTCATGCTCTCCGCCTTTGCCATCTCGCTCAACGCGCCGCCCACGTCGCGCCTGCCGTCGTACGCGGCCGCCAACAGCGCCCTGATCGCACTGCTGCCTTACGTGGCCATCGCCTGCATTGTCATCATCTGGCTCACCCTGGCCGGTGCGATCTGGTCGATGAAGCTTCTGCGCATCCAAGCCGCGGCCATCACCCTGCCCAACGATATCCCGGTGCAGAGCAAGCCCGCCATTCGCGGCCTGGGACTTGCGGCACCGATAGGAATCCCCATCGTATTTCTCATCCTCTGGGTAGCGGTGCTCGTGGCGGGCTGCGGCACCAGCGCACACCCCGTTTTTTGATCCCACCATGATTCCTCCGGAAGATTCCCCCGCCCCCGCTGCCACCGCCGAGGAGAAACGCCTCGCCGAAGACCACGCCCGCACGAAAAACTGGAAGCGCTGGGGCTCCTATCTGGCCGAGCGCCAGTGGGCCACCGTGCGCGAGGATTATTCCGCGAATGGCACCTGCTGGGATTATTTTCCGCATGACCACGCGCGCAGCCGGGCCTATCGCTGGGGCGAGGACGGCCTGCTCGGCATCACCGACCGCGAGTGCCGCCTGTGCTTTTCGGTCGCACTATGGAACGGCCGCGACCCGATCCTGAAGGAGCGACTCTTCGGGCTCACCGGCCCCGAGGGCAACCACGGCGAGGATGTGAAGGAGCTTTATTATTATCTCGATGCCACGCCCACACATTCGTGGATGCGCGCGCTTTATAAATATCCGCAGGCTGAATTTCCGTATGCACGGCTGGTGGAGGAAAACCGCCGCCGCGGCCTGCAAGCCGGCGAGTTTGAAGTGATCGACACGGGGGTCTTCGACGACAACCGCTACTTCGACGTGTCCGCCGACTACGCGAAGGTCGATCCCGACCACCTGCTCATCCGCCTCACCGTGGCCAATCGCGGGCCGGAGGCCGCGGTGCTGCACCTGCTGCCCACGCTTTGGTTCCGCAACATGTGGACGTTTGGCTGCACGCGCGAGGGCGTAAAACAGAAACCGCTGCTGCGCCTCGCCGGCGCCGACACGCTTTCCGCCGAGCATGAAACGCTCGGCCGCTATGCACTGCAGTTCGCCCCGTCCTCCGGCGGCATCCGCCCAACACCCCTCTTCACCGAGAACGAAACCAACAACCAGCGGCTTTTTAATTCACCCAACGCCTCGCCGTATGTGAAGGACGCGTTCCACCGTTGCGTCGTCAATGGTGAGAGTGCGGCGGTCAATCCCGACCGCACCGGGACCAAGGCGGCGCTGCATTATGTCCTGGAAATCCCTGCCGACGGCGAGCAGACGGTGGAGCTGCAGTTATACCTCCCGGAAAAAAACACGCCCGTTCCCTTCGGCGAAAAATTTGCCGGCGAGATAGCGCGGGCCCGGGGCGAGGCGGACGAATTTTACGGCAATATCATCCCCGCCACCACCACGACGGACGAGCGCAACGTCATCCGCCAGGGCTACGCCGGGCTGCTCTGGTCGAAACAGTATTATTATTACGTCGTCGATCACTGGCTCGAGGGCGATCCCGCCACGCTGCCGCCGCCGGAAAGCCGCAAGCAGGGTCGCAATCACGACTGGCGCCACCTTTACAGCCGCGACATCATCTCGATGCCCGACAAGTGGGAGTACCCGTGGTTCGCCGCGTGGGACCACGCCTTCCACATGCTGGTGATGGCGCGCGTCGACCCGGATTTTGCCAAGCAGCAGCTCGTCCTCTTCCTGCGCGAATGGTACATGCACCCCAACGGGCAGCTCCCCGCGTACGAATTCGGTTTCAGCGACGTGAATCCGCCCGTGCATGCGTGGGCCTGCTGGCGCGTTTACAAGATCGCCGCCGCGCGCGGCCAGCGCGACCGGGATTTCCTCGAAAGCGTTTTCCAAAAGCAGCTCCTCAACTTCACCTGGTGGGTCAACCGCAAGGACGCCGACGGAAAAAACCTTTTCGCCGGCGGTTTCCTCGGGCTCGACAACATCGGCGTGTTCGACCGGGGCCAGCCGATCCCCGGCGGCGGCCAGCTTCGCCAGGCCGACGGCACGGCCTGGATGGCGTTTTATGCGGCGACGATGCTCTCGATGGCGCTGGAGCTCGCCTACCACGATGACCACGTCCACGTCGCCTACGAGGACATGGCCTCGAAGTTTTTCGAGCACTTCGTGCAGATCGTCGACGCCATGAACACCGCCGGCGGCACCGGCCTGTGGGACGAGCTGGACGGCTTTTATTACGACCAGATCGACTTCGGCGCCTACACGATGCCGCTCAAGACGCGCTCGGTGGTCGGCTTGCTGCCGCTCATCGCCGTCGAGGTGCTCGATCGCGACCTCATCGACCGCCTGCCCGGTTTCAAGAAACGCTATGAGTGGTTTCAAAAGCACCGTCCCGATCTTTCGCACCACATTACCTATTGCGCCGAGGATTGCTCGCTCGGCCACCGCAAAATCCTGCTCGCCCTGCCGTCGCGCGAACGCCTGGTGCGCGTGCTGCGCTACCTGCTCGATGAAACGGAGTTTCTCTCATCTTATGGCATCCGCAGTGTCTCGAAATGCCACGAGCGGGCGCCGTTCGTTTTCCGCGCCGATGGCCAGGAACTGCGGCTCGATTACACGCCCGCCGAGGGCAACTCCCATCTCTTTGGCGGCAATTCCAACTGGCGCGGCCCGATCTGGTTTCCCATCAATTATCTTTTGGTCGAGGCCTTCGAACGCTATCACGCCTATTATGGCGATTCGCTGCTCGTCGAGGTGCCCACCGGCTCCGGCCGCATGCTCAACCTGTGCGATGCCGCCCACGAAATCGCCCGCCGCCTCGGGTCGATCTTCCTCGCCGGCGATCATGGCCGCCGTCCCGTGCACGGCGATTGCCAGCGCTACGCCGACGATCCGCATTTCCGCGACCTCGTGCTCTTCTACGAATATTTCCACGGCGACAACGGCCGCGGCGTCGGCGCCAGCCACCAAACGGGCTGGACCACGCTCGCCGTCCGCCACCTGGAAGATCTCGCCCGCCGGCGCCACGAGTGATTCGCAAAAACAGCCTGATGAAACAAGGTAGGGCAGGCGTCCCCGACGAGCCGTTCGACCTCGCTCCCGGCTACAGCCGCGGCAACGGCCCCGAGCCTGTCGAGGGGCTCACCCGGAGGGTTCGCTCGACCAAAGTCCAAACGCGAAAGGCGATTGGTATTATGGAGTGGTTTTGAAAACACCGATTGTCATTTAATGGATGACAAACATCCGCCGGCTTCGGAACTTGATTTGCCGTTTCGAATGTCACTTTTTCGCCTATATAAATCGAAAATGCTTTAAAAACCGCCCATGGCTCACGGCACCCATCCGCCGGTCGCCTGCAGCGGCGCGAGTTCGCCGCGACGCGTGACCCATGCCGCCAATGCGCGGCGCGCAGCATCTTTGGTTTTTGATTGAGGCAGCATTAGCTCTGCCATCGCAGCCATGCCATCCGCCCGCATCGGCTCATCGACGAGCACAAGCGCGACGAATTCATGCTGCAGTGTCACGCCTTCGTTTTCGCCCGCGGTCACGTTTGAGGCCAGGCCGCCGCCGAGCAGGGCCACGTGCGCATCGTAGCTGCCTGGAGATTTTTCTGTCCGCAAAAATCTCACGCGGCAATGGCCGCTGGCCGGATCGTAGTTCACAGCGAGCAAGCCCGCGATTTTGTCCGACGCCCCGGGCGCGGATGACGGATGCCACTCCGCGCCATCGCACACAAAACACGGCGTGTAAACCGAGCCGCCGCCCCATGTCGCCGCAAGTGCATACTGGCGCTGTGTGAACTGGCGCGAGGCGAAACGGTCGGGCCAGCCGAGATTGTCCCAATAGTTGACATGAAACGCCACTGGCACGAAATCCCGCCACAAGCCGGGCTCTTCACGCAGTCCGGCAAGCCAGCGCTCTGCCGGCGGACAACTGCTGCAGCCTTCGCTGGTATAGAGTTCGACCAACGCCGTCCGCCGCGCACCACTGGCAAAACGCAGTGGTTCGTCCCCGCCCACCGCAGGTGGTTCGACTTGGCTCACCGCAGGCGCCCCGGCCCGCACGGTCGCCACGGCCATGAGCAAAAGCCAAAAGAGTTTCATGCCAGTCCGAGGCCATTCGCGCCGAATTTATTCCGCGGGCAGGGAATCCACGCGGCTCGACAATTGGCACCGTCCGTTCTTGTTTCATGGACACATGCCCGCGCCCACCCAACGTCCCGGACTCCTCATCGCCGACCGCTGGAACGACTACCAGCTCCTCGATTGCGGCGACGGCTTGAAACAGGAACGCTGGGCCAAGTTCACCCTCGTGCGCCCCGACCCACAGGTCCTCTGGCCACGGAGTGGTCCGACTGCGCTCACCGCGGGTGGCGCGGCGCCCGGCGCGAGCTGGGAAAACTGGGACGGTTTCTACCAGCGCAACGAGCGCGGCGGCGGCCGGTGGGAATTCCGCCGCCCGTTGCCCGAGTCGTGGACCGTGCGCTACACGCCGCTCGGCCTCACTTTCAAAATTCGCCCGACGAGCTTCAAGCACACCGGGCTTTTTCCCGAGCAGGCGGTGAACTGGGACTGGCTTTCCCAAAAAATAAAAACCGCTTGTGGCGAGCCCAGTCGAACCACGGGTGGTGAGCAACGTCGAACCATCTCCGTGCTCAATCTCTTTGGCTACACCGGCGCGGCCACCTGCGCAGCGGCGGCCGCGGGCGCGAGCGTCTGCCACGTCGATGCAGCCGAGGGCATGGTCAAGTGGTGCCGCGAAAACGCCCTGCTCAGCGGCCTCGCCGACGCGCCCATCCGCTACCTGGCGGACGATTGCCTGAAATTCGTCCGCCGCGAGCAGCGTCGCGGCCACCGCTACGATGCCATCATCATGGATCCGCCCACCTATGGCCGCGGCGGCGAGGGCGAGCTTTGGCGGCTCGAAGACCACCTCTGGCCGCTGCTCACCGAGTGCAAAAAAATCCTCAGCGAGCAACCGCTGTTTTTTCTCATCAACGCCTACACCGCGCGCCTCTCGCCCACCGTCGTCGCCAATCTTCTCGCCGGGCTGTTGGGCGACCGCGGCGGCACGATCACCGCCGGCGAGGTGGGTCTGCCCATTGCCGCTGACGGGAAGATTCTCCCCTGCGGCATCTACGGCCGCTGGGAAAGGTGAAGGCTTGATAAGCGATCAATCGGATTTTTGCCACGAAAGGTCACAAAGAAAAGCCTTCGAAAATATAAATCTTCTTTGAGCTCTTTGTGATCCCTTGTGGCTACACTGACTTTAAAACCGCCTCAGCCCGCAGGTTTGCCGCCGGTTGAAGCCGCGGCAGGTGATTCAGCCTTGGTCTCCATCGGCGGCGCCCCCGGTCCGAGATTCTTCGCCAGGAACGCATCAATTGCCTTAAACACCGCAATCCGTGACTCGGTGCTGCTAAAGCCGTGTCCTTCGTGGGCGATAAAGAGCGATTCGGGCGGATGACCGGCCGCCTCGAGGGCATTGATCATGGCGTGCGCCTGTTTGGGCGGAACCGTGCGGTCGTCCTTGCCTTGGATGATGAGCACCGGGGCGGTGATCTTGTCCGCAAAATTCACCGGCGAGATCGATTTCAAGAAGTCTTCGTCGATTTTTAGATCCCCGATCTGCTGTCTCCAATACTCCCGCGCATATTTATATTCTCCGCCGACCATGATGCCCCTGCCAAGGGCCAGCCAGTCGGTCACTCCCGCGATGGATATGCCGCAGCGATAAAGGTCGGGATTGTGTCCCAGCGCAAAAAGGGTGGAATAACCGCCGTAACTGGCGCCGACAATGGCGATGTGCTGGGGATCGGCCAACCCCTTCTTGATCGCCCAACGCGTGCCGTCCTCGATGTCGTCCTGGATGCCGCGGCCAATTTCGCGGCGGCCGTTCTTGTAGAAAGCCTCCCCATACCCGGGCGAGCCGCGATAGTTCATTTGCAGCACCGCATAACCCCGATTGGCGAGCATCTGCACAAGCGGATCGAATTCCCACACATCACGCACCGCCGGGCCCCCATGCGGCATGACGACCAAGGGAAGGTTTTTCTGCGGCCGGCCAGGCGGCAGCGTAAGATAGCCGTGGATGAGCTGGCCGTCGCGCGCCTTGTATTTGACGGGATACTTCGAGGCCATGAGCTCGGGTTTGATCCAGCCCATGCGGGAACCGAGGCGGGTCAGGGTTTGCGTGGTGGTATCGAAAAGATAGTACGTGCCGGGATCCTGGTCGGAAAAGGCGAATACGAGCATGCTTTTTTCGTCATTTGTGCGGCTCTTGATCAGATTAACCGTGTTCGGCAAAGCCGCATCAATCGTCTGTTGATAGGTGGTAAAGTCGTGATCGAACCAACGCACCCGCGGGCCTTCCGTCAGGTAATATACGCCGACCAGCGCCTTCTTTTGATCGGAAAATATCGGCTGATCGAGCGCGATTCCGTCAATGGTTGGGGTTATAATTTCTTTCGGCGCAACATCATAGTCCGGATCATCCATCACGGCATTTCCCAATCCGCCGGTGGCGGGGTCGAAGGGATAAATCGCCCAACGCCGTTTCGGTGAAAGGGCGGCGACATATAGCTTTTGATTCGAATAATCGAAACCCAACGGCCTGATTTCTCCGTGCGACTTATCAGGAGATTGGACGGTATGCCACGGGGCTCCTTCGTTCTCACGGTAAGTAAAACCGTAATTCAACTTATCCGTCAATGTGACACCCACGCGGACACAGCCTGTGTGGTCAACGCCCCAGCGGACAACATTGCCCGGATTGTTGACCACGGTTTCGTATTGGGCGTTGAGCGTGCAAACTTTCGCCACGTCCGGATAAAGCACATCCTCCCCATGGTAGTCGCTTCGGTCGAGCATGAGGATGTTTTGTCCGGCGTCCTCAAAACAATGGATCGTCTCGTAAGCACCAAAGTAGCCCGAGCTATCGTTGACCGCCAGGCTGGCGTCGATGCCGCTGAGAACCTTCCAGTGCCGGCCATCGCGATCCACCGCCGTCACCCCGCTGATAAGCTGGTCCCAAAATGCCGTGGTAAAAACCACCCGCCGATCGCTGATCCAACGGAATGAAATGACCTCTTTGGACGCACCCAATACCGGTACTTGGCCGGGATCGACGCCGGTGGTCTTCCTGTTCTGCATGTCGGAAAAAAACAGGGTCGGCTTTCCTTCGTGCTCGCGCAGGAAGGCAAAGAACTGCCCGTCCGGGGAAAGCTGCATCTGCGAAAACTCCGGCACACGCGCAAAATCCTCGACCGGTATGATCTCAGCCGCCCGCAAAGCGGCCCCGATCGCCACAACTGCCACCATCCATTGGGATAATTTCATGGTAAAAGGAGGTGTTGTGTCATGATTTCGGCATGCTGCAATAGTTTTGCGTATCGCCACCGGATGCTTTGCGCTTCCCCTTCTCTCCGCTTTCCGCTTTTCCGGCCCGATGCCCTCACTCCCTGAATCCTACTTCACCCGCGCCAACGAGCTCCTCGCCCGCGCATGGGCAACCAACGCCCCCGTCCTCGCCCGCCTCGCGCCCATCCTCGGCGAATGCGTCGCCCGCGGCGGCGTCATCCACACCTTTGGCAGCGGGCACAGCGAACTCGTCTCGCGAGAAATCATCGGCCGCGCCGGCGGACTCGTCTGCGTCACCGGCATCATCGATCCCACCGCCGGCTTCATCGAAAACCTCCCCGGCTATGGCACGCGGCTCGCCGCGCGCTATGACCGCCAGCACCAGCTCCTGCCCGGCGAGGTGCTCATCGCCATTTCCAATTCCGGCAAGAACTGCTCGCCGATCGAGGTCGCCCTCCACGCCAGGCAAAAAGGCCTCACCGTTGTCGCTCTCACCTCCCTTGCCATGTCGCAGGCCACGCCCAGCGAACATCCCAGCGGCAAAAAACTTTCCGACGTCGCCGACCACGTGCTCGACAACGGCAGCGTGCCCGGCGACGCCATCGTGGAGGTTTTTCCCGCCGACTTGTCCGCCAAAGCTTCAGCGACGGCGGAAGCCTCGGCAAAGGCGGGGCCGACCAGCACGCTCATCGGCTGCTCCGTGCTCAACTGGCTGATGCTCGGGACCCTCGACTGGCTGAAACAAAATAAGCACCCGCTGCCCATTTTGCGCAGCCAGAACCTTCCCGGCGCCATCGAGCACAACCGCGACCTTGCGCAAAAATACAAGGGCCGCCTCAGCCGCCAACTGGCGTGATCGGTTCCGCCCGAACACGCCCTAGGCCATTTTGCAGCCATCGTTGGGTATTTTTTCCCTTTTATTTCATTCGATCCATTCTGTCTAGATACCGTCTCTATGAAAATCGGCATTGATGGCGGCGGCACCAAGACGGAGTGCATCCTGATCGATGTGCGCGGCAAAGTTCTCGCGCGCCACACCGCGCCCGGTTGCAACCCAAGCGTCACCGGCCCCGAGCGCGCCCGGGAAGTTCTTCGCGCCGCGCTGCGTGGGCTGGCCATTGGCCAGTCGCCACCGGTCATCGCCCGCACGCTGCTCTGCATGGCTGGCAACCGCACCTTCTGGCGGGAAGCGGCGACCGCGCTCGCCAAGGAAAAAATTTACGGTCCCGTCGAGACCGTCGATGACTCACTCCCCGTGCTTGAGCTCGCGACCGGCGGCGGATCCGGCCTCGTGCTTCATGCCGGGACCGGCTCGTTCGTCGCCGCGCGCGATGCAGCGGGAAAGCTTCATTACGCCGGCGGGCTCGGCTGGCGTCTCGGCGACCCGGGCAGCGGCTACGAACTCGGCCGTCTCGCCATCGTGCACGCGCTGATCGAGCTGCAAGGCTGGGCGCCGCCCACGCGCCTCACCAAAATCGTGTGCGATGCCACGCAGCTTACCGACGCCAGTGCCATCGCGCATTTTGTTCACCAGCATGCCGAGCCCAACCAGCAAATCGCTGCCCTCGCGCCAGCCGTGCTCCAGCTCGCCACCGAGGGCGACCCCGCCGCGCGCCAGCTTCTCCTCGACGCGTGTCAACCCCTGCTCGAACTCGCGCAACGCGTCGCCACCAAGCTTTTCCCCGATGTACCGCCCAAACAGCTGCGCGCGGGCCTGAGCGGGCCCATCCTGACCCATCCGGTTGTCGTCGCCGCGCTTGAGTCGCGATCGCCACTGTCACTCTTCGCCATCGCCGAGCGGCCGATCGAAGGCGTGCGGCGGCTCCTGATAAAACCCTAGGGTGTGTTTTTCGCCGCCGATCGCGCGGATAAAACACGGATGGATTGGGTGTGTTTTCCTCCTATTTGTGGGCGAGTGCCCTCACCCCGCATCAACTGAATGGCGACGAGTGCACAGCCTCGGCGGCGGGCGAGGGCACCCGCCTCACAGCAAATCAATTTCTATCCGCGCTCATCCGTGCAATCCACGGCAAGAATTTCTTTGTGTCTGCCTGGTCGACAGCAACATTTCCACCTGTTTCACCATCTATTGTGATCGCCATCGAATCCATCGAAATCCTCTCCGAGGCCAAGTGGCGTGCCAGCCAGCGCGCCCACGAGTTGCGGGTGCGCACCTGGACCGACCCGCATCAGGCGCGGGCCGCGCGCGGCGAGAAGCATCCGGTCCATGATTTTCTGTTCGATTACTACTCGTTTCGCCCCGCCTGGCTGCGCCGCTGGCACCCGGGGCCGGATGTCGTGCTCGCGGGCGGCGGTGCCCATGAATTTCTGCGCTGGTCCGAATACCGCGAAACATCCGATGGCGTGACAATCGACCCGGCCACGCTGCCGCCCAAGCGGAGGGAGTTCGCCGCGTGGCTGCGCGACCTGCTCGTGGCGACGCAGGCCCGGCCGGTGTTTTTTGGCTGCCACGGGCTGCATGAATGGGCGATGGTTTACCGCCTGCCGCCAGGGGAAATCCGCCACGGGGCGTGGCCGCTGCGTTTTCCGCCCGGCGAACTGGCCCGCATTGTCGAGAGCCTGCCGGTGTGCTGCACCCATTTCGACGCCTTCCGTTTCTTCACGCCCGCCGCGCGGCCGCTCAACCGCACGCAGCCGTCGCGCGCGACCGTGCCGGAGCACGAGCAGCGCGGCTGCCTGCATGCGAACATGGACCTTTACAAGTGGGCCTTCAAACTCGCGCCCTTCGCACCCAGCGAGCTCATCGCCGACTGCTTTGCGCTCGCGCGGGACATCCGCGAGGTGGACATGCGCGCCAGCCCCTATGATTTTTCCGCGCTCGGTTTCGCGCCGGTCAAAATCGAAACGCCCGGTGGCCGCGACGAGTACGAACAACACCAGCGCATGTTTTCCGCCCGCGCCGATCCGCTGCGCGCGCGGCTCCTCGCCTTGTGCAGGCGCCTGCTGGCCGGCTAGTTCGCGACGCCACGAGAGCATTTTAAATGGAACTGGAACCATACCGCCATGGACCGCGGCGAGGAGGTCGTTCCCTCCAATCAGACGCTTGGTAAGCGGTCAGCCGGATTTTTTGCCACGAAAGATCACATAGCGCACAAACAAGGATTATGCTCCGTGTTCTTCTTGTCCGCCGAAGCCGTGGCGAAGGCGGATGCGATCCTTCGTGGCTAAGCTAATTTTTAAACCGCTCTAATTCGCCCCGGCCAGCACGCCGATGCCAATGGCTTCTTCCTGCTCCTCGCTTTCTTCCTCCGGCAGCTCCTCCAGCGGCGCAAAGCGCTCCGACGCAAAACCGAGCTCCTCCGAACCGGCGTGAAAGGGATCGGGCGGATTGTGCAGTTCCTCGAGCAGCAGGCCGACCGTCGCGGTCTCGCCGCCTTTCACGACCTTCTCGCGGCCGAGAAACACCTCGCGGACCGTGTAGACTTTCCCCTTCACCGGCAGCTGCGTGTAGATCGCCAGGATGAACTGGGGAAACGCATCGTTGATGCAGACGACTTTCTGGCCTTTGATCATGGGAGAAATCTTAACAGAAAAAATCAAATGTCGAACTCAGGAATGCGGGAAAGAAAACAACGTCGGCCATTTTTTTCGTAATTCCCTGAGTTCCAAACAAATTTATTTCTAACAGGCTGCTGGAGTATTTTCTGCTTCTGCAAAGTGTAACCCATTAGGTTACACAACGATTGAGATTCCTCGCTTCTCTCGGAATGACAAAGGCCTTTTCGTGATCTGTGCGTGTCGGTCTCGACCAAGATGCCGCCTTTCACTCGATCCGTCCCTCGTCGAAATCGATCAGGTCGGGCACGCTTTTGATTTCGCCCATGCGGTCGGCGCAACCCATCGCAGTCAGCGCCTCCTTGAGAAATTCCTGGCCGGCCGGCGTCAGGCCCTTTTGCACGAGTTCGCGATTCCACTTTGCCGCGCGCACGTCGGCGGGGAGCAAGGCCCGCAGCTTTTCTTCGATTTCCCCGTCGGTGGCCGACTCGAAGACGATTTTTTCGACCGCACCGGGGTCGATGCCGAGGTGCAGGCAGAGGAACCGGTCGATCCCGCGCTTGTAGTTTTTCGCGTAGCTTGGCGGCAGCGCGCCGTGAACCTTGGCGTAGTGGCACTTCGCGAGAAACCGCGGCAGGTAAAGCAACCCCGTCGCCGCATGCGGCACATACGGCGAAGGCAGGCAGGTGAGCACGGCACCGGTCGAACCGGGGATGGGTTTGGAAGGCATATTAGAGAGTTTTAACTCTGTAACCGCGAATGGACGCGAATAAACGCGAATTCAAACCTTACTAACAATCGGGGTGAATACAGGCTTGGAAGAGCTTCATGCCCAATCTTCGCGGGACAGGCCGCCTCCCGACTAGTTTTACCGAAGCAAACGGTATGGTTATTAAGATCTGCCAGATTTTCATTCGCGTGCATTTGCGTCCATTCGCGGTTACTTAATCAGTCACCCGCCGATGTAGCTCATTTCGACTTTTTCGCGCGAGTCTCCGGCGGCGAGCAGTTCGGCGCGTTCCTCGCTGTAGCGGTCCCGCCGGCCGTGCCAGACGCGGGAGATAAAATGTTCCAGCCCGGCATCGTCCGCTCCCGCCCGCAGCGCGCCCAGCGCATCCCAACCCAGCGACGTGAACAGGCAGGTGTAGAGTTTGCCGTCGGCCGAGAGCCGCGCGCGGTGGCAGTCGCGGCAGAACGGTTCCGTCACCGAGCTGATGATCCCGACCTCGCCGCGGCCGTCGGCATAGCGATAACGCCGGGCCACCTCGCCGCGATAGGCAGGCATGAGCGGCTCAAGGGGCCACGCCGCGGAGATTTTTTCCACGATCTCGCGCGCGGGCACGACGAGTTCGGGCCGCCAACCGTTGGTCCGGCCCACGTCCATGAATTCGATGAAGCGCAGCGTCAGCCCGCGCTCGCGGAAATATGCACAGAGATCCAAAATCCCGCCGTCGTTCACGCCGCGCTGGACAACGCAGTTGATTTTGACCGGCAGGCCGGCCGCCACCGCTGCGTCGATGCCGCGCAGCACGCGCTCCCGGCCAAGGCCGCGGCCGTTGAGCTGCGCAAAGGTCGCATCGTCGAGCGAGTCCACGCTGATGTTGAGGCGGTCAAGCCCGGCCTCGCGCAGCTCAGGCACAAATTTTTCCAGGAACCAGCCGTTGGTCGTCAGCGCCACCTCGGGCACGCGCACCTCGCGCTTGAGCGCGCGCACAATCTCCGGCACGTCCGGCCGCAACAGCGGTTCTCCGCCCGTCAGGCGGATTTTTTCCACGCCAAGCGCCACAAACGCCCGCGCGAGCCGGGTCAGCTCACCGGATGTCATGAGCTGCGCATCGCGCAAAAACGCATGCCCGGGCCCGAACACTTCCGCCGGCATGCAGTAGGGACAGCGGAAGTTGCAACGGTCGGTAAGCGACACGCGCAGGTCGTGCAGCGGACGGTTGAACTGGTCGCGGACGGCAACGGGCATTTGAACCACAAAGACACAGAGAACACGGAGAAGCAAAGTCAGATGTGCATTTCCTCCGTGCGCTTCGTGCCTCTGTGGTTCAACCTTTACCCCATGCTCACCCCCGCGGAAGCCGAAGCGCTCATCCTGGCCAGCATCCCACCGATGCCCATCGAGGATGTGCCGCTGGCCGAGGCCCATGGCCGGGTGCTGCGCGCAGATGTACGCGCCGACCGCGACTTGCCGCCCTTCGACCGCGTGATGCTCGATGGTTATGCGCTTCGCGCCGCCACCTGGGCCGCCGGCACGCGGACTTTCCATGTCACGGGGTTGCAGGCCGCGGGCATGCTTCCACAAAAACTCGCGGTCGGCGACGCGTGCGTCGAGGTTGCAACGGGCGCGGCTTTGCCGGAAGGCGCGGACTGCGTCGTGCCCTACGAGGACACGACGCGCGACGGCGAGACGGTGAAAATTTCCACCGCGGCCAAACTTGGGCCCGGCCACGCCGTGCATCGCCGCGGCAGCGACTACGCGGCGGACACGGTCATCGTGTCTGCCGGCACCCGCCTGACCGGCCGCGAAATCGCCGTCGCCGCCGCGTGCGGCTGCGCCACGCTGGCCGTAAGCTCACAGCCAAAGATAGCGGTCGTGGCCACAGGCGACGAACTGGTGGACGTCGGCGCGGAGGTCGGGCCCCACCAGCTCCGCCGCAGCAACGACTATGCCCTGCGCGCCGCGCTTCACGCCGCCGGCTGGCCGCGCGTCGAGCGTTTCCACCTGCACGACATGCGCCACGAAATTGAGCACACGCTCTGGCATATTTTGACCGAGTTCGACGTCGTGCTGCTCACCGGCGGCGTGTCGAAGGGCAAATTCGACTTTCTGCCCTCCGTGCTGACCGAACTCGGCGTGCAGAAAAAATTCCAGGGCGTGGCGCAGCGCCCGGGCAAGCCGCTCTGGTTCGGCCTCAGCCCGCGCGTCCGCCCGGTCTTCGCGCTGCCCGGCAATCCCGTCTCGTGTTACACCTGCCTGCATCGCTACGTGCTGCCCGCGCTGGCCAAATCCTCGGGTGCGCCGCCCGCAGCCCCGCGCCTGGCTGCGCTCACCGCACCGGTGACCTTCAAGCCGCCGCTTGCGTATTTTCTCCCGGTGAAAATCAGCAGCAGCCCGGCAGCCGGCCTGCTGGCCACACCGGCGGCCGTGAATACGTCGGGCGACTTCGCCGGGCTCGTGGACACGGACGGCTTCGTCGAATTGCCCGCCGGACAGGACGAATTTCCCGCGGGCACGGTGGCACGATTCTGGGCCTGGGTGTGAGGAAGCGACAGCCTCCTTCGCTACGGCGGCCAAGACCGCCCGGCATTTTAGTTCTCCACGTTTTCCCGTTTCAGCAGGCGCAGGACCGTGGCGCTGGCTGCGAACACGAGCGCAAACATCACCACCGCGATGGCGGTCGCGCGGCCGATCGCAAAATCCTTGAACATGGTCGCCACCAGCAGCGTCCCCAGCGTGTTCACGCCCGCCGCCGGATCCTGCGACGTCAACAGCCAGATCATCTCGAAGGCATTGAGCCCGCCGATCACGATGAACACCGCCGAGATCGCGATCATTTCCCAGATGAGCGGCAACGTGATCGTGAAAAACTGCCGCCACGCCGGCGCGCCGTCGAGCTCCGCCGCCTCGTAGAGCTGCGGGTCGATGCCTTCCATGGCCGCGAGATAGAGGATCAGGTTAAACCCGCACGACAGCCAGATGTAGATCGGGATGATCGATGTATAAAGATGCTCCTGTGCGAGCCAGGGAAAATCCGCGAACGAGCGCAGCCAGTCGCAGTGCAGCGCGCGGCCGAGCGCCACAAGGCCCGCATTCACGAGGCCGCCGTGCGGCTCGTAGGCGCTCATCCACAGCAGCGTGGCGGCGATGCCGCCGAGCAGGTTGGGAAACAGCAGCACCGCGCGGAACGCCCGCGCGCCCCACACGCCGCGGTGAATCAGCGTGGCCAGCAAGAGCGACACCGGCACAACCACGATTGTCGGCACGACCACGAGGTAGAGGTTGTTTTTCAGCGCGAACCAAAACGCGTCGCTCTCGAACAGCAGCCACCTGAAGTTGAACAGGCCCGCCCAGGTGCGCGGCCCGATGCCGTCCCAGCGCGTGAAGGCCCACGCGAACGCCACCAGGCCCGGCAGCAGCACGAGCGAGCCGTAGAGTAAAAATGCGGGCCCGACAAAACCCAGCGCGACCGGCGCGCGCAGCCGGCCCAAATAAGATTCGTTCTCCGCGCCGGGCGCCGTCGCCGTTTTCCGCCGCCAGCCCCGCCACAGGATCCACGCTGCGGCCGCACCCAGGGCACCGAGCAGCGCGCTGCCCGCGAACGGGTGGTTCATCTCCACGCGGTCGGGATCAGCCGCGTGCATGCGGTCGGTCGCCGCCGCCGCCTCGAGTTGTTCCGCAAATTGCCGCGGCGTGATCTGGCCGGTGGTCAGGAGCTGGCTTCCGCCGATCATTGCCTGACGGACGGCGGGCGGCTGCATCATGACCTGCGGCATGTTAAATGCCGCCTTGGCGCGGGCGATCATCGCCACGGTGTCGCGCATGCGCACCGAGTAGGCCGAGTCCGGCACGCCGCGCACCGCCACCGGCGAATCCGTGAGCCGCACAAACGCCTCCGCCCGCGCGCGCGAGGTGAGAAAGCGCAGGAAATCCACGGTCAGCCGTTCGCGCTGCACGTCACCGGTGGCAAAGACAAAGAAACTGTCCGCGCCGGTCTGGATCGTCGTGGGATCGGCCACGCCGTCGGGAAACACCGGGAAATTCATCGCGCCCAACTCGAAGTCGGCGGGCATTTTTCCTTTCGTCTCGTCGACCAGCCACGAGCCGGAGACGGTCATGGCCGCGCGCCCCTGCAAAAACGCCAGCTCGGCGCCCGTATGCGTTTCGCCCTCCCAGCCGGGCAGGACATCGTTCTTCATGATGCGCTGCAGCACCCCCGCGCTGCGCTCGTAGCGCGGATCGAGCCGGGCACCGGGCGCGAGGTCGTTGAGTGCGCTCCAGCCCGCCTCGCCCGCGAGGTTGTGGTAGGCGGCGCGCAGGAAGGCGTCCGGATAAAGCCAGCGCGTGCCCGGCAGGCTCAGCGGCGCGACACCGGCGGCGCGGATTTTTTCACCCAACGAAAAAAACTCATCCCACGTGCGGGGCTCGTGCCAGCCGTGGGCGCGGAAAAGCGCCTTGTTGTAGAAAATTGTCCAGCACGAGTAAGTGAGCGGCAGGCCGCAGACATGGCCGTCCACGAGCCACGAATCGAGTGCGCCGGGCAAAAAGGTGTCGCGCCAGCGCGCGTCGCCCTCCCAATTCGGGCCGTCGAGCCAGGCCTTGAGGTCAAGGACCTTGCCCGTGCGGATGAGGATGGGCCAGGGCACGTACCCGGCGTTTGAGGCATCGGGATAGTTTCCATCGATGATGCGTATGCGCACTTTGTCCTCGATGCGTGGATCTCCATAGAGGTTGATCTTCACGCCGGGCCGCAGCGCCTCGAACTGTCGCGCGGTTTCCTCGTAGAACGCCGTGCCATTGCCCCCGGCAAAGACCGGGATATCGAGCGTGATCCCGGCGCGGCTGGCCACATTAAGTGCCAGTATCAATAGCGCACCGAAGAATATCCGCACCATGCGGACATTTGTCATGGGGCATGGCTCATTGGTCAATAGCCAGAGTCAGTCGTTGGTATTTTGTAATTGGTAGTTGGTAGGGCACCTGACACTTGCCACCTGATACTTGTCACTTGGGCGGCAGCTCCAGCGTTCAACCCAACAAATAGCGTTGCCGAAGGAAACGGGAAAACCGAAACTATCCCTCACCATGTACCAGGTCACTTTTTCAGAGCAGAGCATGCACGAGCTGAACAAGCTCGACAAGCTGGTGCAGATGGAAGTGATCGAGCCGATCAGCAGCTTGAAGTCGTCCGACCTCGCAACGCCGCGCGAACCGCTGGGGCGCTTCCAGCGCGGTGGCCAGACACTTTACCGGCTGCGCGCCGGCGACTGCCGGTTCTATTTTGAGGTTCAGGGCGACACCCTGCACACGCTTTACATCCTGCACAAAAACTCGCTGGAAGATTTTCTCCTGCGCAACAAGCTGCCCGTTTCCGAGCAGCAACTGGTGGAGCAGCACTCGAAGTTCTGGAAATACCTCGAGTCGCTCACGAAGAAATAAAACCGTTTTGATTTTAATGGTCAAATGAGTCGCCTTTTTGTCATGCTGAGTAGCAGCGAAGAATCCCACGGGATTGCTCCGGTGAGATTCCTCGCACGGCTCGGAATGACAAGGAGCGTGTCCATGGGCCAATCTGAATCGAAAATGCCCTAACCACCCTTTCCCGCCATGTCAGACCTCGAATCGCGCGAAAACCCCTACAATGTCCGTCAGGCCAGCCGCATTTACTTCCTGCCGAACCTGATGACGGCGGGCAACTTGTTCTGCGGCTTCGTGTCGGTGATCAAGTGCATCCAGGCCCGCATGGCCTCGGTGCCGACCGATTTGGTCACCGAATTCGCCTCCCGCACGCCCTCGGTTCTCTACACGCAGGCAGTCTGGTGCATTTTGGGTGCGGTTGTGTTTGATTCGCTCGACGGGCGCTTGGCCCGCATGGGTGGGCGCGAATCCCTTTTCGGCGCAGAATTCGATTCGCTGGCCGATGTGGTTTCTTTTGGCGTGGCGCCGGCGCTGATGGTCTTTTTTTTGATCCTGTCGCCAACGACGCAGGATACAGAGTGGTTTCGCCAGACGGGCTGGTTTTTCGGTTTTATCTACCTTTTGTGCGCCGCGGTCAGACTGGCCCGTTTCAATGTCATCACGAATCCCTTGCTTACCCGGGCGCAAAAAGAAAGCAGCAAGGATTTCATTGGCCTGCCGGTGCCGGCGGCGGCCGGCACGGTGGCGTCGCTCGTGCTGTTTCTCCTTAACCTTTCCCAGAACAACCGGGAGCTGGGGCATTGGGCGCTTACCCTGCCTTTCCTCCTCCTGCTTATCGCCATGCTGATGGTGAGCACCATTCGCTATCCCAGTTTCAAGCAAGTTGACTGGCAGATGAGGATGCGTTTGCGAACCTTTGTCGTCGTTCTTGGCGTCATCGGCTGCGTTTTGGTTTTCCACGAGGTGTCCTTGTTATGGATTTTTTTGGGTTACATTTTCTATGGAATCTTTGGTCACTGGCGGCGGATTCAGCGGGTGCGCAAGGCGCGCGCAGGTGTGTCGGTAAAAGTGTGAACAAAGGACCAAGCGATGACCAACAACTCCAGCCTTGCGCATAACCCGTCTGTTGCTGGCGTCCACCAGACGGTTGTTCGCAGAGCCCTGCGTTCCTGCCCTTACCAATGAAAACAGGCCTGTTTATCTGGCGTTGTTGGTCTTTTTCGCAGTACATACTAAGACTGCTTGCTTATGAATTAAATCTATCCTCGATTAGCTTTTGTTAGTTTCCCATATTCCGGCCTGTCGTTTTCCATGAAATTCAAAATCAACCGCGATCACTTTGCCAACGGCCTTGCCCAAGTGCTCAACGTCGTCGGCTCGAAAGCCACGATGCCAATCCTGAGCAATGTGCTGATCGAGGCGGAGAAGGATCAGATTTCCCTGACGACCACCAACTTGGACCTTGGCATTCGCTGCAAGATCAAGGCCGAGGTAAAGGAAACCGGTGCGGTCACCCTCCCCGTCAAACGGCTCGCGACCATCGTGCGAGAGTTGCCCAATGTCGATGTCACCTTCGATGCATCCCCGAGCCACCAGGTGAAACTGGTCTCGGGCGGTTCGAATTTCCGGATCATGGGAATTGGCAAGGAAGAGTTCCCTCCCCTGCCGGAATTTGGCGATGAGAAATCCTTCACCCTGGCCCAAGCAGAACTCACCACCATGCTCAAGAGCGTCGCCTACGCGCAGTCGGCCGACGAGACACGGTACATTCTCAACGGCATTTACTTCAACTTTAAGGACGGAAAACTTTCCCTCGTGGCCACCGACGGCCGCCGCCTGGCCCTGATTGGCAAGGAGATGGACGTGCCGGCGGCCAATGCGGGCAGCATTATCCTGCCGGCAAAGACCGCCAGCGAACTCACGCGCCTCCTGGACAAGGGAGAAAAAGTAAAAATCTCCTTCAACGACCGACGCGCCGCGTTTCAGATCGGCACCGACAAGGACAACAGCGGCTTGGTGGACAGCGTTTACCTTTATTCGAAAGTCGTCGAGGGCAACTACCCGAATTACCAGCAGGTCATCCCGAAAGAGACCCACCAGCGCATCAAGCTCGAACGCGAACTTTTCCTGCAATGCATCCACCGCGCGGCGCTCGTCACGAGCGAGAAGTCGAATTCGGTGAAAATAAAACTCAGCAGCAACCTGCTCGAGATCACCGCGCAGAGCCCCGATTTTGGCGAGGCCCATGAGTCGATGGCGATCAGCTACAGCGGGCCCGACCTGCAAGTGGCTTTCAATCCCGCGTTCGTGATGGATCCGCTGCGCGCGCTTGCGAAAGATGAAATTTTCTTTGAGGTTAAGGACGAAGTCAGCCCGGGCGTGTTCAAGACCCTTGACAGTTTTATTTGTGTGATCATGCCCGTTCGGCTGAGCTAAACTTTTTCCCGCGGTTTTGTGCCGGATTTCACGGTGCCCGCGGGGATTTATTCCCCTTTCCCGATGGATCAAAACTCCTATCCCCTCTTTGCCGCCGTCCTGCTGGTGGTGTTGATGCATACGATCAACGACCGCTTTGCGTCGCCGGTGCTGGCGATATTCCTGCGTTGGATGCGCTGGATCGTCGGCAGCCTGGTCATGGCGAAGGCCGTGCGGGACCTGCAGCTCAGCGAAAGCCCTTTTTGGGTCCTGGCCGCGACCGCGTTCCTGCTGTGGTTCCTGGTGGTCACGCTCTACAACTGGCTGGCCATCCGAGCGCTCAGCGAAAGCCCGTTGCCGCTCTTCCCGCGTTTCGTATCCAACCAAAGTGGCGAGGAGTGGCCCACGCTTCCCCGGTTGCTCAAGGTTCGTGATTGGCTGCGCAACCATGGATTCAAGCAGGTCGAGGCGCTCAAGGCCGAGATTGGCGGCAGTGTTTACCTGCGTGCTTCGGTTTACCAGGACGCCGACGCACAGATGCGCCTGCAAATCACTTTCCTGCCCCAAGCCAACGGCATGCTCACCATTTGCTACAGCATCGCCTCGCAAACCGCCGGCGGCCTGCGCTACGTGACCGACAACCTTTACCTGCCCTTCGGCGGCTTTTATCCTGAAAACTGGCTGGTTGAGCGCAGCCCCGTCCGCCGCTCGCTCGCTTCCCTCGTGGCCCGGCACAAGGCGCGCCTCGCCCACATCAAAGAGGTGCTCGTCCCCTGGCAGACCGACCCGCTGGCCGACCTCAATGCCCAGCAATACGAACTTGAGCAGGTCAACACCGAGCTGGGCTTTCTTTTCCCGCGCGCCGATCGCGAGGAACACGGCAAGATCACCTACGAAGGACGTTTCCGCGTGTGGAAGGAAATCTTGATGCTCAACTATTTTGGCCGCAGCGCGCGCTACGAGTGATCATTAACCCGCATCGCTCATACGAGGGAGTATGAGTGATGCGGGTTAATGCAGGTAAGCCTGCAGGCATTCGTCCAGTGCGCGCAGCTTGTTATCCGAAAGGTGGCCGAGTTCGCCGCGCAGGCGGCCTTTGCGCACCTGCCGGATGCCGGGAATTACCGCGAAGCTTGGTTTGCCGGCGAAGGCCCCGACAGAAAGGCGCAGGGGCCGGATTTCCGGTGCGATGCACGATGTCGGCACGACCGCAACCGTATTAGGGATTGGCCGGCGCAGCCGCTTGCCGGGCTGCGATTTCGCGGTTTATGGCGAGGACAAACGCCTTCTGCGGATTCTTTTCAGAACGATTTTCTGCGCGAACTTTGGCCATCATTTTCTTCATGGCTTTCCAATCGGAATGCTTGATCAGCCACTCGGCATAAAAAACCGGCTTTTCCCCTTCTGTAATGGCCACAGGATGAGGAAGTCCCGCCCGGTCGCAAAAAAGAGCGACCAGCTCGGCGCCCTCGGCAAAGGTGAGCTCCTGGCCGTTACGAGAGACGACCAAATAGTAGATGACGGCTTGCTTGTTGCCTGCGATGCGGAACGACAGGTGCAACCCGAGCTTGGTCTCATCCTCAAGTCCTTGGGGGAGCCCTTGGGAAATTGTGGACAAATGTTCCTCCGCATCAATGAGCCCATCCATCCTCGATATGCATTCCGTCAGGTTTTCGGGCGTCACCAGCTGATCCATGAATTGCTGATGAGTGCTGCCTGCAGCAGGCGCCGGTGGCGGGGGGGACTCCGGATCTGCGGCGCAGAGGGAGGAAAAAAGCAGGGCCAAAGCACAGAGGGAGGGTTTCATCTGACGAGTGTATTTGATTCAAATAAACGCAGGGCGGGTTTGGTGGTAGGGCGAGGCGTCCCGACGAGCCGAAAATCCCGGCTCGCCCGGAGGTCTCGCCCTACCCTAAGGCCAACGACAGAATCCTCACCCGATGAATCGTTAGCGGCAAGCAACTCCTTGTGAACCGAAGCGCTCTTATTCTGCTTGGGCATTTTCTATCTACTGAGAATTACATAATGATGTGACGGATCACCAAGGTAGGGCGAGACGTCCCGGCGAGCCGAACTTCCCTCGGCTCGTCAAGGATGCCTCGCCCTACCTTTGGGGCGCCTGCGTGTAACTTCATTGGGTAAAGATCAATAATTGGATAAAGCGTCATGCTTGGAACGCATTGATGAACCGTTTCGCGCGGTAGCGCGGGTGGAGCGACCCATTCGACAAGCTCAGGGCCCCGAGCCTGCCGAGGGGCTTGTCCTAAGGCGCTTTCCGATGACAGTGGCAAATGGCGCGTTAGGGACAACGCGCTCCACCTCGAAAGGCTGAATTAAACCGAAACGGCACTAAATTCTCGAGAATACCTCGAATCGATAACGAGTAAGGGAAGGAAGCCGAGTTCGTGCAGGAAAGGGCTGGGAGGCCTCAAGGCAGGTCGGTCTCACCCATCAGGTACCGGTCGCACTCGCGGGCCGCTCCGCGGCCTTCATTGATCGCCCAGACCACCAGGCTCTGGCCTCGGCGGCAATCGCCGGCGGCAAAAACACCCTTGAGGCTGGTCGTGTACTTCTCGTGCTCGGCCTTGATGTTGCTGCGCGCGTCGGTTTCGACGCCGATTTCCTTGATCAACATCTGTTCGGGCCCGAGGAAGCCCATCGCCAGCAGGACGAGCTGCGCGGGAATGGTTTTCTCGGTGCCGGGTTGCTCCTTCGGCACGAACTGGCCCTTCTCGTTTTTGTCCCACTTGATCTGGACGGTGACGAGTTCCTTCACGCGGCCTTCGCTGTCGCCGATGAATTTTTTCACCGTGGTCACATAGACGCGTGGATCGGAGCCGAATTTCCCGGCGGCCTCCTCCTGGCCGTAGTCGAGCTTGTAAACCTTGGGCCACTCGGGCCACGGGTTGTCCGCCGCGCGGTCCTGCGGCGGCTTCGGCAGAATTTCGATTTGCACCAGGCTCTTGCAGCCGTGGCGCATGGCGGTCCCGACGCAGTCGGTGCCGGTGTCGCCGCCACCGATGACGACAACATCCTTGCCGCGCGCGTGGATGGGGCTGTGGTCGGCTCCGCCGTTGAGCAACGCCTGGGTGTTGACCGTGAGATACTCCATGGCGAAGTGGACGCCCTTGAGGCTGCGGCCTTCGATCGGCAGGTCGCGGGGCTGCGTGGCGCCGGTGCAAATGACGGTGGCGTCGTAGTCCTTGAGAAAAGTTTCCGGCTTGATGCTGGTGCCGACGTTGGCGTTGCAGACGAAAGTGATGCCTTCCTGCTCCATGAGCCTGATGCGGCGGAGGACGACTTCCTTTTTATCGAGCTTCATGTTCGGGATGCCGTACATGAGCAGGCCGCCGGGGCGGTCGGCCCGTTCGTAAACCGTCACGAGGTGGCCGGCGGTGTTGAGCTGCGCGGCGGCGGAGAGGCCGGCGGGGCCGGAGCCGATCACGGCGACTTTTTTCCCGGTGCGCGCTTTCGGCGTCTCGGGATTGACCCAGCCCTCTTCCCAGCCGCGGTCGGTGATCGCAGCCTCGATGCTCTTGATTGTGACCGGCGGGTCGTTGATGCCGAGCACGCAGGAGCCCTCGCAGGGCGCAGGGCACACGCGGCCGGTGAACTCGGGAAAATTGTTGGTCTTGTGCAGGCGGTTAAGCGCCTCGTGCCAGAGCCCGCGGTAAACCAGATCGTTCCACTCCGGGATGAGATTGTTGATCGGGCAGCCCGAGGCCATGCCGCTGATCAGCTTGCCCGTGTGGCAAAAGGGCACGCCGCAGTCCATGCACCGCGCACCCTGATGACGGAGTTTCTTCTCCTCCATGTGGTGGTGAAACTCGTTCCAGTCGTGCAGGCGTTCCTGCGGCGTCCGGTCGACCGGGAGTTCGCGCAAATATTCGATGAAGCCAGTGGGTTTACCCATGTAAGGAAAAGGCTGAAGGGCTGAAAAGCTGAAGGACTGAAAACGGAAAAACGGAAAGACGGAAAGACGGAAAAGCTAAAGGTGAGGACGAAAAGTTGTTCATGGTCGGTAAGTCTGGATTCAGCCTTTCAGTCTTTCAGCCTTTTCTTTAGTTGCCCCCGGCGCGGGAGAGATCGCGGGAGTTTTCTTCGAAGGCGGCCATGATCGCCTCGTCGCCGGTGAGACCCTGGCCGTGGGCGCGCTCGATGCACGCCAGCACGCGCTTGTAATCCTTGGGGATGACCTTGACGAAACGCGGCACCATCTGGTCCCACGCGTCGAGAATCTGTTTGGCGCGCGAGCTCTTCGTATAGGCGAGATGGTTTTCGATCATGGCGCGGACGGCGGCGATCTCGGCCGGAGCCTCGAGTTTTTCGACGCCCACCATCTGCGGGTTGACGCGCGTGGGGAAATCGCCGCGCTCGTCGAGCACGTAGGCGATGCCGCCCGACATGCCCGCCGCAAAATTGCGGCCGGCCGGGCCGAGGATGACGACGCGGCCGCCGGTCATGTATTCGCAGCCGTGGTCACCCACGGCCTCGACCACGGCGTTGACCCCGCTGTTGCGGACCGCGAAGCGTTCGCCCGCCATGCCGCGGAAGTAGGCTTCGCCGCTGGTGGCGCCGTAGAGGGCCACGTTGCCGATGATGATATTTTCCGACGGCACGAAAGTAGAATTTGCGGGCGGGTAGATGATGATCTTGCCGCCGGAAAGGCCCTTGCCGACATAGTCGTTGGCGTCGCCTTCGATGGAAAGCGTCATGCCCTTCGGCATGAACGCGCCGAAGCTCTGGCCGGCCGAGCCATTGAATTTGAGGCGAATGGTATCTTCCGGCAGGCCCTTTGCGCCCCACTTTTTCGTCACATCACAGCCAACGATGGTGCCAACCACGCGGTTGACGTTGTGGATGGGCATCTCGGCCACGACTTTTTCGCCGCGTTCGATGGCGGGTTTGCAGAGGTCGAGCAGCACGGTGAGGTCGAGCGACTTGTCCAGGCCGTGATCCTGCTTGATCTGGCAGTAGCGGCCGACCTCCGGGCCCACGTCGGGCTGGTAAAGGATATTGCTGAAGTCGAGGCCCCGCGCCTTCCAATGTTCGACGGCCTTCCTCGGCTCGAGGCGCTCCACGTGCCCGATCATTTCTTCGATCGTGCGGAAACCGAGCTGGGCCATGAGCTCGCGGACTTCCTCGGCAATGAAGCGCATGAAATTCACGACATGCTCCGGCTTGCCGGCAAACTTCGCGCGCAAGCGCGGATCCTGCGTGGCGACGCCGGCGGGACAGGTGTTGAGATGGCAGACGCGCATCATGATGCAGCCCGTCGCCACGAGTGGCGCGGTGGCAAAGCCGAATTCTTCCGCGCCGAGCAGCGCGGCGATGACCACGTCGCGGCCCGTCTTCAGCTGGCCGTCGGTTTCGACGGCGATGCGGCTGCGAAGATTATTGAGCACCAGGGTCTGGTGTGTCTCGGCCAGGCCGAGCTCCCATGGCAGGCCGGCGTGCATGACGGAGGTCTGGGGCGAGGAGCCGGTGCCGCCGTCGTGCCCGCTGATGAGGACGACGTCGGCGTGCGCCTTGGCCACGCCGGCGGCGACGGTGCCGACGCCGACTTCGGCGACGAGCTTCACGCTGATGCGCGCGTGGCGATTGCTATTCTTGAGGTCGTAGATGAGTTCGGCGAGATCCTCGATGGAATAGATGTCGTGGTGCGGAGGCGGGGAGATGAGGCCGACGCCAGGCGTGGTGTAGCGGGTCTTGGCGATCCAGGGATAAACCTTGTTGCCGGGAAGCTGCCCGCCCTCGCCGGGCTTTGCGCCCTGCGCCATCTTGATCTGGAGTTCCTGGGCGTTGACGAGGTATTCGCTCGTCACGCCGAACCGGCCGGCCGCAACCTGCTTGATCGCGGAGTTTTTTGAATCGCCGTTGGGCATCGGCTGGTAGCGGTCGGGGTCTTCCCCGCCCTCGCCGGTGTTGCTCTTGCCGCCGATGCGATTCATGGCGACGGCCAGCGTCTCGTGGGCTTCCTTGCTGATGGAGCCGTAGGACATCGCGCCGGTCTTGAAGCGCTTCATGATTGTCTCGACCGATTCGACCTCGGAAAGGGAAATCGCGTCGGCCGCCTTGAAATCGAGCAGGCCGCGCAGCGTGCAGAGGTTCTTCGCCTGCTCGTTGATGATTTTCGAAAAGTCCTTGAAGGCCGCATAGCTGCCGGTGCGAACCGCTTTCTGCAGGCGGTGGATGGACTCGGGATTGAAGAGATGGTACTCGCCGTCGTTGCGCCACTGGTACTGGCCGCCGACCGGAAGCACATGGCCGTTGACCTGGCGGTCGGGAAAGGCGGCGTGGTGGCGGGCGAGCACTTCCTGCGCAATGACGTCGAGGCCGATGCCGCCGACCCGGGATGATGTCCACGTGAAATAATGGTCGATGACGTCCTGCCGCAGGCCCACCGCCTCGAACACTTGTGCGCCGCGGTAGCTCTGGATGGAGGAGATGCCCATTTTGGACATCACCTTGATGACGCCCTTGGAGGCGGCCTTGACCATGTTCTTGCAGGCCGTCTTGTGGTCGATGTTTGGGAGCAGGCCGTCCTGGATCATGCCGTCGATCGTCTCGAAGGCGACATACGGGTTGATCGCGCTGCAGCCGTAACCGATCAGCAGCGAGAAATGATGCACTTCGCGCGCCTCGCCCGTCTCGAGCACGATGCTGATGCGCGTGCGCAGGCCCTCGCGGATGAGATAATGATGCAGGCCGGCGACAGCCAGCAGCGCGGGGATCGGTGCGAAATCGCGCGTGACCCCGCGGTCGCTGAGGATGAGCACCGTGACCTCGTCTTCCTCGATCATGCGGCGCGACATCAGGCAGATTTCCTCCAAGGCCTTGGCCAAGCCGGCTTCGCCGCGCGTGATGCGGAACAGGATGGGCAGCACGCCCACCTTGAAACCAGGCTGATCCAGGTGCCGGACTTTGGCGAATTCCTCGTTGGTGAGAACCGGCCACTTCAATTCCACGCGCCGGCAGGCGGTCGGATCGGGGTCGAGCAGGTTGCCTTCCGAACCGAGCCGCGTTTCGGCCGAGGTGATGAGTTCCTCGCGAATGCAGTCGAGGGGCGGATTGGTGACCTGGGCAAAGAGCTGCTTGAAATAATCGTAGAGCAGGCGCGGCTTGTTCGAAAGCACGGCCAGCGGGGTGTCATTGCCCATCGAGCCAGTCGCCTCGACGCCATCGCGCGCCATGGGCGCGAGAATCACGCGCTGGTCTTCAAAGGTGTAGCCGAAGGCGATCTGCCGGTGCAGCAGCGTGTCGTGGTCGGGTGCGGGCACGGTCGCGGCATTCGGCAAATCTTCGAGATGGACGAGATATTGGTCGAGCCACTCGCGATAAGGCCGGTCTGCGGCCAGCTGTTGTTTGATTTCCTCGTCACCGATGATGCGGCCAGCCTCGGTGTCCACGAGCAGCATGCGGCCGGGCTGGAGGCGGCCCTTCAGCCGCACCTTCTCCGGCGGCACGTCGAGCACGCCGACCTCGGAGGCCATGATGACGAGGTCGTCCGTGGTGACATAGTAGCGCGAGGGGCGGAGCCCGTTGCGGTCGAGCACCGCGCCGATTTGTTTGCCGTCAGTGAAAGCGATCGAGGCCGGGCCATCCCATGGCTCCATCAGGCAGGAGTGGTACTGGTAGAAAGCCTTGCGCGTATCGTCCATGCTCTCGTGATTGGACCACGGCTCCGGGATCATCATCATCATCGCGTGGGCGAGCGGCCGCCCGGCGAGCACGAGCAGCTCGAGCGTGTTGTCGAACATCGCCGAGTCGCTGCCATGCGGGTTGATGATCGGCAGGATCTTTTTGATGTCCTCGCCGAACAGCTCGGACTCGAAAAGCGCCTGCCGCGCATGCATCCAGTTGATGTTGCCGCGGAGCGTGTTGATTTCGCCGTTGTGCGCGACATAGCGGTACGGATGGGCGCGATCCCAGCTGGGAAAGGTGTTGGTGCTGAAACGCGAGTGCACGAGGGCCAGCGCGGTCTCCATCGACGGGTTTTGCAGGTCGAGAAAATACGCCGGGAGCTGCTCCGTCAGCAGCATGCCTTTGTAAACGATGGTCTTGTGGGACAGGCTGGGCAGGTACCAAAACTCGCCGCCGTCGATGGTCGCGGTGCGAATCTCGCTGTAAGCTCGCTTGCGGATGACGTAGAGCTTGCGCTCGAACGCCATGTCGTCGGTCAAGTTGGGGTTGCGGCCGATGAAGACCTGGCGGATAAACGGTTCGGAGGACTTGGCCGTCGCGCCCAGCGAGGCGTTGCTGGTCGGCACGGTGCGCCAGCCGAGCATGACCTGGCCTTCCGATTGGACAATCTGCCCGAAAAGTTCTTCCAGCCGGCGCCGCATCGTGGCCTTTTGCGGGAGAAAAACGAGGCCGCTGCCATACTCGCCCGGGCCGGGCAGGTTGATGCGGGCTTTTTTGCACGCCTCCTGGAGAAAGCGGTGGGGCATCTGCAAGAGCACGCCGGCGCCATCGCCCGTATTGGGTTCGCTGCCGCTGGCGCCGCGATGGTCGAGATTTTTCAACACCTGGAGCGCCTGCAGCAAAATCTGGTTGGACTTGCGCCCTTTCATATCCACGACAAAGCCGACGCCGCAGGCGTCGTGTTCAAACCAGGGGTCGTAAAGACCCTGCTTGGCCGGCCGGCCGGCCGGCATTTCCGAATGTGGGGCGGTGTTATCCATCAGGCGTCAAATTTTAATGGGAGTCGTTGTTGGCCGTGGTCTGAACCACGTGGCGTGCCATTTGTCTTTTTATCGGTGGATTTAAGTTTGAAGGGATTGGTTCGGGCGCAAAAAAAAGGCCGGTTCCAGTTGACGCTAGAGCGGCCCAGGAATTTATGCGCGGCAGGCTCAGGCGTTAGAAAAATCGGATGGTTTTGGTGGCCATTTTGGCGTGTTCTTCATCCGAGCAGGCGGCGTTGGTAGGGACACCGGCCGGCGTGTCGTTGGGCTTCACGAGATCGTTGGCCAGGAGATAATTTTCCACTTCCTCACCGGAGATGTCGGCGAGCATGACGCCGTCGATCTCGACGCAGGGCGAAAGCGGCTGGCCGGACTTCCGCACCATCTCCTCGTAGTTCGCGCGGTTGTTGATGATGTCGATATCCTCAAAGGCGAGATTGTGCTTGCTCATGATGGCGCGCACACCGTTGGACCAGCCGCAGGACGGCTTGAGATAGGCTTTGATCTTCATGCTAAAAGGATGTTCGAAGGGAAAAGTGTTGCAACCTATAGGAGGAGATTGCGGGCATTCAAGAGGAAGTTTGGAAAATTTTCATCCACCCACCCAGCAGGCGGTCGGACTTCGTCCTCCAGCCTGCTAGCGCAATTTTCCTCTAGCCGAGTTGCGCGACATAAGTTAGCAGCGGTGAAGTGAAAATCCTCGTCACCGGCGCGGCCGGCTTCATCGGCGCGCATGTCTGTCAAAAACTTGCATCGACCAAACGTTGCGAGGTGCTCGGTCTCGACAACCTGAACGACTACTACTCGGTCGAGCTGAAACGCGCCCGGCTGGCCGGGCTGGAAACGCTGGAGGGCTTCCGTTTCGTGCGCGCGGACTTTGCCGACGCGGCGGTGTTCGGCGGGATTTTCCAAAACTTCCGGCCCGACTACGTCATCCATCTCGGAGCGCAGGCCAACGTTCGCTACAGCGCGCAAAACCCCGCCGCCTACCTGCAGAACAACCTCGTCGGCTTCGGCAACGTCCTCGAGGCCTGTCGCGCGCATCCGCCGAAGCACGCCGTGTTTGCGTCGTCGAGCAGCGTTTATGGCGCGAGTGCAAAGGTGCCGTTCGCCGAGGACGACGACACAAGCCACCCGCTCTCGGTTTACGGCGCCACCAAGAAGAGCAACGAAGTCCTCGCGCACAGCTACGCGCATCTCTTCGGCCTCAACCTCACGGGCCTGCGTTTCTTCAACGTTTACGGCCCGTGGGGCCGGCCCGACACCGCGCCCACGCTTTTTGCGACCGCCATTTGCGAGGGCCGCCCCATCGACCTCTACGCCGGCGGCAAGCAGCTGCGCGATTTCACCTACATCGACGATGTGGTGGACGGCATCGTGAAAACGTTGCTCTACCCGCCTGCGGTGAGCCCGTCGAATCCGCCTGCCCCGAGCCAGTCGAGTGGGTCGAATCCGCCTGGGCGCCCCACCCCGCCTGCTTTCCGCATTTTTAATATCGGCCACCATCGCCCGGTCGAGGTGATGCTTTTTGTGCGCATGCTCGAACAACTTCTCGACCGTCCCGCGCAACTCAATCTCCTGCCGGCCCAGCCCGCCGACGTGCCCGTTACCTGTGCGAGCCTCGACCGGGTCAGCGCGGCCATCGGCTACACGCCGAAAACGCCGCTCGAAGAAGGGCTGAAGCATTTCGTGGCGTGGTTTCAAAGTTACTACGGCCACAAAAAATGAAAACCATCCTGCTGCTCACCGCCTCGAACATCTTCATGACGTTTGCCTGGTACGGCCAGCTCAAGCTCAAGGTCTTCGAGGGCAAGCCGATCTGGATCGTCATCCTCATGTCATGGGGCATCGCCTTCCTCGAATACTGCTTCATGGTGCCGGCCAATCGCCTTGGCTATGCGGGCGGGTTCAGCGCCTATCGGCTCAAAGTCATCCAGGAGGTCATCACCCTCTCGGTGTTTGTCGTTTTTGCGTGGCTGGTCCTGCAGGAGAAACTTACGTGGAATTATGCGGTGAGCTTTGGGCTTATCCTGCTCGCCGTGGTCTTCGCGTTTGCCTTCAAGGCGCCAGCGCCGCATTGAATACTGAAACATTCCCCGCAGCTTG
>Ga0210387_10000332_pt1 | contig 33983 bp, 36 predicted proteins | sample IncBWC7OmetaG_FD_160108 | JGI IMG/M metagenome (GOLD analysis project Ga0210387, IMG submission 160108) | Forest soil microbial communities from Barre Woods Harvard Forest LTER site, Petersham, Massachusetts, United States - Inc-BW-C-7-O ... | reverse complement strand
CTCCGGTGTGTGTCGTTTTCCTTTTCCTTTAGGCATCTGGGTCCTTTTTTAGGTGCCCAGTCTCTTATTGGCGATGGCTCAGTTCGCGTGCGTCAGGTCAACGCATTACCTAAATTGAAGACAGTGACGACATTTCCGCTCTTAACCACAACCTGATCGGCATGACGCAATACCATGCGAGTCTGTGCAAAATTTGCCCAAGTTGCAGGTCTGGCGGTTGAATACCAGAATTCAATTTTTGGTCGGACGACAGGATATTTAGTCGCGGCCTCCATGAGGCGCTTGAGTGTGATAATGCGCATTTGAGTTGGTGATCATGGATGGCAGCCACTTTCTATTTTATTGGTTATCTGTTCGTTTTGTCAGCGCGCGTCGGCGCCTTGCAAAGAATAAGTGGCCTTTTTGGCCACAAGTCAACAAAAACGATGATGCCACACCACCGAAATTGCAGATAAACTTTTGATCCATGCTTCAGGATAGCAGCGATTTTACCCTTCCTTGCAGATTTTCTGCCTGTTTTTATCCGAAAGCCGGGGTTAACCCATTTTCAGGCCTATTCGTCGCTAACATCCCCGGTCAGGTCCTCGGCTCGAAACAGCTTCTCGGCCCGGCGAACGTGGAGAATATAAACCGCGTCTTTATCGACCCGATAATAGAGCCAGCAAGGCTTGATCCATGCCTGGCGGTAATTCTTGTGGGGAAACCCCGGGATCGGTTTGCCCATGCGCACAAACCGGGCGATGTGATCGGTGGCAGCGAAAATCCGGCCGGCCACCGCCCGGGCGGCTTCGGGTTTGTCGAGCGCGATGTAGCCTACAATCAATTCAAGCTGCGCCAGCGCCGGCTCCGTCCAAATTACTTTAGCCATCGGGCAAAACGGCGCTTGGCCTCGGCTTGGGAATGGACCCGGCCTTCGCGCAACGCCTGCTCTCCCAACGCGATCCCCTCCATGACCGAAAGGCGGCGGTTGAGTTCATCGTAGGACGGCACATCCACCAAATACGCCGCCGGCTTGCCGTGCTGCGTGATGAGGATGGGGGCGCCGTCCTGCAGGCCGGCGATAATCTTTGTCGCGCGTCGCTTCAACGTCGTCACAAGTTCGGTCTTCATGAAGTGATACTTTAGTAGCACTTCATCGGAGGTCAAGTCCGGGAGGCGTTCCGGCTGAATATCACAAATGTTGCAGTGACCTGACGCACGCGAACTGAGCCATCGCCAATAAGAGACTGGGCACCTAAAAAAGGACCCAGATGCCTAAAGGAAAAGGAAAACGACACACACCGGAGCAGGTCGTAGCGATCTTGCGCCGAGCAGAGAGCGGCGAGGCGGTAGCGACCGTCTGCCGGGAAATGAACATCAGCGCCGCGACCTTCCATCGGTGGAAGAGCCAGTATGGCGGGATGGAACTGACCGAACTGCAGCAACTGCGGGGGCTGCGCGATGAGAACGCGCGGCTGAAGCGACTTGTCGCCGACCAGGCGTTGCATATCCAGGTGCTCAAAGAGGTGAACGGAAAAAAATGGTAAGCCCGGCGCAGAAACGCCGGGCGGCCAGCAGCGTAGTGGAAGCGCAACGATGTTCGGGTCGGCAAGCCTGTCGCTACCTCGGGCTCGGTCGCTCGACGTGGCACTACACACCGCTACCGCCCACGCCACGGGCGGCGCAATTGGAGGAAGCGATCCTGAAGCTGTCGCAGACGCACCCGCGCTATGGCTACCGGCGGGTGCATGCCGTCCTGCCTCGACAGGGGCTGCAGTGTGCCTTGCGCACGGTGCAGCGCGTGCGGCGCCACGCTGGATTGCAGATCGTGGGCCCGGCCGTGCGACCCAAGACTCCGCCGCGGCCCGAGGCGAAGATCAAGTCGGATGGCGTCAACGACGTGTGGTGCCTCGATGTCGTATTCGACACCACCCAGCATGGTACGAGGGTAAAGTTCCTGACGCTTCTCGATGAATACAGCCACTACAATCTCGACATCGTGGCCAGTCGCCGGATGGGCAGCCGTGAGGTTGTGGCCGCGCTCCAGGCGGCTGTCGCCATGTATGGCGCACCGCGCCATCTGCGCAGCGACAACGGCAGTGAGTTCATCGCGAAGCATCTCCAAGCGTGGCTGCGCGACGCCGGGATCTCTGCGCGCTTCATTGAGCCGGCAAGCCCATGGCAGAACGGTGTGAATGAAAGCTTCAATGGCCGTTTCCGTGACGAATGCCTCAACCGTGAGCTGCTCACCAGCGTGCTTGAGGCACAGTGTGTCGCTCGAGCGTTCCGAGACGATTACAACACGAGCCGCCCGCACAGCTCGATCAAATACAAAACGCCGGCGGAATATCGCGCCGAACTTTTGCGCCAAGCTCCCGACTCCGGTCAGGCCCGCCAAGCCGGGCCTTCCCTCCGTCGGGAGCTTGCCATTGTTCCCAATCCCAACCACTCCCTCAGAAGTAACCAACAACCCGCTCAGTCTCTTATTGTAAGTGGTCCAAGTTCGTGAGTCCGGTCAGCGTTCCGCTTGATAACCGCGATCCACTATAACCGAAAGTGCATCTACATCTTGAAAATTTTAACGCATGCCGACTACGACAAGAACGCTTGGAAAAACACGCTATGAAAAAAGCCCATCAACTGATTTCACCGGGCAAGCTTCCGGAAACTTATGCGGAGCTCGTGGCGATCCATGTGCCGCGGCCCATTCACGACAAGGTCAGTTTCGAAAACACGGTTGCCATTGTTGATTCGATGGCCGGCGCCCAATTGAACGAGGATCAGGACGATTACCTGGAAATTCTTAGCCAGCTCATCGAAACTTACGAGGACGCGCATGTGAAGCTGCCGCGGAAGGTTGCCGGGATTAAACTTGTCCGATTTCTATTGGAAGAGAACGATATGACCGGAGACGATTTGGCCGGGCTATTGGGGGTGGATCGTTCGGTGGCGTATAAGATTTTGAAAGGGACTCGGAATCTCACGGCTGAACACATTCGCAAGATCGCGGATCGGTTTCTCATCAGTGCCGATGCTTTAATTGGATGATTGAAAATTGATCGATCCGGGTAAATTTGTGGGCGGGGTGCCCTCACCCCGCATTAGGTCGATCGCGGGGTGAGGGCACCCCGCTCACATTTTCAAACTGACCCGCAGCGAAAGGATGATCCGCCCTACCTAGAAAGGCTGAATTCGGACTGTTTACGCCCGGCGATTCCAGGGCGCGTGCGCCAGGAGCAGGCCCATGCCGCACCAGTCGGTCACGCCGGCAAAGACCAGGCCGACTCCGACAAAGGCACTGAGGCCAAAAAACAGGGGATGGACAAACCAGCCCAAGCCAACACCGAGGAGCACCAGGCTGCCGGCCGCCACGCGCACCTGTCGCTCCAGGGCCCACGGCGCCCCGTCATCTTTTTCCACCGGCAATCCCGCCCGAGCCCAGGCATTCATTCCGCCGGTCATGCTGGCGACGTCTGTGCGGCCGAGCTGCAGCAGTTGGTCGCGCGCGCAGGCGCTACGGTGCCCGCCCTGGCAGACGCATACCACCGGGGTTTCGCGGTCGAGTTCCTGCTGCCGTGCAGCGAGTTCCGGCAACGGCAGAAGCTTTGCCCCGGCAATCCGGCCACCGGCAAACTCACCGCCGCTGCGCACGTCCACAATTTGAACGGGCTCTCCCTTGCACAGGCGGGCATTGAGCGCGTCGGCTGTGATATCGAGCGGGAACAAGGCGGTTGTCGGGTTCATGTGTTCCATGATGCCCGAGCCCGTCCGAAAGTAAACCCGGGCGGAGTAGGGGCCCGCCGCCAGCGATGCCTTATTTCAATTTATAAGCCGGAACAATCGCATCGCTGCAGCATACTAATCATCAACCCCTCCAATCTCATGATGAAACGCATTCTGCTCCTTATCCTCACCGCAACGATGGTCGTCCTGTTGGGCGGCTGCATATTCCCAGGCGATCGCGACGATCGTGATCATGACCGCGGCCATCACGATCGTGATGACGATCATCATGATTCAGACCATCACGATTATCATTGATTGATTTTCTCGTAGGTCGGGCTTTACGCCCGACATGTCGGGGATAAACCCCGACCTACAAAGGCCCTTGCGGCTGTAGCTCACCTGCAAAGTCGATCGGCTCGTCGAGACGCCTCGCTCTACCAACTAACCCGGTCTGTATTGGTGTCCATTCGCGGTTAAATAAACTTCAGCGTTTCATCCCATCAGCACCACCCAACCCAGCAGGCCGGCCATGGCCGCCAGTGTCACCGGCACGCCCAGGCGGGCGAAATCGCGGAAGGTAATGTTGATCCCCTGTTCGCGCGCTTGCTGGACGACGATGATGTTGGCCACGCTGCCGAGGATCGTGAAGCTGCCGCCAAAGCTGTTGGCGAGCGCCAACACGTAGGCCGTGGTCGCATGCGCGACGTTAACCACTTTCAGCATCAACAGCACGGTCGCGGAGTTGCCGATCAGGTTGGAAAGCATGGCCGTCAGCACGGCCAGGATGGGCGCTGAATTGAGATTCACCCCCGCGTGCGCGAGCCACAGCACGGCTTGATCGCCGCAGCCCGTGGCTTGGAATGCACCGGTCACCACAAACAGCCCCATGAACAAGATCAGAATCTGCCAATCCACCAGCCCCAGCAAATCCTCGGTGTCGAATTTTCGGCTGGCGAGATGGATCCCGGCGGCGGTCAGGGCGATGATTTCCTTGGGCACCGACGAGAAAAAGAACGCGATGACCAAGCCCAGGACGACAAAGCCTTTGATCGTGTGCGCGCGGTTGAACTCGTATGAAGCGGGCTTCACCCTGGCCGTCACCGGCGCAGAGCGCGCGAGGTCGTGGCGGCACATCATCCAGATGATCGCGTAGGCACAACCGAGCGCAAACAGCACCGGCACGATGCACCAGAGTGCGTAGTGGCCGAAGCCCAGCCCGGCGATCTGGGCGATCATCATGTCCTGCGGATTGCCGACCAGGGTGGCGGCCGCGCCGATGTTGCTGGCCACCGCCAGCGCGACGAGAAACGGAACCGGATTGAGTTGCCGTCGGACCAGGGCGATGGCCACGACGGGCGTGAAGACGAAGCACACAATGTCGTGGTTGAGAAACGCCGACAGCCCGGCCGTCGCCAGCATGAGGGTGAACAAAAACCGCGCGGGGTTTCCGAGCCCGGCCGAAATCCTGCCGGCGACCTGGTCGAAAAAACCGGACAGGCGCAATTGCGCGGAAATGACAAAAAACCCGAACAACAGCAGGACGGTCGGCCAGTTGATAAAACCGACGATGGTTGTCACCGACCAGCCGGAGAAGACCGCGATCGCGATGGCGCCCAGCAGCACGATGCCGGTGCGGTTCAATTTCAAGCCCGGCACGCGGCCGATGGCGAAACCGAGATAGGTGAGCGCAAAAATCACCAGGATCGCCGGCGTGGTGGATGGATGAATGATAGCAGGAGTATTCATGCCGGGCTGAGACGTGATAATTCTTTTTGAAACCGCGAATGAACGCGAATGGACGCTAATAAAAAACCACTCTGCTATGAAGACATGCCAGTCCTTCTGAGGCTATTCGCGTGAATTCGCGTCCATTAGCGGTTCAAAAAAGCTGTCATTCGCGGTTAAAATGCATGGATCGATTGCTCATTTTTCCAGTAGCTTGCGGATGGAGTCCAATTCCTTGCGGTGGCCTTTGTCCGGTTTTGGGTAGCCCATTTTCAATTCGCCGAGCGTGTCGAGGATCACCTGTGAAATGATCAGCCGGGCGTTCGCCTTGTCGTCGGCGGGGACGATGTACCACGGGGCGATCTTGGTGCTGGTTGCCGTCAGGCAGGCTTCGTAGGCGTGCTGGTAATCTTTCCAGCGCTTGCGCTCAGCGAGGTCGGAGCGGCTGAATTTCCAGTTCTTGTCCGGGTCGTCGAGCCGAGCGAGGAAACGCCGGCGTTGTTCCTCCTTGGACAAATGGAGGAAGAATTTCACGATCCGGGTGCCGTTGCGGTGCAGGTGCTTTTCCAGGTCAAGGATGGAGCGATAACGGTGCGGCCAGATCTTCTCGCCATCGAGATCCCCGGCCGGCAAACCCTGCCGGCGCAGGATTTCCGGATGGACGCGCACGACCAGCACCTCCTCGTAATAGGAGCGGTTGAAGATGCCGATATGGCCGCGCTCCGGCAGACAACGGTTGGTGCGCCAGAGAAAATCGTGCTCCATTTCCCCTGCGCTCGGCTGCTTGAAGCTGAAGACCTGGCAGCCCTGCGGATTGACGCCGGACATCACGTGTTTGATGGCGCCGTCCTTGCCGGCGGCGTCCATCGCCTGAAAAATCAGCAGCAAGGCGTACTGGTTTTGCGCGTAGAGGAGACTTTGGCGCGCGCTCAACTTTTCCACATGCTCGGTCAGCATGGCCTCGTAATGCGGCTTCGACTTGTAGCACGGCTTCACGCGCGTCGGCCATTCCTTGAGCTGCACCTTGTCGCCTTCCCGGACGCGAAATTCCTTGATGGCGATTTTCATTTTCTTCTTGGAGGTGATCGTGGCCCGATGTCGGGCCGCCTACTGATAATTACATAATGATGCACGAACCACTGGGGTGGGGAGAGACGTCCCGGCGAGCCAAACTTCCCTCGGCTCGTCAAGGATGCCTCGCCCTACCTTTGATGCGCCTGCATGTAACTTCAACAGGTAATGCTCAATCATTCCTTGCGGCCGACGAACAGCAGATAACGCCAGAGGCCCGCGTAGGCTGGGCGCAGGCGATCGGTCGCCGGGGTGAAGAGCGACTGCAAGAGCGGCCGGAGTTGGCCGTTCATGCGAACGTGGTTCACCCCCATCCAGCGTTCGAAAAATCCAAAGCGCGAATCGTGAAAATCCACCACGGCAATATAGCCCCCGGGCACGAGGTCGCTTCGGGCGGCGGCCAGGGCGGTGTCGTAGCCGGGGTTGAACATCGACAACGCATAGGAGAACAGTACGAGGTCGTAGCCGGCCGGATCGCTGAGCGGGGCCGTGTAGGCTTGGTGCAGCAGTTGCACACGCGGGCCGAATCCAGCGGTTTTTCTGCGGGCGAGGTCGAGCATCGTGGCGGAAAGGTCCGCGCCGGTGACTTGGGCCTGCGGAAAGCGGCGGGCCAGCTCCACCAGGTTGCGGCCCGTGCCGCAGCCGACTTCGAGGATGCGCCGCGGCGCGGCGCCCGCAAAATGTTCCATTATCGCGGTGCGGCCAAAGAGGAAGCTCCACCGCGTGGCGTCATAGATGCGGGAGTGGAAGCGATAATATTTTTCCACCGCCGTCTCGGCGGGCAACGAAGCGGGTGGGTGGCCGGAGCGGCTCATGGAGCAGTTGCGAGTTGAAGGTTGAAGGGTGAAAGTTGAAAGACCGGATAAGCAGTCTTTTTTTTGTCATTCCGAGCGGTAGCGAAGAATCTCACAGGCTTCTTCAGGTGAGATTCCTCGCATGGCTCGGAATGACAGGGGACGTGCCTATGATTTTCAAATTTCATCTTACAACCCAAGCGTATCATAGCACCTCGGCAAAAAACAGGCTACCATAGGTGCCGACGCGATCGGTCGCGTGCAGCCCGTTGGTGAGTTGCGGAAAAAAGCGGAGCCGGGCCCGGATGGCCTCGGGCACGAAATCGAGGTCGAGGCCGGCCGAGCGCAGCAGGATCTTGGTGCCGGGCCGGCTGTTGGCCAGGATGAGCTCCCATTCCTCGAGCAACGCGGCGGGGTCGTGCCAGGCGAGCCAGTCCTGGTGGTCGAGCAGGACGAAGTGCGAATAAATACCCGGGTTTTCGCGGAGAAAATTCGTGACCGTGCACGTGTGGGTATGGATCCGGCCGGCGCGTGCGGCCAGCGGGGCCAGGTTTTCCTGCCGCAGGTAGTTCGGGCAGCAGGTCAGCGTGTAGGAGCCGGTGATGTAGACGCGCCAGAAATAATTTTCGCGGGCGGGCAGGCCGGTCATCACATGGCGCAGCTTGTCCTTCACGTACGCGGTCAGCCCGCCGGGATAAGTGTCTTCAATCAGCCCGATCTGTGGGGCCGGCACGCCGAGCAGTGTCATCACCATGCGCTGGCGGACGAGCCAGTTACTCAGCTTGCCCCAGATTTTCGGCTCGAGCAGCGCGTAGATTTCCCGCTGCTGCGCGGTCGTGTCGGCATCGAGCAGGCACAGGGCGAAATTCTTGATGTTCGGCTTGGCGCGGAAGAGGGCGCCGCCCAGCAGCCAGGCCGCGGAGCCGGCCGTGCCGTGGTAATAAAACGATTTCTTCATGCTGCCCGGGTCGAAAAACGGAATTTTTTCATCCCAAAATTTACGGGCGTAGTCCGGCAGGTCGGCGCGCACCGCGCGGTAGAGCGGGCGGTACTTTTCATGTGAACCGATGCCAAACAGCTCGAACAGGTCGGCAAAGTCGCCGCGGCGGATCATCGCGCGCTTCAATTCCAGCAGGGCGTTCTGGCGAAAGTTGACGTCGACGGCGTGAATCTCAGCCGGCCCGTCGAGCAGGTAATCGAAGGCGTTGCAGCCGGCGCTGGTGATCATCACGACGCGGCTGTCGGCGCGCAGCTGCATCAGCTGGCGGTCGATGCGCGGGTCTTCCCAGCACGTATTGTAGATCAACTGTCCGCCGTGGACGTGGTGGAAAACCAAGTCGTTCGTTGCTTTCAAAAATTTCCGGGCGGGGCTGGTGTCGCTGGATTTTCCGCGGGTTTTCATCAATGACGTTTTGTTCCGAGCCAGACGGCCAGACATTGGGCGGCGCGCCGGCCCTAGTCGCGGCAAATCATTAAGCCGCGGGGAAATGTGACCTAACCGTCACAATGCATTCATTGACGGAGCATTTTCTAAATTCCCACTCCGCGTGTTCACAGTGCGCGGGAGGGAGATCCGGGCGATCGAAGACGCCATCGCCGAAGGCATGCGCGGCACTCAGAGAGTGCCGCGCCCGGCCGCGCAGTCATCCCTGCAGATGCCGGATAGGGTCATTTAACGATCAGCACTCCCCGCATTCCCACCTGGCAGTGCGCGGGAGAGGAGCAAAGAAAAGGGTAGTTACCGGGAACAGTGGGGGCGGTAAAAGTGACCTCTCCCGTTTCCTTGCTGCCGAGCAGTGGAATGGAGGCGAGGACCTCATTGGCGAGTGCCATTGGCTGATAGCCTTCGGTCTTGGCGGCAGTGGCGCCGGTCGAGTAGGCAACCGGATCCAGGCCGGCCTTCAGCAGCACCCAGTTATGCCCCATGACTTCCTTGGGCAGGTTCCCTTCGTTGGTCAGCTGGACGCGCAGCTTTTGGCCGGGGTGAACCTCGATCTGGGTTAGGCTGAATTTCATGGTGTCGTAAGCGCTGATCGCGATGGTCTGAACGGGCCCCGCAGCGGGGTCGGCGTGAATGCAGCCCACTGCAATTAGAGTGAGGGCGAGTATCGTGGATATGTATTTAGTTTTCATGGTAAGAAGATTGAAACGATGGTGAGCAAATCGAGAGGCGATGTAAGTTGGCTAAAGGTTGGTTGGCGGGCAGTGCCCGGTGGTCTTCTCAAAAAACTATCCAGGCTTCGAAATAGAGGGTGTTGTTATCGCGGGCATTGGCTCCCGCGCCATCGTAGTTTGTCCGGGCGCCGTCGAAACGATTGTAGATGGTATATTGGGCGGATAGCTTGAGGTTGCTCCGGGGCCAGAAGGACGGGCCGCCGCCCTTGTTGAAGGGCAGGTAGTTCGCTTGCAGCACGAAGCCGTCGCTATCGGGGGAACCGGTCTGGCTGCCGGAATAAAGCGCCGCATCGCTGTCGCCGTTGACAGAAAAATACTGCACCATGCCGCCATAGGTTTTGTCGAAAAGGTAATCGACGGTGACCTTCAGGTTTTTCAACACATCCGAGGTATTGCTGGTGTTGCCGAGGGCCTGGCTGGCGGTCCACGTTGCATCTTCGTAGACGTAGGAAAAGATCGCGGTAATATCATTCCGCCCGATGGAGGTTTGATACTGCGAATCGACGCCGACATCCACGATCTGGTCCTTGCCGGCGCTCTGGTCGCGTCCGGGATAGGTGTTGGCGGCCAGGCCGAAAGTGCCGACTTCCAGGGTGGAGGAGCGGATCGTCTTTACCACCGCCACCCGCCAGTAGGGGGCCACGCCCGGGATTTGTGTTTCGCCCGCTGGGTCGGTGCCGAGTTCCTTTTGGATATGCGCCGGGAGGCTATGATAGCCGCCCGCGTTGAGATAGAGGAAATTGTTAAACATGACGTAGGCCCCTGCTCCGACCACTTGATGGGCCAGGCCGCCGTTGATCAAAGGAGCCGCCGCTGGGGTTGGTGCCAGGCCGGAGCCGGCGAAAGGGTAGCCCCAGGCCGGAGTGCTGTTCCATGGATCTTCCATGGTGGGATTGTTGTTCAGGTAGACGCCATAGTTGGCGCTTTTTCCGCCAAGGGTCCCGATGTTGGCAAAGCGCAGCTCGGTGTTGTCCATCGCCCAAGTCTTGCTGATGCCGTTGTAGGTGGTCTGGGAGAAAATGCCGATTTTGTTGAAGACCCTTGCGGTATCCGGTCCAAAAATATCCTTGGCGTACGGGCCGAGCAGACGTCCGGCATAAAAAATACTCGCCTGGGTCAGGGCTGTATTATTGTTGTCCTTGAATCCCGGGGCCGCACCACCTGGCTGGCCTTTTTGCGTGTGGGTAAAAGAGGGCTGGAGCATGACCGCGATCGGTGGCAAATCGGTCTGTTCGGCGCTCAGGGTATACCCGCTCAATTTGAACAGGCGGCCAAAATCGGTCAGTTGTGGAAACTCAGTATGGCAGACGATGCATTGCATGTTCATTTGCCGGGCGAAAGCCGGCACCGCACGGAGGGCGGGAGCAGCGACAATTGCCGTGACAAATAGAACCGACGCAAGGAGCGATGCTTTCATAATGTAATTAAATTGTGCGAATGCACATGCTGGTTGGCGGCCATGACGCCGGTGTAAACTATGGTTGCGTGGCGCGTTAACGGCCAAGTCCGCCGAAAATCAAGTGAACGGCATCAAAGTGGAAAGCTGGTTATCGTAACTGGACTGTTACGCTTCCTTTGCGTCCACTCCTGGAGTCCGCCGCGTTTTTGCGGTGGCCGGCTGCCGCTCAAAACCGCACGGTGAGTTGTATGGCCACGGTGTGGCTTAGCCAGCGGGAGGTGAGGCTCTCGTGCTGGACGCTGTATTGGATTTTCAACTGGGTGTGCGGGGTGAAACGGTAACCGGCGACGGCATCCACGCGCCAGATATCCCGCCCCCAACGGACGAACCCGCCGGCGCCGTCGGGTATCGTGGCGAAAAGCTGCTGGTTCCAGCGCAACGCGCCGAAGAGCTGCGGTGTGATTTTATATTTCGCCTCAAAATAGTAGGCCAGGGTATCGGCATGGCCGACGAGCGGGATGGCAAACCGGGTTTCGTAACACTCGGCCCAGATTTGCCAATAGTGCCAGGCAAAGCCGGCATCCTGGCCCAGGACGATTTCGCGGTAATCATCGAGGCCGTGGCCGGCGGCAAGCGTGGGTTTCGCGGTCGGGCGCAGGTAAGACCCGGCGCTGGCGGAGAAACCGAGGTTCCACATTTCATTGGGGCGATAACCGAGGCGCCCGCTGACGGTCGGATCCCGCCAGTTGGTGCTGGTTGCGGACCAGCTTTCGGGCCGTGAAGAAAGCGACGCGTTCTTCAATTCGGCCGCATAGTCGATTTGCCCGGTCGTGCCCTCAAGCGCGGCGCCGCTGGCGTAACTGGGTCCCCAGATCACCGGCATGCGCTGGTCTTTGTCCCCATACTCCGCGGCGGCGGACGAACGCGGTCGGATATGGGCCCGTTCTAAAACGGTGGCTGCTGAATCGGCGGCCGTCCCGTCCCAAATCCCCGCCTGGTTTTCGTAAGGCAGCGGCGCGGTGACGAAAGGATTCTCCCACGAGCCATGCCGGGGCACCCAATTGCCCACCACCGTCGCAAACTTTCCGATTTGCAAGTTAAGCAGCGCATCATCCCGTGGCGTGACACGAACGGCGTATTCATCGAGCCGCACCCGGACGTTTCCTTCGCTCGGATCAAAATCCCGATCCGCCCGCGACTGGGCAAACGCGTAAATGTACGGGCCAAGCTGGGCGTCGAGGAAAACGGCGAGGCGCGGATTGAAGAGGTAATCCTTGTCGGAGAAAATGAGGCCGGGCGGAGGCTGCTGCAGATAATAACCCTCGAGATCAAGCGTCCCACTGAGCCGCGCCCGGAGGCTGTCCTGAAAAGCGGAGAGGGTCAGCGCATCATCCACACGATCCAGGAAATCGTCCGCGCCGAACGCGGCCGTCGCCAGCGCCGCAAAGCAGAGAATGATGGCGCCGGTTGCTTTCATGCCGTTGCAGGGAGTGAAGGCGTGACCCCAGGCTGGGCAAGGCGGAGGCGCACCTCGAACTCCGTCCATGCATCATCCGAACGCGTGAGCCTCACGTCGCCGCGGTGGAGCCGGGCGAGCTCGCGGGCGAGGTTAAGGCCGAGCCCGTGGCCGGGAACATTTTCGCCGGCAGAGCCGCGATGAAACCGTTCGAAAATATGCGCCTGGGCGGCGGGCGGAATGGCGCGCCCCGTATTGCCGACGGTGAGTATGGCCCAATGGCCTTCCGTGCGGGCTGCAATGCGAAGGCGGCCCCCGGCGCAATTATACTTCCGGGCGTTTTCCAGCAGGTTTTGCAGGATGATCGAGGTGTAACGCTTTTCCCCGGCAATGCCTAACGCCGCGGGAATATCCGTTTCAATTTTAAGGCCGAGGTCGTCGGGCCGTGCGCTGAAATCATCGAGCCAGCCCTCGATGAGCTGGGTGAGGTTCACGGGGTTGAACTCGAGGCGGAGCCGTCCCGCATCCATCCGCGAGAGCAGGAGCAGATCCTCGATCAGGTTCGTGAGCCGCAAGGTTTGATGGACGAGGGTGGAGATTTCCTCCTGCGCGGCGGGCGTGAGCTTTTCCCCGGCCATCAGCTCCTCCAGCCCGGCGCGGAGGACCGTGACGGGAGTCTTGAGCTGATGGGAGGCATCGGCGGAAAAACGGGCGGACCGCTGCAGCTCCTCGCTGGTCAATTGGAGGGCGGTTTCGGCACGTTTCCGCTGGGCGCGATTTTCTTCCGAATCCACGGCAAGCTTTTCAACCGGCGCGGACAAACGGGCGGCAATGAAATTGCTGGCAAAAAAAGCGCCGAGGAGGAGCAGCGCGCCTGCGGCAACGAATTCCCAAAGCAGCATCTGCTGCCGCGCCAGCGAGTCGGCCAGTGGAAAAAGGCAGACCTCATTGGCGGGAGGAAAAAGCGAGCCGGGATTGAGCTGTTTATAAAAAAGGAGGTGCGGCGCGTCCCCGACCCCGACCACGAAGCTGTTTTCATTTTGATTTGGCGCCGCCATGGCCCGGGCCAGTTCCCTGGCGATCGCCGCGCGGTCGGATCCCGGGAACGGCGGCAAATGCAGATGACCCTGCAAGCAAAGCCCGCTTTTCATCTCCCCGCCGGCGCGGCTGCCGCTCAATTCGACCGGTTTGAATCCGAGCACGAGCGCCGCGATGACCTCGCCCGTTTCGGAGGAGAAAATCGGCATGGCGATGATTTCATCGATGGTCTCGCCCGAGGTCCGGTCGTTTCTCCACAGGTAACCGACCTGCGGTTTGTCGGGCACTGGGCCCAGGGCCAGCTGGCGTTCCTCCTCCGGCGCAAGTTTGCCCGCGTCTTTGGCCTCCTGCGGCGAAATCACCCGGCCGTGGGCGTCGAGAAAGCGATAGAATCTCGCGTGAAGAACCTGCCCGGTGGTTCCCGACGGCGACCCATCCCCGGATCCCATGAGATCGAGCAACTCGTCGCGGGCGCTCGGATAGAGAAGATCGAGTGCGTCGTCCTCCAGCGCGGCGTGAATGCGCGACTTGCGGGCCAGCGTGCGGGAAAGTTCGGCGAGCGCGGCGTAGCGGACTTCCTGGGCGACATGGAGCGCGTCCAGCTGGCTTTGGAATTCCAGCTGCAAACCGTGTTTCACATCTGCCGCCATCTTATGCTGGGCGAAGAGCAGCCCCAGCGCGGTGACGCCGGAGACCACCAGCATCATTGCCACCAGGAGCTTGGTGCGGAAGCCCGGCAGTCTGGACTCCCTCGGCTTGGGCAGCGAGATCACGGAAAATCCAGATGGAGCGTGGCGCCACTTTCCAGGTCCACCGGACGCTCGCGCGTTGTCTTGCTGTCCAGCCAGGCCTTGAGCGTGTAATGCCCTGCCGGGAGGCCGCCCAGACGGTAATTCCCCTCTGCATCGCTCAGCACAAAATAGGGTGTGTCGAGAACGAGGATGAGCCCGCGCATGTGTTCGTGGATGTCGCAGCGCAACGTCACCAGCCCGGCCACATCGAAGATCTGCGAAGGGATTGGCCTTTCGTCGGAGCGGTAGCGTCCGAGGTCGAAGCGTTTCGCCGCCGAGTAGGAAAAAATGTTGTGGTACGTGTTGTCGAAATTTGGGAACTCCACCTTGGTGCCGGCTTGCACCGGCAACAGCATGGGCACGAAGGCCAGGTCCTTTTGCGCCATCTGCCGGACGGGCAGGGATGACGGCTTGGGAAATGAGCCGTCGAGGTAAACGACGGCAATCGGCGGATTGACCGAAATCACGCCGCCCTTGGTCACGACTTCGTAGCGCTGGTTCATGACGGGGACAAAGCGCGACTTCGGCAAGGCCACGTGCCCTTCGAGGGTGGCTTGCGCGAAGGAAATCCGGGCCAGCAAAACCACGAAGAAGAAGCAATCAAGCACTCGGGTGGGGCGGGGGAAACTCATAAGCGTGGCGCTTCACGGTGATGCGGAAGGGCAAATGGAGTAGCCGACCGAGCGAAAGGTGCGAATGAGCGGAAGGCCAAAACCATGATCCACTTTTTTTCGCAGGCGCGTGATAAAGATTTCGACCGTGCGCGTGTCATACCCGTGGTCGCGTTGCCAGACCCGCTCACAAAGTTCCGTGCGGGAAAAAACGCGCCCAGGTTCCTGCATCAAGACCTGCAGCAGGTCAAATTCGCGCGGGGACAGGGCGACAATTTTGCCCGCTCGGGTGACGCGGCGATGATGCACGTCCATGTGCAAGTCGGCGACTTCGAGCAAGTCGGCCGCGGTCGGCAGGGCGCCCCGACGACCCAATGCTTCGATCCGGGCCACCAGTTCCTCCATGGAGAAAGGTTTTGCCAGATAATCATCCGCGCCGGCCTTCAGGCCTTTGACGCGGTTTTCCACTTCGCCGCGCGCGGTGAGAATCAAAACCCGGGCGGGTGAATTGACCTGGCGCAACTGGGCCAGCACGGAAAAGCCGTCGAGACCAGGCAGGTTAAGGTCCAGGACAATCAGGTCGGGCGAAGCATCCAGCGCGGCCTGCAAGCCGTGGGTGCCGTTGTGGCAGGCGCTTGGGTCATGGCCATGGCGGGTCAGCGCACTCGAAATGTGCCGCGCGAGCTGGGATTCATCTTCGACGATGAGAATGCGCATGGCGTTTGGCTTTGTGGTGGCAAAAACAAACGTGCTTTCAGCGCGGCCGGAGGGAGATGGAATCTACCGCAAGGGGATGGCTCGATGAAAACACGGAATGAACTGATATTGACCATCAGACAACACGCAAGGGGGAGGATCATTTTTAAAAGGGCCGGGCCGGCCATAACCCTGGTTTGTTTCCCAACTGTGACCGGCGGTTATTTTTTTTCCGTGCGGAAAACATCGTCCACCGTCAGCCCGGTCAGCGTTTCGACGCCTTTTAGCAGCTGCCACAGCGCGACCATCATCATCGCCATGCTCGGCACGGCGATGACCGGCCAGCTTAGCCAGTGCATCTTGGCCAGTTCGGCGTTGAATTCCGGGGTGCCGCCCGGGCTGCGCAGCAGATGGCGCGCGAGCGCAAAGTTCAACGCGCCGCTGACAAAAAATGACATGGCGACCAGCACGGTGGCGCGCCGCATGATCGCCGCAAACGCCGTCTCCGTGCCGCGTTCCCGCAGCGCGGCCTCGATGCGCGGCACATCCATGATCGCCTCGTTATAAAAAAGCGCCTTCAGCAGCGGCTCTTTCGCGCGCATCGACATGAGCACAACCACGCCAATCAGTCCCGGGACCGAGGCATCCTTCACCGCGAACCAGAACCCCCCGACTTTCAGCAAACCCAGCCCGCCGCTCAGCAGTACACTGGTGAAACCCAGCACCGAAATGAAATTTGCCTTCCGCCGCTTCGCGAAATCCCACGCGCCATAAACCAGCGGGAACGCCAGCGCCACCACCAGTCCCCCTTTCGGCCCGAGTGCGTGCGCACCGCTCAACCTTGAAAGGATGAGCGCCGGCGCGGCGACATTGAACGTGAGGTTGAGCCAGAGATTTTCCTGCTTCGGGGGTGGGGTCGGCATTGGTGTGAGTTAAGTGGGAAGCCATGAAACCCGGAAGCAGAATCAAGCCCGCAAGACATTTTCTGCTTCGACGGCGTTAATCCATGTTAAAATAAGGACGAAAAGCACACCGTTCAGGCAGACAGCAGCCGTGGGCCTTTATTTCCTGGTTTCCTGGCTTCCCTCTTTCTGTCACAGTCCTGCTTCCATGATTTTTCTCGGCGTCAACATTGACCATTGCGCCACGCTCCGCCAGGCGCGTTACCGCCTGGCTGATCCCGTCGCGGGCGGCTCCATCGAGCCAGACCCCGTGGCGCTCGCGATTCTTGCGGAACGTGCGGGTGCGGATGGCATTACCGTGCATTTGCGCGAAGACCGCCGGCATATCCAGGAACGCGATGTCTGGCGGCTGCGCGAAAACTCGGCCACGCGCCTCAACCTCGAGATGACCTGCACCCCAGCGATGACGGCGTTTGCGCTGAAGCTGAAGCCCGACTCGGTCTGCCTCGTGCCCGAAAACCGCCAGGAAATCACGACCGAAGGCGGGCTCGATGTTGTGGGCCACCGCGACCGCGTGCACGCCTGTGTCGAGGCGATGAATGCGGCCGGCATCAAGACGAGCCTCTTCATCGATCCCGACGAACCGCAGATCGAGTTGTCCGCAATCCTGCGCGCCCCATGGATTGAACTGCACACGGGAGCCTATGCGAATGCCTGCCACACGCCGGGCCAAGCGAAGGAATTTGAGCGCCTCTGTCTCGGCGCCAGCCTCGCGCACAGCGCGGGCCTCGTGGTCAACGCCGGCCATGGCATCAACTACATCAATATCGCCGAAGTGCGCAGGCTGCCGCACCTGCATGAGCTCAACATCGGCCACAGCATTATGAGCCGCGCGCTTTTCACCGGCATCGGGGAAGCCGTGCGCGAAATGAAAGCGCGGATGAACCCATGAGCCTCGACCTTCCCCCCGGCGGCATCCTGCTCGGCCTTGGCTGCGATATCATCGAGATCGAGCGCATCCGCGGCGTGTTCGAACGCCAGGGCGAGCGTTTCCTCGCGCGCGTGTTCACCGAGGAAGAACGCACCTACTGCCTCGCAATGAAACACCCGCACAAGCATCTGGCCGCGCGCTTTGCCGCGAAGGAGGCGGTCTCGAAAGCCTTCACCACCGGCATCGGCGCCGAGCTCGGCTGGAAATCGGTCTCGGTTTACCACGGCCTGCGCCACGTCCCGCACGTGCGCCTCGACGCGCAGGGCGCGGCGCTCCTTGCGCACGTTGGTGGTACAAGTATCATGCTGACGCTTTCGCACACCGATACCATGGCCATGGCCGTGGCCGCGCTGGTGCGCGTTTAGAACCGCTGATCGATGGCTGGTATTAAAATATCCGACGACCCAGCTTTAAACCGCAGATAAACGCAGATGAACACGGATAAAGAGACCCTCCAAAAAGCTTGATGTAAAAATCTGCGTTCATCCGTGTTTATCCGCGGTTTAAAGCCATCTCATTTTTGCGGTTTTCAAACCATGAGTCTTCCCTCCTCAATCCCGATTCTCATCTGCGCCGAGGCCAGCGCGTGGGAGAAAAAACTTTTTTCCGGCGACGAAGCCGCCGAATGGGCCGCGATGCAGCGCGCGGGCGGCGCCGTGGGCGCGGCCGCGCTGCAGGATTTTCTTGAAATGGGTGGATTCCCGCCCGGCGGCCGCATCCTTGTCCTCGTCGGCAAAGGCCACAACGGCGGCGACGCCTTGCTTGCCGCCAAATTCATCCTGGAAAAAAATCCGGCGGCCTCGGCCGGCGTGATCTTCGCGTTCGGCGAACGCACGCTGCGCCCGCTGGCGCGGCGCGCCTGGCAGGCGCTGGTGCAGGCCGCGCCGGCGCGCGTGGCCATCGCGGATGATCTAGACGCAAGCTGCGACCTCTGCCTCGATGGCATTTTCGGTTTCCAATTTCGTCCGCCCATCGATGCGACGACGGCAAAACTTTTGCGTCGCATCAATGGCCATCCCGCCATCCGCTTGCGCGCGGCGGTGGATTTGCCGAGCGGGGTGGGCGAAAAGCCCGGCGAAATTTCATTTCGCGCTGATTTCACGTATGCGACGGGCACGGTGAAGTTGCCGCTGCTCACCGCGCCCGCCGCTGGGCGTTTGCGCTTTCTGGACCTGGGATTTTTCCAATCAAATGATTTGCCGGCGGTGCGCGACCGCGTGTTGACCACGGAGATTTTGCGGCCGTTGACGACACTGCGATCCTCGGACGTGGACAAGCGCACGTTTGGCCATCTTTTGGTGCTGGGCGGTTCGCGGAGCTATCCCGGCGCGGTGCTGATGACCGTGCTGGCCGCGCTGCGCAGCGGCGTGGGACTGGTGACGGCGTTCGTGCCGGAATCGCTGGCGCCGGCCTTTGCCGCCCGCGCGCCTGAGGCGATGTGGGTGGGACTGCCGGAGACGCCGTCGGGCGGCCTGGCGCACAAGGGTCTGGCGCTCGTGCGGGCGCGGCTGCCGCGCGCCACGGCATTTGTGCTCGGCCCGGGATTGGGCACGGAGGCGGAAACTCGCGTGCTGGTGGAGGAGATTGTCAGGCTGGCCCGGATGCCACTGCTGCTCGACGCGGATGCGTTGCAACCGTCGGTGCTGGCCGCGACGTCGGGAAAACGCGTGGTGCTCACGCCGCATGAGGGTGAATTTGCACGCATCAATCACGGCGCGGAGTTACGCACGTTTTGCAAAAACCCCGGCATGGTCGTCGCGCTCAAAGGCCCGACGACGCGCATCAGTGATGCGGAGGGCGCGGTCTATCACAGTTTTTTCGGCGGGCCGGTGCTGGCGCGCGGCGGCAGTGGCGACCTGCTGGCGGGACTGATTGGCGGATTGCTCGCGCAGACGCCGGCGGACCCGCTGCTCGCGGTGGCCCGTGGCGTGGCGTGGCATGGCCTGGCGGCGGATGCGCTTGCGCGTGAGCATGGCCAGGTGGCGGTGCAGACAACCCAGCTGCTCGACTTTCTGCCGACGGCCTTGCGGGCCGCCTGCGCCGGCCAAGGAGACTAATGCATGAACGAAGAGCTCACCGAACGGCAGGCGTTTTTGATTTTGAATGCGCTGCCCAATATCGGGCCGATCACGACGAACCGGCTGCTGGCAGAATTCGGCGGTGATCCGCGGGTGATTTTTTCGACGGGGTCGCAGAGGCTCGGATCGGTGAAAGGGGTGGGGCCGGTCATCAGTGCGACGCTGGCGGGCTGGCGCGGCCATTTCGACCTGGCGAGGGAGGAGGAAAAAATTGCGAAGACCAGCGCGGAGTTTATCACGACCCGCGATGCGGGCTATCCGCCGCTTTTGAGGGAAATCCACGATCCCCCGATCGGTTTGTATCGAAAAGGCGGTTACATGTTCGAGCATCCATGCCTGGCGATCGTGGGTTCGCGGCAGACGACGCTTTACGGGCAGAGCGTGGCAAAAAAGCTGGGCGCGGAGCTGGCGAAGCTGGGTTTCTGCGTGGTGAGCGGGCTGGCGCGCGGCATCGACACCGCCGCGCATGAGGGAGCGTTGTCCGTCGGCGGCAAGACCGCCGCGATCCTGGGCAACGGCCTCGACATCGTCTATCCCCCGGAGAACCTGGGGCTATTCCGAAAAATTGCGGAGAGCGGCGCAGTGCTGTCGGAGTTCCCCTTTGGCCGGCGCGCGGACAAGCAGTCCTTCGCCATGCGCAACCGCATCATTTCCGGGATGTGTGCGGGCATCGTGGTGGTCGAGAGCGATGTCGACGGGGGCGCGATGATCACGGCGCGTTTTGCCGGCGAGCAGGGGCGCACGGTTTTCGTCGTGCCGGGGCGCATTGACCAGCCGACCAGCCGCGGTTGCCACCAGCTGATCCGCGACGGCGCCGTGCTGGTGACGGGCGTCGAGGATATTTTGCAGGACCTGAACTATCTCGATGGCCTGCGTCCGGCCGCGATCGGCGAAAAGCCGGCCGATGTCGCCGCGGGCCGGCCGGCGAATCTCACGGGGGACGAGGCGCGCGTTTACGACTGCTTCCGGGGCGGCGCGATCCTCGCGCCCGACGCACTGGCGGCGCAGACCGGATTGTCGGCGGCGCAGCTCTCCGCGACATTGATGATGCTCGAGCTCAAGCACTGCGTGGCCAAGCGCGCCGACGGGGCATTTGAGGCGCGCGGGTAAAATGGTTCACGCGGCAGCTGCCCTACAGATAGCCCTCGCGGGTCTGCATGAAACCCTGAAGCATTCGAAGTCCTTGGTGGTGTTTTCCGAGTTTTGGCCCTGGGGACTGCGGCAGACCGGCATCGATCCGTTCGATTTTTTGAAGACCTTTAGCGATTTCGGCTTTTCCGTTTCGATCATCCACGAGGGAAAATGCACAGTGACGGAAATGGACAGCCTGAGCGGCTTCATGGATAATTTTCGCTCAACCGAGTATGGCTCGACCCAAATGCAGCGTCGTCACACCAATTTGATTTTTTCCAAACGAGGCGCCCCGAATTGACGGGCCTTGCGGGATGGATCACAATAAAAAGTGGCCTGTCGCCATTCATCGGACGCCGTGATCCAGGATTTCGGGCACCAGACGTCCGGTCACGCCCAAGGCTTTTCCGCAACAATCACCGCATGGGTGAACGCATCGCGTGGCCCAAAAGAGTATTGATGCACGTTGAAGCCGGCCTTTTGGAAAATATCAAGGGCGTGCCGCTTGGATTGGATCCGGCAGATTTCATCAGGGTGGAATTTATAGTCCTTCCTGACCAAAGGCTTGAGGAGGGCTGTGAGCGTTTTCAAAAAAAGCACACTCAAGCCAAATTCTGGCGGCCAAAATGCCACAAAACGGCCGCCGGGGCGCAACACCCGGCGGAATTCCTGCAGGATGCGCTGAATTTCCTCTTCAGGAAAATGCTCCATCACGCCCAGATTATAGATGCCCGCCATGGAAGCGTCTGGCAGCGGAATTTGAAAGATGCTGGCCCGAAGAGTCGTGCTGTCGGGGCCGTTTTCGCGTTTGTAAATCTCCAAGGCGACAGGCGAAATATCCATTGCGGTGATCGAAATATAGCTGCGGATATCCGTATCCACCTGGCCGCTGCCGCAGCCCGCATGCAAAACAGGATCTCCCTGGTGGAAATTCGTTTTAATAAAACGATTGAGCGAGGGCCGGATAATCACGCGACGGTAGAATTCCGCCACAATGTCGTAAAATAACCCCCTCGTGCTTTTCTTTTTGTCCCAGTAAGCATTCCAGGCTTCGGTGTCTTGCCGTGGGTTTTCGTCAGGGCCGGTCATTTGTGGTCTCGCATTCTTCCAGTGCTCGCTTGGAATTAACTCGAAACGAATTGCGCATAAAAACACGTTTAAAAAAAGTCGTAAACAGTATTTCCAGGCTCTTAAGCGCATCTTTATAGCTCATTTTGGATGTGCCATAGGTGCGCGGTGGCAGGTCGATAGGCATCTCTTGGATTTTAAATTTATTGAAGTTCAATAAATGCAAGCTCTCAAAAAAGAACGAATATCCCTTGGATTCCACTAGGGAGAAAATTTCGCGGGGGATATGTTCCAAACGATAAACGCGAAAGGCCCCGGTCGAGTCATATTTCACGTCCAGCAGCAGTCTGGTTAGCACATGTGCAAACAAGGTAAGAGACTTGCGCATAAGGTTCCAGCCAGCGAGGCTCTCTTTTTTCATGTAGCGCGAGCCGACGGCCACATCCGATTCTCCCAGCTGCCGAATAAGCAACGGAATATTGTTTGGTGAATGGGTGAAATCCGCGTCCAGCGTGACCAGGAAATTATAGTCGTGGTCGTAGGCATACGCGATGCCGGCTTGGTGGGCGGTGCCGATGCCAAGCTTGACCGGGCGGTGCAAAACTTTCAGCCGCGGATTTTTGGCGGCCAACGTGTCCAGAACCTCGCCGGTGCCGTCGGGCGAGCTATCGTCGATGAACAACACGTCTGCATCCAACCCCAAAGCGGCAATGCCCTGCCAAAGTGGCGTGACATTATCCCTCTCGTTGTAGGTGGGACTGAAAATCAGCGTTTTTCGGTCAGCCACAGATTCTTCCTCCCTGAGCCACAAGCATGTGGCGGATCATTTCGCGGAACGAAGTGCGGGGCAGCCAACCGCCCTGCCGAAACAATTTTGACGCATCGCCGATCATGGGTTTCAGCTGGCGTTTGATCACCCCTGAATCCTCTATCACGTGTTCTTTCCAGTCCAAGCCCAGAAGGGCGAACGCGGTCTCGGCCAGGTCGCGCACGGAATGGGTGTTTCCGCTGGCAACCACAAAATCCCGCGCCTCCGGCAGCTGCAGGATTATTCGCATCGCCTCAACGTAATCGCGGGCATAACCCCAGTCGACCCGGGCGCCCAGGTCACCCACGACCAGTTGCTCTTGCCGGCCGGCCTGGACCGCCACCGCGGCCCGCACAATTTTTTGAGAAATAAACTTTTCCGACCGCAGCTCGGACTCGTGGTTGAACAAAATGCCACAAGCGGAAAAAAGCCCGTGGCGCGTGCGGTAACAGGCTGCCGCCAGCATGCCGCTGGCCTTGGTTACGCCATAGGGCGTCTGTGGGCGCCAGGGAGTATCCTCGTTTTGCCGATCGCCTTCGGCCACACCATAAATCAGCGAGGAGGCGGCATAAAACAGCCGGCTGTGTGGGCTGTTGACGCGCGCCGCCTCCAAAAAATTGAGCCAGGCATGCACATGCACATCGAAACTGTGGCGCCACAATTCTTCTTCGGACGGGATGGCTTCCTCCGAAGAGTGATGGTGGGCAGCCAGGTAATAAATTTCGTCCGGCTTTAAATCTCCCAGCAGCCCGCTGACTTGCCCGGGTGCTTTAATATCGAAGGGCTTCACCTCCCGGGCGGGAGAACAATATTCATGCCGGCCGATGCCTGCCACCTGATATCCAAGTTGCACCAAATGTTCGTGCAGCAAACGGCCATCCTGTCCCCCGCGGCCGACAATAAGGGCTTTTTTCATCAGACGATTTCGAGTTCAGGCAGGGGAAACACGAGTTTGCCCCCGGCCTCGCGGAAAAGATTTTCGCGCTGCAAAATACCGGCCCGGAAGTGCCAGGGCAGCACAAAGAAATAATCAGGCTTCATCTGGTGGGCGGTGGCTTCAGACACGATCGGGATCAACGTGCCTGGTGTGAAGGAACCAAATTTATCTTCATTGACATCCGCGATGCAGGCCAGGTCCCGGGTGTGCACGCCGCAGTATTGCAGCAACACGTTGCCTTTGGTGGAAGCTCCGTAACCCAACACGTGGGCGCGTTCGGCTTTGGCGCGTGCAAAAAACTGATGCACCGCCTTTTTGTGTGCTTCCACCCTGGTGGCAAACTTTTCATAGGTGGGCAGGGAGTAAAGGCCGCCCCGGTCTTCTTTTTCCAGGATGGATTGCACCAGGGCGGCATTCTCGGGATAGGGCGAGTCCTGGGATGATACCGTTATGCGGAAGCTTCCCCCATTGGCATCGCTAAAGGTAACATCCATGATCTTCAGGCCCGCCGCTTCCGTCATCCGGTGGATTTGCTTCAAGCCATAATATTCCAGGTGCTCGTGGCAAATGGTGTCGTAGGAATTTGTCTGCAGCATGCTGCCCAGGTAACTTTGTTCAAAAACCCACACGCCATCCTTGGCCAGGACAGAAACCACCTCCTTCATGAATTCGCCGGGATCCTCAAGGTCGTAGAACATGGCAATGGAAGTCACCACTTTGGCTTTTTTTGGCCCCACCGCATTTTTCACCGCGGCGGCCGAGAAAAAATCGGGCACCACGCGCACATCCGAAGGGTAGAAGCGTTTGAATTTTTCGCCGGTTGGGTCGATGCCCAGGAAATCCAGGCCCCGGTCGGGGTATGCGCGCAAAGTGGTGCCGTCATTGCTGCCGATATCGATGACCAAGTCGCCGTGGGCCAGACCCACGCGCCCTACAATGCCATGTACGATGGATTCAAGGTGATGCACCATGGAGCCGTTCAGGCCCGAGCGATAGCCGTAAGTATGGCCGTAGAGCTGCGCAGAATCAAAGGAATGCATCAGCTGGACCAGGTCGCAATGGCCGCATTTCGCCAGCTCCAGGCGGCCGCTTGGGACTGGATCATGCACAGACTTGGGGAAAACGCCGGTAAAGCATTGTTCTCCCAAATCGAGCAAGCTTGCCAGGTTTGCCGACCGGCACAGGCGGCACTTGGAGATTCTTGACATGCCTGATTTATGGTTGGGCTGGTTGCGGATGAGCCGGTCAGCCCGGCGGCCATTGCATCTGGCGCTTGGCCAGCAGGTGAACATGGACGTGGGGGACGGATTCGCAGGCGTCGGGACCGCTGTTGACGACGAGGCGAAAGCCCTTGGCGAGCCCGAGTTTTTTGGCGACGACGCCGGCGGTCACGATCAGGTGTCCGAGGATCGATTCATCGGCGTCGGTGGCGTCGCCGACGCGCGGGATCGGTTTTTTGGGAATGATGAGCAGGTGCACGGGCGCCTGGGGCTGGATGTCGTGGATGACGATGCAGCGTTCGTCCTCGTGCTCAATGTGCGCGGGAATTTCTCGGTCGACGATTTTTTGAAAGAGAGTCTTGGCCATGGTGAGATTTTTTTACCGCGGATTACACGGATGATCACGGATTGGATTCAGATGGTTTAACCGCGAATGAACGCTAATTTTGGGATCAGATTTTTAACCGCTGATGGGCATTTAGGATCACCCAACTTCGCTTTTCAAGCTACGACGGGCAGGCTGATGGGCTGTTGGCAAACCGTGCGCAACGCAGCCAATTCGTATTCGCGTCTATCCGCGCCATCGGCGGAAAGTTAAATAAGTGCGCATAAGCGTTCAACCGTGGTTAACAATCTGCGATGATCTGCGTACGGAGCTGCAGGCGACATTAGGCAATCAGGGGAAAAATCATAAAAACAGCAAATGCAGATTGGCGCTGGGGGCGGTGCGGGCGGCGGCGAGATCGCGGATGAGGGAGAGGAGGCTTTCGTAATCCCGGCGCACGCGCTCGGTGTAGCGGCCCGAGGGCGGCAGCAGTGCGGCGCGGAGGTTGGTGACGAGCAGCGTGGACTCGCGATAGGGGGCCAGGTGCCTGAGGCCGGTCATGATTTCAGCGCGCGCGAAAAGCGGCGCGGCGGCGGTCAATGAGTGTGCGGCGTTCCAGTGATAAAAACCGTGTTGCGGGAGGTCACCGCAGAGTTTTTCGAGCAGCTGCGCGGCGGCAGCGATGAAGGCGGGATCGGCGGGGGGGCGCTGTTCGGCCTCGGCGAGGCTCGTGGTGATGGCCGCCTTGATCTGTTGCGCGAGATAGAGATCGTGGCCGGTGACGTGGGCAAACAGGGCGTTGACCAAGTGGAGGAGGTGGAGCTCATCGCGATCGGGGGTCGGCATGGTGAACCGCTAATTTTCGCTAATGGGGGCAAATGGAAAGAAAACTTTGGCGTTTCCGCGGGGTGAGGCCTCGGCTGTGAGCTCAGCCGAACGGGCACCCCGCCCACAGACTGGATGGCAAAAGCTGGATGCCGATCAGTGATGCTCCGGCTTGGTTTTGCCGAGGCTGCTGATTTCGTCCACGAATTCGGTGACGTCGCGGAATTCCTTGTACACGCTGGCGAAGCGGACGTAGGCGACTTGGTCGACGCGGCGGAGGCGGGTCATGACGGCGTCGCCGATGGCGCGGCTGGGAATCTCGTTTTCGTAACTGGCCTCGAGTTCGTCGAGCACGTCGTCCACGAGCATGGTGAGCTGCTCGAGGTCGATGGGCCGCTTGTGGCAGGCGGCGCGGACGGCGTGGACGAGTTTATCGCGGTCGAACTCCTCGCGGCGGCCATCGCGCTTGATCACCGCGAGGCCTTCGCGCACGAACGACTCGGTGGTGGTAAAGCGGTGGCCGCACTCAAGGCATTCGCGGCGGCGGCGGATGGCGGTGCCTTCCTTGCTGATGCGGGAGTCGATAACCTTGTCCTCAATCGAGGTGCATTTGGGGCAGCGCATGGGAACGGTGAGAGGTTATGGGCTGGAGGCCAAGGTGGAAGGCGAAAACCTAGTTCAGCGACAGGAAGTTCTTGAGAATGTTCATGCCGCCCTCGGTGGCAATGGATTCGGGATGAAATTGCACGCCCCAGATGGGCAGGGTTTTGTGGCGCAGGCCCATGACTTCGCCTTCGGCCGTCTCGGCGGTGATTTCGAGATCGGCGGGAAAGGTGGCGCGTTCGACGAGGAGCGAATGGTAGCGCGTGGCCTTGAAGGCCTGGGGCAGGCCGCGGAAAAGGTCGGTGTTTTTGTGCAGGATGGGCGAGGTCTTGCCGTGCATGAGGCGGCCGGCGCGCACGACGTGTCCGCCAAAATAATGGCCGATCGCCTGGTGGCCGAGGCAGACGCCGAAAATCGGTTTTCTCCCGGCGAACGCCTGGATGATGTCGAGCGTGACGCCGGCTTCGCGCGGCGAACACGGGCCGGGCGAAAGAAGGACGCGGTCGGGGTTGAGCGCGAGAGCTTGCGCGGGAGTGATCTCGTTGTTGCGGAAAATGCGCTGCTCCACGCCCAACTGGCCAAAATATTGGACGAGGTTGAAGGTGAAGGAATCGTAATTGTCGATAACGAGCAGCACAGGGGGAAATTATCCGTGGATTGACAGCAGGGTCAAGCATACGGCTGGGTAAGGTGGATGGCCGGCCATTTTCAACTGCTCAAGACCGATACCGCCACGGCGGCGCGCCGCGGTCGGCTGCGCACGAACCATGGGGTGGTGGATACGCCGATGTTCATGCCCGTCGGGACGCAGGGCACGGTCAAGGCGTTGACCCCGGCGCATCTGCGCGAAGTGGGCGCGCAGATCATCCTGGGCAATACCTACCACCTGAACCTGCGGCCGGGCAGCGAGCTGATCCGCGAGCTGGGCGGGCTGCATAAATTCATGGGTTGGGACGGGCCGATTCTCACGGATAGCGGAGGGTTCCAGGTTTTCTCGCTGGCGAAGCTGCGCGATGTCCGTGACGACGGCGTGGCGTTCCAATCGCACATCGACGGGGCCAACTTGTTCCTGGGGCCGCGCGAGGTGATGACGATCCAGCAGAACCTCGGCAGCGACATCGCGATGGTGCTCGACGAGTGCCCGCCGTGGCCGTGCGGGCGCGACGCGTGCGCGCGGGCGTGCGAGCGCAGTTTGCGCTGGGCCAGGCAGTGCAAGGAAATCGCGACCGAAAACGGGTTTCTCGCGGCGGGACACCAGGTTTTTGCCATCGTGCAGGGTTCGACGTTCGACGACCTGCGGCGCGGGGCGGCCGAGGCGCTGGCGGCGCTCGATTTTCCCGGCTACGCGATCGGGGGCGTGAGCGTGGGCGAGCCGGAGCCGGAAATGTTGAAACAAATTGGCGCGACGGCGCCGTTTTTGCCCGCTGAAAAACCGCGTTATACAATGGGCCTGGGCACTCCGCCGCAACTGCTGAAGATGATCGCGCTCGGCGTGGACATGTTCGACTGCGTGCTGCCGACGCGCGTGGCGCGCAACGGCCTCGTCTTCACGCCCGATGGCCCGCTCAATCTTCGCAACGAAAAATTCCGGGCGGATCCGCGGCCCATTGTCGAGGGCCTGGGCAATTACACGGCGGGTTTCTCCCGCGCCTATCTGCGCCATCTGGTGCAGGCCGGCGAAATGCTGGCTGGCACCCTGCTCACGCTGCACAACGTGCATTTCTACCTCGGCCTGATGGCGCAGGCGAGGGCGCACATCGAGGCGGGTGATTTTGCGGCATGGAGCCAGGCATGGATCAAGCGCTACGAAGCCTCGAAATAGTGGCATTGGTTGTGCTAGTTATTGATTAATAACCCCAAAGTCACTTTATGAAGGGAACTTCCATGAAAACACCAGGGTCTGGAACGCGTCTTTGGGGGCGCTCGGCCGGCGCGCCAGTTTTGCTGGCCTGCACCTGCGGCTTGGACTAATCCTATTAACTCATGCGCATTCTCATCACCGGCGGAGCGGGTTTTCTTGGCTCCCATCTTTGCGATCGGCTCATCAAGGCCGATTGCGAAGTCATCTGCCTCGACAACTTTTTCACCGGCCGCAAACAAAACATCGCGCACCTGCTCGAGCATCCCCGGTTCGAGCTGGTGCGGCACGACATCATCGATCCGTTCAAGTTCGAGGTGGACCAGATCTACAACCTCGCCTGCCCGGCTTCACCGGTGCACTACCAGTTCAATCCCATCAAGACCGTCAAGACCTCGGTCATGGGCGCGATCAACTGCCTTGGCCTTGCCAAGCGCCTGCGGGCGCGGGTTTTCCAGGCCAGCACGAGCGAAGTATACGGCGATCCGCAGGTGCATCCCCAGCCCGAAAGTTATTGGGGGCATGTCAACCCCATCGGCCGCCGCTCGTGTTATGACGAGGGCAAGCGCTGCGCCGAGACGCTGTTTTTCGATTATCACCGCGAAAACCACGTGGACATCCGCGTCGTGCGCATCTTCAACACCTATGGCCCGCGCATGCTCGCCGACGATGGCCGCGTGGTGTCGAACTTCATCGTGCAGGCGCTGAAGGGCGAAGACCTCACCGTTTACGGCGACGGCATGCAAACGCGTTCGTTCTGCTACGTGGACGACCTCATCGAGGGTTTTGTGCGTTTTATGAACCAGGCCGAGACCATCGGCCCGCTCAACCTTGGCAACCCCTGCGAGTTTACGATGCTGCAACTGGCCGAACTCACCCTCCAGATGGTGGGCGGAAAATCCAGGATCATCCACAAGCCGCTGCCCGCCGACGACCCCAAGCAACGCAAACCCGACATCGCGCTGGCGCAGAAAGTCCTGAAATGGGAGCCGACCGTGCAACTCGCGGAAGGCCTCAAGCGCACCATCGATTATTTCCGCGAGCAGGTTTGATTCTTGCAAAAGCATCAAAAGTCAGGGCGCAATGGGTTCTTCCCCATGAAAAATCTTTTCGCCTTCTGCCTGGCGTTGGCGTTCAGCCTATTTGGCAGCGGATGTGTTCTCGGCCGCCGCACGGTGGATCTTCCGGTGCCGACGGCCACCATGTCCTTGCCGGCCTCCAAAGGAACCGTGGCCATTAACTCGATCGTGGATGCAAGGCGTTTTGAAAACAACCCCGACCATCCGTCGACGCCTTCGATTGATGGCGACGTCAACAGCCAGTCCGCTGAACAGCTGTCGACCGTTATCGGCCGCCAGCGCAATGGCTTTGGTCACGCCATGGGTGATGTCGCTCTGCCTCCCGGTGAAACGGTGCAGACGAGAGTAAAGGAACTTGTCGCGCAGGGCTTCGCCCGCCGCGGCTATGCGATTACGACCAGTGCCTCGGCCGATTATACTGTCGATGTAAGGATCAATTCGTTCTGGGCGTGGACTCCTTACGGTCCATTTATAGCGAGTGTCGATTGTTCCTTCATCGCGAAACATGATGGACACACGCAAACCTTCACGGTCCAGGGTTCTGGTGCCACTGGCGTTATGCCCATGGGCACGGATTCCGATTGGCAGCTGGCGTACACCCGTGCCTTTGAGGACTTCCTTGCAAAGTTCGATCAAGAACTGACGAAAGCCGGGTTTTAACAGGCCCGCGTGGGCCTTGGTATGGCCGCAGGGCTAAAGGAAGCATGGCCGCTGGCATTTGTCATTTGCCAAGAACGGGGCATTGGCTACACCTTTAACCCTTTTCATGATTTCGTTTTTCCTCAAAAAGTTTTCTGGACGGCACTATCGGAAGTTTCTCGACCAATGCCGCCCGCTGGTCGTCCGCATCAACGAGTTTGAGCAGCAATACCAGTCGCTCACCGACGAGCAGCTCCGCGCCAAGACCGATGAGTTCCGCACCCGCGTCGCCGCGGCGGCCGACAAGGGCGCCGCGCTCAACGAGATTCTGCCGGAAGCGTTTGCCGCGGTGAAAAACGGTGCGCGCCGCCTCGTTGGCCGCAAGGTCATCGTCTGCGAACACGAGCTGACGTGGGACATGGTGCATTTCGACGTGCAGCTGATCGGCGGCATGGCGCTTCACCAGGGCAAGATCGCCGAGATGGCCACCGGCGAGGGCAAGACCCTGGTCGCCACGCTCCCGCTCTACCTCAACGCCCTCGCCGGCCGCAACGCCCAGCTTGTCACCGTCAACGACTACCTGGCCCGACGCGACTCCGAATGGATGGGCCACCTCTATAATTTCCTCGGTCTCACTGTCGGCTGTATCCAGCAGTCGATGCCGTCCCAGCAGCGTCGCGAGATGTATGCGCGCGACATCACCTACGGCACCGCGAGCGAGTTCGGCTTCGACTACCTGCGCGACAACGGCCTGGCCACGCGGAAGGAAGACCAGGTGCAGCGCGACCATTTCTACTGCATCGTGGACGAAATTGACTCGATCCTCGTGGATGAGGCGCGCACGCCGCTGATCATCTCGGGCCCTGCGCCCATCGAGCGCGAGCAGCCGTTCACGCGCCTCAAGCCCGCCATCGACCGCCTCTTCGCCGACCAGATGCGTTTCTGCAACAAGCTCGTGGCCGAAGCCCGCGCGGAGTTGGAAAAAACGCCGGAAGTTCGCAAGCAGGAGGCCGAAGCGCTGAAAAAACAGGGTGCGAAAGACATCGATCCCGACCCCGTCAGGACCGCGATCTTTAAATTATTGCAGGTGAAATCGGGCACGCCGAAAAACAAATTGCTGCTCCGCCTGATGGAGACATCGGAGTGGCGCAAGCTGCTCGACAAGGCCGAGTCGGAAATGAGTTCCGACTTCAACAAGGAGGCCTTTTACCGGCTCAAGGAGGAGCTGCTCTTTGTCATCGACGAACGCCAGCAGCAGGCCGACCTCTCCGAAATCGGCCGCAAGCATCTTCGCCCCGACAATCCCGATGCCTTTGTCATGCCCGATCTCGCCACCGAATTCAGCGAGCTCGACAAAAACACCACGCTTGCGCCCGAGCAGAAAGAGGAAATCAAGCTCAAGGCCCAGCAGCGCTATGGCGATGTCAGCGAGGAGATCCATGCCATCTCGCAACTCCTGCGCGCCTATTCGCTTTATGAGCGCGACGTCCAGTACGTCGTCCAGGACGGCAAGGTGCTGATTGTCGATGAAAACACCGGCCGCACCATGCCCGGCCGCCGCTGGTCCGACGGGCTCCACCAGGCCGTCGAGGCCAAGGAAAACGTTGCGATCGAGCGCGAGACGCGCACCTACGCGACCATCACCATCCAGAATTATTTCCGCATGTATGAAAAACTCGCGGGCATGACCGGCACGGCCGAGACCGAGGCCACCGAGTTCCACGACATCTACAAGCTCGACGTCGTCGTCATCCCCACGAACAAGCCCTGCATCCGCATCGACCGGAACGACTCCATTTTCAAGACCCGCCGCGACAAATACGGCGCCGTCATCCGCGAAATCGAGGTCGCAAACAAACGGGGCCAGCCCGTGCTGGTTGGCACCGTGTCCGTCGAGTCCTCCGAAGTGCTCTCGCGCATGCTCAAGCGCACCGGCATCATCCACACCGTCCTCAACGCCAAGTTCCACCAGCAGGAGGCCGAGATCGTCATGCGCGCCGGCCTGCGCGGCGCCGTCACCATCGCCACCAACATGGCCGGCCGCGGCACCGACATCAAACTCGGCGAAGGCGTGCGCGACCTCGGCGGCCTCTGCGTCATCGGCACCGAGCGCCACGAATCGCGCCGCATCGACCGCCAGCTCCGCGGCCGCTGTTCCCGCCAGGGCGACCCCGGCCTCACCAAGTTTTTCCTCAGCCTTGAGGATGAACTGCTCCGCATTTTCCTGAGCGGCGGCACGGCCTCGCGCCTGATGGAAGGCACGATGAAAGAAGGCGAGGAGCTCGAACACTGGTTGCTCAACCGCTCCATCGAGAGCGCGCAGAAAAAAGTCGAGCAGCAGAATTTCGCCCAGCGCAAACGCGCGCTCCAGTACGACGACGTCCTCAACCTGCAGCGCGAAGTCATCTACGGCATCCGCAATGGCGCCATCGCCGCCGAGCGCGCGAAGGACATCATCTTCGAGCAAATCGAGGAAGAGCTGGCCACGCGTCTCGAGGCCGCCGGCTTCGGTGGAAGAGGCGCCAACCCTGCGGCCATCGAAAGTTTCATTGGCTGGGTCAACGGGCATTTCCCCATCGGCCTCAAGGCGGAGGAACTCACCGGCGACGACCTTGATTCCCTGGCCAAGCAGTTGATCGAGCGCATCAAGGAAGCCTATGCGGTGAAGGAGGCGGCCGAGCCGCCCGAGGCGCTGGGCATGCTCGAGCGCTACATCGTCATCAGCGCCATCGACCACCACTGGCAGGAGCACCTCACCGAGCTGGAAGACCTGCGCAAACACATCGGCCTGCGCGGCTACGGCCAGAAGGATCCGCTCGTTGAATACAAAAACGAGGCCTACTCGTGCTTCGCGGAACTGATGGACAACGTCCGCCTGCAGATTTGCACCAATCTTTTCCGCCGCCGCATTGGGTGGATGCAAACACCGGATGCACCACCGGCCGCGCCCAACGGGGCCCTGCCGCCGCCCCCTCCCGGCCCCACGGTTACGAGCCGGGTTACTTTTTCCGGTGGCGCAGTCGAACCGCCGCCGGCTTCGCCGCAGGAAGAAAAGGAAATCAAGCTCCCTTCCGTCACCATCCGCCGCGATCTGCCGAAAGTCGGCCGCAACGATCCCTGCCCCTGCGGCAGCGGGAAAAAGTACAAACAATGCCACGGCGCATAAACGCGCAGGAGGCGCGTTTATTATGATCACGACCATTGGTTTCGATGCCGACGACACGCTCTGGCACAACCAAACCATTTTTGAGGATGCCCATCAGCGTTGTTGCGACCTGTTGGCCCGCTACCACGACCGCGCCGCCGTGGACCGCGAACTTTATGCGACGGAGATGCGCAACATTGCGCTTTACGGCTACGGCATAAAGGCGTTTGCCCTGGATGCGATCGAGACCGCCATCCGCCTCACCGAGGGGCGCATTGTTGCCGAGGAAATCCAGCAAATCCTCGACCTCGCCCGGGACATGCTCGCCCACCCGGTCGAGCTGCTGCCCGGAGTGAGGGAAGCCGTGGCCCCGCTGGCTGCCACGCACACGCTGCTGGTCATTACCAAGGGCGACCTGCGCGACCAGGAGCGCAAGGTGGCCGCCTCGGGCCTCGCCCCGCATTTCCGCGCGGTCGAGGTTTTGAGTGAAAAAGACGGCGCGGCCTACGCGCGCGTGTTGTGCAAGCATGGCGTCGCGCCCGCGGAATTTCTCATGGTCGGCAATTCGCTCAAGTCCGACATCCTGCCCGTGCTTGAGGTGGGAGGCGCGGCCGCTTACATTCCGTACCACCTCACTTCGACCCATGAGAGCGTGGAGTCCGCGGCTCCCGCCGGCCACGCGCGGTTTGCACAACTGGCGGGCCTCGGCGAACTGCCGGCCGCGCTGGCGAAGCTTGACGGGCTTAGGGAAAACGCTGGACGCTGAATGTCGAATCTAGGAGCCCGTCGGGCTTTGCCCACGGGCTCCTAGATTCTTCGACGTTCAGAGTTTCATGTTCGGGTTTGGACGTTGGATGTTGAATGTTGGATGTTGGATGTTCAAGGCTCCCTCCTTCCATGCCTGATTTGCCGC
>Ga0210387_10000330_pt1 | contig 34285 bp, 33 predicted proteins | sample IncBWC7OmetaG_FD_160108 | JGI IMG/M metagenome (GOLD analysis project Ga0210387, IMG submission 160108) | Forest soil microbial communities from Barre Woods Harvard Forest LTER site, Petersham, Massachusetts, United States - Inc-BW-C-7-O ... | reverse complement strand
ACCGGTGTCCACTCCTTGGTGAAGGGTTGGCCGGCCGGAATCGTGCCGTCGAAATTGATGCCGTCGCGCGAGAGACGGATATCCTCGACACGGATGCCGCCCATCAGCGCGAGCCATGGCGTGAGCTTGAGCTGGTCCTCGATCGAGCCGGCGGCGGTCTGCAGGCTCGCGTTGCGGATGCCCGGCTCCGGCGTCATGCTGTATAGCCCCTGGGCGGGATTGATGACGTCGACGGAGTCGAACGGAAAATCGTTTGGGTTTTGCTCCTGCGTGAACTTGATGTCGTTGCGGCTCACCTGCAATTGTCCAGCAAACCGGTTTTCCATGCCGAAGATGGATGATTTCACGGCGACGTCGGTGTTGTCGCCGACCACCTGCTGCTTGTGGGTGACGAAGAAGCGGTCGCGGTCGATCATCGAGGTCGCGGTGTCGAAAGCATAGGTCTCGCTGTCGAACCAGTGGCGCGTGGCGCCGTAATCGTAGAACTGATTCTTCACCGTGACGGCGTCACCGTAGGACCATTCCCAGCCGCCCCGCAGCCACAGCTCATTGGCGCCGATCGTATTGTCGGCGACGTTGTAATTCGTCGTCAGCGTTCGCGAGTCCACCGTCACGGGTGCGATCACCGAACCGTCGAAGGTGGAGATCGCGGACCCTGAAACCACGCCATGGGTAGAGAACGGGCCGGAAAATGTCGTCGTCGTCAGCGGCGTGCCCCAATAGGCGTGGCCATCGTCGTGCTTGTAGTCGATCGCGGCGAACACCTTGAACGCGTCATTGACGCGATAATTGAGCTGGCCCGAGACGTTGTTGAGCCGATCGTAGTCGGCGTCGATGAAGCTCGCAATTTTCGACGAGCTCACATCGAAGCGATAGTCGAGACCTTGCACGTTGCTGCTGCCTCCCGAGCCGAAATGCGTGCGGTAGGTGCCGAGCGTATCGATCGAGCCGTCCAGCTCGCTCTTGATCGGGCCCGTCGTCGGCTGCTTCGACACATAATTGACGGAGCCGCCGATGGCATCGAGGCCGGACATGATCGCGGAGGGTCCCTTGAGGAATTCCACCTGCTCCAGATTGGCCGTCTCCATGATCCGCCCGGTGTCGGCGCTGGGGCCGATCGAGATGCCGTTGTAGAGCACATTCACCTCGTTGAAGGTGAAGCCGCGCATGGAGAAGCTCGCCGGCGCGCCGCCGAGATCGGCGGCCTGAACGCCGGTGGCGCCGATCGCAGTTTCCGTGGTGGTGCGGTAGCCCTGCTCGCGCATCTGCTCCTGGGTGACGATGTCGACGGACGCCGGCGTCTCATGCACGGTGAGGCCGAGTCTGGTGGCGCTGGTCGCGACCACATTGCCGTTGAGCGGCGTGGGCGCGGGCGCTGAATCCGCTGGCGCAGAGGGGCGCGGTGCGGGCGTTGTTGCGGCTGTCCGCGAGCCCGCATGCTTGGCGCGTTTCGAGGCGCCCTGCGTAGCATTGGTTGGACGCGTGTTGGTGCCGCGCGGCATCGGAGGCGACACCTCAACGGGCTCGAGCTGCTGCGGCTTTTGCGCCAGCGCTGTCGTTGGCGCTTCGGCCAAGCCGAACAGGGCCAAACCGAGCGTGAGAGGAAGGGAACGCGCGCGGACGCGCGACGGCGATTGACGTCGAAGGATGTTGAAAGTGGACACGATTGTGCTCAACGGCGAAAAAATACACCGTCATGCACGTTGGCCGCGGAAATCTGCCTTCGCCCCTATTGGGACAGACTCCGAACGGCTGTTGCAACGCTCCGGAGCACCCCGCCCGACGCATTCGCGCATGACCATGGCTGGTAGCAGGTTTCCTGGCTCGCGGGTCACGGCCTCTGACCACCTTCCCAGGATCAAGAACATCCCAGTGGCATTAAATGGTCGTCGGCTCGCCGCTTACAGTTGCGGGGGCAGCTGCGGCTTTGTCTTTTGTTTGCGCAAAAGACGCACCGCATTCCCTTGATTAGCCCTTGCGGGCACTACCGTTTATGAACGTGACATTCTTCATTCGGGCGAGTCAATGCGCGGAGCCTTGCTGCGCGTGTCGAGTGCGCAACAGTCGCGCGTAAAAATCAGAAGCTGGCTCAAGCGACGCGCGAGGCGCGGCAATCTGTCACTCGTACGCAGCCGCGGGCCTGACGTGATCCCCGTCACATAACGCCGATCGCAAACTCCCTACTGTCCGTCTCACGCCACCCGGCCCAGTGAACAAGGGGAGACTTCACATGCGCACATTGGTTTTGATTGCAGCTGTTGTTGGTTTGGCCTCCGCGAGCGCGCAGGCGGGAGAATCGCGCAGCCTGTCGGCCTATCCGGTCAGCAACGACACGACCGCAACCGTTCAGCCCGCCGCGAGCAAGTCGCTTCGAGCTGAAAACGAAACGCCCGCGGTCCAGCCGGCCGAGACGCCGCGCTACAGCCCGCCGCCGGCAGACGCCACAGCGAACCCGCCATCACCGCCGCCCGCGGAAACGCCGCACTACACCACGCGCCCCGCTCCGGTCGACAATGCGCCGCGGGCTACGACGGCGGCCACCACGCCCACGCATGCGGCGAGCGATGATTATTCACCGCGCGAAGCTCGCGGACGCCACATGATGAGGGCCGAGCGTTCGCACCATCATCGCTTGACCGCCGGCCGCATCATCGCAGCGCTGCATCATTACGGCATCTACTGGTAAAGACCGTCGCGCCAAGTCCTGTCCCCGGCCCTTAAGGCGCGAACGGCAAAGCAATCCAGCACCGCGAGTGGCGGTTCTGGATTGCTTTCTTTTTTGGATCGTACGTTTACGGGGCGCCAGACCCTCATGGTGAGGAGGCGCGCATGCGCCGTCTCGAACCATGAGGCCCGGCCGGTGGCCTCATCCTGCGAGACGCGCGGAGCCTGTCATCGGGCCGCGCTTTGCGCGGACCCGTTGGCGCTCCTCAGGATGAGGATCTTGCACCGAGCCCGCGGTTCTACAACGTTCGTTACTTCGAAACCGTCTGCACGACGCTCGTCACCGGACGCGTCGCGGCGACGCTCGGCACCTTCAGCTCTTTCGCCAGCGCCTCGTCATATTCGGGCAGCGATTGCAGCGTGGTTTTGGCCTTGATCTGCACCACCTTGTAGCCGCCTTCCTTGAGCTTGCGCAGCAGCGTCGGCAGCGCGTCCGCCGTGTGCTTCTGGAAGTCGTGCATCAGGATGATGCCCTTGCCGAGCTTGTCGAGCTTGCCCATCACCGTGGACACCACCTTCTCGGGGGTTTGCGCTTTTCGGAAATCGAAGGAGTCGAGATCGGTGGAGAACATCGCGATGTTGCGCTGGCCGAGATAGGCCACCGCATTCGGATTGTGCTGCAGCTCGGGGAAGCGGAAGAACGGCGCCGGGTCGGGACCGCCGAGCGCCCATTTCACGGCGCTGATGCCCTTCTCGATCTCGTCCTTGTCCATCTGGTCGGTCATCTTCTTGCCGTTCAGATTGACGTGCGACCAGGTGTGCGTGCCCACGGTGTGGCCGGCGGCATAGACCTGGCGCAGGATTTCCGGGTGATAGGTCGCGTGCTTGCCGATCGCGAAAAACAAACCCTTGGTGCATTCGTCGGCGAGCGCCTTGAGCACCGCCGGCGTGTTGCCCGGCCACGGACCGTCATCGAAGGTCAGCACCACTTCCTTCGGCTCGAGGAAGTCATACTGCTTGAAGTTCTCGAAGCCGAATCCAGGCCCACCCGTGGTGTCGATCTCGACCACGCGGGCGACGCCGAGCGCATCCGGATTGGCGCAGGCGGGCTGTTGCACGACCGGCGCGGCCGCGAGCGTCGGCGCAGGCTTGCTCACCGATGCCGTGACATCGACATCGTCTTTTGCGGCAAGCTTGGCGGCGGCCGGCGGCAGCGCCTGGGGTGGTTTCGCGGCAATGGTTTGAGGGGGAGCTGCGTCGGCGCGCGGCGCAGAGGTCCAATACCAAATTCCGGCGATCAGTACCGCCGCAACAACACTGGCCAGCATCAGGCCCAACGCATTACGCATCGCTACTCTTTCCATACGCAACAAAACGGGATGCGCCACCTTCGCGCCCGCTCATTAATGCGAAGGAAGTCTTAACGCCTCACCAACACGGACCGGTTCCGCGAAGGATTCCGGGCAGATATGAGCAAGAGTGACTGATGTCACAGAGGGCTGTGCTGAAGTGATAGCCATCACAGTGAAGGGCGCGAGGTGGGCGCATGGTGTGCCCATCGAAACAACGGGCCCGCATCTGGGGGCCAATGGGAGCCGAACATGACCAAGTCTTTTGCCAGTAAGTCCTTCACCAGCAAGCTGCGCCAGGCCGGTCTGATCCTGGCAATCGCCACCACGATGTCGGTCTTGTCATCGCATCAGAGCTTCGCCTTCTCGGCCGAAGCGCAGCAGATGTGCACGGGCGATGCCTTCAAGCTCTGCAGCTCGGAGATCCCGAGCATTCCGAAGGTCACGGCGTGCATGATCTCGCACCGCGCTCAACTGAGCTCGGGCTGCCGCGCGGTGATGGACAAGGAACTCTCCGGCAAGGGCAAGAAGGTCGCCGCGAACGACGAGTAATCTCGCTTCGACCAAGGCAAAAACCGACGCAGGCTGGAACAGGCCTGCGTCGTTTTGCGGCAAGCGCCACCGAAATTCGATTGCAGCGCGCAGGCACGCGCTCTAGAACGCCCAGGTTACGCTGCCCGGGCTCTCTTAGAGGCGTCAATCATGATCCGATTGCTTTGTGTCATTCCGTTCGTTGTGCTCGCTTCCGCTGCATCCGCGCAGCAGCAAGGCCACGATGCCTGCGCGCGCGACGTCTCGCGCTTCTGCCGCGCCTATATGAACTCCGGCGACTCGGCCGTGCTGGCCTGCCTGCAGCAGAACCGCTCCCGCATCTCCCGCGCCTGCGACAAGGTGCTGACCGAGCACGGACAGTAACGCGCTAGCGTCACTTCCGCACTACGACCGGCACAGCGCTGGCCGGCGCGTCGTGCCTCTCCCGCCGCAGCTTCGACTGTTCAAAACCGTGCATCCCAGTCTGCCATTGCAGCGCGACGATCGTGCCCTTGACCGGTTGCAGTAATCCCAGCGAGGCGAACAGCGTGATCGGCAGCCAGATCGCCAGTTGCAGCCAGGCCGGCGGGTCGTAGGCGATCGCGACCGCGAGCAGCGCCGGCACCACGATGTGGCCGACGATGACGATGACGAGATAGGCGGGAAAGTCGTCGGCGCGCTGCGGCGTGTAGTCTTCGCCGCACACTTCGCAATGATCGACCACTTTCAGGAAACGGCCGAACAGATGGCCGCGCCCGCAATTCGGGCACTTCATCGCAAAACCGCGCGCGAGCGCTTGGGGGAGGGAAATGGCTTGGGTCATCGCCGTGATCCTTGACTGAGGGGCTGTCCATACAATATGCATTCGTATGCATACAATCAAAGACAAAGCGGCAGATTGCATGGATTGGGTCCCTACACTTTCGGAATGGCAAGGCCCGATGTTCCTGCGCATCGTCGACGCGCTGGCGGCCGATATTGCGAGCGGCCGGCTCAATCGCGGCGAGCGGCTGCCGACCCATCGCGCGCTCGCCTCGGCGCTTGATCTCGACCTCACCACCGTCACCCGCGCCTATGGCGAGGCGCGACGGCGTGGCCTGCTGGAAGCGCGGGTCGGCCAGGGCACGTTCGTGTCGGAGACCACAGCGCGTGCGTCGGCCGATCTGCCGGCACCGGTGAACATCGATCTGTCGATGAACCTGCCGCCGCAGCCAGTCGAGGCCAATCTCGACTTGCGCATCGCGCAAGGCTTGGCGGCGATTCGCGCCGAGGCCGGCTTCTCTGCCTATCTCGGCTATTCACGGCCGGGCGGCAGTGCGCAGGAGCGCGAAGCTGCCGCGCAGTGGCTCAAGCCGCGCGTGGCGCAGGCTTCAGCCGAGCGCATCGTGATCTTTCCAGGTTCGCAGGCGATCATCTTCAATGCGCTGCTGGCGCTGACCGCGCCCGGCGATGTCGTGGTGACGGAGGCGCTGACCTTTCCCGGCATCAAGGCCGCCGCGGCGCGATTGAATGTCCGCCTCGTCGGCGTCGCCATGGACGGCGAGGGCGCGCGGCCCGATGCGCTCGATGAGGCCATCCGCAAGCACAAGCCGAAGGCGGTCTATCTGGTGCCGACCCAGCAGAACCCGACCACGGCGACGATGGGCGCGGCGCGGCGCAAGGCGGTCGCAGAGATCATCCGCAAGCGCGGCACAGTCCTGATCGAGGACGATGTCTACGGTCCGCTGGAGCCGCAGGTCTCGCCGATTGCGAACCTGATCCCGGAGTTGACTTACTATGCCGCAAGCATCGCCAAATGCATCGCGCCGGCGCTGCGGGTTGCTTTCCTGCTCGCGCCCGATGCCGCGGCCGAGCAGAAGATGCGCGGCAATTTGCAGGCCAGCCTGCAGATGCCGCCGGCACTGATGGTGGCGCTAACAACGCATTGGCTCCGCACCGGCGTCGCCGCCGAGATCATCCGCGCCATCCGCAATGAAGCGGCTGCGCGCCAGCAACTGGCCGCGCGCTTTCTGAAGGGCATCACCTATGCCGCGCGTCCGGCAAGCCATCATCTCTGGATGCCGGTCCCGTCGCATTTTGCCGGCACCGATCTGCTCTCGTATCTGATGCGCCATGGCCTGGCCGTGGTCGGCGAAGATGCATTTGCGGCCGGCGAAGGCGCGCCGCGGGGCTTACGCGTCTCGCTCGGCGCCGCACGCAACCGCGCCGAGCTCAGCCAGGCGCTGCAAGTGCTGTCGAATGCGGTGAAGACGCCGCTCGGCGCGACGCAGATCGTCTAGGTCGTACTTCCCGCGGCACTCGCGACCACGGGCAGCACCTCGCTGGCGGCGCGGTCGGGGGTGTCTTCCGTCCAGCGCACCGAGCCGAACGGCCGCTCCAGCATGCGGCGGATGCGGACCGGGTCGGGGCCGATGTGGAACGCCATCGCCTCCTGATGCAGCGCGCGCTCGGTTTGCGTCGCGCGGTTGCGCTGGCGCAGATAGTCGAGCCAGGTCGGGCAATGATAGCGCTCGGTCCACAACTCCGGATCAGCGATGTCGCGCGCGATCGACCAGCCATAGGCGCCGTTGCGCTGGCGCGAGAGCTGCACGTCCTGCATCACATTGTGGAAGGTCCGCGCATTGTCCTGCGTGACGCGGTATTCGATCTCGACCACCAAGGGTCCCATGCGGCCGGTCAGCATGAGCTTGACCTCGGGATCGACCAGGTCCTCCGCGTCCTCGTCACGCGCGCCGATCCGCGGCATCGGCAGGAACAGGCCAAGCAACGGCGAGAGCAGCATCAGGCCGGCGGAAACCAGGAGCGCCGTCTCCACGCCATAGGCGTCGGTGAGATGGCCCCAGCCCCAGCTCCCGATGGCGATGCCGCCGGAGATCGAGGCCTGGAATGCCGCGAGCGAGCGGCCCGCGACCCAGCGCGGCGCCGAGAGCTGCACGCCGATATTGAACAGGGCGACCGCGAGCATCCACACCGAGCCCGCGATCACCAGCGCCGCCGAAGTCAACACCGGCTCGCGGCTTAGCCCGATCGCGGCAATGGCGCCGCCCATCGACAGCGTGCAGGCGCGTATCGCGGCCTCGCCGCTGAGGCGCTTCCTGATCTCGCCGATATTGAGCGCGCCGATGATCGCGCCCATGCCGAACGCGCCGAGGATGATGCCGTAGGTTTGCGCGCCGCCATGCAGGAGGTCGCGCGCCACCAGCGGCATCAGCGCCATGATGGAACCGCCGATCAGGCCGGTGACGAAGGTGCGCAGCAGCACGATCTTGATGGGTGGCGAGTTGGTGATGTAGCGCACGCCTGAGACGATGGCGCGGTTGAGCTTTTCGCGCGGCAGGCGCGAGGGCTCGTGCACCCGATTCCACAGGAACAGCACGACCAGGAGGGGAAGGTAGAGCACCGCGTTGAGGGCAAAGGCCGCGGCCGCGCCTGCGGACGCGACCACGACGCCGCCGATCGCCGGACCAAAGCTGCGGGCGATGTTGTAGCTGATGCCGTTGAGCGCGACCGCGGCCGGCAGCGTCTCGCTCGGCACCTGTTCGCTCACCGAGGATTGCCAGGCCGGTCCGAACAGCGCCATGCCGCCGCCGACCACGAAGCACAGCCCGAGCAGCAGATTGGGTTGCAACAGCCCGAGCCAGGTCAGCCCGGTGAGCGTGGTTGCGCCCGTCAGCGCAATCGCCAGCGAAATCATCGCCACGATGCGTCGGTCATGCATGTCGGCGATTGCGCCGGCCGGCATCGCGATCAGCATGATCGGCAGCATCAGGGCGGTCTGCACCAGCGCCACCTTGTCGGCAGAGGACGCCATCTGGGTCATTGCCCAGGCGGCTCCCACGCCCTGGATCAAGATGCCGAGATTGGAGAGCAGGCTGGCGAGCCAGATGCGCCGGAAAACCGTGTAGCGAAGCGGGGCGGTGATCGTTTCGGAGGAAAGCGGCGTGCGTAGGGTCTGTTCCGTCATATCCTGGTCCGTCGGGACTGAATTGGCTTGATTCCCTCGTGGCTTAGTGATGCCCGCGATGGCCCTTGCCTGTCCAGTGCTCGACACGGCGCGTATAATCATTCGTTCGATTTGTCCCCCCATAAACATGGGAGGTAACAACGGATTGCGGCCGCCGTATTGACGTACTAGCTGTTACACTGCGTAGGGCGGTTGAACGCGAGCGACATCAGGGAACAGTGCCCCCGCATATCGCTATCGCTCATGCGGGCTACCAGCTGAACGAGGGCCGTCGCATGAGCATCGCAGAAGTCTACGATCTGCCCGTCACGCACCACCGCCTGGTACCGCCGACGCCACCGCGCGCGCCCGCCGATTTGAGCTTTCTGAAGCGGATGCGGATGATGCGCGATAGCGCGATCGCGACCTGGGGCCAGCCGGCATATGAAGAGGATGTGGTCCAGGGCAATTTCTTCGGCCGCAGCAGTTTCATCATCAATACGCCGGATGCGATCCGGCACGTGTTGGTCGACAATTGGGAGAACTATACCCGCACGCCCACGGGCTTTCGCGTGCTCCGGCCGATGCTCGGCCAGGGCCTACTGATCGCCGAGGGCCGCGCCTGGAAGCATCAGCGGCGCACGCTGGCACCGGCCTTCACGCCGCGCGCGGTGTCGACCTTGGTCCCGCATATGATCGCCGTGACGGATGAGACCATTGCCGCGCTGCGAAACAAGACCGGCGCACCGATCGATCTGCGCGAATCCATGCAGCGCATGACGCTCGAGATCGCCGGCCGCACCATGTTCTCGTTCGGGATGGAGCGTCACGGCCCGGCCCTGCGTGACTTCGTGATGGAATATGGCGACAAGCTGGCGCGGCCGCATCTGCTCGATATCGCGCTGCCGCTCTGGTTCAAGACGCCGCAGGATTTCCGCCGCGCGCGCTTCCGCAAGCGCTGGACGGCGTTCGTTGCCATGCTGATGGCCGAGCGCCGCGCCACCGGCAAGCTGGACGGCGCGCCGCCGCGCGACCTGTTCGAACTTATGGAAGCCGCGCGCGACCCCGAAACCGGCAAGGCCTTTACCGACGAGCAGCTCGGCGACGAAGTCGCCACCATGATCCTCGCCGGTCACGAGACCACGGCGACCGCGCTGTTCTGGGTGCTCTATCTGCTCGCGCTCGATCCCTCGACCCAGGACGAGGTCGCCGCCGAGGTAAAGGACGCAGGTGGCGTGCTCGACGTCGAGCGGCTGAAATTCACCCGTGCCGTCATTGACGAGACCATGCGGCTCTATCCGCCGGCATTCCTGATCGCGCGCTCGGCTTACGGACCGGACCAATTTTCGGGTCTCTCGATCAAGACCAATGACGTGATCCTGATCGCGCCCTGGCTGTTGCACCGGCACGAAAAGCTCTGGCGCGATCCCAACGCGTTCATTCCGCAACGCTTCATCGCGCCGCAGCCGCCGCCGGATCGTTTCGCTTATCTGCCCTTCGGTGCAGGTCCCAGGGTCTGCGTCGGCGCGCATTTTGCACAGGTCGAGGCGGTACTGGCGCTGGCCAAGCTGATCGGCGCCTACCGCGTCAGCCTTGCCGACAACATGCCGGTGATCCCGACGGGCGTGGTGACGACACAGCCGGACCGCGCGCCGATGTTTGTCATCAAACCGCGCTAGAAGGTGGAGATCAATTGAAAGCGGTAGCTCGAGATGAGTGATATCGAAGCCCAGTTTTCGCTGCTTCAGCAGTCCGCCGATCCCGCTGTCGCCGACGCTATCGTGCGGGCGATCAGGGATGGCAAGGACCATGAGCTGAACCGGATCAACGCGCTGGAGTTTTCCAAGCGCGCGGGCCTCGATGAGGAGAAGACGATTTCGGGCTTCCTGCAGGCCTCCAAGCTCGGCCTGTTCGATCTCTCCTGGAACGTGCTCTGTCCCGGCTGCTCGGGCGTGCTCGATGCCCATGACACGCTGAAATCGCTGCGCCCGGACGACTATCATTGCGGCCTGTGCGCCTGCGGCTACGAGTGCTCGGTCGACGAGCAGGTCGAGGTCGCCTTCACCGTGGCGCGGCGCGTCCGGCGCATCGCGGCGCATGATCCGCACAGCCTGCCGCTCTGGGAATATTTCAAGCAGGTGTTCTGGAGCTCGGGCATCGACCTCAACGAGGAATCCTTCGCCTCGTTGTCCGAGGAGGTGACGCTCGATGCGCTGGAGCTGCCTGCCGGCGAGAAGGCGGTGCTCTCGCTGCAGCTGCCGCCGGCATTCATCATCGTGTTCGAGCCGGTGACGCATTCGGCGCAATTCATCGACGTGCAGGGCGAGCCGATCAAGGAGCGCCAGCAGCTTTCGCTGCTCTATAACAAGGCGCATCCGCCGACCGGAAGCACTGTTATGCGCCCGGGGCCGCTGCGGCTGTCGCTCGACAACCAGGCCGGCGTGCGCGTGCTGCCGACCGTGTTCGTCGCCGGTGATGCGCTCCACGACCTGCTCGGCAAGCGGCGGCCGTTCCTCACCGCCAAGCGGATGCTGTCCAACCAGACCTTCCGCGATGTCTTCAAGGCCGACAATCTCAACCTCGATCAGCGGCTGAAGATCACCTCGTTGACCTTCCTGTTCACTGACCTCAAGGGCTCGACCGCGCTCTATGAGCGGGTCGGCGACCTCGTCGCCTTCGATCTCGTCAGTGCACATTTCAATGCGCTGCTCGACATCATCGCCGCCGAGAAGGGCGCCGTGGTGAAGACCATCGGCGACGCCGTGATGGCGACCTTCATCCGGCCCGAGAATGCGCTTGCGGCGGGCCTGAAAATGCGCGCGGCGATGGATAAGCTCAACGGTGAGCGCGGCAACAAGGATCTCGTCGTCAAGATCGGCATTCATGAGGGGCCGTGCCTCGCGGTGATGCTCAATGAGCGTCAGGATTATTTCGGCCAGACCGTCAACATCGCCGCGCGGGTGCAGAGCCTCTCAACCTCGCAGGAAATCCACATCACCGGCCCCGTGATCGACGCGCCTGGCGTCGCCACCATCCTGGAGAAAGAGGCGATCAAGCCGATCCAGAAGCAGGCGGCGCTGCGGGGCATCGCGGACAAGATGGTGGTGTACGAGATACCTTGATGGTTCCCATTCGCTTCCGCATCGTCTTCCGCTCGTCATGGCCGGAACAAGCCCGGGCATGACGAGAAGTGCTAGTATTGCCTAACCTTAATGCATGCGGCCGATTCGCGCGGATTGCGCCGGTTCGTGTTCCGCGCCATATAAATCGTAACAAGTTTCATTTGAGAGACAACGATGCTCGACGGATTGCGCCAGTTCATTGCCGATGTGGTCTCGCCGCACGCAAGCGAGCACGCCTTCGACGACAACAGTTACCAGCTCGCGGCCACCGCGCTGCTAATCCACGTGATCTCGCTCGATGGCGAGCCTTCCGAGGTGGAGAAGGGCAAGCTGCACAGCCTGATCGAGAGCCGCTTTGGGCTCGACCGCGGCACCGCCGATCACCTGATTGCCTCCGCAACGTTGGTGGAAGGTGAGGCGGTCGATCTCTATCACTTCACCAGCGTCATCATGCGCTCGGTCGATGAGGCGGGCCGGCTTCGCATCGTCGAGATGATGTGGGAGCTGGTCTATGCCGACGGCAACGTCACCGAGTTCGAGGACAATGTGGTCTGGCGCGCCTCCGACTTGCTCGGCATCTCCTCGCGCGACCGGATCGAGCTGAAGCATCGCGTTGCCGAGAAGAAGTCGGCGCCGGCCTCGGGCGCTTGACACAGCCTGGCGTTGCACGGCGCTGCCTGGTCGCGCACATGAAGGAACTTTAATATCCAGAAATATCCAGACTTCGTCGCAGTACGGAAACGAATCGGCCGGCAAATAAGCCACATGGCGGTACCCTTATGCGTTTGCGCACGCCGCCATGCCCGCAAGACGGCTTGCGCCCCACCGCAAGCCTATGCTCTCGTCGCCGGCAAATTGGGCATTCCCTGACTAATTCAAGAGTATTGGACAGTGACCGAGCGTGTGACGCTGATTACTGGTGCTTCGGCGGGCATCGGGACCGAACTGGCGCGCGTCTTTGCCGCGAACGGTCATCGTCTGGTCCTTGTGGCGCGCCGTGCCGACCGGCTCGAGGCGCTCGCAGGCGAACTGACCAAGGCAGGCCGTGCGGCGCCGCTCGCCATTCCCTGCGATCTCGAGGATCGCGAGGCCGGCGACAAGATCGCAGCGGCGCTGCGGGCTGCCGACCTTGAGGTCGAATACCTCGTCAACAATGCCGGCTTCGGCCTGTTCGGCAAAGCCGTCGAGCTCGACCGTGCCCAGCAGCTCGGCATCATCGACGTCAACATCCGCGCGCTTGCCGATCTCTGCCTGCGCTTTGCGCCCGATGTGATCAAGTGCCGTGGCGGCATTCTCAATGTCGGCTCGGTCGCGGGCTTCCTGCCCGGTCCCGGCATGGCGATGTACTATGCCTCCAAGGCCTTCGTGCTGTCCTTCACCGAGGCGCTGCGGCAGGAGCTGAAGCCGAAGGGCGTGCGGGTGACCGTGCTGTGCCCCGGGCCGGTACTGACCGAGTTCCAGCAGCGCGCCGGCTTCCGGCCCGGCTTCGATTCCACCATCCTCAATGTCGCGCCCGCCGAAGTCGCGGCCCAGGCCTATCGCGGGCTGATGGCGGACCAGCGCGCCGTGCTGCCTGGGCTCGGCATCAAGGCGGTGCCGTTTTTGCTTCGGTTCTTTCCGCGCGGTTTCATCCTCGGCGCCGTCGGCCGTTTCCAGCTCCGGCAACGCTGAGGCCTCTTGGCGGAATTTCTGGCCCGCCCCTTGCTTGGACCGGGGTAAGGTCGGACCCTGCAAATGTGCGCTCCCTCACGCGATGTTAACCTTTGCTCAACTATGATTGCCGCTCGATGACCAGGCACGAGCGACCATCTTTGCTGCGATCCGCTGCCCGGGCCGAATCTTCCTTACGGCCTGTGCTTGTCGTCCTGCATCAGGAAAACTCGACTCCCGGCCGCATCCGCAATGCGCTGCAGGCGCTCGGTTACACCCTCGATATCCGCCGCCCGCGCTTCGGCGATGCCCTGCCCGAAACGCTCGACAACCATGCCGGTGCCGTGATCTTGGGCGGCCCGATGAGCGCCAATGACGGCGACGATTACGTGCGCCGCGAAATCGACTGGATCGAAATTCCGTTCCGCGAGCAGCGGCCGTTCCTTGGCATCTGCCTCGGCGCGCAGATGCTGGCCAAGCAGCTGGGCGCGAAGGTCGCACCGCATCCGCAAGGCCTGACCCAGATCGGCTACTACCCGATCCGTCCCACCGCAGCAGGCCTCGCGCTTTGCCCGGACTGGCCGGCGCAGGTCTATCACTGGCATCGCGAAGGCTTCGAGCTGCCGCGCGGCGCCGAGCTGCTTGCCGAGGGCGACGATTTTCCGATGCAGGCCTTTTCCTGGGGCCATGCGTTCGGCTTCCAGTTCCATCCCGACGTGACCTTCCGCTCGATGTGCTGCTGGACCACGCATGGCAACACGGACCAGCCCGGCGCTCAGCCGCGCCACCTCCATTTCGAAGGCCGGGCCGTTCACGATGTCGCTGAACGCGCATGGCTCAAGGCGTTTATTGATGGATGGCTGGCGCTGACGCCGATGGTGATGGCGGAGGCGGCGGAGTAGGCGCAAAGCTACAACGCGCCGTTCGAGCTACCGAAGAATGTGACTATTGATGCTGGTCGAGCTTGCCCAGGCCCGCCTTCGCTAAAGCTTCGGCGCGGCACGCTACGCCCCTCGGGCTCTGCGCGGCTGCGCCACGCTTAGCCCGAAGGGCGTAGCGTGGTGGAGCCAGGCGGGATCGAACCGCCGACCTCGTCATTGCGAACGACGCGCTCTCCCAGCTGAGCTATGGCCCCTCCGCGGCTGCCTCTGCAAAGAGAGGCGGCGGACAGTGGGCGCCATTTAAATCCGCGGCCCTGTCAAGTCAAGGAAAGCCCCGTTAAGCAAAGGCGAAAATCGCGCCTTTCCGGGGGCATTTCGCCGGCGGCTTCCCTTGTTTGGGCAAGGGGGAACCGATATCTAGCAGGAGCGATTTCTGGCTTCGCGCGGCTCCGACACGGACATAAATCTTCCTGATGATACGGCTCCTAGATTTCATAGACTGGCTCCTCGGCTTCTATGTGTTCATCCTGGTTGTGACGGCCATCATGTCGTGGCTGGTCGCTTTCAGCGTCATCAACGTCAGGAACGACCTGGTCAGACAGGTGCTGTACACGCTGGAACTGTTGACAGAGCCCGCGCTGCGGCCGATCAGGCGCTTCGTGCCGCCGCTGGGCGGGTTGGATATCTCCTTTCTGGTGCTCTTTATCCTGATCCAGCTGATCAGGATGGTTATCATCCCGGACTTGCAAGACCTCCTTGGGCCTGCGGTTTTGATCAGATGATCCGCTGGCGGTCCGTCGTCACCTGGCGGCGTTCCGAGACGGACGGATAGCTTGATGGACCCCTCTCCATGGATCCTTGGCGTTATTCGACCGGGGGGATCAGCGTCAGCCTGCGGGTGACGCCGCGCGGCGGCCGCGACGACATCGACGGGATCGAGACATTGGCGAACGGCCGCAGCGTCGTGAAGGTGCGGGTGCGCGCCATCGCCGAGGGCGGCGAAGCCAACCGCGCGGTGACGGAATTGCTTGCCAAATCGCTCGGCGTGCCCAAAAGCCAGGTGCGACTGCTGTCGGGCGCGACCTCACGGATCAAGCAGATCGCCGTCGACGGCGATCCGAACAAGCTCGGTGAAGCGCTGCGCGCCCTGACGTCAGCGAAGGCATGATCCGGACCCGAAGGGCTGCGTTAGCGCAAAGTGAAAACCGGTTTTCCGAAAAGATCATGCGCAAAACAAAGGATTGAGATGACCGCTGAGATCATCGACGGAAAGGCCATTGCTTTGGAGCTGCGCGCGCGCGTCGCAGCAGAGGCCGCGCGGGTCAAGCGCGATCACGGCCTGCTGCCCGGGCTGGCCGTGGTGCTGGTCGGCCATGACCCGGCGAGCGAGGTCTATGTCCGCTCCAAGCACAAGCAGACCCAGGAAGCCGGCATGGCGTCCTTCGAGCACAAGCTGCCCGCCGATGTCTCGCAAGCCGATCTGCTGGCGCTGATCGCAAAGCTCAATGCGGATCCCGCCGTGCACGGCATTCTGGTGCAGCTGCCGCTGCCGAAATCGCTGCACACGGAAACCATCATCAACGCCACCGATCCCGCCAAGGATGTCGACGGATTGCATCCGAACAATGCCGGCCGGCTCGCCGGCGGTTTTGCCGCGCTGTCGCCTTGTACGCCGCTCGGCTGCATCATCCTGACCAAAAGCGTGCATGCCTCGCTGGAGGGCATGGACGCGATCGTGATCGGACGCTCCAATCTGGTCGGCCGGCCGCTGGTGCAATTGCTGCTCAATGAAAACGCCACGGTGACCATCGCGCATTCGCGCTCACGCGGCCTGCCGGAGCTGACGAGGCGCGCCGATCTCGTCTATGCCGCGGTCGGCAAGCCGGAGATGGTGCGCGGCGACTGGATCAAGCCGGGTGCAACCGTGATCGATGTCGGCATCAACCGCCTGCCGGCGGCGGATGGCGGCAAACCGAAGCTGGTAGGCGATGTCGCGTTCCAGGAAGCGTTGCAGGTCGCCGGCGCGATCACGCCGGTGCCGGGCGGCGTCGGCCAGATGACGGTGGCGTGCCTGCTGGTGAATACGCTGCGGGCCGCTTGCGCGATCGCGGGGCTGCCAAAGCCGGCCGTCTAGGCCCCGTCGTCATTGCGAGGAGCGTTAGCGACGAAGCAATCCATAGCGCCGCAAGCGGGAATATGGATTGCTTCGCTTCGCTCGCAATGACGACTACGGCTGCGGTTGCGCCATCACTTCTTCTTCGCCCGCGCGATGCCGTCTTCGATCAGCCTGCGCGCGTCGTCGGGGCCGCCCCAGCGCAGCACCTTGACCCATTTGCCGGGCTCGAGGTCCTTGTAGTGCTCGAAGAAATGCTGGATCTGCTGCAGCGTGATGTCGGGGAGATCGGAATAGCTTTTCACCTTGTCATAGCGCTGCGTCAGCTTTGACGACGGCACGGCGATGATCTTCTCGTCGCCGCCGGCTTCATCTTCCATCAGCAGCACGCCGACCGGCCGCACGCTCATGACGGCGCCGGGCACGATGGCGCGGGTGTTGGCGACGAGCACGTCGCAGGGGTCGCCGTCATTGGATAGCGTGTGCGGGATGAAACCGTAATTCCCGGGATAGCGCATCGCGGTGTAGAGGAAGCGGTCGACCACCAGCGTGCCGGCTTCTTTGTCCATCTCGTATTTGATCGGCTCGCCGCCGACCGGTACCTCGATGATGACGTTGACCTCGCGCGGCGGGTCTACCCCGATGGAGATGGCGTCTATGCGCATGGTGGGCTCTCTAGATAGTGGACGATAACCTCAACCCGTCATACGCGGGCTTGACCCGCGTATCCATCAATCTTCGGAAAGAGCGTTTTCAAATGATGGATTGCCGGGGTAAGCCCGGCAATGACAATGAGTTGAGCAACTACTAGCTCAGTTCGTCCAGGCGAACGCGACCTTGTCGAGCGACTTCGGCCCGAAGCGCTCCGAGGAGCGGGCCACCATGCGGCCGCCGAGCGCGCGATAGAATTCGGTGGCGGGGTCGTTGTCGGACAGCGCCCAGACCACCATGCTCTTCAGCCCGCTCTGGCCGAGGTCACGCTTGGCGGCGGAGAACAGGCGGCGGCCGAAGCCGAGGCCCTGAAACTCGGGGCGGAGATAAAGCTCGTAGATTTCGCCTTCGAAATGCAGGCTGCGGGCGCGATTGCGGCCGTAATTGGCGTAGCCTGCGATCTTGTCGCCGAACACCAGTACGCTGACGCGGCTGCCCTTGCGGATGGCCGAGTCCCACCATTGCGGGCCGCGGCGGTTGATCAGCTTTTCCAGCTCGGCGCCGGGGATGATGCCCTGATAGGCAGCACGCCAGGCTTCGTCATGGGTGGACGCGACCGCGGTAGCATCCGCAGCCTTGGCCGGCCGAACCTCGATTAGGGTAGTGCTCATAGGAGCTTATCAAAGCAACTCGGCGGGCGGCCTTCAAGGTCTATCGTTAATTATCGGTTAACCTGTGGATTTTCTGCATCAGTTTTGCGGCGGTCTGTGCCGAAAGAGGACAGACGGCCGCCTCAAAGCGCGTCTCGCTGATGCGAGGACGGGCAAACCGGGGTGTCATATGCACAGGCCGGCCGCGGCGCGGCGGGCGCCGTCCGAGGTTTGAGAAAAATTCGCATGTTTTGATTCGCAGCCGATACTCTCGCAGGTAAATCCGCTTCGCGCCGGTGTTCAGACCTTGATGCGTTTGCCCAAAACCCTGTTGGCGTTGCTGATGCTGGCGATTTTCAGCGGGCAAACGCCGCTACCCTACGGCCCGCAGGGCGCGGAAGGAGAGCCGAACCGCGAGCAACCATACCGCAAGCAGATTTGGCTGGTGCCGACGCCGCTGGCCGATCATCCCGCGCGCGCCGTGCTGTACCGTCCAGCTGGCGACGGGCCGTTTCACTTGGTCGTGATCGCGCATGCCACGACCCAGAACGTGCTGCGTCGCGCGCAAATGCCGCAGCCGGAATACCGTGCGCTGGCAGCGTTCTTCGTCGCGCGCGGTTATGCCGTGCTGGTGCCGGAGCGGCTCGGGCATGGCGGCACCGGAGGGACTTACCTCGAAGATCAGGGCGGCTGTGACGAGGCTGACTACGCCCACTCCGGGCGCGCGACCGCCGACCAGATCCTTCTCGCGCTACAGTTTTTGCAAAAGCAGCCGTTCATCCGGCCGGAGGGCACGGTTCTGATCGGCCATTCCGCCGGCGGCTGGGGGGCGCTGGCGCTGGCGAATGAGGGTCCAAAAGTGGTCTCCGCCATCATCGCCTTTGCCCCCGGCCGCGGCGGCCATGCCAATGATTTCGAGAACCGGTATTGCGCGCCGCATACCCTGATCGCGGCCGCCGAGACCTTCGGCAAGGCGGCATCGGTGCCGGTGACCTGGCTGGTGGCGGCGAACGACACGTATTTTTCGCCGGAGTTTTCGAAAAAGCTGGTCGAGGCCTTTCGTGCGGGCGGCGCCAGAGTGGACTTCCGCGTCTTGCCGGCGTCCGGTGGTGAAGGCCATTGGCTGCCGGAGAGCGAAGGCGGCGTGAAGCTCGCCGCCAGCGAACTCGATCGCGCGTTGAAGGGGCAGGTGGCGGCGGCCAGAAAGCGATGACGCTCTATTTCATCATCAAATATCTGCATGTGCTCGGCGCCATCGTCATCCTCGGCACCGGAGGCGGTATCGCCTTCTTCATGCTGATGGCGCATCGAAGCGGTGATGCCGGCTTCATCGCGCGCACGGCATCGACCGTCGTCTTCGCCGACATGCTGTTCACGCTCTCGGCCGTGATCGCGCAGCCGATCACCGGCGGCGTGCTGATGACGCTGTCCGCGACCAGCCCTGCTGAGGCCTGGCTCGCGACCTCGCTCGTGCTCTATGTGGTCGCGGGCCTGTTCTGGGTGCCTGTCATCTTCATGCAGATGGAGATGCGTAATCTCGCGCGTGTTGCCGCCGAGAAAAGTCAGCCGCTGCCGCCGCGTTATTTTGTGCTGTTTCGGCGCTGGTTTTGGTTCGGCATTCCCGGCTTCGGCTCGGTGATGACCATTCTGTATTTGATGATTGCAAAGCCTTTTTGATGGTTGGTTTTTCCCGAAAAATCCTGGTGCTCGGCGCTTCCGGCCTGATCGGCCGCTATGTCACCGACGATTTGCGCGCCCGCGGCTTTGAGGTGATCGGCGTGGCGCGGAATTTCGCCGCCTCGCGGCGCTCGAGCGCGCTCGATCTGGAAATGCCCGTGATGTCGATGGCATCAAGCGCGCTGGCGCGGCTGCTCCGCGACCGCGCGATCGATGTCGTCGTCAATTGTCTCGGCGTGCTGCAGGATGGTCCTGGCAGCGACACCCGCGACGTGCATCGCGATTTCGTCGCGCGGCTGTTGCAGGCGATCGGCGATAGCGAGCGGGCGATCCGCCTGATTCACATCTCGATCCCGGGCACGGCCGATGAGGATCGCACGAATTTCTCGACCTCCAAGCGCGAGGCCGAACGGCTGATCGCGGCTTCCGGCATCGCCTATGCGATCCTGCGGCCGGGCTTTGTGATTGCGCCGTCGGCCTATGGCGGCAGCGCTATGGTGCGTGCGCTCGCCGCCTTTCCGTTCGACCTGCCGGCGGAGGAGGCCGCAACGCCGTTCCAGCCGGTCGCGGTCGAGGATATCGCGGCGACGATGGCGTGGCTTGCCGCGAGCGACGATCCGGCGGCGAACGCCGTGACGTGGGATCTGATGCAGCCGCAAAGGATTTCGCTCGGCGGCGTCATCGATCAATTCCGCTTCGCATTCGGCACCGCGCATTGGACGCGCATCCGGATGTCGGCCTTCCTGCTCGATCTCGGCGCTGGGCTCGGCGACCTCGCCAGTCGCCTCGGCTGGATGCCGCCGATGCGTTCCACCGCGATCGCCGAATTGCGCCGCGGCGTCACCGGCGATCCCGCGCCCTGGATGCGTGCGACCGGCATTGTGCCAAAAACCATCGCGCAGGTGGTTGGACAGCACTCGGCGACCATCCAGGACAAATGGTTCGCGCGGTTGTTCCTGATCAAGGCGCTGGTGATGGTAAGCCTCGTGCTGTTCTGGAGCGCATCGGGCTTCATCGCGCTGGTGATCTCGTTTCCGGCGACCAAGGCGATCCTGGCCGAGCACGGTTTCCCGAGTTGGCTGGTGACGCCGTTCGCGGGCATCACCAGCCTGATGGACATGAGCATCGGCGTGCTGATCGCCTTCCGCCGCACGTGTGCCGCCGGACTGATCGCGGGCATTTTCGTGTCACTGGGTTATATGTTCGGGACCGCGGTGCTGACGCCCGATCTCTGGATCGAGCCGCTTGGCGCGCTGGTAAAAACGGGGCCTGCGATTGTGCTGATGCTGGTGGCGCTGCTGACGTTGGATAACAGGTAGCGTTTTCAAGCGAAGTGGAAACCGGTTCGTGTCAAGAAAACGCGTCAAAAATAGAGGCGAACGAAGTGAGCGGTGTATGGCCGGACGATGATGTGATCCTGTTCGACGGCGTCTGCGTGTTCTGCTCGCGCTGGGTCCGCTTCATCGTTGCGCGCGATAAGGCGGCGCGCTTTCGCTTCACGCCGATCCAGTCCGCCTACGGCATGCGGCTCGCGCAGGTGTTAGGCATCAATCCGGACGATCCCGACACCAATGCCGTGGTTCATGGCGGCTTCGCGTATTTCAAATCCGATGGCGCGCTGACGGTGCTGTCATGTCTGCCGGGATGGAGCTGGGTGCGCGTGCTGTTCGCCGTGCCGCGGCCGCTGCGGAATGCGGTGTACAATGTGGTGGCGAAGAATCGATACCGGATTTTCGGGAAGTATGACGCGTGCATCGTGCCGGATGCGGAGTTGCGGGGGAGGGTGCTGGAATAGTGACGAGCTACTTGGCGACCCTCGCCGCCAACGCCTCCTTCGCTGCCCTCTCCCCGCTGTCCCTTGCCCCATGCGCCGTCGAGAAAAAATGCGGCGACGTCGCCTCTCCCGCGAAAAACAGTCGCCCATCCACCGGCGCCGCTAGCACGGCGCGCTTGCCGGCATAGCCAGGCAGCGCGTGGGAATAGGAGCCGCGGGCAAAGGGGTCGTGGGCCCAGCGGGATTCCCTGAGCGGCTTCAGCTTGCGGCGGAAGTCGTTGCCGAGGTAGGAGGCGATCTCGTCGATCGAATGGGCGGCGATGGCGCCATCGCCTTCGTCTTCCAGTGCTCTTGCAAAGCGCCCGCCGAAAAAGCCTTCGACACAGGGTTGGCCGAATGGGCGGAGGTGATACGTGCCCATCTCCGTACGCATGGTGGCGGCGCGGAGATTGCCTTCCTTCGGAAGGCTATCGGCGTCCTCGAGCGCGAGCACCACCTTGTCGGCGAGGCCGAGCGGAAGTTTCGCCGCGGCATCGACCTTGTCCGGCAGCGCGGGATGAAAGCGGATCGCTTCGTCCGCGATCAGATTGGTCGGCACGGTGACGATCACCTTGTCGGCCGCGAGCGTGCCGAGCGAGGTCTCGATGCGCAGACGCTTGGCGGAATGATCGATCAGCGTGACGATGCAGTTGAACGCAAGCGGCAGCGACGTGCCGTAGGCGGCCATCAGCGCGCCATAGCCGCGCCGCACCCGCCAATTGAGGTTGGTGTCTTCATAGGCATCGAAATCGAGGATCGAGACGCGGTCGACCTCGGCGCCGTTGATGTAGGTCGAGATCGCGTCGATCATCGGATTCCAGCGATTGCCAGGCTCCAGGCACGTAGAGGCCGGCGCGTCACGGCCGCTCTTGGTCGCTTCCTTGGCGGCGTCATGCGTGCGCTGAAAAAATTCGTCGAGCGAGCGGATGAAGTCGTCGCGCTGCTCGCGCGGAAACGCATTGCCATAGGCGCGGTCGCGCCACGGCGGCAGGTCCTTGTTGATCTCGAAGTTGAGGCGTTCTGCGATTTTGACAAAGGAGTTTTCGTCGGCCGAATGCAGCCAGCCGCAGCCGACGTCGAACACGACATCCGGCGCAGCCATGACCGTATGGCCACGCCCGCCGACGCGCTCGCGCGCTTCCAGCAGGATGAAGGAGCGGCCGGAATCCCTCAGCGCATGCGCGGCGCCGAGCCCGGCAGCGCCCGCGCCGATGATGGCGACGTCGACGGAGGAGGGAAGGGATGTCATGGGCGTGGCTCTAGCACGTTCGCCGCCGCGCTAGAAGCCAGCCACGGAATGGCTGTCATCACCCGCCTTGTGCGCAATTGCGCACTGGAGCGGGTGATCCAGTATTCCAGAGGCGTCCCCGCTTTCGCGGGGACGACAGCGGAAGCTACGCTACAGCTTCCTTGGCCTTTTCGGCGCGCTTGCGCTCGTTCGGGTCGAGGTGCTTCTTGCGGAGCCGAATCGACTTCGGCGTCACTTCGACGAGTTCGTCGTCCTCGATATAGGCGAGCGCCTTTTCCAGGGTCATGCGGATCGGCGGGGTCAGGCGCACCGCCTCGTCCTTCGAGGTGGTGCGGATGTTGGTGAGCTGCTTGCCCTTGAGCACGTTGATCTCGAGATCGTTGTCGCGGGTGTGCTCGCCGACGATCATGCCCTTGTAGACCTTCCAGCCGGGCTCGATCATCATCGGACCACGGTCTTCCAGCTTGAACATGGCGTAGGCCACGGCGTCGCCCTGGTCGTTGGAGATCAGCACGCCGTTGCGGCGGCCCTGGATCTCGCCCTTGAAGGGCGCATAGCCGTGGAACAGGCGGTTCATGATCGCGGTGCCGCGGGTGTCGGTCAGCAGTTCGCCCTGGTAGCCGATCAGGCCGCGGGTCGGCGCGTAGAACACCAGCCGCAGGCGGTTGCCGCCGGAGGGCCGCATCTCGATCATCTCGGCCTTGCGCTCGCTCATCTTCTGCACGACGACGCCGGAATGCTCCTCGTCGACGTCGATCACGACTTCCTCGATCGGCTCCTGCCAGCCGCCGGTCGCCTCGTCCTTCTTCAGGACGACGCGCGGCCGCGACACCGAGAGCTCAAAGCCCTCGCGGCGCATGGTCTCGATCAGGATCGCGAGCTGCAATTCGCCGCGGCCCGACACTTCCATAGAATCCTTGTCGGAGGCCTCGGTGACGCGCAGCGCGACATTGCCCTCGGCTTCTCGGAGCAGGCGGTCGCGGATCATGCGGCTCGTCACCTTGTCGCCTTCTGTACCCGCGAGCGGGGAGTTGTTGACGATGAACGACATCGAGACCGTCGGCGGATCGATCGGCTGCGCCGTCAACGGCGTCTCGACCGAGGGATCGCAGAAAGTATCGGCGACCGTGCCCTTGGTCAGGCCTGCGATCGCGACGATGTCACCGGCATCGGCTTCGTCGAGCGGCGTGCGCTCGATACCGCGGAAGGCGAGGATTTTTGTGATGCGGCCACTTTCGACCAGCTTGCCGTCGCCGCTCAGTACCTTCACCTGCTGGTTGGGCTTGATGGAGCCCGAGGTGATGCGGCCGGTGATGATACGGCCGAGATAGGGATTGGCCTCGAGGATGGTACCGATCATGCGGAACGGGCCTTCCTCGACCTGCGGCGGCGCGACGTGGCGCTCGATCAGGTCGAACAGGGGCTGCATGCCCTTGTCCTTCGGACCCTCCGGGCTTTCGGCCATCCAGCCCTGCTTGGCCGAGCCGTAGAGAATCGGGAAATCGAGCTGCTCCTCGCTGGCGTCGAGCGCGGCGAAGAGGTCGAACACTTCGTTGATGACTTCGGTCGGGCGCGCGTCGGGACGGTCGACCTTGTTGATGACGACGATCGGCTTCAGGCCGACCTTGAGCGCCTTGGAGACCACGAATTTGGTCTGCGGCAGCGGGCCTTCGGCGGCGTCGACCAGCACCAGCGCACCGTCAACCATGTTGAGGATGCGCTCGACCTCACCGCCGAAGTCGGCGTGGCCGGGGGTGTCGACGATGTTGATGCGGGTGTCCTTCCACTGCACCGAGGCCGCCTTGGCCAGGATGGTGATGCCGCGCTCGCGTTCGAGATCATTGGAATCCATGGCACGCTCGACCACCCGCTGGTTGTCGCGGTAGGTGCCGGATTGCTGTAGCAGGCGGTCGACCAGGGTGGTTTTGCCGTGGTCGACGTGGGCGATGATAGCGACGTTGCGGAGGTTCATGGGTAGCTTCTTCCAGCCGTGCAATGGTGAGCGCGATCTCGCCGGATGACCGGGACCTCTGGGACTTTGCTCAAACCTGAAAATCGGAAAGGGGCGCGATCCGCCCCAAAAAGGACGCCCGGCCAAAGGGACCGGGCGAACCTTTACGCGTTGCACCGCAATATATTCAGAAAACGCCAAAAAACAATGGGTTGTTTGACATTTGGTTAGCTGAATTTGGCATCAATCCGGGCTTTTACGGGTCGTAAAACCGTCATGCGCGGGGGCTTTTTGTCGCCGCCCGGATCAGCATGATTCCAAGGAAGCCCACGAACAGGCCGAGCACGACCAGCACCGTCACGATCGGGTCCATGCTCGAGCCGGTGAGCGAGCCGACCCCGAAGATGATGGCGCAGAGACCGGGCAGCAGCATGATCAGCCCGGCGATAATCATGAGGGCAGTCAGGCAGCCGTTCCGTTGCGCGGGCGGCGGGAGCTGCGGTGGTGCCGGCGGCGGCAATTCAGGGGTCATGCTCTTGGCCCACGCCTCCGGACGGCCCACCAGATGATGGCGATGCCCACGCAGCCTACCGTCCCAAGGGCCGCGACGAACCAGGCATCCTCTGCGCTCTTGACCAGGCCGCCGAAGACAAAGAACAGCGAGCAGAGACCGGGCAGGAGCAGGACAATCCCGATCACGATCAGGATCGCTGTCAAGCAGCCGTTGCGTTGCTCGGGTGGATGTGGCGGTGGTGGGAAAGGCGAAGCTGGCTCGGGAATCGCGCTCACGATCAGCTCCCTCGGCTCGCGGTTCGGATCAGCATGATGCCAGCAAATCCAACCAGCAAGCCCACGATGATGAAAGGCAAGCCATCGATCACCTGTCTGAATTGCCCTCCGAAAATAGCGCTCGCGCTGAACAGAGCAGCGCAAAGACCCGGTAGCAGCAGGATGATCCCGAAGATGACCATGAACGCCGTCAGGCAGCCGCTCCGCTGTGAAGGAGGTAGGGGCGGGGGCGGGAGATTGTCATCGCCAGGCGGAGGCGGCGTCGGGCGATCGAAATAGCTCATCGCGGCACTAGCTCTTGGTGGCCCGCGCGATAGGTCTGGCCGGCCAAACCGGCGCGGATGCCGTCGATCATGCCGTTGCGATAGAACAGATTGTAGGTGTCGAACGGGATGATCGCGCCCGTTGGCGTGACGAAGTGGATGCAGGAACGCTTGACATTGCCGACGCAGAAATTGAAGCGGTCGAGAAACTGCACGATGGTGACGCGGAAGACGTTTTCGTAACTGAGGCCGTCCGGCACCGAGAAGCTCGGCAGGCAGCACAAGAGCTCGCAGACGCGCTCGCTGGTGTTGAGCGGGCCTGACGACAGCGAGAACAGATCGATGAATTTCTCGCGCAGCACCGGATATTTTTCCGGGCTGATGGTGTTGGGCATGACCGCGAGCAACTGCTCGCGCGGGATCAGCGAGGTCAGCGGCAGCACCTTCTCGCCATTGCGCAGGCCATAACCGATCGAGATGCTCTCGGGATTGCAGGGCAGCGGGATCATGTCCTGATCACCAAACACGCCGGTCTCGATCACGCGCTGCCTGATCTCCGACAGCATGATGCGGTCGGTGTCCTTGTTGAAATGCTCGTTGCGGCCGGCGTCCTGCACCGGCTGCAAGGTCACACCGCGCACGCATTTCCATTGCAGCGCATGGCGGACGATGTCGCCGATTTCAGTGTCGTTGACGCCACGCTTGATGGTCGCGACCAGCGTGGTCGAGAGCCCGTGCTGTTCGAGATTCTCCAGCGCCTGCTGGCGGATCTTGCGCAAATCCGCACCGCGCAGGTTGATCAGCGCGTCGCGCTCGAGCGAGTCGAATTGCAGATAGACTTCCAGCCCGCGTCGATTCTCAGCGAGCTTTGCCACAAAGTCCGGCTCGCGAGCGATGCGCAGCCCATTGGTGTTGATCATGACATGGCGGATCGGGCGCGCGCGCGCGGCATCGAGGATTTCGAAGAAATCCGGATGCAGCGTCGGCTCGCCGCCGGAGATCTGCACGAGGTCGGGCTCGCCTTCGCTCTCGACCAGCGCGTCCAGCATCTTCTCGATCTTCGCCAGCGGCGTGAACGAGGTCCGTGCCGGCGAGGATTCGGCAAAGCAGACCGGGCAGGTCAGGTTGCAGTGCTCGGTGATCTCGATCAGCGCAAGGCAGGAATGTTGCTCGTGGTCGCTGCAGAGCCCGCAATCATAGGGGCAGCCATATTCGGTGCGGCTCTGGAAATGCAGCGGCCTGTCGCCGGGCTTGATGAAATCCTTGCACAGCCGCCAATAGGCCGCATCGGTCGAGACCAGCGTCGACTGCACGCCATGCTCCCGGCAGCGCTTTTCGTACCAGACTTCCTGGTCGAGAATCTGGATCTTGGTCGGCACCAGTTTCAGGCAGGTTTCGCAGAGCGATTGGGTCTGGCCCCAGAAAATATAGGGGCGGGACTTACGCAGCGGCGCGTTCATGCGTGGACCTCGTGTGAGCAGCCGTCGCGAGCATCACAACGGCATAAAGCAGGACGGAGAGCGACAGCAGATGGAACAATGTCAGAGGACCGATCAGCGCGCCATAGGGCTTCAGGAATTCCCAGATGAAGCGCTGCAGGCCGTAAAAGGCGAGCGCGAGATAGAAGCCGTTGGTGATGACGTAGTCGTCGTGGCGGAAGACGGCCGCGACATAGAAGATCGCAAAGGCGACCATGGCGAAGCTCTCATAGAGCTGCGCCGGGTGACGCAAAATGCCGTCGCCGAAATCATGGCCCCACGGCAACGCGGTCGGGGTGCCGTAAGTGAAATCGTCGAGCCCGGCGGCGTAGCAGCCGATGCGGCCGATCGCGATGCCGATGGCAAGGGGCAGTGCGAAGCGCGCGCCGGTGCGAAGCGCAATGCCGTGCTTCCATTTGTAGAGCTCGATCGCGACAATGCCGCCGGCCAGGGCGCCTTCGACCGAGCGAGCGATGCCGCCTTGGCCCGACAGCCAGAGATTCAGCGTGCCGAACAGATAGGCGCCGAGGCCCGCGCCGAACACGAGGACGGCGAGATAGGGCAGCTCGAACGACTGCGACGGAAATTTCAGGCCGCGAATGCGCGACAGCCACCAGATCGCCGCGAACGCAGCAAGCCATGCCACCAGATCGAAGATCGCGTGAAGAACTGCCCCGCTCATGTGGGGGCTCTTATAGCACGTTCAAATAGAATTGCCTCGGCGTGGGAGGCGTCACCTCTCCCTTCGGGAGAGGTGAAGAAAGGATCGCTACGGCGAGCTGCGTCCCGCCTCCTCGGTCGGATAGACGCCGCGCAAAACTTCCTCGAAATGGCTCTTCACCGACTCATTGCAGAGGCAGGCGCGCGTCTGCAGTGCGTCGCGATTGCGGACCACGATCGAGCCGCGTCTTGTCTCGAGGACGCCTTCTGCTTTGAAGGTCTGGATGACGCGGCTGGCATAGGAACGGCCGACGCCGAGCAGCGTCGCAAGTTGTTCATGCGTCAGCGGCACGGTGTCGCTGCCGTCGGTGCGCTCCATGGCAGAGATGATCCACTTCGCGGTGCGCTGTTCGATCGAATGCACGGCGTTGCAGGCAGTCGACTGGAAGATCTGCGCCAGCATGCAGTCGGCGTAGCGCGCGAAGATGTTGCGCAGCGACGCCGATTTGGTCTTGGCCGCCTCCAGCTTGCTGACGGCAACCCGCACGCAGGGGCCGGCGAACTTGACGGCGATGCGGGTATAGGCCGGCAGAAAGCCATGGCTGACAATGCCGCCGACCGCACCTTCGCGTCCGACCAGGATGGTCTCGACATCACGGCCATCCTCGTTCGGCACAATATAGGAGACGAGGCACGGTCCGCAGGGAAAGTACACCGTCTCGACATTGGCACCGGGGCTGTAGAGCAGATCGTTGGCGCGGGTCTGCACCTGCGCCAGATGCGGCTCGATCAGCGCGAAGTCGGCGCGGTCGAGCCGGCGCAATAGGTTATTGTACGGCCGGTCGGTGACCTCGGCCGCGGCGTCCAGTCGCGCAAGCATGGGAACTCCTTGTTTCCCCATAAAAGCGACGATAGGCCATCTGGTTCCCAAGATATGTCCACAAGTACACAGACACGGGCGTATGGAGTGTGCTGGTTTCCGCATGGGAACCCGTCGCTGCGCCATCGGGAAGCGACTGTGGCCGTCCTGATCCGAGTACCGATTTTGCATGTGGTGTGATCATGGAACCCGCCTCAACCTGCGGCCTGCCCGGTGATGTCCTGATTGTCGAGGACGATCCGATTATCGCGCTCGACTTCGAGGACACGATTCTCGGCTTCGGCGTGAAGGCGGTGCGCTGCGCCGGCAGCGTCGCCCATGCGCTGATGATGATCGACGAGCGGTTGCCGGATTTCGCGCTGCTTGACGTCGGCCTGGCGCGGGAGAAAAGCTTTAAAGTCGCTGAACGGCTCGAGGCGTTGAAAATTCCGTTCGCCTTCGTTACCGGCTACGGCGCTGATCGCGTGGATGCGGTCTTCGCCGATTGGCCCAGGCTGCCGAAACCCTGCCCGAGCGAAGCGCTGCTTTCGGTGCTGCAGCGCTTCGCCCGCAAGCGATGAGATTGGATTTTGTTGCGGCGTTGACGGTGCACCTCTCCCCGTGTGGGAGAGGTTGGATTGCGAAGCAATCCGGGTGAGGGGTTTGTCTCCGCAAATTCCATTTCGAGATCGCGGATAGAGACCCCTCATCCGGCGCCATAGCCGATGCTCCGCATCGGCGTTTTATTGGCCAAGAACGGCGGCCGAAGGCCGCCTACGCCACCTTCTCCCACAAGGGGAGAAGGAAGAGCCGCGGACCCGACTTTAGCCAACAGGCTTGGGATCGAGCGTGGTCGACCACAGCGCGACGTCGGCACGGTCGCGCAAGGTCACCGTCATCTGCCCGGTCGCGCCTTCGATCTTGACGTGACCGAAGAACTGCATGCCGGCCGACGGCGGCAGGTTCTGCTTGTCGTCGCCGGGCGCCTTCACGAACTTCACCTCGGGACCGAAGGTGTTGTCGAGCTCGTTCGGGCCGAAGGTGCCGGCGTGCAGCGGGCCGGAAACGAATTCCCAGAACGGCTCGAAGTCCTGGAACTGCGCCTTGTTCGGATCATAGTAATGCGCTGCGGCGTAGTGCACGTCGGCGGTGAGCCACACCGTGTTCTTGATCGGTGCGGTCTTGATGAAGCGCAGGATCTCCGCGATCTCGAGCTCGCGGCCGCGTGCCGGACCGTTGCTTTGGGCGAAGGCTTCCGAGCCCTTCTTGTTCGTCGCATCATCCCAGACGATCAGCGACAGCGGCATGTCGGAGGCGATCACCTTCCAGGTCGCGCGCGAATTGAGCAGCGCGCGCTTCAGCCACTGCATCTGCTCCGGCCCGAGGAAATAGGCGTCGGGACCGTAGGTCTCCTGCTGGTTCGGACCGTTGGGACCGCGATAACTGCGCTCGTCGAGCATGAAGACGTCGAGATGCGGGCCATAGCTGAGCGTGCGATAGACCCGGCCCGGCTCGACGATGCTTTCGCGCAGCGGATACATTTCGTGGAAGGCTTGCGCCGCGCGTGCCGCCAGCACCGAGATGCTGCGCTCTTTGTAGGCCGCGGGAATATCCTTCGACGACGACCAGTTGTTCATCACCTCATGGTCGTCCCACTGCACGAAGATCGGCACATCCGCGTTGAAGGCGCGGACATTGTCGTCCATGAAATTATATTTGTGGGCGGCGCGGAATTCGTCGAGCGTCTCGGCGACCTTGGCCTTCTCGGGGATGGTGATGTTCTTCCAGACCTTGCCGTCGGGAAGCTTCACCTCGGCGGGGATGACGCCGTCGGCATAAATCGTGTCGCCGGAATGGATCAGGAAATCCGGCTTGTGCTTGCGCATCGCCGAGAAGGTGACCATGCCGCCATCGTCGGGATTGATGCCCCAGCCCTGGCCGGCGACGTCGCCGCCCCAGACGAAGCTGACATCGCGCTTGTCCGACGGCGCGGTGCGGAAGCGGCCGACAACCGGCTCACTTGCGGCCGAGGTGTGCGAGAGATCGCGGAAGCGGACACGATAAAAGATGTCCTGACCGCCGGGCAGATTATCGACCAGCATTTTGGCGGTGAAGTCGGTTTCCGGCAGCGCTGAAATCGGCGGCAGTGCGCGGGCATCCTTGAAGGATTCGACTGTAGCGACCTCGACCATCATCTGCGACGGACGGTCGGCGCGCGACCAGACCACGCCGCCATCGGCGCCGATGTCGCCGGACTGGACGCCGTGGGTCACCGCGGGCCGGTCGGCGGCACGGGAGAGATAGGGCATGGCCACCAGGCCAACGCCGGTGGCGGCCGCGGTGGACAGGAAGCGGCGGCGGGAAAGCCGGAGCGTTTTGCGGGGAATGTGGAGTGTCATGCGGGCCTCCTGGGTCGGCGGGATGAGCGCCGACAGACCTAGAAAGGTTCTGTGACGAGGCGATTACAGAAAGAGGGTAGTTCACAGGGTTGGCTTTGTCCTATCCTCATCCTGAGGAGCCGCGTGAGCGGCGTCTCGAAGGATGATGCCGCGGTGGCACCCATGGTTCGAGACGGCGCATTCGCGCCTCCTCACCATGAGGATCGAGAGTTAGCTTACAACACGCCGGTGGCGCGGAGTTGGGCGCTCGCCCGCTGCAGGTTCTGCGGCAGATTCGCCAGCAGCATTTTCCGGTCATAGACCGCGTTGTGGAATTGCTCGAGCGCGATGTTGAAGGCCGTCAGCGAGCCGGCCTCGATCGCACCACTCTCGAAGCAACGCAGCGTATCGCGCAGGATGTCGTCGGCTTCCGACTGCATGTGGTCGAGCTCTTCGGTCGATTCACTCTTGCGCGCCACCGCGATCATGTCGAGCAGCTTTTCACGCAAGCTCGAATTGTTGTTGCGCTCATCCTTCTTCAGGTAGCCGGCGAACCAGGCGCCGACCGAGCCCATCGCGGACAGCCCCATCAAGCCCCACCAGATGAAATCGCTGTACCGGTCGAGGAAGGTCTTCTCCTCGCCGTCGACAAAGGCGGCCGCGCCGGGATGCACGGGGATCACCGCATCCTTGTCGGTATCAGGGGTTTCGATCTTCGCGGCCAGCGGGAACTCCGACATCAATTGCTGCCGGATCGCAAATAGCTGTCGCGTGAAGGCAGCGATGGTGACGTCGGAAATGCCTTTGCGCGCCACCACGTGATGGGCGAAGCTGACCGTCTTCACTTCGTCATCGGGACGTTCCGCCGAGCCGAAGGTGCCCGAGGGTATTTCGGCGGCCTCATAGGCCGGATGGTTTTGCGCGATCGCCTCCGAAGCGTCGATCGCGAGGAACGTCGGATCGCCGCCGCTCTCTTTGACGGAGGCTGCGATGGCTTCCGCGGTGATCTTGCTGTTGAGCGGACCAGCGGCGAGATAGACATCCGCTTTCTGGCTGTGGATGGCTTCCGCGAGGTCCGTGACCGGAAACTGGACGATCTCGACCTTGGAAGCGTCGACGCCGTATTGCTGCAGGATGACCTTGAGCAGGTTGACGTTGGCCTCGGTCTTGCCGATCACGCCGACCTTGTGTCCTGCAAGCTGGCTGATCTTGGTGATCTTCGGACCCGCCCTCTTGCCCTTGCCTTTGGCCGGCGGCGCCCACAGCACCACGAAATTCTTGCGCAGCGTGGCGACCGCCTGCGCATTCTTCGGCACCTCGAGATCGCCGCGGATGATCGCAAGATCGACCTTGCCCTGCGCCAGCGCCTCCGCACTTGCCACCGCGTTCTCGGTCGGCACCGGTCTCAGGCGGACATAGGACTTGTTCTGCACGAAGGCCTGCGTCAGCCGCTGCACGACCTTGACGTCATCGCTGTTGGGGGGACCGACCGCGATCTTCAGCGTCACCGGCCTCTCGGCAAAATAATAGCCGGCCGCCAGTGTGCCCACGATGGCCAGCACGCCTGCAATCGTCACCAGTACCGCGCGTCGCGCCGCGGAACGCGGCGAGGGCGGGGCCGGCGGACCGGACACGAATTCCTCAGTCATCGATCTGGCAAACAATCGCTTGAGGCCCAAATTCATCGCAAGGATCGTCTTGGAACAATATTGTAGCAATTTTCTTGCCGGCCATAGGTTACATCTGCGTCATGGTTACTGCCGGGCCGGGTGTCAGGGTAAAGTACGGATGAACGATGGAGGTCAAGATGACGCAGCGGCTCACCGGTGAGGCACGGAAATCGGCGCTGGCAGGATTGCCCGGCTGGACCGAAGTCGGCGGTCGTGACGCGATCGCCAAGACCTTCGTGTTCAAGGATTTCAACGAGGCTTTCGGCTTCATGTCGCGCGCGGCGCTGGTGGCCGAAAAGCACGACCATCACCCGGAATGGCGCAATGTCTACAAGACCGTGGAGGTCGTGCTCGCGACCCATGACGCCGGCGGCGTTACCGCCAAGGACATTGAGCTCGCAAAGGCCATGAATACCATCGCCAAGGCGCTCGGCGTCGGCTGAGCTGGTCTTGCGGGAGGGGGAACGCATCCCCAACTCGTGATCGGGCCGCCGCGGCGAATGGCCGCGCGGGTTATATTCCCTGGGCGGGCCCCTCAAGGAAACCGATATGGCATCCGATTTCAGCGCAGGGTTCGAGCCGGCCGACCGGCTGGCGGAAGATCGCGAGAGCGTGCGCAAGCGGTTCTGGATCAAGCTGAAGAAGGTAGCGGCGAAACTGCCGTTCATCGAGGATCTGCTTGCAGCCTATTACTGTGCCTTCGACAAACAGACGCCGCGCCACGTCCAGGCCGCCCTGCTCGGCGCGATTGCTTATTTCATCCTGCCGTTCGACTTCATCCCCGACATGATGCCGGTGCTCGGCTTCACCGACGACGCCGCGGTGCTCGCCACCGCCATCCGCCTGGTTGCAAGCCACATCACCGAAGATCACCGCGCGGCCGCGCGCGCAGCGTTGAAGCGGGGCATCGAGGAAAGCTGAGCTCCTCAAACGCAAATCAGCCCGGCCGAGCATGGCCGGGCTGATCAGCCTTGCGCGTGCCGCCAATTATTGTTGCTTGCTTGGGCGAACGACTTGCGCTCTGGCGTTTGACGAATCCTTGGCTGCCTGATCGGTCTGCCACGCCTGGAATTGCTTGAACAGCGCGTCGCGATCAGCTTCCGACTGTGCGCCCTTCGCCGCCGCCGGATTCTGCTTCAGGAACTCGTCGAAGCGGCCGCGGGCAACCGGCGCAACGTTATGGGCGTCGAGCCATTGCTGCGCATAGGGCAGGCGGGTCCAGCCGGCGAGCGGTGCCGACAACGAGGTTTCCTTCCACTTCGGATGGAACGGCGGATTCTGCAGGGCCGGGAATTTGGTGAAGAACGCGTCGACAAACTGCGTCAGCTTGCGATAGCGCTCGGAGCCCGGCGTCCAATTATATGCTGCGAGCAGCGCCGGCACCGCGATGGTATCCACCCGCTCCCCTTCGGGGATCAGGTTCGGATAGTCCTTCGAGGTGAGCGTCGCCGGCAGATAGTCGCTCTGCAGCGGCTTTTCGTAGTCGACCTTCACGAGATGGAAGCGACCGTCATTTTGGAAGCCGGAGACCGACTTGTAGGGCTTGCCGCCCACCACGATCACAGCGTCCAGCTCGCCGGCCTTCAGCTTCTCCATCGCGATGCGCTGCTCGATGTAGAGCCAGTTCGCCTTCATCCCGAGCCGCTCGGCCACCGTCAGAACGGTGACGAAGGTGCTGCCATTGGGCAGGTCGACGCTGACGCGCTTGCCCTCGAGGTCCCTCAGGCTCTGCACCGATTTCGGCGCGATGACCTGCATCTCCTCGTTATAGAGCTTGGTCACATAGGTGAACTGCTTCTTGATGTCCTTGGCAAAGCCCTTGCGCTCGAGATAGTCGAGCGTGTCGGCGCGCACGATGCCGATGTCGACGCCCTGCAGGAACAGGATGTCGGCGACGCTCTGCACCGAGCCGCGGCCGACGATAGGGAGCACGCGCAGCTTGTT
>Ga0210387_10000329_pt1 | contig 34323 bp, 26 predicted proteins | sample IncBWC7OmetaG_FD_160108 | JGI IMG/M metagenome (GOLD analysis project Ga0210387, IMG submission 160108) | Forest soil microbial communities from Barre Woods Harvard Forest LTER site, Petersham, Massachusetts, United States - Inc-BW-C-7-O ... | reverse complement strand
CGGGTGCTCCCAATAAACCCAGCAAATAGTTTTACGTTCGGGATGTAGCGTAGCCCGGTTATCGCGCCTCGTTTGGGACGAGGAGGTCGCAAGTTCGAATCTTGCCATCCCGACTTTTAAAAAGCCACTGTTTATCAGTGGCTTTTTTGTTTTTAGGAATATATTTTGAAAAAAGAGGGATGGATGTGTATTGTTGAAATATTTAATTATTTCCCTCTATTTAGTCGTCTTGAAGAAAGCTTTTTCCAAATACTATGGGCTAATTTTATTTCCTTCTGTGTCAAGCCAAAATGCTCTTTTAATATTATCTGGTTTGTAATTTTTAAAACTTCTTCGATGTTAGTCTTATTTCGAATTAACTTATCAATTTCAGGAAGCAATAAAGCATTGTCATGATGATAAGGAAGTAAAACTTTTTCAGCCTCGTTGGGCATTAATTCTAAAACACCACCTCCGTGACTTCGACCTGAAATTTCTGTAAATGCAAGTGAGAGTGAGTTATAATAGCTTGCTGTTAAGGCGTTGATATTCGTATTGGGTTTTATAAAAACACGATGCATTGTATCTGTGGTATATGCTTCTGCTTGATTAATTATTAGTCTTGGATAAAGATTATTACGCCTAATAAATAGAGCGTCAGAAATTTTCAACGATGGAACTACAAACCAATCATTTCGAATCCCTGTCTTATAACCTTTGTGAATTCCTAGACTTTCTCCATGCGCTATATATTTTACTGCACCATTTTTCTTTAATTTTTTACTTTCAGGAAAAACCAAAAGATGCGCCTTTGCTTTAGAATATTTATTATTCTCCCAATCATTTTCGGTAAAAATCACACTATTAACCTGTACACTTCTACCAACCATTGGCCTTGCGTATTCTTGCAATTTATATTCTTCTATTGTAGTTAATGGAACGGTAAAAAAATTATTTGAACCTGTAGTGATTCCTACTTCTATATTTGCGAACTTTCCAAGTGTTGGAACGTTTCGTTTTTTTGCAATATTTTCCAAAAAGTCAATTTCTTCTTGGTCTAAAAAATAGAAAGTCCATTTATTAGATTTGAAGTCAATTTTCTTTTTTGGGCTTTTTAAAATTGCAACATCAAGCTTTTGCAAGTCGCTTGCATCTCTTAATTCAATATGTTCAATATTATGATTTTTAGTTTCATTTTTTTCACAAAGAAGTAAAACAACTTCTTGTTGTATGTCAGGGAATACTAGTTTTTCAAAAGAAATGATATTGATTTTGTTATAAAAATGAGCAAGAAATTTTCTTAATTGTAGAGCATATGAAACTTGTAAAACTTCTGCAGGTAAGACAAAACCGATTTTCCCACCTTTATTCTTTAACAACAATGAAGAACCGACAACAAAAGAGACCCAGGCATTAGTGAGTTTCGAGTAAGTTAAACCCGCTTTTATAAAAATATTTTCTGCTTCCGCTTGTTGTTGTCTGTCAAAAAATTGAAAACGTATGTAAGGTGGATTACCAATGATTAAATCAAATCGCTGGAATGTATTGTTACAGTAAGTGTGAAAATCAGCATTAATAATTTGTTTATTTTTCAAATTTATTTTGTCTGCTTTTGCGGCCTCTTTGTCATCAAATTCAACTGCTGTAATTGATTTGTATTTAAGTTTATGTTTTACGAGTTGTTCTAGAAATACGCCATCGCCACAACTTGGCTCAAGTATATCAAAATCTTTACTGCCGTTAATTCCCCAACGTAACATAAACTCTGCTATTGGCTCAGGTGTGTAAAATCCACCTCTTAATTTTTCTGCTGAAGCTTCTGTGATTAATTTCATTTTTTAAGAGACTTTTTCGTTTTCAAATACTTTACTTTTTCCTCCGCAACTTTAAATACTTCGTTAGAAAAATCCTCTTCTTCCATTACTTGATAAGCTACAGAATCACTCAAAAATGCAATCGTTAAATCTTTATCGCTCACTTTAAAAAATTCTGCAAATCTTTCTATCAATTGCTTAGTTGGCTTTCGACTATTTTTTTCGATCTTGCCTAACATTGAAGTGTCTATTTTCAATGCTTCTGCAACTTCACGCAAAGGAAGATTTTTCTCTATTCTGAGTTTTTTTACTGTATCACCGAATGTCTTTTCTAATTTCATTTTGGACTACTTCAGTCCAAATATAAGAGAAAGTTTTGTATTATAAAAATAAAATGCTAATTATTTTAGGAAATTTGCTAAGCAATCTCAATAGAAAAATTCTGGCCTATTTGATAAAGATTTAAAGTGCGCCCAGTAACATTAGTTTGTTGAAGTATAGTCATAAGAGTATTTCCCCAATGAAGCCATGATGGTGTATTCGCTTGATTTGAAATTCTTATTGGATCATAACTCAGTTTCATTGGTTGAATACCATATGAAGTGCCTAAAATTGTAACATCAAAATTGCAAATCGTCTCTTCGTATGTAGTGCTAGTCGATTTGGTTCTTGCCCAGCTTAAATTTTGGAACACCTGGTTTCTAAAGTAAGTGTTGTGATTTATTAATGCACCATTCAACCTAAAGCCTGCTTGAGATAATTTCAAATTTCCTGTGCCATTTGTACCGACAGGAACATATTGAGCATCACTACGGCTTAATGAAAGCTTTTGCCACAATAAAATCTTTGGTTGCTGAATAGCTGGAATAGGGTTCACAATAACTACTGACTGAGCAGGCGTAACCGTTACGCTCGGTTGTTGAATTGAACTGGCTGCAGCCCTTGGTTTTAGGGGGAAAATAGCTGGTATTCTTGCAGTCGCTCTTCTAGGAATTATAACGGTATTAGTATTAGGAGTAGTTGGAGTGGCAGATGCTTTTTTAGCACTATAAATTCTTTTTCTTTCACTTTCATTGGGTACTATCCCCCTTGCATTAAAATCATCGATGACAGCCTGACTTATTTTAAAAAGATTGTTATCTGAAAAGTCAAAAAGTGTTTTATAGTATGTCTTTAAATTGGTTAATAAAGAAGCTCCCTCTTTATCAGTAATATCAAATTCAATAAGTAGTGAGCTTTCTACATTTGTGAATAATCCTCTGCGGGTAAGATTTGAAGATCCAACAATGAGCTTAATTTCTTTGTCTCCCTCAAATAAATATATTTTTGGATGAAATATCGGGGCCTCGTTCTGATAAAAAATATGGCTATTAATGTTTAAATTTAATATTTCTTTCAATGCTTCTTTGGAAGTACCTTCTTGATCAATTCCTGTAATAAGAGATAGATTTTTAAAAACGGTTTTTGCGGTTTGAATATGTCTTGATAATCCAAAAATCCCAGCCTCACTTGCAAACGCAGAAATACCAGTAAACGAATGGAAATTTCGTTGATTTAAATATTTTATTAAATAATTTCCTGTTGCGTCAACCGAAGTACTATCAAAGCCTTGCCCTAAAAACGTTGTTTTCATCTTTTATAAGTTTCAGTAAAAATAACTAAAAGGGTTCTTATCTATATCAAAACGAGATAATCCTTACACTTTAGTACCATTAGTCACTATCTTTCTAGCTAAGTTTGGTCAGAGTGGATATTAATTTAAAAAAAGCTTTTTTATTTTCAGTAAATTCGTAGATACAAAACAATAATAATGGACTTCGTTGATTACTATAAAATATTGGAAGTGCCTAAAACGGCTACCACAGATGATATAAAAAAGGCCTATCGGAAATTGGCCAGGAAATTACATCCCGACCTGAACCCTAACGATAAAGAAGCACACAAAAAATTTCAACAGGTCAATGAAGCAAATGAAGTGTTAAGCGATCCTGAAAAAAGAAAAAAATACGATCAATATGGAAAGGATTGGCAACACGGTGATCAGTATGCGCAAGCGGCACGCTCGCAACAAAGATCGCGTGATGCTAACAGCGGCTTTAACAATTTTAGTGAAGATGATTTTTCGGATTTCTTTGGTTCGATGTTTGGCGGTAGCAGCAGAAGTAAACGGCAGGCTAAATTCCGCGGACAAGATTACAATACAGAGATACAACTGAGCTTAACAGATGCGTTAACCACACACCAGCAAACATTAACGATTGACGGTAAAAATATTCGCATCACCATTCCTGCAGGTGTTGAGAACGGACAAATAATAAAATTAAAAGGTCACGGTGGTGCAGGTGGTAATGGTGGCCCGGCAGGTGATCTGTACATCACATTTGTAATTGCCAACCATCCTATTTTTAAACGTTCAGGAAATGATTTGAATATGACAGTAGAAATTGATCTATACACAGCAATATTAGGCGGAGAAGTAATGATCGAAACCTTAAATGGAAAAGTAAAACTAAAAGTAAATCCGGAAACACAGAACGGAACTAAAATAAGATTAAAAGGCAAGGGCGCACCTGTTTATAAAAAAGAAGGCGAGTTCGGAGACCTGTATGTTACTTACCAGGTGAAGATCCCTACCAACTTAACGGAAAAACAAAAAGCGTTATTTACTGAATTGTCTAAATTATAATTGTACAACTATGCAGACAGTAACAGAAAATTTAGTGGATGCAAATCAATTTTGTATCTACCACAATGTTGAAATATCTTTTATCCATTCGCTGCATCAATCAGGATTAATAGAGATTGTGGTGATAAAGGAAACGGTATTTATTCCTGCAGAACAATTGGAGCACCTGGAAAAATTAGCAAGGTTTCATTATGAAATGGATATCAATCTTGAAGGAATTGAAACAATTGCTTATTTACTTGAGAAAATAAAAAAACTACAGGAAGAAATAACCATTGCTGAAAATAAACTTCGGTTGTATAATGCAGAATAACAATGCTACATTAAAACAGACAAAGAGATGCTACCATATTGATCTCTTTTTGTAGCAGGATCATCTACTTCTTTAGAATTAAAAATAACACTGTAAGATAGATTCACCTTATTGAAACGAAAGCGTACACCTGTTTCAACATTGAACCTGAAAGGCACTACGCCAAATACAACAGGACTATTATTATCAAACATACTTCCCTGAATGGTCGCATCGTACAATGTATAATTAACCCGCGGCGATATATAAAAATAAGCTTCCGTTTCTTTTGCACTATTCTTTCCAACAGAAGCACCGTAAACATTCGAATTAAATATTGGCAATAGATCGATAACACTGAACCTGCTTAAAAAACCGACTGTGGCTGAAGTATGGATCGTTCCAGCCTGTACATCAGTAAAACCATTCAGGTCGATCTGTTCGCCGGTAGCCGAAGGGCATATTTTTTTTGAATAAAACAGATCTAGCTGTACACCCGGCGAATTTTGTATTTGATATTGCCATCCCGCAGGCGTGTAAAAATTGAGCCATTGGTGATAGCTTTCTTGTACTTCTTCAGCGCCAGAGCCCGGTCCTAGTATGCCTAGCTGGCCTGAAAGTTTTAGTACGGATTCATTCTGATAGAATTTATTGATGCCGGCTTGTGCAAATAAATAGCCTGCGAATGGCCTGTCTTGCATGCTCTTTACATATACATCTCCATGATAGGGATTGTATATTTGCTGCCCGACTTTAAATTCTACTATTTTTTTATTGATGTTTTTTTTATTGGTGTGGGCGAGGTAACGGTAAAATAAAAATATCCCATTCGTATAATATTTATCCTGGTATTCGGATATATAAGCATCATTTTCAGTGATCAGTCCCAGCTCATGTGTAGCGGTTTGCTGTTGAGCAAAAGCAAAATGTATACAAAAGGAACATAGATAAAGGAGAACGAATTTTTTCATTGGCCTGTCAGCGGTTATTTACATTTGATAATACAAACCGAATGCCATTATCAACAAATTGTAGATTTATTTATAAGACTTATTTTGCCAATCCTATTATTAATTTTTCTACGGATTGCATGACTGATTTTCTATGGTCATATTTACCCGTCAGTTTTGCAAGCATGGTTCCTCCTTCGATCATAGCAATGATAGTCAGTGCTATTTGCTCAGGGTCTATGGAAGGATTGAATTCGTTATTTTCAATTCCTTTTTCAATTAGTTTAGTAACCTTATGTTTCCAGGAAAGGATCGCGGCAATTGCTTTTTTTCTTAACTCAGGATGTGTATCATCAGCCTCAATGGCTGTATTTAAAATGGGACAGCCACCGGTAGGGAATGTTTGTTTTAAGCAATTGCTATATACAGTTACGTATACGAGTAGCTTGTCTTGTATAGATTCCTGCTTACTCATTTCATCGCTGATTATATTGCTTACCTGTTGCAGGTTATAATCAAATGCTGCTAGGGCCACTTCATCTTTATTGGCAAAATTGCCATAAATACTGCCTTTTGTTAGTCCTGTCGAAGCAGTCATATCATTTAAAGAAGTACCTGCATAACCTTTTGTATTGAATATAGGAGCCGTTTTTTCAATAATAAATTGTCTTGTTTTTTCTGCTTTGCTCATAGTGCTTCTTCTTATAAGATACAAACCTATACCGATTGGTATTATTTAAAAAATATATTTTAAAGCGGCTTTGTTAATTTATTCTAATATGTCACAGTTAAACTTTATACAAAACGCTTTTGTTAATCATTCCTTTACTATTTATTAACACAAACTTTCTTTTTTTGCGACATAGTTGTTATTATAAGCAAATTTTACAAGCATGAAAAGGATAATTGATTTTGATAAATGGTTGTTTATAAAAATAAACAGGGATGGCAGTACGCCATTTCTAGACAAACTGATGCCTGTATTACGTGAGCCAACTAACTGGATCCCGCTGTACTTTTTTTTATTTTTATTTGTGGTGATCAGCTTCGGAAAAAAAGGCTGGTGGTTCGTATTATATGGAATTACGACAGTAGCAATCACTGATAGTGTGAGCAGCCGTATCTTTAAACCTTTGATTGGAAGAGTGCGGCCATGTTGTGATCCTGATTTTTCATCCAACGTACGGTTGCTGGTTGGCTGCGGCGGTAATGGAAGTTTTACCTCTTCACATGCAGCCAATCATTTTGGATTAGCAATGTTTCTATTTCTTACCTTTCGGTCCTTTATGGGGAATTGGGCATACGTATTTTTTATTTGGGCAGCAGCTATCAGTTATGCGCAAATATATGTGGGCGTACATTATCCATTTGATGTACTCGGCGGGACTATTTTAGGTTGCCTCGTAGGATGGGCATCGGCAACTATTTTTCACCAAAAAAACGGACTACTAACCAGAAGGGTTCAGCATTTTTCTTATGCGTAAATCAATTGTTTTCTTTTTTCTATTTATTTGCCTCATTTATTTTATTGGTTTTGGTATTGATGTAATGGATGTAGATGCCGCACAGTATGCTTCTATGAGTAGGGAAATGCTTGCATCGGGCCATTTTTTGCAGGTGTACGATTTTGGAAAGGATTATTTGGATAAGCCGCCCTTTTTATTTTGGATAAGCGCTTTAAGTATGAAAATATTCGGGATCAATAATTTTGCTTATCGTTTCCCTTCTTTTCTTTTTGCCGTTTTTGCTATTTTTTCTACTTACAAATTGGCCGGCCTTTTTTACAAAAAAGATATTGCGGTACTAGCTGCTGTTGTCCTTGCTTCTTGCCAGGCATTGTTTCTTATTAATCACGATGTACGCACAGATACTATTTTAATGAGCTGGGTAATTTTTAGTATTTGGCAATTGGCAGCATGGTATCAGGACAATAAACTATTTCATTTTTTATTGGCTTGTCTTGGTATTGCAGGCGGTTTACTCACGAAAGGCCCCATTGCATTATTCGTACCCATATTTGCTTTTGGCTCACAATTTATTTTACAACGGAACTTTAAAATGTTGGTCAAGTGGCAATATCTTTTGGGTGTTGTACTTATTGGTTTGCTATTGATACCTATGTGCATTGGGCTTTACCAGCAATTTGACTTGCAGCCACAAAAAATGGTCATTGGAAAAACAGGTGTATCAGGATTACGTTTCTTTTTCTGGACACAAAGTTTTGGCCGAATCACCGGTGAATCTGAATGGAACAATGGCGCCAATATATTTTTCTTATTACAAAATATGTTATGGTCTTTTTTGCCATGGATATTATTTTTCTTACTGGCGTTTTTTCTGGAATGCAAACAATTGGTCAAACAAAAATTCAAATTGCTGGAAGGACAGGAATGGATATGCATGGGAGGATTTTTATTAACGTATCTGGCATTGGGCATAAGTAAATATCAATTGCCTCATTACATATTTGTTGTATTTCCATTTGCTGCCATTATCACTGCAAAATTTATATACGCATTACTTTTCGAAGAGAAATATTCTGCATTAAAAAAGCCATTGTTCTGGATTCATTTTTCAATTTTTAGTTTGTTATGGATCGCGCTGCTATTTATTTTGTCTTATTGCTTTAGTAGCATACCAATATGGGTCGCTATCATCGCGTTAGTATTATTTATTGTATTTATATTTTTATCTTTTAGTGCGGATAAAATGGTTCCGCGTTTATTGGCAATTTGTCTTTTTACAATAATGGGCGTTAACCTGTTTTTAAATTACGCTGTGTATCCGGCACTCTTGCAATATCAGAAAGGAAGTGTTGTTGGAAGATGGATACATGATAATAAACTTCCTGCGGATCATTTTTATTTGTACAAGGAGAATGATATTCATTCACTCGATTTTTATGCGCAATCGCTGATTGGCCATAAAGATTCAACGAGCCAATTAATTGCAGGAGATTATTTAATTGCTGATAAAAATAAACTAGCCGATCTGGACAAAGCAGAAAAAAAATATACAATCGAGTATAGCGGCGAAGATTTCCACGTCACAGCATTAAGCTTTCAATTTTTAAATCCGGCAACACGCGAAGGAGAAGTGAAGCGGTATGCGGTGATAAAAATTCAATAAAATATATTTAAGCCATTGGTTCCAGATGATCCGTAGGCGCATCTTTAGTAGAGCCATTGTAATCATCACCATGTAGTTGGCCGTTTAGAAAACTGCCATCCACGATGGTAGGATAAATTTCTTCGTACGTTTTTATAACATTCATCGTCATACGCTTATAAATATAAGAACGATCCAACTTTGAATGGTCACTTAAACCTGCGGCACTCAACAATTCAACAAAACTTTCAACCGTGCGTCTATGAAAATTAGCAACGCGGTGTTTTTTATCTTCAACAACCAATCCTTTTGCTAAGGAAGGATTTTGTGTGGCAACACCAGTAGGACAAGTATTTGTATTGCATTGTAACGCTTGTATGCAGCCCAATGCGATCATCATGGCGCGTGCACTATTGCAGGCATCGGCACCCAATGCCATTGCTCTTACAAGATGAAAGCCATTGAATACTTTTCCTGAAGCCACTACTTTAATATGTTGACGGATACCAAAGCCGCGTAATGTATTATCTACAAATACCAACCCTTCCTGCATTGGCATTCCTACAAAATTGGTAAACTCCGGAGGTGCAGCGCCAGTGCCACCTTCGCCACCATCAACTGTTATAAAATCAGGGAAGCTGTTTAGTTTTACCATCGCTTTGCAAATAGAAATAAACTCGCTTTTGATACCGATGCAAAGTTTAAAGCCAACAGGTTTGCCATCCGATAGCTCACGTAATTTTTTTATAAATTGAATCAATTCTGTAGCAGAGGAAAAAGCACTATGCGATGGTGGTGAATAAATAGTAACGCCTGGTTCCACTAAACGGATAGCTGCTACTTCCGGCGTATTTTTTACTGCAGGTAAGATACCACCATGTCCGGGTTTTGCACCTTGCGATAATTTTAATTCGATCATTTTTACTTCAGGCAGTATGGCATTTTTTCTAAACGCATCTTCAGAAAATTTTCCATCAGCGGTACGTGCACCAAAATATCCTGTGCCGATCTGCCAGATAATATCCCCCCCGTGTTTTAAATGATATGGGCTTAATCCGCCTTCACCGGTATTATGTGCAAAACCTCCGATTTTTGCGCCGCCGTTCAGCGCTTCGATCGCATTTTTACTTAATGATCCAAAACTCATAGCCGATACGTTCAGCACACTCATGCTATACGGTTGTTTGCATTGTCCTGCTCCAATAATAATGCGAGGGTCGTGATCCATTTTTTGAAAATCGATCGGTTGAATAGAATGTGTCATCCATTCATATCCTTCTGCATATACATTTAACTGTGTGCCGAAAGGAGTGGTATCAATTTGTTGTTTGGCACGTTGGTAAATTACGGCACGATCATTACGATTAACAGGTGTACCATCTGTATCCGACTCAATAAAATATTGATAAATTTCCGGACGAATTTTTTCCAATAAATAACGTAACCTGCCGATTACCGGAAAATTTCTTTTGACTGAATGTCTTTTTTGAGACATGTCCGAAAATCCCATTACAATTAAAGGCGCTATTACTACGAATGCATACAATGCACCTGTCCAAAAATAGGCCCAGGAAAGTAGAAGAATAGTTACAATAGTTGCGGTTGAAATAAAGATTTTTCTGGGATTCATAATTTTGAAAATTAAATGCTTCTATAACGCCAATATAGCTTTGCTTTTTTTGAACATTCTTTCGTTAAATAGAAAATGGTGATGTTTATCACGTGGGAAAACTGTTAGTTTGATTCTTATAAAGTTAAAAAAGTAACCGTGCTTAAAATTAATTCATTTAGCGACTCATAACAACATCTATAACGCTTTATTCCATTAAAATTGTATAATTTGTATGGTATTATTTTCAATCTATGATTATTGTTATTCAATGTAAAGACCAGGTAGGGCTTGTAGCTGCCATTTCCGGCGTGTTAGCGAAGGAACAACTTAATATTATTTCCATGCGTGAACATGTAGATACGATAGAGGATCGTTTTTATATGCGCCTGGAAATAGAAAAATACAAAGACGAAGCAAGCCTGGAAAAGAAATTAAAAAATGTACTTCCTGCGGATGTAAGCATTACAATAAATGAGCTGCCTCAAAAAAAAGTGGTTGTTCTTGTAACAAAAGAATACCATTGCCTGGCAGATCTGTTGATCAGGAACTATTTTGAAACCCTGGGTGCCAAAATTCAGTGCGTGATCGGCAATCATGACACATTACAAAATATTTGCGAACGTTTTGATGTCCCGTTTCACCTGGTGTCGCATGAAGCAATAAGCATAGAAGCCTTTGAGCAAAAGATCATTGAAAAAGTACAGCAATGCTCGCCGGATTATATCGTGTTGGCAAAATTCATGCGTATTTTATCACCGGCTTTTGTAGCAAAATTCCCCATGCAGCTGGTCAATATCCATCATTCTTTTTTACCGGCTTTTGCAGGAGCGAATCCATATAAACAAGCATTTGAACGTGGAGTAAAATTAATTGGCGCCACGGCACATTTTGTAACCGATGAATTAGATGAAGGCCCGATCATCGCTCAACAGATCATTCCGGTAAATCATTCACTAACCGCTGCAGATATGATGAAGGCCGGCAAAGAAATTGAAACAGCAGTTTTGGCCAAAGCGCTTCGGTTGGTATTTGAAGACAGGGTATCTGTTTATAAAAATAAAACAGTTGTGTTTGAGTAAAGTATCAAGTCGAAAGTTGTAAGAATCAAGATGAACTCTTGGAAATATTTATGCTTTCTTGCCACTTGTTACCAACTACTTGCGACTTTTTATGTTTAAATTACAGTACCAATTTCTACCTAATTAAAAAATAGCAATGAAATATTCTCCTGTCCAAAATTATATCAACGGCAAATTTGTAAATGCTTCATCGGATAAAACGATCGAAGTCATTTCTCCGGTTGACGGGAATTTATTATCTACCGTTCCGCTATCAGTTACAAAGGATCTGGATGATGCAGTAAAAGCTGCAAAAGCAGCATTTACACTTTGGGGCAAAACTCCTATCAAGGAACGAGTGCAGGTTTTCTTTCGCTATAAATATCTATTGGAAAAAAATTTGAAAGAACTCGCAGAATTGTGCAGCGAAGAAAATGGAAAAGTGTACAGTGAATCTGTTGCTGAAATAGAAAAATGTATCGAACTGACGGAGTTCGCCACATCTTTACCGCAATTGGTTACGGGTGAAGTACTGGAAGTAAGCAAAGGCGTTGAATGCAGAACGGAACATATCCCATTGGGTGTGGTCGCATCAATCGTTCCATTTAATTTTCCGAGTATGGTGCCTAATTGGACTATACCGAATGCCATTGCACTGGGCAATTGCATGATCATCAAGCCATCAGAAAAAGTTCCTTTAAGCATTGGTAAAATAGCACAGCTATTAAAAGAAGCAGGCTTACCCGATGGTGTATTCAATATTGTACATGGTGACCTTGATATTGTAAATGCAATTTGCGATCATCAGGGAATTGAAGCGGTATCATTTGTGGGTTCTACTAAAGTTGCAAAAATTGTTTATAAGAGAGCTACATCGAATTATAAAAGGTGTTTGGCATTAGGCGGTGCAAAAAATCATTTACTGGTTTTGCCCGATGCTAAGGAAGATATGACTGCAGCCAATGTTGTGGCAAGCATGAGCGGTTGTGCAGGCCAGCGTTGTATGGCTGCAGGCGCGATGGTAGGCGTTGGTAATATTGACCATATCATTAATAAAATTGTTGCCGAAGCAAAAAAAATAATTCCCGGGAAAAATTTGGGTGCAGTGATCAATAAGACATCGAAAGAGAGAATAGAAAAATTTATTACTGAAGCGGAACAACAAGGCGCCAAAATTTTAGTAGATGGAAGAAATGTCATTGTCGTAGGAAATGAAAAAGGTAGTTATGTTGGCCCTACCGTTATTGATTTTGTAACACCCGATATGTCGATCGCTAAAGAAGAGATTTTCGGCCCGGTCATTTCGATCATGCGCACCAATACGGTTGATGAAGCATTGGCTATTGAAAATGCAAATCCTTATGGCAATGCTGCAAGCGTATTTACACAAAACGGCGCTGCGGCAAGATATATTATTGATAATGCAAGTGCCGGCATGATCGGTGTAAATGTAGGTGTGCCGGTACCAAGAGAGCCGTTCTCTTTTGGTGGATGGAACGAAAGTAAATTTGGTGTAGGCGATATCACCGGAAAAAGCTCCATTGAATTTTGGACGAAATTAAAAAAGAGTACCACCAAATGGAATCCGGAAGCAGGCGTTAACTGGATGAGTTGATTTGTTTATCAGCATTACATTTTATGGCAACATCGTTGCGTCGCACACTTGTACTTTTAAGTTCTTTAATCAACATTTTAAATTCAACATCATAAAAATGTCAGTCTCACAGGAAATTATAGAAAATAACCTCGAGCATACTTTGTTTAGCTGGAGCAAACAAAAAGGTATCGCACCACTTGCTGTAAAATATGGCAAAGGTGTTTACTTATACGATTACGACGGCAAACGTCATATAGATTTCTCTTCAGGGTTAATGAATGTCAATGTGGGTCATGGCGATCAGCGCATAACCGAAGCCGTTACCAAACAAATGCAATCCATCAGTTATGTAACACCAAGCTGCGTTACAGAAGTGCGCGGCGAGTTAGGAAAAAAATTGGCGGAAATTTGTCCGGGTGATTTGAACAAAGCATTTTTTACTTTATGTGGCGCAACATCGATAGAAAATGGAATTAAGCTAGCGCGTGTATATACAGGTAGGCATAAAATTTTAGGCCGCTATCAATCTTACCATGGTTCAACTTACGGTGTTTTATCTGCCGGAGGCGATCCAAGAAAATTGCCTGCAGATGCACAACAGGCACCGAATTTCGTGCACATCGATATCCCATATTTATATCGCTGGCCACATAGTGAAGAAAGTCTGCTGACAGATTCAGTAGCACAATTAGAAAGAACGATCGCTTATGAAGGACCGGGAAATATTGCCGCTATTTTATTAGAAGGAGAATCTGGCTCATCAGGCTGTTTGCAATATCCAAAAGGCTATTTAAAAGCCGTAAGAGAAATTTGCAACAAGCATGGCATCTTATTGATCATGGACGAAGTGATGAGTGGCTTTGGCAGAACAGGAAAGTGGTTTGGTTTCGAGAATCATGGCATCGTTCCGGATATGATCACGATGGCGAAAGGGTTGACATGCGGTTATTTACCATTCGGTTGTTTAATGGTATCCGATAAGATCGCCGCAAAATATGATGACGCCATGTTACCATTGGGCTTAACCTATTCCGCGCATCCGGTAAGTTGTGCCGCAGCATTGGCAACATTGAAAATTTATGAAGACGACAAGCTATTCGACAATACGATAGCGATGGAAAAATACATGAATCAACAAATCGAATTATTAAAACAACAACACCCATCAATAGGAGATTGGCGCAACACCGGCTTATTAGGTTGTCTTGAATTAGTAAAAAACAAAAAAACAAAAGAGCCAATGGCGCCATTCAATGCCAAGCCGGATGAAATGGTGGTGATGAATAAGGTAGCGGCAAAAATAAAAGAGCTAGGTATGTACACATTTGTAAGATGGAGCTATATATTTATTGCACCACCATTGTGTGTAACAAAAGAAGAAATTGACGAAGGGTTAGCGATCATCAGCGAAGCGATAAAAATTGCAGATGCTGCCATGATTTAAAAATAAAAAGATGTCAAAAATTAATTATCAAACGATCGATTGGTCATCTATTCCTAAAACGGAACATATTGGCGAAACAGGAACGTCTTTCTGGCAAACGCTTCAATTCGAAGGATTGAGGATCAGAATGGTAGAATACAGTGCAGGCTATGTAGCCGATCATTGGTGTGAAAAAGGACATATCGTACATTGTCTGGAAGGTGAATTTACCAGCGAATTAAAAAATGGTGCGGCCGGTTTGCTGACTGCAGGGATGAGTTTTGTAGTGTCGGATAATGTAAGCTCGCATATATCCTTCTCAAAAAATGGCGTAAAATTATTGATCATTGATGGAGATTTTTTAAAGTTATCATAAAAGCATGCAAGAGAATCTGCACATAAAATCCTCCTCACTTTACAACGAGGATCTTGCACCCATCCCGCAAAACAAACGCACCTGGGGAACATGGAACTATGCGGCGTTGTGGATCAGTATGAGTTTGTGTATCCCAACTTATATGCTCGCCAGTTCATTGATCGAAGGCGGCATGAATTGGTGGGAAGCGGTATTGACAATTTTAATTGGCAATACCATCGTATTAATTCCAATGATATTGAACGGACATGCTGGTGCAAAATATGGTATACCCTTTCCCGTTTTTGCAAGAGCAAGTTTTGGTACGAAGGGCGCTAATATCCCTGCCGTGCTTCGCGCGATCGTTGCCTGCGGATGGTTCGGTATTCAAACGTGGATCGGCGGTTTTGCATTGTACCAGCTATTTCGTTTATGGATACCTTCCTTAGGAACATTACCACAAATTTTTCCTGATTCATTTCAACTACAAACGGGTCCGGCAATTATGTTCTTTTTATTTTGGTTGCTGAATATGTACGTTGTGTATTTGGGTGTGGAAAGTATCAAAAAATTATTGGTTTTTAAAGCATTTTTTTTGCCGGCTGCAGCATTGGCTTTATTATTTTGGGCCATCAAAGCGGGCCATGGTTTAGGTCCGATTTTAGATCAGCCATCTAAATTAGTTGGCAATAGTTTCTGGCATTACTTCTTTCCCGCATTAACAGGTATGGTTGGTTATTGGGCAACCTTGTCCTTGAACATTCCTGATTTTACACGGTATGCAAAAAGCCAGCGTTCACAAATTGTCGGACAATTAATAGGATTACCTCCATCGATGACCTTATTTTCTTTTATTGGCGTAGTGGTTACATCAGCAACATTTATCATTTATGGAAAAACGATTTGGGATCCTGTGGCATTGGCTGGAAAATTCGATAGCAAAATATTAGTAAGCTTTGCAATGATCGCAGTGGCATTATCAACACTAGCAACAAATATTGCGGCGAATATTGTTAGTCCGGCGAACGATTTTTCAAATCTCTCTCCATCAAAAATAAATTTCAGGACCGGGGGCTATTTAACAGGTATTGTAGGCATACTTATTTTTCCATGGAAATTAATTGCGGATCCAACAGGGTATATTTTTACTTGGCTGATCGCATACTCGAGTTTGCTCGGCCCAATTGGCGGAATCATGATCGTTGATTATTATTTTATTCGTAAACAACAACTGGCAGTAAGTGAAATGTATGTGTCACTAGGACAATATAGTTTTACAAATGGATTCAATAAAATGGCCATTATTGCTTTATTGCTTGGAATAGTACCAAATGTGCCCGGCTTTTTATTGCAGATAAAATTGGTATCAGCAGAAGCTTTTCCAGCCTGGATATCGCAACTATATAATTATGCCTGGTTCGTAGGTTTCTTCGTTTCAGGAATAACGTACTTACTATTTATGAGAAACTATAAAGTAGTAAATTTAGAAAATAAAGAACTGGTTTAACATGTCGATTTTAATAAAGAACGGAAATATTGTTACGGCTGCAGATAATTATGTGGCAGATATTTTTATTGAAGGAGAAAAGATCTCTTCGATAGGAAAAAATTTATCTGTACAAGCCGGTGAGATAATTGACGCAACAGGTTTACTGATTTTTCCCGGAGCTATCGACCCTCATGTGCATTTGGAAATGCCTTTCATGGGAACATTCTCCAGCGATACTTATGAAACAGGTACGCGCGCGGCTTTGTACGGTGGTACCACAACTGTAATAGATTTCATCTTACAGAAACAAGGACACTCCTTATATGAAGCGTACAAAGAATGGAGCGGCCGAGCCAACAATAATGCGGTAGGTGATTATAGTTTCCATATGGCGGTAACAGATTTTAATGACAATACCTGTAAGGAAATTATTGACCTGGTAGAAAAAGAAGGCATCACCTCTTTTAAAATATTTATGGCTTATAAAGGGTCATTAATGATCGATGATAAGCAGATGATTGGTTTGATGAATGAAGTAAAACAAAGAGGGGGAATGGTTACGGTACATGCGACAAACGGCGACGTGATCGATTTTTTAATTGCAAAAAATGTTGCTGAAGGAAATACGGCACCGATCTATCATTATTTATCTCAACCTGAAATAACGGAAACCGAAGCATCGGAAAGATTTGCTACGATGGCTGGTTACACTGGTTGTCCGGGTTATATTGTTCACATGACTTGCGAAGGCGCATTGAATGCTGTCCGCGATAACAATCGTGTGAATCAAAAAGTTTTTGCAGAAACCTGTATTCAATATTTATTGTTAGATGCATCCCTGTATGAACAAAATTTTGAGGGCGCAAAATGGGTAATGAGCCCTCCGTTAAGAGAAAAGAAAGACCAAGATGCATTATGGGCCGGCATTAACCAGGGATTGATACAAGTTGTTGCAACAGACCATTGTCCGTTTAAATGGGAGCAAAAATTAGTAGGCAAAAATGATTTTTCCAAGATACCAAACGGCCATCCTGCGATAGAGCATCGGATAGAATTATTATTCAGCGAAGGTGTAAAGAAAAGTAAGATAACGATCAATAAATTTGTAGAAGTGATCAGCACAAATCCTGCAAAGATATTTGGCATGCATCCAAAGAAGGGATGTATTGCACCCGGCTCAGATGCGGATATCGTTTTATTTGATCCGAATCAGCAACATACCATCAGCGCAGCAACACATCATATGAATACAGATTACTCTGCTTATGAAGGCTGGGAGGTTACGGGAAAATGTAAAACTGTTTTATTAAGAGGCAAGGTTGTTATTGATAAAGAGAAGTGTTTGGTAGAAAAAGGAAATGGACAATATGTAAAGCGTTCTCAAGTAAAGGGTATAATTTAAATAAGGAATAAGGAACAAAAAATAAGAAAGTTAAACAGGATAACGAGGGTTGTATTATTAGATGTCACAACTTCCTTATTCCTTATTTTGTGTTTCTTATTTCTTATTAAAATAAAAAAATGGCAATAAGCAATAACAAATTAACGGAAGTACAATACGCTGAAAATTTTAGCGATATTCATCCGCCGTTTGAATCATACAGTGCAGCGTTGGTTGATGCCAATCGTTGTTTGTTTTGTTACGATGCACCTTGTATGAAAAGCTGCCCGACTGGTATCGACGTACCGAAATTTATCAAACAAATTGTTTCTGAAAATATTAAAGGGTCTGCGCACACTATTTTTTCAAGTAATATTTTGGGTGCCGGATGCAGTCGCGTTTGTCCGGTAGAAAAATTATGTGAAGGCGCATGTGTGTATAATTTGATGGAAGAAGAAGCAATACCCATTGCAAGGTTACAGCGCTATTCCACAGAAGCCGCTTTGCAAAATAAATGGCAATTATTTGAAAGAAAAGCATCAACAGGAAAAAAAGTTGCAGTGATCGGAGCTGGCCCTGCAGGGTTAAGTTGTGCGCATACATTAAGTCGCGAAGGCGTTGATGTTACGATCTATGAAAAGGAAAGTAAAGGTGGCGGATTAATGACTTACGGCATTGCAGCCTATAAAGTAACACCTTGGTTTTGTGAAGATGAAGTGAATTATATTTTATCAATCGGCGGCATAGAGATAAAATATGACCAGGAATTAGGAAAGAATATTTCTCTGGCTGATTTGCAGAAAAATTATGACGCGGTCTATATCGCGATAGGGGTTGGTTTAGCAAGGCTATTAGAAATTCCGGGAGAACATTTAGATGGCGTGCAAGATGCCATTACTTTTATCCATGATCTGCGCAGCAATGATTTTTCTTCAATATCGGTTGGCGATAAAGTTGCTGTAATAGGAATGGGAATGACGGCCATCGATGCAGCCACCCAAGCAAAACGTCTAGGAGCAAAAGAAGTGACATTGGTGTATAGAAGAACAGAAGCCGAAAAGCCTTGTACCGATGTTGAATTAAATATTGCCAAACTGGATGGCTGCAAAATAATCTGGCTGGCAGCACCAAAAGAAATTATAGGCGCTGATGGAAAAGTAACACAATTAATCTGCAGCGTGATGAAATTGGGAGATGCTGATGTAAGCGGCAGAAGATCACCAATTGATACGGGTGAAATTTTTTCATTAGAAGTTGATATGGTAATTAAAGCAGCCGGACAAATGCCGTTCGAAGCTTTAGTAGGCCAAAATAATATTCAAAATAGCAACGGTAAAATTCAAATAGATAAAACAGCAACAAATATCAAAGGTGTTTTTGCGGGAGGTGATTGTGTGAATGGCGGAAAAGAAGTTGTTGATGCAGTGCAAGCGGGAAAGGAAGGAGCAGCAAATATTGTGGAATTTTTGTTTCACGCAAAGGCGCTAAGCTAAGTAAGGCGCAAAGAAAAGAAATAAGAAAAAAGTATACCCTATGCCTACTGAAAACGAAATATCGAAAATCGTTGTGGATAAACTATTTAAAATACATAAACAATATGGTCCTGGTTTGTTTGAAAGTGTTTATGAAGAAATATTTTGTTATGAATTTGGTAAGACTGGCATTACCTTTATAAGGCAGCAAGCCATACCATTAATTCACGAAGAAATAAAAATGGAAGCTGGGTTTAGAGCAGATGTAATTATTGAAAACAAAGTAATAGTTGAATTGAAATCAATTGACGCCTTAGCCTCGGTTCATTATAAACAAGTTCAAACTTATTTAAAACTGACAGGAATAAAACTTGGATTACTTGTAAATTTTAATGTAGATCTAATAAAAGACGGAATACATAGAATAGTCAATAACTTATAAACCTTTGCACCTTATTTTTAACTTAGCGCCTTTGCGTGAAAAAATAAACAATGGCAAATCTTGAATCAAATTTTCTTGGCATAAAATCTCCTAATCCATTTTGGCTGGCAAGCGCGCCGCCAACGGATAAGAAGATAAATGTATTGCGTGCTTTGGAAGCAGGCTGGGGCGGTGTTGTATGGAAGACACTCGGCGAGCAGGTGAAAAATGTTTCCTCAAGATATTCGGCTGTTGATTTTAATGGTACGCGTGTAATGGGGTTTAATAATATTGAATTGATCAGTGATCGGCCATTGGATATTAATTTAAAAGAAATTGCAGAAGTCATTAAATTATTCCCCGATAGAGCGATGGTTGTTTCGTTAATGACAGAAAATAATAAAGCAGCCTGGCACGAGTTAATTAAAAAAGTAGAAGATACTGGCGCGCACGGTTTGGAATTAAATTTCGGCTGTCCGCATGGAATGACGGAACGCGGTATGGGTGCAACTGTCGGACAAGATCCTGAAATTGCAAGAATGATCGTTGAGTGGGTAATGGAAAAGGCAACCATTCCTGTTATCACGAAACTAACACCCAATGTTCATTCCGTTGTACCGACAGGAAAATCCTGTGTAGAAGCTGGAACAAATGGTTTGTCGTTAATTAATACAATTCAATCGATAACTGGTATCGATCTGGATACATTGGTTCCCAATCCTTATGTAGCAGGCAAATCTGTGTATGGTGGTTATTGTGGCCCGGCTGTAAAACCTATCGCTTTAAAAATGCTGACGACAATTTCGCAGGATCCAACAACAAAAAAAGTTCCTGTCTCTGGCATCGGCGGCGTTAGTAGCTGGAAAGATGCTGTAGAATTTATGTTGTTAGGAGCAACGAATGTGCAAGTATGTACAGCTGTGATGACCCATGGTTTTAGGATTATCGAAGACCTATGTGAAGGATTAAATAATTGGATGGATGAAAAAGGCTATCAAACTACAACAGATTTTATTGGAAAGTCGATTGACAAAATAACGCATTGGGAAGACCTTGATATCAACTACCACCATATCGCCAATATCAACCAGGATAAATGCATTCATTGCGGTTTATGTTTTATTGCCTGTGAAGACACAGCGCATCAGGCAATTAATTTAGATTACGGAAATCCGTATAATAAATATACTATCAAGGAAGAAGAATGTGTAGGCTGTAATTTATGCCAGCTAATTTGTCCGGTTACAGACTGTATCACCATGGTGGAACACCGCAAAGGAGATGAATATTTGAACTGGAAAGAATTTCAGAAAAGAGGGTTGCCGTTGAACGATCATTAATTTTCTGTTTCTTTAAATGCTGCGCCAATTTTTTCAATAACATCACTGGCTAATAAACTTTCCAGACTTTGTTCTTTAACGGCAATGTCCGCTGCTACTCCATGTAAATGAACACCAATTTTTGCAGCCGTAAATGGCGAATATCCCTGTGCTAATAATGCCGTGATCATTCCACTCAAAATATCTCCCGAGCCACCTTTTGCTAATCCTGCATTCCCGGTATTGCTCATCCACGCTTCTCCGTTTTCTACGATCAAAGTTTCATGATCTTTTAAAACAATTACCCATGGATATTGTTTAGATAATTCAATTGCTTTATTTATTCTTGCTGTTTTGTTATCGCTTTCGCCAAATAACCTATCAAATTCTTTTACGTGCGGAGTTAAGACTAAGCCCTTTGGTAACAGATCCCAAAAATCTCTATGCTGAGATAATATTGTCAATGCATCTGCGTCTAATAAAATGCTTTTTTTATATTGATGTAAAATGTCCATCATTAATTCAGAAGAAATAGTATCCAATCCTATTGCCGGTCCAATACCTATTGCCGAGTATTTGTCGAGATCTGTTACTTTATATTCTCTGAATAACAACATTGCTTCAGGAACAGTTGTTTGCAAAATAAAACGTTCTTCTTCGGGAATATTTACAGTAAGCAAACCAGTCCCAGTTCTTAAACATGCTCTTGCTGATAAAACGGCCGCGCCCATTCTTGCTTTATTGCCGGCTACCAATAATACATGTCCGTATGTTCCTTTATGAGAATCGGCTACTCTTGGTTTTATTAAACCTTTAATTATTTCTTTAGTGAGATATGGTATTTTTTCTGAAGACATCATTTCAATATTTATCGTTCATTCATCCATTCCAAATAACTCATTACAGCTTTGATCTCTGCATAAGAATAATCGTTGCCCAATTTTTCTTTAATTGGATTGAGCGCAGTACTACCGGCATTTTTGATGGCATTGGTAATAGGTTCTATTTTTTCAACAGCAACTAATTTTGTCACTGCTAATTCTCCGGTTCCGACATAATATGACAAGTGCGTGATGATAGTTTGTTGGGAAAGATTTCTTTCAAATGCTATTTCGGCAATGCTTTTATCATTTAAAAATAATTCGAGGCTCTGTTTTTTTGTATCCGTGGCCCTTTCTTTTGTTGCGGTTTTTCGTTGGCGCTTTGGTTCTTTCAAACTGATCTTTGTTGCCAGGTTATTTTTTCTGCAATAACCAATGATCACGTCTAAAAATAACGATCCGTATTTGGCCAGCTTAATATCTCCAAATCCTGAGATCTTAGCGATGTCGGTCATGGTAAGGGGCAGGTAAGTTGCCAACTCTACTAAAGTAGCATCAGAAAAAATCTGGTAGGCAGGTACATTTTCTTTGTCAGCCAATGCGTACCGTGCGCCTTTTAATTCTTTTAACAGGTCATCAAATGCAGGTAATTCATTTTGCATCTGCATCACTGCTGGCTGTTCGGCTTTTGCGGTAACAGCTTTTACTAATTTTATCTGCTCTTCTCCTTTTAAAACCTTCCAGCTTCTTTCTGTTAATTGTAATACGGGATACTCACTATCACTTTGTTTTACAATTTTCATTTGCAATAACTCACGGGCATATTGTTTCCACTGATCTTTACTGAGGTCTTTTCCGATGCCAAATGTTTTTAATTGCTGGTGCTCTGTTCTAACAGTACTACTGCCGCGCAAAAAATCAACTACATAATTTACGCCGAACCTTTCCTGCAATCTGCTGACAGCGCTTAAGAATTTTTGTGCTTCGATGGTCGCATCTACTTTTTCTTCATCGCTTAAACAAACATCGCAACTGCCGCAATAGTCCGGTGCCGCTTCATCAAAATAATTTAATAGATATTTTCTTCTGCATTGTCTCGTTTCACATAGGCCCGCCATCTGTTGCAGCTTTTTCAACATTATTTTGCTCTGTTCTTCATTACCTTCAACCTTTGCAAAATTTCTTAACTTGATCACATCGCCACCGCTGTAAAATAAAACCGCTTCACTCAAAAGTCCATCACGGCCGGCTCTTCCTGTTTCCTGGTAATAACCTTCAATATTTTTTGGAAGATCTGCATGTACAACAAAACGCACATTGCTTTTATCAATACCCATTCCAAATGCAACGGTGGCCACCATTATTTTGATATCATCTTTTAAAAATTTATCTTGTCTTTCTTCACGAATATCCCTTTCCAGTCCTGCGTGATAAGCTGCTGCGTTATAACCTTCTTCAACCAGGTCTTCCGCTAATTTTTCTGTTGAATTTCTACTTAAGCAATAAATGATACCGCTGTCATCTTTACGCGCTTCCAAATAATCTAGTAGTTGCGAAAAATAATTTTTCTTTGGTTTGATATAATAAAAAATATTGGGCCGGTTAAAAGAGTTTTCAAAAACAGTGTAATCGGTTACTTCCAGTTTATGGATGATATCTTTTTTTGTTAAGGCATCGGCAGTAGCAGTAAGTGCAATAATTGGCACTTGTGGAAACTGTTTTTTCAATTGTCCCAATACCAGGTACTCGGGCCTGAAATCATGTCCCCACTGACTGATACAATGCGCTTCATCAATGGCAAAAAGGGAAACGTTGACATCTTTTAAATAGGTAAGAAAATTGTTTTGTCCGAGTAAACGCTCGGGTGCAACATATAATAATTTGAGTTGTTTGTTTTGTATTTGGTTGATGATGGCAGTCTGCTCATAGGAAGATTGAGATGAATTCAGGAATGCGGCGGATATGCCATTCAATTTCAATGCATCAACCTGATCTTTCATTAATGCGATCAGTGGGGAAACTACAATAGTAACGCCATCAAATAATAAGGCGGGGATTTGATAACAGACAGATTTACCGCCTCCCGTAGGCATCAATACAATGGTATCTTTTTTTGCCAATACATTTTCTATGATTTCCTGCTGATTGTGCCGAAATTCATCATAGCCGAAATAATGTTGTAGGGTAGATTGTATAGTATAAGTCTTTGTCACGTCTATATCGGTTCTTTTCGTATTGCAAGCTAAGATAAATGCGCCAATCTTTTTGGCCAATTTTTGGCTCAGAAACAGGCTCATTAAGGCATAAAATAAAATTAACATTTAATTAGTCCATCTATTTGATAGACTAATAATTTTATTATATCTTTATACGGAACTACATAGTCACGTGGCCGAGCGGTTAGGTCAAAGTCTGCAAAACTTTTTACGATGGTTCGAATCCATCCGTGGCGTCTGAGTTACTATTCTTCGTTAAGAGAGACAATCAATCAATCGGCGGTATTTCTATACCGCCTTTATTTTTTCAATATTTGTAATACAGTGCCGTACAATACTTCAGCACCAAGCGCAAGGTCTTCGTAAGAAGCATATTCAAGGGGGTTGTGGCTGATGCCATCTTTACACCTGACGAATATCATCCCGTAATCGCAGGCATAAGAAAATGCCATGGCATCATGGAAAGGGCCGCTCATTAATTCAGGAGTATCAATCAGTCCGAGGGTTTTACATTCATTGTGAATGATGGCTTTTATCCAATCGGCACAATAGCGGGGTTCAAGGTTAGTATCTTCACTTATCTCGTAAGTTAACTGGTGTTTTTGTGTAATGGCTTTTATTTTATCCATTAATTGTTTTTCATATTTATTGCGTCTTTCCAGGTCGATATCTCTTAGGTCGACAGTGAACGTAACTTCTTCTGGAATAATATTTCTTGATGCAGGGAAAACATTTAAAGTGCCAACAGTTCCAACAGTAGGAGCGCCGGGGATTTGATTGGCAATTTCATTTAAGGCGATAATAATTTCTGCGGCACCTACCAATGCATCTTTGCGTATGGCCATTGGCACAGAACCCGCATGGCCCGCCATTCCTTTTAATTTTACGGTAAGCCACAATGGCCCTGAAATGCCGGAAACTACACCGATAGGTTTATTGGAATTATCCAGGATCGGCCCTTGCTCAATATGTAACTCAAGAAAACAAAAAATACTATTGGGTGCATATTGAGATGCAGCAAACTTAGCAGGATCGCACCCAAAATCACGGAGCGCTTTTTCTCTGGTGATGCCATCTTTATCTGTGCGCTGTAATTCACCTTCTTCAAGCTTTCCTAAAATCCCTCTTGATCCAAAAAGTCCTTTGTTGAAGCGCCAGCCTTCTTCATCGGCAAAAGAAATTACTTCAATGCTTCTTTCAGGCGTAATATTATTTTCAGTTAAAGTTGTTACTACCTCAATGGCACAAAGTACGCCGGCTACACCATCAAACCTGCCACCATAAGGCTGTGAATCCAAATGAGAACCCATCATTAAAACAGGCAATGCTTTATTTTTCCCTTCGAGCCTGCCAATCAGGTTTCCAAAATTATCAATATGGGTTTTCATGCCGGCTTCCTTCATCCATGAAGCTGCCAGGTCAAACCCTTTTTTTTCTAAAGGTGTCATGGTGGGGCGACAGGTTCCGGTTTCGCCGATCTTGCCTATTTCACTCATTGCTTCAAAATGTTTTTGAAGACGGCTGGCATTGATTTTCATATTATTCAATTTATAATTGGACAAACATTGCTATACCAAAGATATTGATACAAATCTTTCCGGTATCTCCAATATACTACGAATTATTTTGAATAGGCATGAATAAAAAAGCCCTGTGCTTTTTGCACAAGGCTTTATCAATATGATTCCGCGTTTATTATTAAGCCGTGTTCCTTTTTCTTAAACCAAAAAGTCCGAATAAACCTAACAAGCCGATCCATCCCCAGCCGCCACAATTGTTATGGTTTCCGCAATTATTGGTTGCTGTTGTATTGCTATTGGTTGAATCAGTTGATCCTGAAGCGTTATTGGTATTTGCTGCTACGTTATTATTATTTTCTGTACTTGTTGGAGCGTTGTTTGTTTCGCTGGAAGCAGCACTTGTTGTTGGTGTACTGGTAGATTGATCACTTGTTGTAGCTTTTGTCGTATGTTTTGTAGCAATGTGATGTTCTTTTACTGTAGTGTCAGTAGCAGTTTTGGGTGCCGGTGGCACAATAACGGTCCCTTCGTCAGTGCCTACTCCGCCTATGTTACCGGGAGTTTGGTCTTTTGTTTGTGCTGATGCCGTGCATCCTGCCAATATTGTAAATAGCACAATTCCTATAACTTGTTTACATCTTCTCATATTAAAATAATTTTTTAATATGAAGGCAACATGCATACCAAATGTTTTACAATTGATATTTTGAATGATTGCTTTTTATTTCATTTGTATTCGGGCATTAAATTTCCTGTTTTGTAAATTTTTATACGCAATGATTAATAGCATCACCTGGTTATTATTAATTTACCAGTATGCGTGTAACCCGAAGATGTTACAAACCTGTAATAATACATACCTGCAGCAAACACGCCTGTATCAATGGTTGTATTTCCATTGACTGTTTTTTGTAAGACCAATTTACCGATTTCATTGTATAATGCAAAAGAGGCTGTCTGTCCATTCGTATTATCAAAGAATATACCTGTATGATCATTTGCGGGATTTGGCGCTAACGTAAATAGCAGAACCGTATGTATGGTCGTGGTATCAGCAAAAATTACTGCCACTATTCCGGAATAATTGATAGTACTGTCTTTATTATAAACAGTAAGTCGATAATAATTTGTAGCAGGAACAACGGGTACACTGTCAAAAATAATATAACTGGTATCACCTACAATAGATATTGTATCCAGCGCACTCCAGGTAGTGCCATCGGTGCTGCGATCTATTTCATAGTGATTAACATTGCTTTCATCATTTACCGTCCAGGTAACTTTCGTTTCTTCCAGCCCTGCAACTTTGCTTGCATTAAAAGCATTGATTGTTGTAGTATCCGTAAAACTAACCAACTGTATGTTTGAATAATTAATACTGCTGTCCTTATTGTAAACGGTAAGGCGATAATAATTTATTCCAGGAATAACTGGAAGCGTATCGAGAGTAGTATAGCTGGTATCTCCTATCATAGAAGTAGTATCTATTTCGTTCCAGGTAGTGCCATCGATACTACGATCTATTTCATAATGGTTAACATTGGTCTCATCATTTACTGTCCAGTTGATCTTTGCTTCCTGCAGGCCGGCAACTTTGTTTGCAGTAAAAGCATTTATTGTGGTTGTATCTGTAAAATTTACAAACTGAATATTTGAATAAGTAATACTGCTATCGTTATTATAAACAACCAAACGGTAATAATTGGTTGCTGGAATGACAGGAACGGTATCGAAAATTGTATAAGTAGTGCTACCTGTCATAGAAGTAGTGTCTATGCTGCTCCAGGTAGTATCATTGATGCTGCGGTCTATTTCATAATGATTAACATTGCTTTCATTAGTCACTGTCCAGCTGATCCTTGCTTCTTGCTCACCTGCAACTTTACTTGCGCTGAAACTATCTATTGTTGTTATGGCAGGATTGGGTTGTATAAATGTAAAGGCGCTACTGCTGGCTAATAAGGTAGTTGTAGCAGTATAAATCGAAGCGGTATTTTTTACCATACAGCCACTTGCAAGTTGTATGTCATCTACATACCATCCTTCTACCGGAACAGAATTTCCATTATCACTTTCAAAACGAAAACGTATCATCACTGTTTGCCCTGTAAAAGAAGACAGGTCAATAACTGTATGTTCGAAGCCATTGCTAGCACCAGAAAAAGCAAGCTGACCAGATAATATGGTAGAGGTATCCATTACCATAGTATAGCCGCCTTTTATAATTTCCGGTCCAAGGTCTTGCCAGGTAGCACCGCCGTTTGTAGATATTTCTACTACGCCACCGTCATAAGTAGGCTCTGTATTGAAATAATGATTGAAACTAAATAATGATTGGTTGGTAAGAAGAATTGCTGCAGAGGTCAGCGTTATATCAGACGGCACTGTAGGTTCAGTCGCAAACCACGAATGCGTTGGACTGGCAGACCTCGTAGAAGAAACAGCCCAGCCGCCAGCATTGCTGAATCCACCGGTAGTTGAATTGTCTCTGTTATCATTTATGCCATAAAAGATCGTACATCCTGTAGTAGTTGGCAGTGCGTTGATCGTGTAGTTAAGTGTTTGGGAAGTTTGCGTAAAATTAACGGGGCTTATAGTTACAGTGTTACCACTCGCAGTTCCGGCAGAGCTGTTACTATAACTGGTACCTGCAGGTAAAGTGTCAATGATCTTTAAGTTGGTTGGCACAGAACATCCGCAAGAAGCAGTGATCGTGTAGGTAACTGTATCATTTGCCGTTATTGAATCGGCGGCATTTTTTGTAAATGTTACCGAAGTAGGGATATCAAAAGCAACCGTTTGATCTGAAGTGCTGTTGCTGCTTCCTTGTTTAGCACTGTAACCCATACCGCGCCTTGCAAAAGCACCCCATATAGCACATTTATGACGGTTGTTATATAAAATAGAATCTGCTTTCAGGATAGCATCTCTTGCATCAAGAAAACCTGGCAGGCATGGTTGTAATTTTAATCCTGTAATAACATCATTCAATGCTATTACATTTCCACCAGCGGTGCTGGAAGCATTGTAGATATTCGGTTCAATATTCCCTTCCTGCTCAATGATCCTCCAGGTCATATCCCAAAGTACGCTTGTCCATATTTCACCAATATAATGCACTTCTGATCCGTTCATAGATCCATTCATATCTGCATAAGTATGCGGATCAATCGTCATATCCAATGTGTAAGGATAAGTGCGTAAACCGGCGCCTGTAGAATCTTGTCCGAGAACATAAGTGCCGACAGTACGTTGTACAAGGCTATCAGCAACAGTAGTAGTGGCCCAATGTTGTGTCACCATTAATGCTACATAATCACTCCAGCCCTCACCACCTTGCTCTGCATTTACCAAACAACTTGTATTAGCCGGACCGCCGGTTAACCTGTTTGAAATACCATGCGTAAATTCATGCGAAATAACTTCATCATCATAATCTCCATCTAACATTGGTGGAGAAGGATTTAGTGTAACGGTCTCGCCACTGGATATATGAGAGGTTAAAGTGATGCCATCGGCTTCGGAGATCATTACTGCAGGTATGGTGATCGAGTTATCTGTACCACCCATCACGATCGGAGCTTCTATAACATCATCGATCATGATAACGGCAATGGCACCGGCTGTTTGCGCATCTTTTACTTTTTGTGTAAAATTGCAGGAGCCGCGATTGATAAATGCTATTTTACCTGCAATCGAATTAAACGGTGCGGCACAACCCGAATGTGACGTACCGGTTACATCATCATTGAAGTAGATCGTTGTTCCGGTTACCGGAGTGGTGATTATATTGTTGATGCTAAAGCCTCCTTCTACTGCAGTATAATTGCCTGCTATGGCAGGAGGAGTATTTACGGTTAGAAAAGAGGTAGTAGGCGCATCCCATAAATACATCTGCATGCGTGGCGATTGTCCGTCGGGCAGCGTAGTCATATTCGCATTATCAGTACCGCTACCATCCTGTGCTTCTGCTTTCAAGGGATCATTTCCCACACCGCCTCTCCCATTATTATTTACCTCGAAATTTCCTGATGGTTCATCAAATCCATATTGGTAGCTGATATCATGCATTGTATTGGTTACATAAAATAAATTGGTAACAGCGGCACGCATATTATTGGTAAGGTGCGGCGGTAATGTAAAATCAGGCGTTTTGATGAAACTAAAATTGGGAGATGCTGTAGAAGAGGTATCACTGTGCCCCGGCATGTTTTTATTTGCAGTATCATCGTAAGCAAAAACATTATTGCCACGGGTATAATTGTATTCAGTAACACCATTAGAGTGCCAACCGAAAACAGTAACGGGATTACTTGCTCCCGCATTTAACCAGGGATCATTTACAATAGCCAGCGGGCCGAAGTTCGGAGATTCAGTTGGCAATGGAATTACATTGTAAGAAGCATTCGAGACTGCATCAGTATGATTATCGTTGAGCTGAACATTGCGTTTATTTAATTTTATTTCTTTTTGAGAAGCGCCCTTCTGTTGTATCGTATTATTTTTTCCGGTTTTTTTTTCATACAAAGTGGCGTTGTCCGCATCAATGATCTGGCCATTGAGCGCATCAACTCTTACATTCATGTAATCAGCGCTGTGCAATACATCTATTGTGATATTCCATGCCAGCTTTATGGTGTTGCCATCATCGGTTGTTACCCACATTAATTCTGCAATAATATTTTGTTTGGCAATTCCTGCAGGGGTAAATACAATATATTTTTCTGAATTCAGTTCATCGGGTACAGTATGTAATGCAACTGGTGCTGGTAATTTGAGATAGGCAGCCGCTTTTTTTATGGCATCAGAAGCGGCAACTGAAGGGTTCGCCGTTGTTGCTTTAGTCGCTATTTTAGGAACGAACCGACTGCTGTTGCTTACCATAGTTCCTTTACTATCAAAACAAAGCGATAGGATAGCATTGTGGACTTTTAAACCGGCATAGTATTGTTGAACGTAAGAAAATGTTAGTTGATTAACCGTAGAAGCGCTTGTGACCTGCATTTCTTTCAGATCACTCTCTTGCAGGTGAAGTTTTTTATTATTATCGTTCACCCATTGTTTTACCTGCGCCACCAACTTTTCCTGAGCGGTTGCAGGTATCGTGCTGATGCAAAGTGCAAAAAAGAATATTCCAAAAAAGTGATACTTGTTTTTCATCAATACAATATTAAAGGGAATACAGAGACAATGGCAATTACTTATAAAGACAGTTATAAAGGTATTGAATAATAAACGCAATAAGTATTACTGGTAGATTTATAGCAGTTGAAATATCGTCAATGATCTAGTCAAGTTTTTCTGCAATTATTTCCTGAATTTCATGGATAAGTACATCATCTGAAACATGAATTGTTCGCTGTTTGAACAGGAACCTTATAAACGCCAGCGCCACAACCAATCCGATGACCCCCTGGCCTAATACCGTTGCGGGAGCACCAATATGTTGCGAGATGGCACCTACCAAAAGGCTGCCAAGCGGCATCATACCAAATATAGCCATTAGCAAAATTCCAATTGCCCGTCCCCGCATTTGAGGTTTAGATTCTGACTGTACAATAATATTGCAGACGGTAAACTGTGCAACCGATCCGAAACCGATCAGCGTAGCAAAAAACATGGCTAACGGAAAATTTTTTATCTGCGAGAAACAAATTAATCCCACAGCCATCATTATGGTGCTTACAAATAATATTTTTTTCAGCTGTGCACCGGGTTTACGTGATGCCAGAAAAATAGTACCTATTACAGCGCCAACACCAACAAAGCTGGTAATATAACCGAAGGTTGAGGCATCACCTTTAAAGATCACTTTTGCGAATACAGGCAAAACCGTATTATATGGCAGCACCAACAAGCTAACAATTGCAAGCATTAATACAGGCATACCGATACTCGCTGTCTTCCTAACGTAGGCAAAACCTTCAGCAAATTCTACCATAATTTTTTTCTCTGTTTTTTTGAGTGTATGAGCCGGCAACTTCATTAGAAGCAATGAAATAATAACCCCGCCGAAACTGGCGGCATTAATAAAAAAGCAAGTAGCAGCGCCAAAAATACTCAAAACAATGCCGGATAAAGCAGGCCCCAACAGTTGCGCCAGGCTGGCCATAGCCGTAGTGAGTGATAAAGCATTTGGTAGATCACCCTCATCAGCAACAACTTCATGTACCAGGGCTTGTCTGGCAGGCACATCGAAAGCATTAATTATTCCCAATAATATACTTAGCGCCAAAATCGCCCAGACCGTAGCATGATTAGTGAGCACTAAAATGGCCAGCAATACCGACTGGATCGTTGAAATGACCTGTGTAATTTTGATGATCTTATAACGATCATACCGGTCAGCAGCAATGCCTCCTGGAATTGAAAATAAAAATGACGGGAACTGTTCAGCAAAAATGGCAACCCCAATAAAAAAAGCAGAGTGTGTAATAGAATAAACCAACCATATAACAGCGGTTCGCTGCATCCAGGTACCAAATTGTGATACTGACCTGCCGGTAAAATAAAGCGCATAATTACGGCTCCGGAATGCCCTGAATACATTAAACTCACTAATTCTTTTCACTATAATTCTATTGAATAAAAAACATTAAAAGTAATTTATAAATAGTACAGGTTTGTACCACTTATATAAAAACTCAGGTACAATCAATTCATCCAGTTCTCTCGGCACAAAAATCCCCATTAATATTATTGTCCATTATTAAAAAAGGCTAACAATTAAGTTAGCCTTAGGATGTTTTGCCCAATCCTAATCCCCTTCCGGATTTAGTGGTCCCGCCAAGAATCGAACTTGGATCTAGAGTTTAGGAAACTCCTATTCCTCTTTTAACCATTAATTAACTGTTAATCAATATGTTATGGTTGTCTAAAGTTGTCTAATGCCAATTTATTGTAGTAATATTGCCTAGTTATCGTCCAATTGTAATTATCAATATGAAACCAAGAATTAGCTGTGTAAACGGATATGTAAATCTTAGAACAGCAGGCAAAAGCTCTAAGCGATTTTCTCTTAAAATTCCGATGGATAAAAAGACTTTTGATAAGTTTTTTGATGTCGAAAATCAAGAATTTAAGCAAACTGTTAGAGGTACTTCGTTGCCACATTATGAAAGATATAATTTGATTATTGAACAGGCATTTAAAGATTACAAAAATAGCAATAGTAGTCTATCCTTTGTCAATGATGACAAAAAACTCTTCCTTAAATATTGGGAAAAGTACATTTCATTAATCTCTAATCACGGAACTACATTAAAGAACAAACTGGTAAAGGACAAGTTTCAAAAGTATCTCACTTCCATTCACAAAAGCGATATTCTATTTAAAGATATTAATACAGAGTTTTTGCGTAACCTTCAACACTATTTCCAAACTGCCAGCGATCCTAAGAAGCTTTCCAAGAACACTGCTAATCATTATATGAAAATGACAGCAATTGTTTATAGACAAGCTGCAACTGATGAACATTATGTTTATTCGAAAGATCCATTCATTCCACTGAAATATAAATACGAAGCTATTAAACGTAGCGTATTGTCTCAGGAAGACGTTTATAAGTTGTTGAACAAAAAATTGCCTGCTAATAAAAGAGGATCTGAAAGAGTGGATTTGAGTAGAGACATGTTTCTATTCCAAATATTTGCAAATGGAATGAGAGTTTCCGATTTATTGACTTTACGTTGGAGTAATATAAATGGTGAAAGATTGATCTATACTATGTTTAAATCAAGAAAGCATGTTGATATTTCACTAAATAAAAACATATTCTTCATTTTGTTTAAACAGCTCGGTGGTGAAGGAGCATATAAAAACTTGATAGATACTTTTAATCTAGCATTATTAAAAAAGGAAAGGGGAACTCATCATTTAGGCTTAGAAGTTAAAAAGCGAAAAGAAGATATTTATATGAGCAAAAAGATTGATAATGATCTAAATATTGAACAATATCTGTCAAACTATCTAAAAGAATTTATTAAGCAACGAAATGCAACGGGCTTTATTTTTCCTTTTCTGAAAGATGAAGAGTACAAAGACGTTACTGATTTTAATAATCTTGAATTAGCCCAATATAAAAATATCAATACTCAAACTATTAATTATAACAATTCCCTTAAACGACTTGCTGAGATTTGCGAAATCGATCTGCCTACTGATAACGCAGGTCATATAAAAATAGCGTCCCATACTTCGAGACATACATTTGCTAATCTTGTTTTAATGATAAAGGACGTGAATACATACGACTTACAACAAATGTTAAGACATTCTAGTATAGCCGTAACGAATAAGTATTTAAAAGATGGATTTAATACTAATAAGCAAGATGGGATCAGTAGGGAATTAGTTGAGTTTATACCTAAAGAAAGAGATTATAAATCTCCTATTAATGATGTGCCAGTATTTGAATAGATGAAACGTTAGTTAAATTCAATTGATTGTAATTAAGATTAATTAAGGATTTCTAAAAAACAAATTAAGGTTATAAGTAGTTATCTTATGGGCTTAAAAAATAACGTTATGATATTTATTCCTTTTTTATCAGGAATTATACTTGGAGCATCAGGAACATCTACAAATAGATTAATATTTATATTTCGAGTTATTATCAGCAGTTATGCTTCTTTTTTGCTTTTAAAATTAAAATATCCGTTATTAGTATTGTGGCGATTTAATGATATTAAAGATGAAAATTTGATTAATCTCGTTACATCAGATTATTTTATCTGGGGAATATTTTTTGCAATTCTTTGTTTTTGTTTATTCTATTGGGCAATACCTCGCATTTTAAAAAATAACATTCC